>TARA_R110002012_G_scaffold209526_1_pt1 | contig 176708 bp, 163 predicted proteins | sample TARA_R110002012 | Tara Oceans TARA_R110002012 (sample SAMEA4396515) | marine metagenome | biome: Westerlies Biome; feature: [DCM] deep chlorophyll maximum layer (ENVO:01000326); material: water (ENVO:00002006), including particulate matter (ENVO:01000060) such as... | depth 40 m
CCAGTGCGCAAGCCGGCTCGTTTGAGCGGAATCGATCACGCAGGGGCCCAGGCTCGAGCCATCAGCTCGAGATCAAGGTCCAGGCGTTGATCGAGGTGGATAAGGGGGCGCTACAGCGCGCGGCCTACCAGACAGGCGTCGCGAAACGCAGCGACGCCAGGCCACCCGAAGGATCCAGAAATGTCAGGGAAGGTGTTGCGGCGAATCCGATCGCGCGCGTAGATGAAATCAGCCATGTGGCTTCTCCTGTTGTCGCAGGTTGCGGCTACCTTGGTCAGGCTGTCAGTCCGGTTGGCGCCGACTGGCAGCCGCCTTAATAGGCAGCCACGGATTCCGGGATGGAGTCCTGAGGTCACAGTGCCTTAATCCACCCAGCTCGTCATCATGGTTCGTTAATAATGGTTAACAGGATGCTGTGCCTGACAGGGATAACGCTACGAAGGATTTCGAAATGACGGATGATCAAGCGCTTGAGATCCTTGTCGCGCTTGGTGATTTACGACGCTTCGAAATATTTCGAAGGCTTCTCGACACTGCCGGCTTGAGCAGTGGCGAACTGTCAGATGGCAAAGCGGCATCGAGCACCTCTCACCATCTCAAGATGATGCAGCGCGCAGGCCTGATCCGTTCAGAGCGGCGCGGCAAGAAAAATTGCCACGTCGTCCGTCACGAGACACTCGCCGAATTTGCAAAATGGACGAGTGACGCCGCTGAGAACGCGACGTTTGCTAATCTGACTCACATTCTGGACAACAGCGAGACCCAGTGAAAGCAGCGTTTGCAAAGAGGGTAGGGCGATCCTGGCCATCGGGTCTCGTCGACATTGGGTTTCGTCGAGAGGAAACACTCTGCAGAGTTCTTCAAATGGGAGCGGAGCCTCTGTCTGGGACGGAAGCTGAAGGGCAGGGTTGGGGCCGACAGCGGACTGTCAGCTTTTGGAACCTAAACCTAGGTAGATGACGTTCTAACGATATCCGCCAGAGGCAGCTTCCCGCTGCCCCTACCTTGGCCTTACCCCTTGTCAAATCGAACGACTTCTGTAGATGGCCCCGGCATTAACCCGCGGAACTATGCCCCAGCACCAGCGTTTCCTCTTGAAGGCATATGTTTTAGGGGGGACACCGATGGCAGATTTTTCTCAGCGTCTGCGTGAGCCGATGGTTCTGGCGCTACTCGTGGTAGCAGCTATTGGCTGGGTGGCCTTTTTCGCCATGTGGTTTAACTCCGCCACTCAATACGGCTCCCAGCAGGAAACCGTTGCGATGCTGATGACCGAGCGCGATGTTGCGCAGGCCCAGCTTGCCGAAATCACCGCCACCTCCGGCACCCTTGAAGAACTTCGGGGTCAAGTAAGCAGCAGTCAGGCGGAACTGGACGCCACCACCCAGGCACTCGAAACCGCGCGCGCCGACCTTTCGTCCCGCAACGACGAATTGGTGGCCTTGGACCTGCAGCTGGAAGCTAAACAGGCAGATGCAAAAGAACTGGATACGCACGTCGCCAGTGCAACACGGGCGGTCAGCGATCTCGACGCGAGTCGGCAGCAGCTAGAGAGCCAGATCAATCAGGCGCAGAGCCAGTTGACTGACATCGGAGCCCGTGTCGAAGAGGCCAGAGCGCTCGAGGCCACGACCACCACCAACGTTGCTCAGTACACGAAGGAAGCCGCGGCTTCTGCGGCTAGCCTGTCCCGCACCCAGACGCAGCTCCAAGATACCCAAGAGAAGTTGACGGCGGCACAAACACAGATGGCCGACCTTGCTGGTCAGACCGAAGCTGCCCAATCTGCGTTGGCACAACTTCAGCAGCAAACCGCGGACCTCGAGGGTCGTCGCGACCAACTCTTGGGTGAATTGCAAAGCTACCAAAGCCAGCGCAATGAGCTGCAGCCGCAGGTCGAGCAATTGACCAGCACCCTTGCCGATCGCAGCCAGGAACTGGCTAATGTCGAGGCGCAGCTTGGCGAGTCCGTCGCCTCCTCAGACGCCGCCAGTACACTGGGCCAGTTTATCGTCTCGGGGGAAGGCAGCGCGCAGGGTCTGACCTTAACCCTGAATGAGGACGCCAGTTTCACCATGACAAGCCGGAGTGGGCGCTCTGTCTCAGGGAGTTATATTCTGGCTGACCAGGAGCTTCGACTGACCGACGCCAATGGCGATCTTGGAAACGCGAGCTTTCCGATGGCTTGCTCTATTTCGCGAACGCCATTGGGGTTTACTGTTGGGTCTACGAACGGCTGCGCTATCTCGGGCCTGACCTTCGAACAAAATAAATAGAATGGCACTTGTCATGAGAACGAATGCGCCGCCCAAAAGCCGCGCATTTTTTATGTCCGCATCTGCCCAAACCTCCGCGGCTCGCGGCGGTGGGACGTCTCGTGAGGCCACTCGTTGGATGCAGGCAGCTATGGTCGGTTGCTGCCCTTCCGGCGCCCCAATTAGTTCTGCGGCCGAGCTACCTCGCTATTGCTCGACAATGTGGGTCAGCTAGACCGGAGCCAGGAAAATGCCCAACGGAGCCAGAATCCTCAATTTTTCACTATGTGATGGCCATGACACAAGATAGTACTCGCAAACCCTTTGCCGACCGCTGGATGTCAAATGGAGAGCTTCAGAGAATTGCCTCGTATCTAGACCGCGGGCGAAAATTTGAGGACCTGCTAAGCGATGATTTGGCGTCCGAGCTAGTCTTGGCATATGAAAGATGGCAGCGCGTTGATTTTGATTTCTTCAGCGCCGAGCATATCAACACAGATGACATTTCCGCGGAGTACGCTTTGCGAGAGATTGACCCGCCATTTGAACTGGTGCGGGATCGAATTGATAGCCTAACTTCATCAATGGCTGATACATTATCGGCTAGCTCTGCAACGCAGCGTGAGGAACTTCATAATCGGATGATTTCTGAAATTGAAAAGCTCTTGCGACAATTAAACTAACTAAGCCCGGAACACAATTACTTGGTCGAATGCGGCCTTGAATTTGCCAGTTGCTGTATGGGGACGGCGGACTTTAAACTAGATCGAATATGCTCTTATGCTGTGACTGTGTCGGTATTCGATGGGGCTGAGAGAGAACCCAGAAGCTCCCGCACGCCCATCGTGGAGGGCGCTGCACAGCGGCAGCCGGCCCAACCTGAGCAGAATACGCGGAAAATTGCCCGACTTGACGGTCCGAACTTTGAGACAGGTCACAATAATGTTGGATGGAAGTTAGGGGAACGTCACGGTGAAGCGGTTAAGTTCCTAACCCGTTATTAAGTGAGCTGACATACATTTACGCTCTGATGCTCAATTCGAGACCGCTGACAGTGCCCAGTGACATTGATCTATTTAACCTTGACCAGTCTGGATTTGACGCAGCTGCATTATCTCAATCCAGCTTGTCCGATGCCCAGGATATAATGGGCGTTGCGTTTGATGCGCTGCCATTTCCCCTGTTGTTCCATACCAATCAAGGTATCCTCTACGCCAACACTGAAGCGGGAACACTGTTCCAGCTCGAACCGCCTGCGCTAGTGGGCAAACACCTACTCGATCATGTAGCGACAGAAGATCAAGTCGCAGTTTCCACGATGCTGCAAACCGGATTATCTCACCCCGAACGCAAGACATCGATGGAAGTCTTACTTGCGGTAGGAGCCAGTGAGCGGCTTTGTCGGATCACTCTGGTTCGTCTACCTTGGGCCGGCAATCCCATTATCCAACTAACAATCGTTGACGTGACCGATCAACGTCGTGCTGAAGCGTCATTGCGCCAGCTCACCATAACTGACGAGCTAACCGGCGCCTACAATCGCCGCCACGCCTTCTACGAAGGGTCACTTTACACAGAGGCATACAAGAAAGATGACACGCCGTTCACAGTCGCAGCAATAGACATCGACTATTTTAAGAAGGTCAACGACACCTTTGGACACGCCGCTGGAGATCAAGCGCTAATTAGGCTGTCCAGAGTGGCCCATAATTTCCTGCCAACTATACGAACTTCAAATTCATCTATGTTTGCGCGTATCGGGGGTGAGGAATTCGTACTGCTTCTTCCAGGCACGCCGCTGACTCCAGCCGCAGCGATTTCCGATCGCTTCAGACGTGTGGTTGAATCAATGCAAATTGAGAGCGGTGACGTAAAGTTCCAGATCACAGTTTCTGTTGGAGTGAGCACCATGTCGTCGACAGACGACAGCTTTGAAACTCTACTTGCGCGGGCAGACTCCGCGCTCTACTGCGCCAAGGAAAACGGTCGAAATCGTGTGATGAAATTTGCAGATGAGGATCGGATTTAGATTCCGTCAACTAATTTTAGTTGCGAATTTTCAATATTGCTCGGTATTAAACCGATGGATATCAATCAAGGCGAATAAAATGCCTACCCTTCCAGTAAATATTCATTCACATTTTTCAATGAATACAGCATTGGTCAACCTCGTCGATTTGGCGGCGGTTCCCACGTTCGTGTTAGGTCTCGATTCCCGCTTGGTTTACGCAAACTTGGCCGGAGCGGAGTTGCTTGGACTGTGCCCCCATTTACAACAGGGTATCGGGTGGGATGAGATCCTACATCCAGATGACAAATACACAGCATTGTCCGAGTTAAATTGTATTCTTGATGGGCAGTCAAAATACATTCAAAGATCTCGTAGATATCTAACAAATTCCAGATCTTATGTGTGGGTGTCTGAGGTTGCTTCAGTTATAAACGATGAATGCGGAGGCGCTGAGTACATTCTCTTGCAGGCGATGGACATTGATGCCGAAATGTCGTCGGGGATTGCGGTGCGCCAAAGCGACGCGCGTTGGAATTTTGCTTTGGAAAGTGCAGGGCAAGGAGTGTGGGAGGCCGATCGCGTTAATGACACAGTCTATTATTCCAGCACTTGGAAGCGAATTAGAGGGTTTGCTGAAGACGCGGTTATAGACAGCTCTCAGGAAGCCTGGCTGCAGCGGGTACACCCGGAAGATCGAATTAAAGTCGAAGAAGCGATCCAAAGGAATAATATAGGCCCATCGAGAAACACATTCTCGTATCGCGAAATGCATCAACATGGACACTACATCTGGATCGAAAGTAGAGGCACCCCAGTTGCGTTTCTTCCTGATGGTCGTCCATCCAAGATAATTGGTACCGACACAGATATAACTGATCGCATAAACGCGGAACAATTAGCGCAATCGAATTCGAAGCGATTGGAGTTGGCCCTAAAGGTTTCAGGAATTGGCGTATTTGAAGCTGACCTGAAGACCGGCGCCCTCGCATTTGATCAGCGGCTTTACGAAATTTACGGGATTTCTCCAGAGAAAAAGCAACTTAGCGCTTTTGACTTTGAAACAGCGTTACATGTGGACGACGCATCAGAAATTCTTGCGCAGATTAATGATGCTGTACAGCATCAGGGTTCGTATAGCGGTCGGTTTCGTATAATGCGGCCTGACGGCGAAGTGCGGACTCTACTGTCACACGCTACCTACTTGAAGCATAGTGACGGAAACCACAAGTTCATTGGAGCAAATTGGGATATTTCCGAAGATGTTGCGCTTTCGGACAGCCTGAAGGCGGCAAAAGCGCTTGCGGAGAAACGCAACGCTGAACTGGAGCAAGCCAACGCCCGTGTTAAATATCAGTCTTCGCATGATCCCCTCACTGGCTTGCATAACCGGCCCTATATAGTCGCTTTGCTTGAGGAAAACCTGCACAACAAGAGCAAGTTAGTATCGATCCTAAGTATCAATATTGATGGCTTCAAGAAAATTAATGGCGCCTTAGGACGTGAGGCAGGCGACGCGGTGCTGATACACGTCGCCAAACTAATCAGCAATGCAGTGGGTCCCGAATGTAAGATCGCTCGAACTACAGGAGACGAGTTCGTGGTGAGTCTCGAGTTGGTCGACGTCGACCGACTGTCCGCGATAGCCTGTAAAGTCGTCGGGGCGTGTGCAATTCCATACGCCTATCAAGGGCATCAATGCCATTTCACCGTCAGCGTTGGCATAGCTATCGCGCACGACGGTGAGAAGGACGCCAATCAGTTCATGGCTAAGGCCGAAGCTGCCTTAGACGTTGCGAAACGCAACGGCGGAGGCAGGTTCGAATTTTCTACGGAAGCGCTTCAGGTTGCAATCAATCTAGTCAAAAAGTCCGCGGACGATGTCTTGGCCGCCGTGCAAAATGGACAGTTTGTGCCGTACTATCAACCGATCGTTGACGCGAAGACGATGGAACTCGTCAGTGTTGAGGCTCTTGCCCGCTGGAATCACCCCGACAAAGGCATTCTTGGTCCAAATACTTTCTTGAAAACGGCAGAGGACCTCGGCTTGATCGAACAAATCGACGCTATGGTTCTTCGGCAGACTGTCGCCGACATGAACAGTTGGCGTTCCGCGGGAATCAAAGTGGAATCGGCTTCCGTAAATGTTTCGTTTAAAAGATTAGAGTCTGGCAGCTTGATTTCGTCGCTTTCAGAACTAAACATTGCCCCTGGCACCATTAGCTTTGAACTATTGGAATCTATATTCCTCGACGATGTCGATGAACATCTGACCCACAATATCGACGCATTAAAAGAACGAGGAATTTCTATCGATATCGACGACTTCGGTACCGGTCACACTTCTTTTGTTAGCTTGTATAGACTTCATCCTCGTCGTCTAAAGATCGATCGACAAATTATCGCTCCCATTGACCAAGACGAAGACAAACGGAAGATCGTGGGGTCAATACTGGAGATTGCTCGGACCCTAGGGATAAAGGTGGTTGCAGAGGGGGTGGAAACAGCTACCCACGCAAGGCTCCTAAAACGGATGGGGTGTGATTGCTTGCAGGGGTTTGCGTTCGCGAAGCCGATGAACGCTGATGATTTTAGCTCTTGGGCCGTAGAGCATTCTAGAAGCCCCGGGTAAAATCAATGAGCAACATGTGGCGGTGGCGAATTCTGCTAAAGGCTGAGGCGGTCAAAGTTTCGATCATTGCGATTAGCTCATTGGGAAGACATGGTCACCGCGTCACATTGTGATGACAAGGTGGGTTAAACCAGTAAGCTAGTTGTCGTAAGGTACGTTTCTCGGGCCCAAGCCCTTGTGGTCGACGGCGACAGCAATTGAAACTAGAGACGCGAGCATAACGCGCGGGTTTCGGCGCAGGAGGAGTTGGGAGGCTCTTTCTGCAAGTGCGTCGGCGTCGACCGTTCTTTCATCCAATCAGCCAAACTCGGCCTCGCTATCGCGAGTGGATTTGCGCAGCGATCGGCTGACTCGCCAGCGATGGGGTGGGTGGCATTTCCGCTCAGCAGTCTGGGTCTTCTCTGCACACGGGCTGAAGCGAGCCCCGAATTCATCCAGCCGAGAGCAAAGTCCTCTGGTCAGAAAGCCTTTCGGGCTTGGTGTGCAATGGGAGAGAGCTATTGGCGCGCCTTACTCCCTCGCCTGCACCATCGGGTCTCGAAATGCGCAAATTCTCTGCTTTCGGCTGGATGAATTCGGGGCCTGACTTCAAAACGCCCGATCTCCACACCCGATCTATTGGTAGGGTGTTAAACATCGGTACGCTTTTGGGCGCTAGGGTGTCAGCAACCCGAGTACCAATATGCATAGTAAATTCCCGACAGAAACACGCTTATCATTCCGCCAGTTTGCTCTGCTTGCAACGATAGTTGCAGCCGTGCTGCTCGGCGCGGTGTGGGCGTTGGTTTGGGGAGCCGTGCAGCGCATCGACGGCATGGTGTTGACCGAGGAAAAACAGGCAATAGCCGCTGGCTTGACCCAAGAGCAAATACGCCTAGTGGAAGAACAACGGCAGATTACGACCCGGGATGATGCGGTCGCCAAGCTCCGCACCAACAATCGCATCTGGATTGTCGACAACCTTTTTGACCATATGCGCACATCGCACAACGAAGGTCGCATGTATCTGGTAGCCGCAAACGGCACCGTCATGGGGATGACCGAATATGGGTGGGCGTGGGGCGAGCCATTCGATGCTAGGGACAAGGTCGCAGTCGAGTCTGGGCTGGATAAACTACGGAAGAGAATGGCAGACGCCGCTACGACGAACTTCAAGCACGCTTTGGCCGAAATAGGTGTCGCTGACCTTGTTCGTTTGTCTGACCGGAGAATAGCATTCCTCAGTATTCAACCGGTGGTCGGCACTGATCATGCAAGTTGGCAAGACCCAGGAAGCATGTTCCTGCACGTCGTCGTCCGGGTCTTGGATGGCAGGCTACTGTCAAATTTGTCTGAGCGCGTTGGCTTGATAGGTCTGAAGGTCGGGGCGCCGGGTAATGTCCACGCATCACTGGCTATGCAGAATTCAGATGGTAGTCCCTTGGGCTATCTAATCTGGACGCCAAACCGACCAGCCCTGAAGCTGCTTCTGGACACTGCGCCAACCTCAGCGGTTATTCTAGGCGTTGCCGCTATCAGCATATTTTCGCTTTTGGTCTGGCTCCGGCGTGCCGCGGCGCTTGTCGATGAAAGCAGAGACCAAACAACGTTCTTAGCATTCCATGATCCGCTAACGGGTCTGGCAAATCGAGTTCAATTCGGGACGAGTTTGCGAGAAGCAATGAAATATGAGTATCTGGCGGCCACAAAGGTACTGCTCATCGCCATCGATCTTGATCGCTTTAAGGAGGTCAACGACACGCTAGGTCATGCCGCCGGTGACCAATTGCTTGAACAGGTCGGCAAGCGACTTTCTCAAGCGCTATCGGACGGCGCTACATTGGCGCGTCTGGCAGGCGATGAATTCGCCATTGTGCAGCCAGGCATAGTCAGCGATGGGCATGCCCGGTGGCTGTGTCAAAGCATCCTGCAATCGCTGAATGAGCCATTCGCCCTCTCAAGCGGATTGATCTATGTTACCGCCAGCTTTGGTGCTGCGTTGGAGCCCGGCGATGCCGTAGCGCCGGAGGAGATGCTAAGGCGTGCCGATGTCGCCCTCTACGCAGCGAAGGCAGCCGGGTCCAATTGCTTTGAAATCTACACGCCCGATATGGACAGCACTCGTCGAGAAAAGCGCAATTTGGAGGTCGATTTACGCCATGCCTTGATTTGCGGCACAGGGCTCTTCCTTGTCTATCAGCCCATCTTTGACGCTGTTACTGGTAAAATATCTGGCGCTGAAGCCCTTGTGCGCTGGCTACATCCGATTAAAGGCCACCTTGCACCTGACGTCTTCATCGGAATTGCCGAAGAAACTGGCGTCATTGACGAGCTTGGGCTTTGGGTGCTCGATGAAGCCAGCCGGTTTGCAGTTGCGTCCGGATTGCCCCGGATAGCTGTTAACGTATCACCGGTCCAGTTCCTCGACTCGCAATTTGCGGATCACGTTCTGCAAACGCTGCACCGCCACGAACTTGCCCCCTCTCGTTTGGAGCTAGAAATCACGGAGGGTTTGCTGCTTCAGAATTCAGGCCTGGTTCGGCAAGCACTAGTCCAACTGCGCGATCAGGGCGTTCGCATCGCACTCGACGATTTTGGCACTGGCTATTCCTCAATCAGCTACCTCCGTAGCCATGACGTCGACAAGCTCAAAATCGACCAGTCTTTTACGCGTATGATGACCCATGACCAACCCACTCACGCCATTGTTCGGTCGGTGATAGAAATGGCACACGCCCTAGGCATGAGCGTAACTGCTGAAGGCGTAGAAGACGAACAGCAACGGCTCTTACTGCAGCAACTTAGATGCGACTATTTGCAGGGGTATCTGCTTTCACGCCCACTAAGCGGTGACGTCTTAGTTGAACTCTTGATTAGTAAAGAGCCAGCAGGAAAGTTAGTTGCTGATGCACGACGTGTCTGAGGCCTGGGGGGTAGAGGAGATAACTCCTTCGGCCGTTGTCGAACTTTTGTAGACGCCTCTCGGGCCTGCTGACTTTGATCGCTTGATCAGCAATCGTCGGTCCTCAAGCTTGATGCAGGCCTGTTTCAGGCGAGCAGATCGTTATAAACATGATGGGGGCCAGATTGCCTTAAGTCAGAGGTGGGTTATGCAAGCGATGCGGAAATTGGAACTATCAAAAGACGAGCATCGAATGCTGATTTGGCTTGCCATGGACGGCATAAAAGAAGGAAGCGAATACGCCGTTCCTCGCTGGCGTGATGAGTTGATCGCACTGGAGCCGATTATCCACGAGCTTCAACCGGGGCAATCGCTAGAGTTTAGCCACGTCAGGATGCAAGCGCTTAAAGTTGCTGTCGGACTAGGTTGTGAGCATAACGAGCATCACCTGGCAGACGAAAGGCTCAAGGACGATCTCCCATTCGTCGAGTCGCTCCTTGTTAAGCTCGATGAGGCGACACGCCGCGACATATGACTATGGCGAGCGAAGGGCGCAGCTACCAGAGCGGACCGTCCGTTTTTAGGAAATCTAATCGGCCACCTGGATGGCCGGAATGGGGCGCGTTGTTGCCTGGCCGCTGTCGACCCCATTTTGGTCATTCAGGGTTAGCCACGAGTTTCCCAAAAGCTGCCCTCGGGCGCCATCTCGAGCGCAGACTATTGGCCTTGGATAGAGGGTCAGTTGTCAAGAGGCGCGGGGAACACCACGATGCCGCCGCTTGTCTCCTCGATTGCCATTCTACAGTGCTCGATAAAACGATGGTCGTTGGGGTGATCAAGGACAAAAACGATCGCATCGTAAAGGTCTGATGTGCGCACGAGCGCTGTTCCTAATCGCTTTGCATTGATCAGACACTTGGCCGTGAAATGATCTGCCCTCAACGCGGGCTCAGTAAATCTGTAGGCATTGCCGAAAAGCACTCCCTTGGCGGGTGCGGTTACCTCGTCTCGCTGAAAGTCCTCGTTGATATTGGACTCGAGCTGTCTAAACTTATTGATGTCGACTGACGATTTTTCCTTGCCCTCTGACTCACCAATCATTCGGATTCCTGACGGGCCGACGAAGATATGATCAATTTCTAAGTCGCCCGCGCGGTAGTTCTCCACCGTAAAGCCAAGCAGTTGAAGAGCGGCCTCTATTGCAACCTCTAGGGGCTTGCCGGTCTCAAACAGCAAACGCGAATGAGCCATCAAGGCCTCGGTTTCTGCCAGCCTTTCTTCTTTGTTGTTTACTAACAGACCGATCTCGGCATCGATACGCGCGACCTCCTTGGACACCACCTCCACTTGCTTAGGTACTGGTGCGCTGGCCAGCCACTTGGGCGGCGGTGTGATAGCTCCCTCGGCCTTAAGGGCTCTATCCACGGCCATGAGTTGCGCAACAATACCATGCGACAGCCGCTCAGCTTCATCGGACCACATTTCGGGATCGGCAGTGTCGTGTTCGATCATGTTGAAGTATGGCAGCAGCACGAGGTGGCCTGGCATGCCTTTTGGTTTCAGCACGGAACCAACTGCCGCTCCATCCTTCGCGGCAAATATTGGTTGGCCGGCACTCTCATCTAAAATGACTCGATAGGAGGCAACCTCCTTCAGAGTGTCCAAGAGGCCCCTGAACATCCCGTCAGCGACTTTTATCTGGCGCCCTTTTGCGTTCTTCAACGAAAGCGGGAACGGCAAGACCTGGTAATTGTGTAGCGAGTGAGTTTTGTAGGACCTGCAGTTTCGAGTGCCTATTTCGTAGCCGATGGCGCCGGAGTCTTCCTCATACTCAGCAAGGGGCACAAAGATCGTTTTGCCAGCCGAGAGGGCGCCGCCGATTTCCGTCGCCCAATGCTTCATTGCGGAATCCAGTCGCTTGGTGCTTTCGATGTCTATGCACGATCCGCCGCCACTAAAGTCGATCCGGGTAAGGTATGGCAAGGTGGGATCGAATAGCGCGATGTCATGATCCCGAAGCGATGCCCCCGAGAAGTACTCGAACCGATCCTCGACGGTGGGCAGCGATGAATTAATCGTCACAATGGACTTCATACTTCCCTCGATCGCGCGAAGCGCTACCCTCAGTCAAACAGGCTGATCTTCTTAGAGCCCCGATCTGGAAGCCAGTTACGGAAACTTACGTCGCTGGCATGAAGCTGGCGAGCTATGTCTATTACTGGCAAACTGTTAGACGCCGTTGCATAAATCAAGATTTCTGCACCACTTTTGTGCTCCGCAATGTCAATAACTTGCAAGGTGCAGAAGTCAGGTTCGTACTTCGCCGGCTTCGGCTGGGCAAAACTCGACCGGCTTTTGACGTCTGCTTTCCTTATGGCGCTGCAAAAAGCAGCCCGTCCGCTACCCACCCCTTTTTTTTTGACGTTCGCGAGACCTGACCGGACTGACCGCTATTAGGAAATTGAAATGGCCACCTGAACGGCAGAAATGGGGCGCGAAGTGGACCGTCGAAGACGTTGATTGGTCGCTTTGAGCGATCAAACCTGCTCATGCAACTCTACCGCGCAACTCATTGCTCTAATTGTCGAGCACCAGCGCCAGTAGTTCAGCCGGCGCGCTATCGAAGGCAAAGGGGTTTAGGAATTGCCGCCGCCAGAGCAGGTCGCGGTCGACCTCACTCAGACCCGCTTCATCGCACACGTCGCCAAAACGCGTGCTGATTACCTCGATCTGCACCCGCGCAATCTCAAGTGCTTGTTCACGAGACAGCTGGAACGACGCGGCAGCATCGACAGCACTCATGATGCGGCTCATCCGATCATCCCCTATGATCAGCATAGCCTGTGTTGCTTCGTTACCGGCGCGGCCCTGCGGGCAGATATCGTAGGCTGGCGTGAGCGTGAGCGAGTGACCATCCCAAAACGCGGCATGATTGCGGGCGTGATCGTCTGTGTTGCCGACGAGGATGTTGAACATCAGCCGCCCGTACAGCTCATGCAGGGTCGCGCGCGGTTCGTGGAAATGCAGCCGGATAATTTCGGCGAAGTCCTGGTAAGAAGCATAGCGCGCCATCATTTCATCGAGGCCAAGCAGTGTGAGGCCCGAGACCATGGCGCGGCGTGTCCATCCCTCTCCCATCCACTCACGGTCAAAGCGCTCGATGAGAAGCACGTCCTTTCCAGCAGCCTGGGTCAGCCGCACGGGCGCGACGCTAAGCCCCGCATGTGACGCGAGCCGCATCGCCACGAACTCCGCCTTCACCACGCTGTAGACGTCGGCCTGCGCCGAGAACTTTGCAATGTATTTGGTCTGCCCGTCCGTGATGTTCGCCTTGGGGCGTGCGCCGCCGATGGAGCTGCCATGGAACAGCGCAGCATCAAGGGCTTTTGGCAGTTTCACTCCCCTCTGCACAAGCTCTGCCGCTTCCTGCATCTGTACAAGCGATGCAGCCTGTTCGTCGCGCGGCTCGTAAATCCTCGCCGACTCCTGAAAATCCAGCGCACCGATACGGTCGGACCCCGACTGCAGCATATAAGTCAGTTCATCGATTTCGGCCGGGTCCGCATCTTTGCCCCCAAGGCCCAGCATGCGATTGATGATCACGCGTCTCCCCCACGCGTCAGGCGCGGCATCACGGATCGCGCTCGGCATCATCAGCCCCGCCGGAAGCGGCAATGCGCCCGCGCGCAAGGGCAGCTCTGGCGGGTACAGGGAGATAGCATCGGGCCTGGTGAGATAGGAGCGACCATAATTGAAGACGAGCTGGCCACCGACGCGCGTGAGCAGCCCGGCGACAGCAGGTTCCGTCTTGTTTGGTAGCCATACCCAGACATATGCCCGGTTTGGCGTTTCACTTGCCCTAGAAATCATCATCCACCTTACCAGTCGAAGTGCGTACGGCCTGCGGTAGCAAGGTGTTGACGGACCGGGCTTCGTTGGCCTTGAGGGTCATGCCGCGCGCATCCTGATCAAACAGGCGCAGGCCAACGACTGACGCGACCTCGAACGCCGCGCCGATGGACGCGCCAAGATCGCCTTTTTCGATACGGTGCACGAGCCCACGCGACATGCCCGCCCGCTCAGCCACTTCTTCGGCCGTCATCTGGCGCTCGATGCGCGTGCGCCGGATAAGGAGGCCGAGGATTTCAGCCGCTTCCTTGGCATAACGGGAGGTCGGGCGGTTTTCTGGCTTCGCCATTCGTGCTCCATGAATAGATCGCAAACGCAGATCGCGTAACATTTATGGCAACCCGTACTCCGGGGAGCATTTAGAGTCAATCGATGCTCCATAAATAGAGCATAACGGCGAATAGCGCTCGGTTTATCGAACGAAATTTCGAGCGCAGACGGCACTTTCGGGCAGAGGCCACGAGCATTCCAAACCGGCAGCTTTCGGGAGATTTCGAAGGCGGTTTTAATGACTGATACGGGGCGCTTCGCCGACGACAACTGCATGCCATCGGCGAAGCCAGGCTGGATCAGATTTCAGTGGCCTCAGACAGCGACAAGGCATCATCGACGTCCACGCCCAGGTAACGAACCGTGTTTTCGATCTTGCTGTGCCCGAGTAAGATCTGGATGGCCCGCAGGTTACCAGTCGCCTTGTAGATCAGAGCCGCCTTGGTCCGACGCAGAGAATGGGTCACGTATTCCTCCGGCGTCAGGCCAATGGCCGTCACCCATTCGTCGACGAGCCTCGCGTATTGACGTGTGCTCAGGTGGTCATTGGGATGGACGCGGCTGGGGAATGCGAAATCTTCGACACTGCCGCCTCGTCTCTCAAGCCAAGCGAGCAGGCTGGCTCTCGTGTCTGATGTGATCTCAAACTGAACGGGCCTTCCAGTCTTCTGTTGGATCACCATCGATCGTGTCCGGATGGCAGGTCCGGTCACCAGCGTGCCAATCTTGATTTTCACCAAGTCGCAGCCTCGAAGCTTGCTATCGATTGCGAGATCGAAGAGCGCCCGGTCGCGCATTCGGCCTTCCCGATCCAAAAAGAACCGGATTGACCAAATCTGCCTAACTTTCAGAGCGCGCTTGGCGCCAACTTGTCGGCCAGCGTTCCAAGCAGGCCTCCCTGCTGACGCGGGGTCGTATTGTGAGATACCCTTTACATTTCTCCTGTGGCCGAAGCGGCCGCAGGAGAAATGATTGTGCTAAGGTCGCGGATGGCAATGACCGACCCCATTTCCGACGTTCGCCGATCTTCTGCACATACCCGAAAGCTGCCGCATATCGTCGGATAACAGCGATTATGGAACGTCAGTACTGGTTATAAAGCCGTGGAGGTTGGTCTGATACTCTTGGCGGTTGAACTCTAGCAAGCGAAAATGTCCCTATGCCTGAGGCTTGGACACCTGTTCAAATGGAACGACGAGCGACCATTTGAAGCCTTCAGGAGTATATTTTAGATCGGCCTGACCCTGCAGCGCACTCGCGATGTGAGGGCCGATGACAACGGAACCAAAACCTTTTCGAGATGGCCCCACCACTTGGGGGCCGCCACTTTCCTGCCAGTCAATGGAGGTGACAGATCGATCTTCAGATACAACCGTTTGCCACCTGATCGTCACCTTTCCTTCGGGAACAGACAACGCACCATACTTCATGGCATTGGTTCCCAGCTCATGCGCAGCCAAGCTCAACGGCTGCACGGCATCAGGCCGGATCAGCAGGTCTGCGCCCTCAAGGATAATCTGATCGGGCGTGAAGGCAAATTTGTCGAGCTGGCTGTGCAATAGGCGGCGGAGTGGGATGCCCGTCCACTTGTCCTGCGCCAGCAGATCAATCGAGTCCGCTAAACCCTGCAGTCGTCCAGAGACCGCTTCTACGTAAACGGCAGGTACATCATGACCACGAGCGGTTTGCCGCACCATTGCCATCACCACAGTGATCATATTCTTGGTGCGGTGCTGCAGTTCGTTTGATACTAGTTTTGTTCGATCTTCCGATTGGCTCCGTTCAAACGAGGCGTTGGTGAGCGCCACGGATACATCGTTGAATTCCTGAATGGGTGTGAGTACTGGCGAGACTATTTCGCCCACCCCCATTCTCTTGGCACGCTCTGCTAACTGAAAGATTGGTTTTCGAACAAGCCTGCCGAAAAACGCCGCGAGCGCTATGGCTAACAATAGCATAACGAGCCCGCCCCCGATCAGCGTCCCCCAGTTGTCGAGTACGGTCGCCTGAGCGGTCGCGACAGGCCCCCACACCAAAGCCTGCCAACCCGATCGGTTGAGATGAGCGTAGCCGACAATGTCACTATCGACCTCCGCATAGCCGTTGCCTGAGTTCGGCATTATGTCTGCAAAAGGCAGTCTCTCACCCCTCGGAACGCTCACGCTGCCGCCGCTTGCAATAACCTGTTTGCTTCGGTCCACGAGAGCGGCGGACCATCCTGGCGGCAAGCCACCCGTCACGATCAGGCGGTCAAGTTCTTCGGCATTCTGGGTGATTAGCAGCGCCGCGAGATCAGGGCGCGTGTCCGGCAAAGGCAGGGTGACATTGAACACCCATTTCTGGCTCACTGACCCAAAAAACACATCCGATATGTCGTTTTGTTCGGTCTCCAAAGCTGCGGCTAATGCCGCCATGTTGGAACTTTTACCCAGTGCGGAGCCGAAGGGAACGCGCGTGTTGAGGAGCTGTTGCCCATCCTCGCGCAGTAGCAGGACGAAAAGCGGGCTTTCGGCAAGGGCGCTTTGGCTCCGTTGGTGGAAGGCCTCAAGATCGCCGTTTTGTAGCTCTGGAGCCGTTTCTAACAATCTAAGGGTCGTCGATATGTCTTGAAGCTGCCGTTCTACGCTAGCCGCGAGCGTCTGTGCCTCACGCATAGTTCGGCGCTGCAGAGCCCCCTCGTTGGAGTATTGGAGCTGCACTAAAAGCAATCCGGCAAAAGCCATCACGGGCACCGCCAATGCGAAAGCAATGGCCAGCATGTAGGTACCGAATGACGCAACCGGCAGCCGCACTGATATTTCTCCAATGACAAGGACTGAGTAGAGATTTCCACACGCAGCGGCAATTAACAAACCGCTGCTTCTGTCCGCCTTTTACATAGGTGCCTAATCAAGATTTATGCACCAGTTTCCCGGTCCTGCAATCTCAATAACTTGAACCGTGCGGAAAGGCATGTTCGTATTTCGCCCTCTTCGGTATGTCAGAAAGCGATTAGCATTAGAGGTCGCATTTTGCCATCGCATTGCCAGAAGCGGCCTGTCTGCACTCCACCCCATTTCAGCCGATTATTCCTGGAAAGCACCTGTCTCGGGTCGCTAGACCATCACCTCATGCCGGCCTAGTTTCCTTGTTCCGCATCAAGAGTTTGACGTCACATCACAACGAGACGTTAGTAATATGCGCCCTAGGATCCGGCATGTCAGTTCATCGCTTTGACCCTCATCGCCGACCTCGCCGCACGAATTCTGCCCGTGATGTTGTCACGCCGGTGTTGGCGCTCCTTGCAGTTTGCTGTTTAGGATGGGTGCTGGCTGGTCAACCTTTTCCCACTGGGACCAATCGGGTCGCTCACGCTGCTGAAGGCTCGATGGCAAATGAACGCCGAATTCAACTTGGCATGTGCGGGCGCAACCGGTTCGACTGCGTCGTGGATGGCGACACCATCTGGCTTGATGGCGTCAATCTCAGGCTGCAGGCCTATGATACCCCCGAGCCTTACAACGATATCTGCGGTGGCGCTGCTGAGGTCGCATTGGCCAAGCGCGCCAGCGCCAGGCTCCTTCAGCTGCTCAATTCGAACTCGTTCACAGTGGAAACAGCAGGCTCTGACCGGTATGGACGGACATTGGCGACAATCCGCATTCAGGGACAGGACGTCGGAGACATTCTGATTGCGGAAGGTCTGGCGAGGCGTTGGCCTGACGGCAAAGAGTTCTGGTGTTGACGAGGTCGCAAGTCCCAATCGCTGCCTGATCACTCCAAGTCTGGAACGTCGCCATCCTGAAAGATCACAACCGGATCCCCGAACACACCATTGACCAGGTCTGCTGTCCGAGACCAGGCTATCACACCAGCATAGGTGCCCAGTGCCGCCATCCGTCGGGCATCCATCTTGGCCTTGTCTTCTGATGGTACCTCTCGGGGCTCGAAAGCGGTCTGCAACTCGCCTTCTTCGTCGCGGATAAATGCTAGCAGCACGATCAGGCTGGTTGGTTTGATATCCGGCTTCTGAACCGTCAGCATGTCAGTTCTCCCATCACATTGACACGGATCCCTCTCGACTCTTGTCGCGAAGAATGAGAACAAAATAGGAACTACTGCCTGTTGGAGTCAATCTCGATCGATGTCGTCACAACCTGTGACCCTGTCCAAAATGGGCCAAAGAGTGATCCGCGTGCGCTGCGATGAATGTAGCCGCCTTGGCGCATATCGGGCTGATAGACTGTTGGGCATGGTGGGCGATGTCACCGGACCTGACGCGCTCAGGGCAATTGGCAGGCTCGGTAAATGCCGCAAAGCCTTGAACCCGCCAGATATCAATTCGATCAACTATGCGAACGATCGATGCCAGATCCTTCTTGATGAGCCGCAGGGCCGCATTCCGCCAACCATCGGGAAAGCCATGCATGAGAAATGGCGTGGCTTCATCGAGTGCCAGCGGCACCATCAAGGCCTCAAGCAGGCAAAGCCCTGTGGGGTAGAGGCCGAGCTTGACCTTCCAACGCTGGTAGCGGTGCTGGGCTACAATTTCGAGATCAACAGGTTGGCAGCCAAGCTCAATGCACCATGCTGTGGTGGCCGAATGTTCGGGCTGAGATGGTATGTGCCTGAGGATGACCTTTAGGCGCCGTCCTGTTTGACGCCAACAGCCACGATATCGAGTACGCCATCGGGCAGGGGGCGTTGCAGCTGGATGGCTTCATCCTTGGGCGCCGACAGCCATATCTCGACCTCTTCAGGTTTGGTCAGAATAACCGGCATGGCCTTGGGGTGGATGGCCCCGACAACGTCGTTGGGCTCTGAGGTCAAGAAACCGAAATAGTCCGCTGTTTCGACTCCGGTTTTGATCTTGCGCACACTGGTCCAACCTTCGACCCAGATGCCTGCAAAGAAGGCCAGTGGCCGGCTTTCATCCAGGGCAAACCAGGTGTCGCCCCGCTTCTTGCCGTCCTGCACGGTGCCATCGAACTCAGAGAACGATGTGAAGGGCACGACGCACCTGTTCTCGACACCCATCCAGCGGTTCCAGTGCTGGTTCCAGCGGCCTTTGACCGGATCAAAGATGTTGCGCACATTGGTGGTGCCGCTATCTGGTTCGAGCTTGAGCAATTCGGCGAAGTCCACCACTTGTCCTTTATCTTCAAGCTTTGCCGCGCGCTTCTTGGCGCTCTGCATCAAGGCGAATTGGCTGGAAGGCATGCCCCAGCGAACCTTGGCCAGTTGGCGGCCATTGGCGGTAATGCGCACAATGGGCGCTGCATAGTCTGGAAAGATGCCAGCCTGCGGTTCGAGATTGCCAACACTGTCGTGGATACGGTTGACCTCTTTGACGAAGTCGATGATCGCCTGCCGATTACTGGTGTGGGAGTAGAGATTGCACATCAGTCAAAACCTTCCAATTCGGCTAGCTCGCCCCATTCGGGCTGCCAGAGTTCGCGCTCTTCAATAGCGATCACAACACGCTTGAATGCCCAGATTGTGCGCAGGGATTCTGCGCGGCGAAGGGCATCGTCGATAGAGTAGGGGCCTTCCATCGAACCTCTGACTTTATCGCCTTGGGTAATCCAATCTGGCCAATAGACGCTTGCTGTCAGCTCCACCGGATCAAAGCCCCTTGGCGGCGCCCCAATGCCAACTGTGATGGCATCAAATGCCACCTCATCATCATCGGTGGTCCACTGGTAAACTGTCATGCAGGCTCATCTTGACTGATTGTAGAGATCATAGCGGCAGACATTCTATCGCCCGGGCAGAATTGTGAGCTCAATCGATGCCACCAAGGGTGCAGCGTAGCACATGGCGGAGCTCGGCAAATGCGCTTCTCAGGTCTCAATCCCACTCAGCGCCAACTGATGAACTGCGCGAGCCCGTGCAATGCCACTGCAACCACGATAGCCAACATGAGACTGGTGGTGTCAGTGTCTCCTTGGACTAGTGGGCCGAGCAAACCCACGCTGAAGACCGCAACTGCGAGGCCATTCAGGAACTGCGACGCCACACGCTTGCTATCTCGCCCTTTTGGCATTTTGATCTCCTTACCCTGCTTGCAGAATACCAGCGCCAGTGGCGGGGAGGATTTGAGGGACAAGTCTTCGAGGGGAGACGGCCATGAAGGCACAGGTCGATCGAATGACCGCGGAGCTGTCAGAGCGTTTCCGGCACTATGTGCGTGACCTAAAAGTTCAGCTGTGGAGCGTGAACGGCCAGGTTGAATTTCACACCAGTTTCCGCCTGCGCCGTGATCCGAGGTCACAAGAATTCAAGCTGACTTTACCTGCTGACCTTGGCCAAACCGACACCGACCGAGCAATACTGGTGGTCGGTATCTTTGCGCTCATTGGCCAACGTATTCGGCAGTCCATCTCAACCGCGTCGCAGCCGAGCGAACCATTGGCCCGTCCCCCTGACACAGGACCTGCGGTCGTGGAACGTCACCGGCTAATCGCGAAATTGCAGCGCGATCTTGAAGGGCTCAGAAAGATCCCACCCAAACGACGGGAAGCAGAATGTGCAGATGAGCGCGAGCAAACCTGTCGCGCCATGCTGTGGGAGCTAGGAGTCGATCTAAAGGAATAGGCGGTGTCGAATTGACCGGCCACGCCGACGAGCATCGATCTGGCGCTGGATCTGAACGGATCCCAGCAGCGCTGCTGGGGCCTGTCGACAATTCTAAATCAAGCGAAAGGAGATGGATCCGGAGGAATGGAGGCCAAGTTTTCGCTACCATTTTTTGCTTCCTGCTTGCTTGATAGCCACGTCCCGCGGTTCGGCCGGCTGGGTGTGCGAACCTTTCGGGCAGCTGTCACGTTCACCAGCGCAAAGCCACCCTTGCCCCCCTGTTGCTTTGAGCCGTAAGCCTGCTGCGTTGCTGTGCTCGCGTGGCCAAGCGCCATCGCAATGGCCTCTCTTGCATTGCCCCATTCAAACTTCAGCTGAGAAGCAAAATAGTGCCTGCATGTGTAGGCGCTGATGCCAGGTAAGCCTGCCTTCACGCACGCGCGCTCAAGATTTTGGTGAAAGGTGCGGGGTTCGCGCTTGACCAATATGTTGCCGCCTTTGCGCGATGCAATCTGCCACAAACGAGCAGCCTCTTCGGACTGCGACACACAAAATGTCAACTTACGCCAAGGCTGCCCATTTTGCTCCGTCACCTTAGCGCCATTGATAGTGATGATGAGATGCCGGTCATCCAGCACGCTGATTTTTATTCCCATGGCGAGTTCCTCAGGGCGGCATCCAGAGAGCATCGATACAAGAACGGCGGGCAATGCAGCGGTGCTCGCATTTGCCACAAGACGCTTGCGCCAGTCCTGCGGTAGCATATTCAGCATTCCACGTTTGGATCGCCCTTTGCGGGTAAAAGCGTCCTTCGGCGGCTTCGTATCGCGCAACATGTCGATCACCATGCGCACGCCAATCACCTCGCGCATCTCATCATTGGATGCTTGCTTCAGCCCAGCGGACATCTTCCGACAAGCACTGTGGGATTTCCGAATGATCAGCGCCCACAATCCGTGAATTGCCGCCGATCGCACCAACACGAACTGCCCAGGCGTAGTGAGCGCGACGTAGTCGATATATTCGAGAATCCTCAACCCGGACCGGTTGATCGATTTCAGTATCCTCCCATAGCGCTCCAGGGTCTTGGCCTTCTTGGGCTTAGCGAAGTGCTCTTGCGCCTCGCCAAAGATCTGCTTGAAATTGTACGCCATTGCGCCGCTCCAGGTTGTCTAGAGCAGGTTAAGCGGAGTGCATGAAAATCGGAAAAGGCTATCGTCGAGAGTGGTCAGATGGCCTTGTTGATCGAGATGCTCTTGAGCGCTTTGACTGGCCATGGCCGCCCCTCGCTTGCTTGCGCAAGCAGGGCGGCAGGGTCTGGCGACCCATGGCCAATCAAAGCGACGGATGCTTCTCCCGGCCCCCCTTCGCCCCATAAGGTGGGGCAGGGGGACAAGCTCTCGTTGGTCGCCGGAAGGATCATCCGTGGCATGAGATCATAGATGATCTCCTGCCTGCCTGCTGGTCAAAACCGACGCCCCCTCGATCCAAGTGGATCAGGGGCGCAAGCTCGCTTTGCTCGTCGATTTTAACCAACAGGCCCTATTTCCGGAACCGTCTGAAGCGCAACCGGAAATAGGAAAAGAGCATCTTACCCGACTGGGATCTGGCCATCTTACCCGACTTTTGACCATCTTACCCGACTGGATTGAGGTCATCTTACCCGACTGAAGTCGGCTATGAGGTATATGACAGAGTCAATCAGAGAGTGGCCTGTAAGGCTACCAAATTGGCTGTCAGCTTGGTCTCACAGGAGTTGAGATAACCCGATTTGGTCAATATTGAACCTTTAATCAATAGTGGTGCTCATGCAGGAGGCGAGTGCTCTCCCGGAAAGAGAAAGCGTCAGCAAAGCGCCCCATTCCGGCCGTTAGATGTGCTCCCGCGGCTTCCCGAAAGCTGACCGTCCACTTGCTCGCCATGATGCCCGCTAAGGGCTGGATTGCAGACTGGCATTTTCTGGATCAGCCGCCCGGGGAGCGGAGAGTCGGCGATTGGCGAAAGGGAGCTGGGCCGATAGCTGCCGGCTCCAAAACTATGATCCGAGGCAAGCATAAAGCGATTTTTCGGGGAGGGTCGAAACCGATTGATCTCTATGTTCGTTTGGCGCCATCTCGGTATCAGCGTTTCAAGCCACTTCGGCCACCGTCCAAGGGTTAAGCGGCTAGCAGCCCATCGATCCCTTGACGAACCAGTATTTCGGGATCTGCCCATGGATACCCCCCGATCGTGATCAGGTTGTGCGCTATTCCGTTCAGCAGGCACAAGAGCAGTTCGGTTTTGACGCGCACATCCCTGGTGGTCGCCTCGTCACTCAAGGTCGCACGCAGGCTGCTCCGAAGAAGATCGAACCGGGCAAGGGACTCGTTGCCCGAGACGAAGCCGCTAACTTCAATCTGGCTGACCCCTCCCGACATGAACACCAAGAAATAATGCTCGCGGTTTTCAAGCCAGTAGCTGACATAGCCCAGCGCCACTGCCTGCAACCGTGATCTCGGGTCTACTTCAGTTGCCGCTATATGGTTCAGTGCGTCAAACAGCCGATTAAATACCACGGCCCATAAGGTGCTCAGTATGGCGAATTTGCTGTCGTAATATTGGTAGAGCGTCATGGCGGTACACCCCGCCGCCTGCGCTAGCCCGCGCATGGATATGGCCGCGTAGCCGTCGCGCAGGAAGAGTTTTAGAGCGCAAGTTGCAATGTGGGCGCGCATGTCGGCGATTTGTTCAGGCGAGCGGGCCGGCCGTCCGCGCACTCTGCCGGCAGGTTTCTTTGGCGAGGTCATAGACTCAACTCGTTCTTCCCGAAAGCGTGTGGATTGACAGACCCATTAATTTTATACATGTATAATTAATTGAAACCCTGCGCAATGCGTTCCTTATGATCGGTATACTACGATGATCAACGACGAGCCCGAGACCATGGCTGGGCAAGAGCTTCTTCTGTTCCGGAGCCTATTCGTGATAGCGGCTTTGTGGAATTTTGCCGGGGCGGTGCCGGGCTTGCTCGACACCGCCGGAATGTTCATGCGCGAATTTGGCCGCGACCTAGCGGATCCGGTAATGGTCGCGGTTTACCGTGGCGCATGGGGCACCGCGATGCTCTATGGTTTTGGCTTCATGTTGGTGGCTTGGAACCCGGTTCGGCACTCCGGCGTAGTCCTGATGGGCGGAGTGGGAAAAGTGCTCTTTGCGCTAAATCTGGCCTACTTGTACCTCAATGGCTGGACTTCTGACTTCGCGATCGTCGTCATTGTCGGCGATATTGCCTTCTGTGCGCTGTTCCTGGTCTATTTCGTTCGCCTGCGATGGCTCGGCCACGGCGTATTCTGACCCAATCAATTCTCCGCCGGCAACCGGCGCCGTGCCATGCGCCCGTATCGTGATTAGCTGGGCGGGGCGCAACGAAGGCGTTGCGAGCGGAGGCTGGCGTTCACTGGCTTCTCAGGGCCCAACACCTCTTCATCAGTCCGGCCTATGTGACGGTCAACGCGGTGAACAAGTTCCAGACCAAAACGGTGCAGCCCGACCAGATGTGGTTGTCGATATGTCGGTATGGGCGGCTACGGGGGTGGTTTGCGGAAGAGCAGCTTCGGACTAAGCTGCACCAAACCGGAGGTCCTGAAGGCCCGATTGGCTGGCCCTATTTTGCTGTTCGCGTTCTGCGTGGGCCTAGACACAAATTCCCGTGCGTAGGAGTCCCATTTTTGCAATTGCCCTGGCGCTGTGCTTTGCCTCTGAGAGCAGCGCGAGCGACAGAAGTTTCGAAACTTGGAACCAGCTCTGGATGTTCTGCCGCAATGCTGTTGAACAGGGCGAGAGCCTGAACGGGGAAGGCCTGACCGATCTCGGACCCTCGACCAAAGTCGTGACACCGCGCACCGTCGAAGGGCTAGATATGCCGCTATTGCCAGGATGGGAGACCCCGGAGCACATGTGGCAATACCCCGATTCAGCTTTCGTGATCGTAGTAGTAGTTAAAAACTTGTATCCCCGCGACGTGCTTGCTCCGTCAAGTTGGCTCCAGACACTCCGGCAGTCACTCCGGACAAAGAGACTGATTCGCTGCGGAGTCATGAAGCAACGTCTTTCGCTGATCGTCGCGGGAACTCACGAGGAGCGCAATCCTGACCCCATTTTCACAACCAAGCGTGGGGTGGGACCTTTTGCGCGCAGCGCCAATGGCTGTTCCATAATTTCTGTTTTGCAAATCGAAACGCGGCCTGGCCGAGAACCTCTGTGCATTTCCTTCAGCGCCGAGCAGAGCTTTTTGTGCCTTCCTGAGACCTGAGCTGCGTGGAGCGCACCCCGTTTTGACCGGACAGCCGGCATAGCCGAGAAGACGTTGAGCGCAGATATTGGAAAGCGGCCAACGTTCACAGCTTGTTTGCCATGAAGTCGGACGGCTGAAACCATTCCAGAGCCGAAACGTATTTATAGCCAGTGGCGCCAACTGAGTTCCTATCTGAGGTTTTACGTCGACAAACCTTAGAAGAACATGCGTTGCAGCGAAGTTTTGGCGAGCTTGAAGTGCTTCGACTATTTCACGATCGCTCGGTGGTCCGATTGGGGCATGGGGACGGAATTCCAGTTGCGAACACGATGTGAGGACTGTTTTGTCAAAATCCAGAACTGAAGGCGTAATCGGCCTTGCAGCCAGCGCATTCGACATCCTCAAGCGCCATAGCATTCCACCATACCCACAGTTCTTCGAACTGATTTTTGACTATGAAGCTGGGCGCAACCCAGAACTCAAGTCAGCGATGGAGGCCGTCTTCAAGGCCGACTCTGGGCTTGCGGCAAATGATGTTCGCTCATTGCTTGATGGTCATATTCAACCAAAGGAGCTGGCGAGCAGCAGCCTGCCTGAACGCATGCGTGACAAGATGGATGCGATGCAGGATGCCGTAGATGCAGCGATGACGAGTGCCAGCTCGTTCTCTGGGTCGCTGGACAATGCCAGAGAAAACCTGGAGCGCGGGATATCTGTCCCGGAAATGAAGGCATTGACTATTCGTTTGCTGGACGAGACACGGCACACGCAGGCGGCCAATCGCGCGCTTGAAGAAAAGATCGCATCTTCGCGAGAAGACCTCGTCCAGTTGCAGCGAGACCTGGCGTTGGTGCGTCGCGAAGCGATGCTCGATCCGCTTACCCGTATTGCAAATCGAAAGTGCTTCGAAGAGACATTGGGGAATTTTATCAACGAGGCGAGAGGAAGCGTTGCACCATTGGCGTTGCTGATGATCGATATCGATCACTTCAAGCGTTTCAATGACCAATTTGGGCACCAGACCGGTGACCAGGTGCTGCGCTTGGTGGCCACGACGCTCAAGTCGACCATCAGAGATTCTGACTTGGCGGCACGCTATGGTGGCGAAGAGTTTGTCGTGGTTCTGCCCGAAACGGAATTGGACGGCGCCATGTTCTTGGCGGAAAAAATACGTCGAAGCGTGTATGACAAAAAGCTGCTGAGAAAGTCGACCAATGAGATTATCGGCCGTGTCACAGCTTCAATCGGCGTTGGCATTTATCGTGCCGGGGAAACAGCAGACCAGTTTGTCGATCGCGTAGACGGTTACTTGTATGAAGCCAAACGCCATGGACGGAATTGCGTTGTCGGTAACAGCACGTTCCCAAAGGCAGCTAGAGAAACCTAGCCATTCTAATTCCGAAGCAAATTCTGACTCACCGGTAATATAGCGCTCGATATCCCGCTCTACAATGAGTAGTTCTTTTTAACCGATACCGACAATTTTTTGCTTGGAACAAATACAACTGAACTACCTGGTGGAATTGTATATTTTTTTCCAGTCAATGGGTTTTGCCCGTACCGCGTTCCTCTTCGTCGTACATTAAAAGATCCAAAAGAGTTGACTTTTACATCTTGTCCACTCGCAATTGCGGCAGATATTAATTCTGTCATTCCATTAAGAACCCTAATGACATCTGTTTTGCTGTAGCCTGTTTCCTTTGCGACATGATCACAAATTTTTTGTCTGGTGACGTTATGTGAGGGGTGGGCCTTCTTAATTGGCTGATTGGGTGCTTTTGGCAGCATGCTGTAATCCACCGGTTTCAAGAATTTTTCCTTCACAGAGTTCTGTGTCAACGGCTGTTTCAACGGGGCCGCGGTTTGAACTGAATTCGAGTGTTGCAACGGTTTGTCGTTCAGGCAAGGCGGCAGGCTGGTGTTTATGAATCCGTCAAGCAAGCGGAACGAAGACTCCCTTGGCCCGGTTGCCGGACCCAATGCTCACAATTGGCAAAGTGGGCTGCCTCCGGTTCTTGCAACTGGCCTCTGCATTCCGTCGTGCTAGCAAGGATTTAGAACCGTCAAACGACATAATTTTTTTACGTTTTGGGAACGGGCAGTGTGTGCCGCGCATTAGTGTCTGCGGGCAGGACGAGACCCGCGGTTCGATCCCGGGGGCGTTGGTGTGAGAATAAGGCCTGTAGTGCTCGTCGTTGAAGACGAGACGATAATCCGAATTGATATAGTGGCCTGCTTGAAGGACGAAGGTTTCACGGTCATTGAGGCGTCGAGCGCCGACGAAGCCCTCGAGATATTGGCAGCGGAGCCGGCAATTTCGCTTATCTTTACCGACGTGGACATGCCAGGCAGTATGGATGGCCTAAAATTGTCTATGGCCGTCCGAGATCGCTGGCCTCCGGTTAAGATCATCGTGACGTCGGGGCACCGGCATTTGGGTGAAAATGACCTGCCGCCTGGTAGCCGATTTCATACCAAGCCATACGACCATAGCGCCATTACAGCATCGATGAACGAACTGTTGGTGAACATCTAAGGTTGGGCCAGCTCTGAGGCCCGCTTCTAGAACTGTGGACGCTTTGCAGCACAACTGCACAATTGCCTGTAGGCCTTGGGCGACTGGTTTTAACAAAACCTTGATGGACAGATTGAGCAGCGACTAGCTGCAAGCGGGCTCTGCAAAATCGGTGCCGGAAGCATGTGAATTCTGATTGGTGTCGAAATGTGAAAGGTACTAGTTCGGTAGACGGATCAGCTTGGCTAGCTCTGCAATCAACTGGTCCGTGATCTCCTGGCGTTGTGTGTCCGACACACCGACCACGCGTTGCGCCACTTTGCTGGTCAGCCCATCAATCTCAGCATTGAGAATTGAAACCGGGGGTGGCGCCTCACGCAAGGCGTATTCCGCGACCGTATCATCGGTATCAACATGCTCCGGACCTTCGAAATTGAAGGCAGCGTTCCTCCATCTGCGGTATGCAGTGACTAACTGCGCATCTAAATCACCCATTGATAAATTTCTGTAGTGCCGGCCTCGGTCTAAGTAAGATGCTATTCGCTGCAGATCTGCGGCTGATATCAATTGCTGCGGCGGCGTATTTGAGCCATATTTAGGCATTGCAGTAACTTTGCGTTTTTCGTCCATTATTGGCTAACACATTTCGTCCGTAGAATCCGTCGGACGCCGCCAACCAACCTGACCAAAAGTCTTGGTCATCAACGTGCCAGGGCCGGTGGATTATAGCGGCAAACATGGACACATCCCGCCTAGGGAGCATGCAGGGACACCCCGTGCAAGCAGCCTGTCGCGCTCTTGCACTTGTAATGAGGTAAGCCAGCGGGCGGCGAAGGCACAAACCTCCACTGCCGAACTACGCAACAGTGGCCGCTAAACCGCAAGGCGACGCTGAATGATCGTGCTATCCTTTTCCAAGTTGCTCGCCGAGTTTCGTGCGTCGCGATCACTAACTCGGAAGACCTCGACGATTTGATCCAACTCAGCCGCCTGGCCTTCCGTCTGCTCGATGGCAGCGTTTGTCTGCTCGACCAATGCGGCGTTATGCTGTGTCATTTCGTCCATCTGTCGTACCGCGATAGCGACTTCTTCCAAGGCAGAAGACTGCTCCTTATTGGCTTGAGCAATCGTATCGATCAGAGTTGCACTTTCCCGAGCACCTGCGGCGATACCGAGCAAAGTCTCTGTTGCTTGTCCGACAAGAACTGAGCCCGATTGGACTTCTGCCGCACTTGCCTCGATAAGTACCTTAACATCATTGGACGCCTGAGCTGCGGACTGCGCCAAACGGCGGACCTCCACTGCCACAACTGCGAAGCCTTTACCCGCATCTCCTGCGCGAGCAGCCTCAACCGAGGCATTTAGCGCGAGCAAATTGGTTTGGAACGCGATGTCGTCGATCAAGCCAATGATGTTGGAAATCTTTGATGAACTATTTTCAATGGCGGTCATAGCTTGATTAGCTTGACCCATCACCTCTCCACCGTGCTTGGCACTTGAGGATACCGCTTGTGCTTTGCTGCTCGCAGTCCTGGCTAGGGTTGCATTTTCGACCACTGCAGCGGAAAGCTGCTCAATAGAAGCGGTTGTCTCTTCGATTGTCGCTGCCTGTCTGGTCGTGCGGTCAGCCAGGTCATTCGCACCTGCAAGTATCTCGCCGGTCGCCGTCTTTAGGGAGCGTGAAGTCTGCTGTAATTGCTCGACAATATCGGTGAGTTTTTCAGCCACAGCGTTTGTATCGGCTTTGATCTGTTCGAACTCCGGCTCGAATTGAGCAGTGATACGTGTGCTCAGGTCGCCCCGGGCCAAATCTTTGAGCACTTCACCCGTCAATGAAACGGCGCGATCAATTTTTGCTTTGGCCGCGTCGTCAGCCGCGCGCGCCTCGGAAGTCAATTTCTCGAAGTAGGCGGACACGCCAATATCAATGTCGAGCAACATGGACTTGAGAACGTCGCTAAGGACGTCTGCCACAACATCTGCCCGTTCGAGGACTGCTTCGGGCGAGTGCGGTATCTTGCGACCAAACCGCCCCGTCTTGGGCGAGAGCGCCTCGGCCATCATGTCATGAACAATGCCACGGACTAGAGTTTCAAAAATAACGCCATAGCCACCAATGTGCCAACGTGGCTCCAAGCCAATTTGAGCGTGGCGAAGACCGACTCGCGTACTCGCCTGATAATAAGCCTCGTCAAAGTGTCCCGCCGCTATGGCCTTCCAGTGCCCAATCTGCTTGGACTGGGCGCGATCCATTTGCGGTTTCCCGTCAAAGAATTTCGCAACTGCGGGGACCTTAGCAATTTTTGAGTAGAATTTCTCCAGTGCAAGTGGAAGGTGTTTTTCTATATGACCTTCTACACTGGCAAGGCGCTCACGCGCTTCATAATCTAATCCGATAAAGTCTAACCTGGACTGAAGTTGTGTCTGATTCTGCATGTCGCGATGTTCCTTGGCAGCCTTGCTAAGAAATCTGACACTGGCTCAAAAACCCAGATTTGACCTGCATCAAATTGCGGCCTGAATTTAACAAAACAGGGTAAATGACAACCTAATCTCATTCGCGCCGGAGCTTAATTTGTTGTCGGCACTCCTGCAGAATTAGACAGTTTTGTTCGACCCAGAAAACCTTGGTGGGGCGTCGCAGGAGTTGCTTCCCTTATGCGGTTTGGCAACAAGATTTGGGTGGTAGGAAGAAGCAATTTGTCCGGCCGCTGTTGGCCGCAGAGACGGTAAAGCGGTCATTTAAGTGTCCGCACTGATAACAACGCGCGCCCATCCGGCTAGCAACGACGCTCAGGCTCTATCCTACAAGGTGGACTGCACACGGCTTATTTGGAGTTGGAAAACGGTATCCCAACCCCTTCACCAACCAGGAGTTTCAGACCGAGTTGGTTAGCTCTCAATAGCTGCCGACGTCGGCCGGAGGATGCATGAATGCGTATTGGTGGCCTGCGCTCCATAGGGCTCAGCCATTTATTTTGTTCAACTGGGGAGCCCGTCGAGCTTTGGGAGCAAGGCCAGGTCATTGTCCCAACTCGCGCGGCTCGAAAGACAGATGTGTGCCTGGGGCCGCATGACTAGTCGACTATCAAGCGAGCCAGCCGGTGCGACAAGCGGGCCGTCCTTTGATTGATAAAATGGAATCGCGGAGCCACATTCGGTGCAAAAGCACTTGATGTGCCGTGTTCCGGAAAGCTGGAAAGTCTTGATTCTGTTCTCGCCTGCCAGCCAGGCGATCTTTGCTGTGGACGAAAAGAGATTTGCCGAATGAGCCGACCCGCTGTCTTTGCGACAGCGCGAGCAGTGGCAAAGGAAGAAGCTTTCGAAATCTCCCGATATCTGGAACTTCACCGTGCCGCACAGACATTGCCCAAGCGTAATGGTATTCAAACGTCAACTCCTTGATGGCCCACCAACACAGCCCTTCAGTTGGTGACCGGGCGCAAAATCAGGATCCTAACGGTCTTGGCTAGCTCTGCAATGAATTGGTCCGTGGTTTCTTGGCATTGCGCCATTTTGGAAGTCAGGCGGGCAACACAGTCAATGCAGCCGAGGCATACTGGAGGAGGTAAACCTCCCCAGTGGGCTTTCCCTCCGGAAATTTCTCTCCGAAGAACGCGACGCAGCAATCAAACATGCGCATTTCTTTTTCAAACCAACAATGAACAACTACTCCATATTCTGAGATTGGTTGGTCGTTCTCATCCACAAGGCTGTCGAGGCGAACTCGCGACCCAGGCGGAATAAACCTGTCTTCTTCCATGATGATCATCCGATAATCTAACGGCACAGTCCCAGTTTGCGGCATAGACAACGAACCTGAGCGTAGCATTGCGCCGGTCGTGCCTGACAACCAGACTGGTATTCGCACAAGTGCAGCTTCTTGCTGACCGGTTCGGGCAAGATTGATAACAGAAGCCTACGGCCAGACGAGGTAAACATAGGCAACATAACCGGCAAGCAGAACTGCTCCTTCCCGTCGGCCGATGCGCGATCCTGTCTACGCAAAGATCATGAGCGCAACACACACGCCGACCATTACAAAATTGTCGAAGCTGACAATTGCATTGGGCACAGCGCCAGGTGCGATTAGCGCCGTCGCTCCACCGATGCCGAAGATATTGTAAATATTCGAGCCAATTATGTTGCCAAACGCAACCTCGCCCTGCTTGCGGAGACCTGCTACCGCCGAGGTTACTAGTTCTGGCATCGAGGTACCGACCGCCACGATCGTCAACCCGATGACGGTCTCGGAAATGCCAAAACCACGCGCTAGCGAGACAGCTCCATCGACGAGCAACCGACCGCCAAAGATGACAAACACCAGGCCGCCCAACGCGACCAAGCCCGAAACGGCAACCGAACTGCGGAGCTTTGTCGACGGTACCGTCCCGGCGTCCGTCTCTTGGAGCGCAAGGCTCTTGTCATAGATCGCCCCATGACCTTGTGGAGCCGATGATTGCTCTTGGCGGAAGGCAAGGTAGATATAGGCTACTAGGGCAGCGATAAAAAATAGGCCAATGCTTCGGCCCAGCGGCATCAACGATGCAATAACGGCGAAGGCAATCACTGCGACTAGCATAACGGCACCATCGCGTTTCAGCGCAGTTGAAGCAATCATCATCGGACTTATCAAGGCCGCGACCCCCGCAATCAGCAAGGAATTTGCAATGGTCGAGCCCACGACGTTGCCATACGCGATGCCCGGCGCGTTCGCGAGTGCCGCTTGCACCGAGGTTACCAACTCTGGTGCCGATGTCCCAAAGGCAACAAGAGTCAATCCGATCACCAGCGGCGAAACGCCAAGACCGGTTGCGACTTGCACGGCGCCCCGCACCAGAAGCTCGCCACCCAAGATAAGCAGAACGAATCCTCCAAACAGCGACAACCAGATTTCCAACACTTCCCTTCCCACTCGGCTTGAGAGCCTACGACTGCGTTTACCAGCGCAACCCCGTATTCGCCACGCTCGAAAACCGCGGGCTTTGGGCTGCATAGTCCTTCCAGAAATCTGGATCGCTAGCGATCACATCAAGCACTTTACGCTACCGTGACAATCAAACTGCGCCAAATCGACATGCGGGACCGCATCCGCTGACTACTGGGTCCCTCAGTCAACGCGATGGACCAGAGGGGTATCTCTGACGGGCCGCTTCCCAGCTCCCACCTATTTTAACGCTCGATATAGGGGTATCTGCCTTCGGTCCGTTTTGCTGCCGAACGTCAGCTATTGGCCTCTTGGTCCCTAAAGCGTTTAGACCGCAATCGGCCCCAAATGAGCCACCGGCTGTGGGATAGCGAATGGAAAGTCCCAGTTTAAAACTGGTCCGATTTGATGGATGCAGGTCAACTGAGCCCCTAAGCAAAAGCAAGAGGAGCTAGAGACCGAACCCTAGCTCCTCCTACAATCATGCTGGTTGGATCAGGGAAGGATGGCGATGTCGCTGAGCATGCCGTCGACGCCTTCAATTGCACCAACCACGGTTGCCGCGCCGCTCTCGAGGTCGACGGTGTGGAGCGTGTTGTCGATCACCAGATAGGCGGTGTTGTTCAACTCGGCATCGGCCTTGATGTCAAAGCCATAGCTGCTGCCACCATCGACACCCAGTTTCCCAATGGCGCCCAGCGTGCCGTCATTGGGCGATACCTGCTGGATCAGCGCGACAATGGTGGTGTCGATGTCGAACATGGCAGTGGTTTCGGGAGTGCCGATCGAATTGGTGTAGGCCGCAGCGGCAATCGCGGGCGCTTCGCCCGCATGCATGTCGGCATCCTCATAAGCGAGCGAACCATCTACGGTCACCATGCCATCGTCGACATTGACGCGATGATTGATGCCATCGGCACTCATCAGGCGCAGACGGTCGGCCTTGGGGTTAAAATCGACAATGGCGCCTTCATAGCTGGGCAGCATTTCCGACAGGGTCGATTTGACAGTGGCGACACCGGTGTCGGTATCGATGGTGACGACGTCGCCAGCCATGCTCACACCATAGAGCATCATGTCGGCTGGTCGAACGTCGATCCCGGCCAGACTGTCAACGCCGCTCACCGCCATTGTGCCGTTGACGGTAAGGGTTTCGGTGTCGAATTTGACAAGGGTGTTGCCCCCAGCAAGACCGATGGCCGGGGCGGCGTGTGCAACAGATGTCGCCAGCGTTGCAGCGCTGACCAACAGGGCGGCACGTAGGGAGTTCGTCGAAAATGCGGTCATGTGAAGTCTCCTCGGTTGAAGCGCCAGCGGCGCGTTTACACAGGGAGTACCCGTCGCGATATGCAGCTGGATGCAGTCACGACAAATCTTTTTTGAGGTTGCATCCAGTAGCAGGCTCACAAGGGTAATCGACATGAAGGAACAATCCCGCCATGTTGCACGCAATGCACCAACCGCTGACCACCGAAGATCTGATCAAGCGCATTGCCAAGGGCGACCGTGCAGCGCTGGCCCTGCTGTTTGAGGCGGAATCCGGCCGGCTCGTGGCCGTTGCCCAACGTCTGTTGCGGCGACGCGATCTGGCTGAAGAGGCGGTGCAGGAGACATTTCTTGCGCTATGGCGGCGCGCAGCGAGTTTCGATGCCACCAAAGGTACCGGGCGCGGTTGGCTGACCGTGTCCGTGCGCAACCGCTCACTTAACATGCTGCGCGATGGTGCGCGCATCGACCACGAAGATACTGACAAGCTTGCTGAGTTAGGTGACCGCATGGCTGACGCACTGGCGGCCTATGAGGCCTTGTCCGCCAGGGATGCCCTGCGTTTCTGCCTGACGGCGCTGGACGAAAAGAAACGGGAGGCGGTCCTGCTTTGTTACGTGACGGGGCTCAACCACGGTGAAGCAGCGGCCACCATGCAGGTTCCTCTAGGGACAATGAAATCCTGGGTTCGGCGCGGCGTGATGGCCCTGCAGGAGTGCCTGTCATGACCCAGGAAGAAATGGAACGCGCTGGCGAGTACGTATTGGGATTGCTCGGCGAGGCAGAGGCGAAATCCTTCGAAGCTGAAATGGCTCAATCCGCCGCATTGGCCGGCGCCGTTGCCCGCTTGCGGGAACACATGGCAGCACTGGACGATACGGCTGCGCCCGTGCCGGCCAATCCCGACCTTTGGCGCCGTATTGAGGCTCAGCTGGGCCCTCAGAGCCAAAGTCCGGCGCAACCTACCAGCGTCCCAGCCAATGACAATTCACGACTGCGCTGGCTGGGCATGGCAGCCAGCGTCTTTGGGGCACTTGGCATAGGCTACCTGGCCGGGATGATGGGGACTAACCAGCAACAGCCCATGATGATCGCTGTGCTGATGTCGGACAACGGCGGGCAACCCGGTGCCATTGTTGAGGCATTTGCTGATGACAGTCTGCGCTTGGTGCCACTGGATACCTTCGCCGTTCCTGAAGGACGCGTGCTCGAAATATGGACCCTGCATGACCCCGCTATTGGTCCCGTATCCCTGGGTACCTTCAACGCCTCCCAGACTATTCGCCTAACCGGCCCTGACCTGCCGCCCCCACAAAGCGGGCAGCTATACGAAATCACGCTGGAACCCGCTGGTGGCTCGCCGATTGGGCGACCTACAGGCCCCATACTGGTCAAAGGCTTTGCGAAAGCACCGCTTTAAGGAAGTGCTTTGTCACGCTCAAAAACTCACCGCGCCTAATCTTGTTTGTCGCGAATCTCCCAAGATCGGCTACGAAGCAAGGAGCGAGGTGCCCCCCAGTCGAAGCCCCGCAGTACGGCAGCTTTTCAACCTCCGATCCCCAAAAGCTGACAGCCCGCTTTCGGCCCCAAATCCGCCGAACAGAGCTTGGTACGGGAGCGGAACAGATTTCAGAAAATCAAACAGGTTTCTGGCGGGCACATTTCAGAAAATTCATTGCCCGTTAGGCTAGGTCTTGCATAAGGCATTGCTGTCCAATAGGAACAGCTTTCGTGAGGCCACGTGGCGGAGTGGTTACGCAGCGGATTGCAAATCCGCGTACTCCGGTTCAATTCCGGACGTGGCCTCCAGTTTTCCCCAGCACATAGCACCCATGCGCCGCTCATTTTGTCGCGCCGCACCATCGCGCCTTGCCAAGAGTGCAGGGGTGGGGATATTCACGTCCAGCATATGACGCGGTATGGACGGACGACATTGATGACACAGTTTGAGCAGTTGCGCGCAAGGATGGTCGACAACCAGTTGCGCACCAGTGGTGTGACCGAATGGGCGCTTCTGGCCGAGATGGGCAAGCTGCCCCGCGAGCGCTTCGTGCCCGCCGAACGTCAGTCTGTTGCCTATATCGACGATATTCACTGGCTGGGGCAGGGTCCCGAGCGCCGTTTCATGATGGCGCCGGCCACACTCGCCAAGCTGCTGCAGCTCGCAGAGCTGTCAGATGACGATGCCGTGCTCGATATCGGCGCCGGCACCGGCTATGGCACCGCCGTCATGGCAGGGCTGGCCGCATCAGTGACCGGTCTGGAAGCCAATGCCGAGCTGGCCAAGATCGCCAGCCGCAATCTTGAGGAACTCGGGATCGATAATGCCACCATCATTGCTGGCGATATCTCCTGGATTGGCCGCGGCAAGTTCGATGTCATCGTTGTGCAGGGGGCACTCGACAGCGTGCCAGACGCCATGCTGGCAGCCCTCAACGATGGCGGTCGCCTGATTGCGCTGATCCGCACGGGCGGCGTCGCCGTCGCCAATGTGTTTGTGAAATCCGGCAAGTCCATCACCGCGCGCGGTGAGTTCAACGCCACGCTGCCACTGCTCGATCAGGCCCAGCCTGATGTCGAATTCGTCTTTTAGTACACAGTTTCTCTATTGATGCGTGAGACAATCACGCTGTTGCTACTCAGGCACTATGCGCGAGCTTTCGCACATTAAACTTCGGTAGGGATTGCCGTAGCAGGTTGTGAACCCCACCTGCGATGCATAAAGTTTGAGGGTTATTGGAGAGGCGGGCCATGAGTTTTCGCGGGAAATTGGTCGCAAGTGTGCTGGCTGTGGCTGTAAGTGCGTTTGCGGTTGGTGGTGCACAGGCACAATCAATCGCGCAGGCGTTGACCGCCGCCTATGATCATGCGCCGGACCTCAAGGCAGCCTTGCTCAATGCCAAGGCGAGCGCGGAAAACATCGCACTGGCCGAGTCAGCCAAGCGTCCCACCATCGGGGCTTCCATCAGCGGCAACTACAATTGGAGCATCATCAATGATAACTTCAATGATGGTACCTCGCTGACAACTGGCCTGTCCTACAACCAGACCATTTTCGACAACTATCAGACCGAAGCCAAGATCGAAGCGGCGCGCGCCGGTGCCGATGCTGCCGAATATCAGATCCGCAGCACCGAGCAGACCGTTTTGCTCGAAGTCATCCAGGCATATATGGCTGTCTATAGCGGTCGCCAGCTTGTCGCCCTGCGCCAGGAAAACCGCAATTTCTACTCTGCCCAGCTCCAGTCCTCGCGCGATCGCCTTGATGTTGGCGAAGGCACCCGGATCGATGTCGCCCAGGCCGAAGCCCGCCTCGCACAGGGCGATGCCGCCTATCGCGCCGCCGTCAACAGCCTCGAAGTCAGCCAGGCGACATTCCAGCGTTATGTCGGTGTGGCGCCGCAGAACCTCGACGCTTCGCACAATTTCGCCCGCCTGATCCCCAACAGCCTGCCAACCGCGATTGCCGAGGCCGAAGTGGGTCATCCGGCCATCATGATGGCCAAGGCCGCCATCCGCGCCGCGCAGGCCACCAGCGATGGGGCGCAGGCTGCCTTTGGCCCCAAGGCCACCATCAATGGCTCCGTCGGCACCAAGGCAACCGGTCCCACCAAAGGCGCGACGGACGGCATCAGTGGCACCATTGGCTTCCAGATCACCGTGCCGATCTATGCTGGTGGCTCCATTGGCGCCAGCGTGCGCAAGGCCAATATCGAGCAGATCAAGTCCGAAGTGGACGCCATGTCCGCCTATGACAAGATCCGCGAGGCCGTGATCTCGGCATGGGCCGGCATCCAGAGTGCCGATGCGCAGATCCAGGCCGCCAATGCCGCGGTTTCCGCTGGTCGCACTGTGGTCGATGGCGTCATTCAGGAACGCGATCTGGGCACCCGTACCACGCTCGACGTGCTCAATGCGCAGGCCGAACTGACCAGCGCCCGCGAAACCCTGATCAACGCCTCATCCAACAAGGTCATCGCCACCTTCTCGCTGCTGGCGGCCATGGGCCACCTGACCGCCGCTGATCTGGGGCTCAATGTCGAGATCAAGTCGGCCGTGCGCTACACCCAGGCTGTCGACGATGTCTGGGCCGAACTGCGCAGTGTTTCCGAGTAACGCGCCCACATCGGCGTCCATCCTTGGTGGCCGGGCTCTGCCCGGCCACAAGTTTTAGTGGAAGACCACTTGTATGGTCGCCGTGATGATTCCTAATTTTTGCAGTCCGGTCTAAGGTGTTGTTCACGAATCAGGATTCGGCCGCGTTGGCGGAGGCCTAATTTTTCCGGTTCGAGCGCATGAGTAAGAGGCACCTATGAACAAGCCGGCACACAAAGAACCCTCGATGGACGAGATTCTGTCGTCCATTCGGCAGATCATAGCGGATGATGATGCAGCGGGGGTGCCGCGCCGACCTTCCATTCAGGCGGCCGAGGATCCCATGGAGGCCGCACCGGCCAGTCCGGCAGCCGCAGGCGCCGACGACCGTGACCTCAGCGACATGCTCGACGATATCGAGCCGTTGACCCTCAGCGCCACCCAGATCGTCGATGAATCCGAAGCCGAGGACGATATCGCCGGCTTCAGTTTCGATTCGATCCTGGCCGATACCCCGGTCGATGAAGAAAGCGAACCCGAGGCGGCTGCTGCTCCCGGCCTTGTTGACCCGGAAGACATCAGCTTTGCACCTGCTGCCGAGGATGATGACGACGATCTGCCATCGTTCGATCCCCCCGAGCCACCGCCAAAGCCCGCTGCCGAAGTGGTCGCCGGTCCTGCGCCCAAGCCGGCTCCAAAGCCAGCGCCTGAGCCTGTTGCCGAGGAAGAATTCGATATTCCCGCGTTCAATCCAGAGCCCGAGGCCGCAGCCGATCTGGACATGCCGTCCTTCAATCCTGAGCCCGAAATGGCCAGCGAAGCACCGGCCCCCCAGCCATCGATCGCCCAGGCCGCGCCTATGCCGGATGCCACGCTTTCCAGCGATATGGCCAGCCAGCTGCTCGAGCCCACCACTCAGGCTGCCGTGCGCAGCTCGATGACCAAGCTCAATGGTCTGGGGCTGGGCAATGCCGGCGCCACTATCGAATCCCTGATGCGCGACATGCTGCGCCCCATGCTCAAGGAATGGCTGGATGAAAATCTGCCCGCCGTTGTCGAGCGCATGGTGGAAAAGGAAATCGCCCGCGTTTCGCGCGGCGAATAGCCTGTCAAAGACATCTCTGACGGTCCTGCATGCGCGATACGGTTGACCCCGCATCGCGCATTTGCTTGAAGTCAGCCCAACCTTTTGTCCGACCCGTCAGGTCTTTCTCCAATGAGAAGCGCCGCTTGGCGGGTTGCTGCTGTTGCGAGTGACCAATGCTTGAGAAGTCCTATGAGCCCGGCGCGGTCGAAAACCGCGTCTATGCCGACTGGCTGAAGGCCGATGCCTTTGCTGCCGGGGCAGGGGCCGCGCCCGGTGCCGAGACCTTCACCATTGTCATCCCGCCACCCAATGTGACCGGCTCGCTGCATATCGGGCACGCGCTCAACAACACCATTCAGGACATTCTGGTCCGCTTCAATCGCATGCTCAAAAAGGACGTGCTCTGGCAGCCCGGCACCGACCATGCCGGCATCGCCACCCAGATGATCGTCGAGCGCCAGCTGATGGAGCGTCAGCAGCCCGGCCGCCGCGAGATGGGCCGCGAGAAGTTCGTCGAGCGCGTCTGGGAGTGGAAGTCCGAGAGCGGCGGCACGATCATGAACCAGCTCAAGCGCTTGGGCGCTTCGGCTGACTTTTCGCGTGAACGCTTCACCATGGGTGAAAACGGCGCGCCGGACGATCAGATGGTCCGCGCCGTCACCAAGGTGTTTGTCGAACTGCACAGCCGTGGCCTGATCTATCGCGCCAAGCGTTTGGTCAACTGGCATCCGGGTCTGGAGACGGCCATTTCCGATCTTGAAGTCGAGAACATCGAGATCAAGGGCCATATGTGGCACCTGCGCTATCCGCTGGCCGATGGCGTAACCTACCAGTTCCCGATCGTGGACGAAGAGGGCAATGTCACCGGGCACGAAACCCGCGATTACATCATCGTGGCCACCACTCGTCCCGAGACCATGCTGGGCGATAGCGGCATTGCCGTGCACCCTGAAGACGAGCGCTACGCCGCCCTGGTCGGCAAGTTTGTCGATCTGCCGCTGGTTGGCCGCCGTATTCCCATCGTCGCCGATGAATATGCCGATCCCGAACTGGGCACCGGCGCGGTCAAGATCACCCCGGCCCACGATTTCAACGATTTTGAGGTTGGTGTTCGCAATGATCTTGAACAGATCAACGTCTTCACCACAGCCGGCAACATTATTGATGCCGAATTCGTACCCGAAAAATACCGCGGGCTTGAGCGCTTCGCAGCACGCAAGGCGATCGTCGATGATCTGACCGCACTGGCTGAGGACAATGAGACCCGCGGCCTTGATCATATCGAAGCCAAGAAGATCATGGTGCCGCATGACGAGAAGACCAAGCTGGTCGTCATCGAGCCCTTCCTGACCGACCAGTGGTGGGTCAAGGCCGACGTGCTGGCCAAGCCAGCTTTGGCGGCTGTACGCGAGGGCCGCACCAAGTTCGTGCCCCAGCAGTATGAAAACACCTATTTCGCCTGGCTCGAAAACATCAAGCCATGGTGCATTTCGCGCCAGCTGTGGTGGGGTCACCAGATCCCGGCCTGGTATGGCCCCGATCAGGAAGCGTTCGTCGCCTCCTCGGCCGAAGAAGCACAGGCTCTGGCCGACGCTCATTACGGCAAGCCGGTTGAACTGCGCCGCGATGAAGACGTGCTCGACACCTGGTTCTCCTCGGCGCTGTGGCCGTTCTCGACCCTGGGCTGGCCCGATGATACGGCCGAACTGCGCCGTTATTATCCCACCGACGTGCTGGTCACCGGCTTTGACATCATCTTCTTCTGGGTCGCCCGCATGATGATGATGGGCCTCGAATTCCTCGATGAAGAGCCCTTCCACACCGTTTACATGCATGCCCTGGTCCGTGACGAAAAGGGCCAGAAGATGAGCAAGACCAAGGGGAACGTTATCGATCCCCTGGCGCTGATCGATCAGTATGGTGCCGATGCCACGCGCTTCACCCTCGCGGCCATGGCCGCGCAGGGCCGCGATCTCAAGCTCTCCATGAGCCGGGTCGAGGGTTATCGCAACTTCGTCACCAAGATCTGGAACGCGGCGCGCTTCCTGGAGATGAACGAATGCCGTCGCGTCGAGGGGTATGATCCCAGGGCCAACAAGCTGCCACTCAATCGCTGGATCGTCGGGGCCACTGCGCGCGGTGCCGCCGCCGTCACCCAGGGCATTGTGGACTACAAGTTCAACGAAGCCGCCAATGCGGCCTATGACTTTGTCTGGGGCACCTTCTGCGATTGGTATGTCGAGTTCGCCAAGCCCGTCTTCATGGGCGAGGACGAAGCGGCCAAGGCTGAAACCCGCGCCACGGCAGCCTGGGCGCTCGATCAGATCCTGACCATCCTGAATCCCTTCATGCCCTTCGTCACCGAAGAGCTCTGGGCCGAAACGGGCAAGTTCGGTGCGCCGCGCGAATCCATGCTGATCCTGACCCAGTGGCCTGATCTGGCTGGCTTGGAAGATGCCGAAGCCGATGCCGATTTGACCTGGCTGATCGATGTTATCACCAATGTCCGTTCGGTGCGCAGCGAGATGAACGTGCCCGCCAGCGCCAAGCTGCCGCTTGTGGTGGTGGGTGCCAATGAGACGACCCTGCGTCGCCTCGTGGCTGGCACCTCGCTGATCACCCGTCTGGCACGCCTCGAAGAAATCACGCCAAAGTCTGATGTGCCCGGCGAATCGGCGCAGTTCGTGGTTGGCGAAGCCACCTGGGCACTGCCCCTGGCCGAGTTCATCGACATCCCCACCGAGAAGGCCCGCCTGTCCAAGGAAGTGACCAAGCTCGATGGCGAAGTCGCCCAGATCGACAAGAAACTGGGCAATGAGCAGTTTGTCGCCAAGGCGCCCGAAGAGGTGATCGAGGAGCAAAAGGCCCGGCGTGAAGCCGCCATCGAGCGGCGTCATCACATTGCCGAGGCACTCAAGCGCCTCAGCTAGGCAAACCGATCACCATTGCAATGCACTGACGGCCAGCCCCCAGGAAAGGGGCTGGCCGTTGCCATTTTTCGCGGTTTTGCTTGCGGTCCAGCCGCCAGCCCGAAACTATGGGGCAATGGGGAGAGCCATATGAACGATGTCAGCCGCCGAAGCTTCATGCGCATTGTCGCCGCGGCAGGCATGGCGGGCACGGCCCCAATACGGGCTATGGCGCAGAACGCGCCTGCAAGGACCGATTACGACATCATCGTCATCGGGGCCGGCATGGCGGGTCTGGCCGCGGCGCACGAGCTGATGGCCCAGGGCTATGATGTTCTCGTGCTTGAGGCGCGCGACCGCATTGGCGGCCGCATCCACACCGATTGGCAACTGGGCGCGCCCTTCGAATGGGGTGCCGGCTGGATACACGGCCCCGATGGCAATCCGGTCAGCCAGTTGCTGGCCGATGTCGATGGCACCACCTTTGTAACCGATGATGACTCGCTGGAGGTCTATACCGCGCAGGGCGGCGATGTCGGCGATGAGCATATCGATGGGCTTGATGCACGCGCCGAACACGCGGCCGCCCTGATCGAGGACGATCTTGACGATGACACCACGCTGGCCCAGGCCCTTGATCGTGTGTCGCCGGGCTTGCTCGAAGATCCGGTGTTCCGCTGGTACGTCACCGCGGCCATTGAATTTGACGCCGGCGGCCCGATCGAGCAGCTATCTGCCTTCTACTTCTCGGCTGATGAAAATTTTGACGGCGAGGATGTCATACCGCTCAGCGGCTATGACTCGATCCTTGCCCCAGTCAGCACCGGCTTTGACATAGCCCTAAATGCTGCTGTTCGCGCCGTGGCCTATGAAGAAGATGATGGCGCAACGGTCTATGTCGGCGACACCGCCTACGAGGCTGATTACGTCATCTGTACCGCGCCGCTTGGTGTACTCAAGGTGGCTGCCATTGCCTTTGATCCGCCCCTGCCCAAGAGGCTTGCGCAGGCCATTGAGCGTATGCCCATGGGAACCGTCACCAAGCTGGCCCTGCAGTTTGCCGAGCCGTTCTGGCCGACAGATGTCCAGTATTTCGGCGTTCTCAACGAGGTGAAGGGTCGCTGGCCCTATATCCTGAACTACCGCACCTTTTCAGACCAGAACATCCTGTTGCCGCTCAGCTTCGGCAATTACGCCTTTGCCGCCGATGCCATGACCGATGCCGAAATGGTGGCGGACGCCATGGACGTGCTGCGTGAGGTCTTTGGGGAGACCATCCCCGAACCCGTCGCCCACATTGCCACCCATTGGTCCACCGATCCGCATGCCCTTGGCGCCTATAGCTATGCCGGCTTTGGCAGCACGCCCGAAGATTTCGAATCCTTCAAGACGCCCGTATCCCAAACCCTGTTCTTTGCCGGCGAACATACCGATTTCGCTTATCACGCCACGGTTCATGGCGCGCTGCTATCGGGTCGCCGTGCCGCGGCTCGGTTGCTGGAGATCGACGCCTGAGCGGAATCACTGACGGGCCGCGCTATGTGACGATTCAGCAACAGCGGGTCTGAATCGAAATTATCAGGCCAACTCGCAACCATTTGGCGATGTTTGTCGCCACAATCTCACCCTAAACAAGCTTGGCTTGGACATCTGGGGCGGATGGCCAATCGCGCGCAAGACAGTGTCTGCGCACGCATTGTTACCGCCCCGTCAGGTTCAAGAGATTTGGCACAATTGCCGGTGATCGCGTGAAAACGCAGTTTTGCCAGCGGTTTGGCATACAGTGGGAGGTTAGACTTCGACGTGACCAACGCTATAGCTGCCGCGCAGCTGACACCAATGCCCTATGCAGATGATGCCAATTCCATCCTTGTGATGGGCGCGGCTTCAATGCGGTCACAAACGAAGTTTAACAGTTTCCTAACAGCGCTTTCCCCGCGCAGCGTCACGCGGGTAGGCCAGTCGATGCACCCGGGTTTGGCCGTTAGGCTCGACACCCCACAACAGCGCCCGGATGTCCGGGTTCGCGAGAAGAACGCAGCCCGCTTCGGTGTGGGCAAAAGGAGTACGATGCGGGCCATTAGGGAAAAATCCCTGATTTCCGTGACGATTGCAGCTGTTTTGGCCTTCTCGGCCTCAATCCTGCCCGTGCACGCACAAACCGCGGCCGATGCTGCGCTGAACATGGCCAACATGCTCGATGGGGCAGGTGGCGGTGTATCCAGCGGCGAGTTGATCGCGGCACTGCAGAATGCCGCTGATGCCGGCCAGCCCATGGCCATGTGGCAGCTCGGCACCATGTACGAAAATGGCGAAGGCGTTGCCCGCGATCCGGTCAAGGCATTTGGTTATTTCGCCCAGATCGCCAATCAGCACGCCGATGCAGCGCCCAAGGGCGTTGAAGCCGATATCGTCGCGCGCTCTTTCGTCAAGGTTGGTGATTACTACAAGCAGGGTCTGCCAGACGCTGGCATTCCCGCCGACGCCAATCGCTCCCACGCGCTCTTGCTGCACGCCGCCAGCTATTTCGGCGATGCCGATGCGCAGTATCGCGTCGGCCTGCTTTACATGCAGGAAGAGGAAATGGGCGTGAATCCGTTGCAAAGCGCGCGCTGGTTCTCACTGGCGGCCCGCAAGGGACATTGCCCGGCCCAGGCCCAGCTCGGCGATTTGCTGTTCAATGGCGTTGAGGGCATCGAAGCCCAGCCGGTGGAAGGCCTGATGTGGCTGACCATTTCCCACCAGCGCTGCAGCGGCACGGCCGATGCGGGCTGGGTGGATGAAAAGCTCAACCACGCCATTTCGCTCTCGACCGCTGATGAACAGGCCGAAGCCAATGCTCTGGCTCAGTCCATCGCCCCGCAATTTGCTGGTTTCTAAGCCGCCCGAGGCGCCAGGCCTCGGGTTTGATCAGAAGCTGAACTGGCCTTCGACAGGGACGTGATCGCTGGGCTTTTCCCAGCCGCGCACATCCTTGTGCACCCGTACATCATCAAGCCGGTCTGCCGCCTGTGGCGAGAGCATCAGATGGTCGATGCGGATGCCCGCATTGCGCCGCCACGCCCCAGCCTGAAAGTCCCAGAACGTATAGGCTTCCTCTGATGTGGTGGCCCGCAGCGCGTCGGTCATGCCCATATTTGTCAGCGTCCGGAACCGCTCCAGGCTTTCGGGGCGATACAGTGCATCGCCCCACCATGCCGTGGGATCATGCGCATCAATCGGCGCCGGGATCAGGTTGAAATCGCCCAGCAGGATGAATGGTTCTTCGAGCAGCAGGCGCTCAGCCACATAGGCCTCAAGCCGGCGCATCCACGCCAGCTTGTAGGGGAATTTCTCGCTCTCGACCGGATTGCCGTTCGGCAGATAGATGCCGCACACGCGGATCGCACCGCTTTCGACCGAAAACACGCCTTCGATCAGCCGCGCCTGCTCGTCGCTGTCATCGCCCGGCAGGCCACGCGTGACCTCGTCAAACGGCAGCAGCGACAGGATGGCCACACCATTCCAGCTCTTCTGGCCATGGGTTTCGACATTGTAGCCCAGCGCCTCGATCTCGGCGCGCGGGAAGCCCTCATCGACCGATTTGATTTCCTGCAACACCACGATGTCCGGCTTTTCCTGGCTCAGCCAGGTGACCAGCAATTCGAGTCGGGCCTTGATGCCGTTAATGTTCCAGGTAGCGATGCGCATGAGGAGTCTCCGTTGCGCGAAAACTAGCCCTCCAACGGGCAGGGGGCAACACTAGAGCGCACCATAAACCGCGTCATACACTGCATCCCGATAGGCCCCGTCGCTGCCCTCCAGCCCGGTATTGCTCATCGACACCACGCTGAGCCCATTGGCCTGATCAACGAACCAGTGGTGCCCGTATATCCCGCCCCAGCGATTGGTGCCGGGCGCCACGGGCAGCCCCGCCGCCCTGGCGTCGGCAACCCAGGCCCCGAAACAGCTGAACTGCAGCCCCGGGCTCACCGCATGCGCCAGTTGCGGGGTCTGGTTGGCCATGCCCATGGCGACGGTATCGCGCTGCAGGATCGGCCCGCCGCCGCTGCGCAGGCATTCCAGCAGCCTCATGAAATCAGGGCCCGTACCGGCAGCGCCGCCACCCCCCGACTGAAACGCCTGCGCGTCGAAAATCCGCCCCGGATCATAGGTCGTCACCCCGCCCCAATTATTGGCAACGCTATGCGGATCGCCCATCAGCACCGCGCCGTCAGGCCCATCGGCATAGGCCGCCGCCAGCCGGCTTGTGTCGCGCACGCCAAACCGCGTGTCGTCCATTTGTAACGGCCCGGTTACGTATTGGGTGATGGCGTCTTCGAGCGTGCCGCCCACCAATTGCCCCGCGATCACGCCCAGCACGTCGATCGAGGGCCCATAGGCCCACCCCGTGCCCGGCACAAACAACAGCTCCTGCGCCGCCAGCCGCGCCACGATTGTTTCACGCCCCAGGTGCCAGCGATTGACCCCCGCAGCTGTTTCCGCCGGCGACAGCAGCGGCCCGCTGGCCAGTCCGGCGCTGTGCGTCAGCAAATGGTGGATGGTGATCTCCGGCACGCTGCTATCGGCCAGCGCCGGCTTGAAATCGGGCAGGTAGACCGTGACCGCGTCATCAAGCCGGATCTTGCCCGCTTCCATCAGCGCCAGAATTGTCGCGGCGACGATGGGCTTGGTCACCGATGACAGGCGAAAGATCGTGTCGCGCGACATGGCGCGTCCGGCCTCGCGATCGGCCAGACCATGCGCCTTTTCGTAGAGCGGGCGGCCATCCTTGCGCACCAGCAAGACGCTGCCGACAATGCGTTTCTCGCTGATGGCCGTATCGACCACCGCGTCCAGCGCCTGCTCAAGCTGCATAATATTTCCTCCCGCTTTGACGGGAGCTTAGCCGCTTCGCGCGGCCAAAGGCTAGACCGCGAAACTGGTCCCGCAGCCGCAGGATGCCACCGCATTGGGGTTGCGGATCTGGAACGCCTGACCAATCAGATCATCGACGAAATCGATCTCCGAACCGCCCATGAATTCCAGGCTCATGGAATCGATCAGCACCACCGCGTCGCCCTTTTGCAGAACGGTGTCGTCGCTTCCGGGCTTTTCCTGTACGAGATTGTATTCATACTGGAATCCGGAGCATCCGCCGCCGGCCACCGAAATGCGCAGCACCGTCCCTTCGGCTTCCTTGGACAGGATGCGCGACACGCGCTTGGCGGCGCTGTCGGTCAGGACGACTTGGGTGGGAGCAAGAGCGGTTTCGGTCATAATCAGTTCCGTGCCGTTTCGTAATGTCATAACGGTCACGCTAAAATAGGAACTCTGCACCGGAATGAAAAGGGCCAAAAGATTGGGCGACCATCACTGATGAGCGATACTGCTGCTTACGCTTCCAAACCTGAACTTTCTTTGGGTCGCATTGATGGCGCCGGTCCCAGCCCGACCCGCAGCGAGTTTCAGCGCGATCGCGACCGCATCATCCATTCCACCGCGTTCCGGCGGCTGCAGCACAAGACCCAGGTCTTTTTCGAGCATGATGGCAATCATTTCCGCAATCGGCTGACCCACACGCTTGAGGTCAGCCAGATGGCGCGCTCCATGGCCCGGGCGCTGCATCTCAATGAAGACCTCGCCGAAGCCATTGCCCTGTCGCACGACCTGGGCCACACCCCTTTCGGCCATGCCGGCGAGCGCGCTCTGCATGCCACCATGGCGCCCTATGGCGGCTTTGATCACAATATCCAGGCCATGCGCGTCGTCACCCGGCTGGAGAACCGCTATGCCGAGCATGACGGGCTCAACCTCACCTGGGAGACGCTCGAGGGCATCCTCAAGCACAATGGTCCGCTGACCAATCCCGATGGCACACCCTTTGGCAAATATGCCCAGGAGGGTTTGCCCGCCGGCTATGACGATATTCCCGCCGTCGCCGATCTGCGCCTGTCCAGCTTTGCCTCGCTTGAAGCCCAGACCGCCGCGATTGCCGACGATATCGCCTATAATGCCCATGATATTGACGATGCACTGCGCGCCGGCTTGCTCACTCTGGCCGATCTGCTCGATGTGCCCTTTGCCGGCCCCATCGTGCGCGAAGTGCTCGATCGCTACCCCGATGTGGCCCCCAAGCGGCAGGCCCATGAAGTGCAGCGCCGCCTGATCACCCGCAGTATCGAGGATGTTATCAGCACCACTGCAGCCAATATCCGCACCGCTGGCGTCACCTCCGCCGAAGACGTGCGCATGGCGGGCAAGACGCTGGTGGCGTTCTCGCCCGCCATTTCCAAGGCGGTTGCCGGTCTCAAGACATTCCTGTTCCAGCGCGTCTATCGCCATGAATCGGTAATGGTGTCGGTGCGTCAGAGCGAAAAACTCGTCTCCGACATCTTTGCGCACTATATGGAAACCCGCGACATGCCGGGGCGCTGGGGCGTTGCGGCGCAGGCCGCCGTCAGCGATTCCGCACTGGCACGCGTGGTGGCCGATTTCATTGCCGGCATGACCGATCCCTATGCGCTCGATGAGTATGCTCGGCTGTTTGACGCTCGCCCGGATTTCCGTTAACCCCGGCCCACTTCAATAGTCAGGTCTATCATGGACGTTTTCGCTCTGTTTTCCGCGCGTGTCGCCAATGCGATGCATGTTCTCTACCCCGAGATTGGTGCCGATCTGCTCGCCCGTATCGTGGTTGAGCCACCGCGCGACGCGGCCCATGGTGATCTCTCCACCAATGCGGCCATGGTCGTGGCCAAGCCGCTGGGCAAGAACCCGCGCGAAGTGGCCACCGCTCTGGTCGATCACTTCAGGCACGATAGCGACGTCACCAGCGTTGAGGTGGCCGGCCCCGGCTTCATCAACTTCCGGCTCGACGCGCCGGTCTGGCATCAGGTGCTGCGCGCCATTTCCCAGCAGGGCGCCGATTACGGGCGCTCCACGCTCGGCGGCGGCGCGGCGGTCAATATCGAATATGTTTCGGCCAATCCGACCGGGCCCATGCATGTGGGCCATACCCGTGGCGCCGTCTTTGGCGACACCCTGTCCTCGCTCATGGCCTATTCGGGCTATGAGGTGACCCGCGAATATTACATCAACGACGCTGGCAGCCAGATCGACACGCTGGCCCGTTCTACCATGCTGCGCTACCGCGAGGCTCTGGGCGAGACCATCGAGATCCCGCCCGGTCTCTATCCCGGTGATTATCTTGTGCCCGTCGGCGAGGCACTCAAGGTCGAGTTTGGCGACAGCCTGCTGGCCAAGCCCGAAGCCGAAGCGCTGGCCATCGTCAGGGAGCGGGTGCTTGTTGCCATGCTCGAGCTGATCAAGGCAGATCTGGCACTGCTGGGCATCCATCACGACGTGTTCTTCTCGGAGCGCCAGCTACACGGGCAGGGGGGCGATATCGACCTCACCCTGCAGTGGCTGCGTGAAAAGGACATGATCTATGAAGGGCGTCTCGAAGCGCCCAAGGGCAAGACGCCCGAGGAATGGGAAGATCGCGAGCAGACGCTGTTCCGCGCCACCGATTTTGGCGACGACACCGACCGCGCGCTGATCAAGTCCGACGGCTCCTATACCTATTTTGCCGCCGACATCGCCTATCACCGCAACAAGTTCTTGCGCGGCTTCAACCACATGATCAATGTGCTTGGCGCCGACCATTCCGGCTATGTCAAACGCCTGCAGGCCGCTACCAAGGCTGTCTCGCTGAACGCCGCTGATATGGATGTTCGTATCTGCCAGCTGGTGCGCCTGCTCAAGAACGGCGAACCCTTCAAGATGTCCAAACGCTCCGGCGATTTGGTCACGCTGGCCGATGTGGTTGAGGAAGTTGGCGCCGACGCGACTCGCTTCATGCTGATGTATCGGCGCAATGACGCGTCCATGGATTTCGATTTTGCCCTGGTAAAAGAGCAGACCAAGGACAATCCCGTATTCTACGTCCAGTACGCTCACGCCCGCGCTTATTCGATCTTCAAGACCGCGACCCGAGACCTGCCGGCGCTCGATACATCACCCGCAGCGCTCGCCGCTGCCGAGATCGAACGTATTGTCACGCCTGAAGAACTCGACCTGGTTCGGGTGCTCGCCGCCTGGCCGCGCACTGTCACTGCAGCCGCTATTGCGCATGAACCGCACCGTATTGCATTCTACGTGCATGAGTTGGCTGCGGCGTTCCATGGCTTCTGGGCTAAGGGCAAGGATGATCCGCAGTTACGTTTTGTTAACTCTGACGACCCAAAGCTGACTTTAGCCCGACTCGCCTTGGTTGACGCTGTCCGTCAGGTCATCGTCAACGCGTTGGGAATTCTGGGGGTCTCCGCACCGACGGAGCTTTCATAATTCGGGCGTAATACTGTGTTGAGTCGCGCAAATTAGCCCGCTTTGGGCGCCGTTGCAGGAACCTAGAGGCGCTGCTTTATGCTAGCGAAATCGTAGCGAATGGCCGGACAATCCGAAGCCGCAGACGACCTGATCGCGGAACTCGCAAAGCTGATGGCGCAGGATGCGCAGGACGACCGTCAGGGACCATCTTCTGGTTCGCCGGCTCAGCCCGCTCCCGTCATGCCCGTGCGTATTCCCGGCGATAGCGACCCCAAGGCTGCAGCCAAGGGGCCGGCAGAGTTTCTGCGCTCATTTTCTGCGACGGCTGCTGAACCCGCAAAGCCCCGGAATGCCGCCAGTGGGGCGCCAGATCAGCCATCGTCACCTCAGCCAGTCGCGACACCTGCTGAGCCCGAACATGTGCCGTTCCACTTCGACTTCGATTTCCGTTCCGAGGATATGCCTGCCACCGGCGTCGAGGATGCTCCAGCCCAGCCTGCCGCACCCGAGCAGGCGGCCCCGGCGCCGCACCCTGACGAACATGACAGTATTGCCGATCTGATTTCAGCCGAGCTGGCAGCTGATCCCGGTCCTGCGCCGCAGCCGCAACCGGCCGAGCCTGCGCCAGCAGTTCCCACTGCGGCGCCTGCACCAAGCACGGGCCCTGCATTGATGAGTGCCTCTGTCGCCGCCAGCCTTGGGGGGCAGAGCCGCGAGAGCATCGGCGCGCCGCGCACCGATAATGATCGCTTTAAGGTGCCACCAGTATTCGGTCTGGGCTCCTCAGCAGGCCGCACCGCGCCAGCAGCCAATCCTGCACCCGTTGCCGCACCAGCGCCCAAGGCCGAGCCGGTCCAGGCCCATCAGGTGCTGCCACAATCTGCCGAGCCCGCTGTTGTTGCGCCACCGGCGCCGTCTGCTGATGATGCTGTCGGCCTCGACCCGATCGACGAAATCGAAAGCCTGATTGGTCGGGCAATGCGGGTCGAATTTGATCTGCCCGAAGATGATGCGCAGGCCAATCCAGCCCCGGCACCCGAGCCGGAGGCCATTGCGGTCGCGCCCGTCGCTGCGCCGGTTGAACCGGCTGCCAAGCCAGCAAGGCCGGTACCAAGTCCGGCATTGCGCAGCCTGGCCACGCCGACGCCGTCGGTTGACCATGCCCAGGATATGTCAGCGGCCGATCAGACCATCTTTGCAGCCGCGCAAGCCACGGGTGCCAAGGTCGGCTGGGTCAACGCCCCCGAAAACGAAGAATTTGAGCCTGAGGCCTATACAGCCGCTCCGCGGCAGCGTGCTGGTGCGGGCATTTCGCGCGCCCTCGCTGGGCCGCTGGTCGCCATCACACTGCTTCTGGCTGCTGGCTTTGGCCTGTACTGGGTTCTGGGTTTGGGCGGTCGCGAAGAAGGTCCGGCACCGCTGCTGGTGGCTGATGAGAGCCCGGTCAAGGAAGTGGCGCCTGCCGCTTCAGCCGAGGATGATGCTGGCGCGCAGTCCATCGTCTTTAACGAAATGGATGGCGTTTCCGCTGGCGCAGACGAGCAATTGGTCTCGCGCGATCAGGCCGACGTCAACGAGGTCACGCAGGTGGCCGCGGTACCGACCGATTTGAGCGAAGAGGGACTGGCAAACCGCAAGGTACGCACGGTCAAGGTTCGTCCAGATGGTACCATTGTCAGCGGCGACGATAGTGTGGCTGGCAGTGCTATTCTGCCCGTTGACCGGCCCAATGTGCCAGCAGTCCCCGGCGCTGAAACAGCAACGCCTGAGCTTCTGGCCAATGTCGAACCCGCCACACCGACACCAGCCGAAACAGCACCCGCAGCTACAGTAACACCGGTTGAACCCGGCTCGACCGTTCCTGCTGTTGATACCCAGGGCAATCCGATTGCCGGCAAGACCGCTGTCGTGCCCCGCATCCGTCCACCCGGCTTGACCCTGCCGGTGGCCACACAGGCCACAGCCGTGCAGGCAACACCGATTGCTCCGACGGCTGAACCTTCCCTGAGCATTCCCGGTGCCACCGAGGTTCCCGCCCTGGCAGACACGGCGCCCGCCTATGTGCAGTTGGCCTCGCAGCGCAGCGAAGCCGATGCCCGCCAGTCGGCCCAGAACATGGTCACCCGTTATGGCCCGCTGTTTGGTGGAGCCAATCTGGAAGTCCAGCGTGTAGATCTGGGCGTCAAGGGCATCTACTACCGCGTGCGCGTGCCGGCCAACTCGATTGAACAGGCCAATATGATCTGCACCAACGTCAAGGCAGCGGGCGGCGACTGCTTCACCCTTTAGGGGTGTTGCGGCGCCCCTGCCACGCTTGACGCTCGCCCGGTCAGCGGCCAAGGATGACGCGATGTTTCCGCAGCCCGGCATGCTTTGATGACCACCGCCCAGACCGACTGGTTTGATACGCCGGCCCCGCCTGCTGATGACGACGTCATGTATGTCGATGTCGATGGCTATGAGGGGCCGCTTGACCTCTTGCTCGATCTGGCCCGCCGCCAGAAGGTGGACCTTGCCTCCATCTCCGTTCTGGCGCTGGCTGAGCAATACCTGCGCTTCATCGAAAAGGTGCGCGAGAAGCGCATTGAGGTCGCTGCCGACTATCTGGTGATGGCCGCCTGGCTGGCCTATCTCAAAAGCCGCCTGATGGTGCCGCAAAGCGCTTCTGATGATGAGCCCTCCGGCGAGATGCTCGCCGCCATGCTGCAGTTCCGTCTCAAGCGTCTTGAGGCCATGCGTGCCGCTGCCAGTCAGTTGATGAACCGTCCCCGTCTGGGTTTTCAGGTCTACGCGCGCGGCATGCCCGAACCCATCGAGATCAAGACCCGCAGCCTGTGGGAAGCCTCGCTCTACGATCTGCTCAAGGCCTATTCCACCCAGCGTGAAAAGGGCGTGGTAACCGATTACGCGCCCATCCAGCGCACGGTCTGGTCACTGCAGGACGCCCGCGATATCCTCCAGCGCCTGATCGGTGATAGTTTTGACTGGGTGCCGATGGATACCTATCTGATCGACTATCTGGCCACGCCCGCCGAGCGCGCCACCATTCGTGCCTCGACCTTTGCCTCCAGTCTCGAACTGGTGCGCCAGGGCCAGATCGATATCCGGCAGACCCAGACCTTTGGGCCGCTTTTTGTCCGACGTCACCGGGGCGAGGACACGTGAACGACCATCAAGACGAAACCATCCAGGTCAACGAGCGCAATTTACGCGTGCTCGAAGCGGTACTTTTCGCCTCTGTTGAGCCGCTCGATGTGCACAGTCTGTTAGCCTATGTGGGGGAAGGCGCCGACATTGCTAACCTGCTCATCACCCTGCAGCAGCGCTATGCCGGTCGCGGCGTCAATCTGGTGCAGCGCGGCGACAAATGGGCCTTCCGCACCGCCGAAGATCTTGGGTTTCTGCTGCGTCGTGAGGAAAACGAGACCCGCCCGCTGTCCCGCGCCGCGCTCGAAACCCTCTCCATCATCGCCTACCACCAGCCCACAACCCGGGCGGAGATCGAGGAGGTCCGAGGCGTCGCCACGGGCAAGGGCACCATTGATTTGTTGATGGAGGCCGGCTGGATCCGCATGCGCGGCCGGCGCCGGACCCCCGGGCGCCCGGTAACCTACGGTACCACCGACGCTTTTCTCGATCACTTCGGGCTCGAAAGCCTGAGCGATCTTCCGGGCCTCGACGAGCTCAAGGGCGCCGGCCTGTTGTCGGGGCGTTTGCCGTCCACCATGCAGATCCCGCTTCCCTTTGACGGCGCACTGCGCGATGACGAGGATCCACTGGACCCCGACGATCTCGACGGCGAGGACGAAAACGCCTGATGACTGAAGAACTTGCAGGCTGGGGAACGCGCGGCACCACTGGTGTCAGCTTCGCCGCCACCCTCGAATTTGATGCCGTTGACGTCCGCCTTGGGGGCAGGGCGGTGCTCAACCAGTTCAGCCTCACCATGCGCCCCGGCGAGATCGTCTGCCTGCTCGGCGAATCGGGCTCAGGCAAATCTACCGCGTTGCGCGTAGCCGCCGGTATTCAGCCAATCCACGCCGGTGCCGTCCGCATTAACGGCGAAACCGTCTCCGCGCCCGGCATCACCGTGCCAGCGGATCGACGTGGTGTTGGCCTGATGTTTCAGGATTTTGCGCTGTTTCCGCACCTGACGGTGCTGCAGAACGTTCTGTTTGGCCTGCGCCGCCTGGGACGTGATGCCGCACTGGGGCAAGCCCGCGCTGCACTGCGCCGCGTCGGCCTGGGCGATCGTGAAGCCGATTATCCCCACATGCTTTCAGGTGGCCAGCAGCAGCGTCTGGCCCTGGCACGCAGCGTCGCCCCGCGTCCCGGCGTGCTGCTGCTCGACGAGCCATTCTCCAGCCTGGACGCCCGACTGCGTGAAACCGTGCGCGAGGAAACTCTGGCCGTCCTGCGCGAAACCAATGTTACCAGCCTGATCGTCACCCATGATCCCGAAGAGGCCATGGTGTTGGGCGACCGCGTCGCGCTGCTGCGCCAGGGCCGCATCGCCCAGATCGGTACAGCGGCCGAAATCTACCGCAATCCGGTGGATTTGAGCGCCGCGCGCTTCTTTTCGCCGCTCAGCGAAATCGAGTGCGTGGTGCAAAATGAACAGGTCCAGACGCCGCTGGGCGACGTCGCCACGCCCGGCCTGATCGACGGCAGTCATGTCACTATCGCCATCCGGCCGGCCGGCGGCGCCCGTATTCGTCAGTCGGGGCCGGGCACCCCGGGTCGCATCACCAGCAAGCGCGATGCAATCGGCGAGGACATCTGCGAAGTCAAAGTCGCCGGCCTCGACATCCCATTGGGTGTTCGCCAGCCCGCCAGTGCCGCTTTGGCAGTCGGTCACGACGTCTTCGTGACCCTTAACCCGGAACACGTTCTTGTGTTTCCCCGCGTTTGAACCTATTTCTGGCCTATATCTTCGCGTGTAACGCGTTCTGAAAAAGTTTTAGGGAGTTGAAAATGCACGCGCCAGGAATTTGGGGTATTCTCGTTGTTGCCGTCGTCGTGATCCTGCTGTTTGGTCGCGGCAAGATCTCCGGCATGATGGGTGAAGTTGCCTCGGGCATCAAAGCCTTCCAGAAGGGCATGAAGGACGACGACGACAAGCCTGTTGAGCGTGTCGCGACGACCACTGAGACTGCTCAGCCTGAAAAAAAGGACGTCTAGGACGTTCCTGACCGTCGCGCCTTTGCTTTGAGGAATAAAGACTATGCTCGGCTTGGGCTGGACAGAGATGCTGGTGATCGGCGTCATGGCGTTGATTGTGATCGGGCCGAAAGACCTGCCAGTGGTGATGAACCGCATTGGCAAGGTCGCGGGTCAGATCAGGCGTATGGGCACTGAGTTCCAGCGCGAGATCAACAAGACCACGGGGCTGGACGAGGTGCGCAATCTGCGCAACTCGATCACCGCGCCGCTTAAAAAGACGTCTGATGAAATCCGCAAGGAATTCAACGCGATGACGCCGACTGGCGCCAAGCCGTCCGGCGTCATCAAGCCAGCCGATCCCGATGCGGAAAGCGTCGTTGACGAGATCAAGGCCAAGGCTGGCATGAGCGAGCCCGCCAAGCCAAAGACAGCCGACGAAATTGCCAGGGAAGCCGGTTTCAAGCCTGCCGGCCCGGCGCCCACGACCTCTTCGGCAACCTTCGGCAAGCCAGCCGCCAAGGCCGATGAGCCTGCGGCCGCCGCTGACGAGCCTGCAGCAAAGCCAAAAGCGGCCCGCAAGGCCCCCGCCAAGGCCAAGGCAGCGCCGACCAGCCCTGTGACCAGCGGTGACCTGCCAGCTATTGCTGACACCGCCGCCGACGTTAAAAAGCCGACACCCGCCAGGAAGCCCGCTGCCAAGAAGGCGGCGCCGGTAGCTAAAAAGACTGCACCTGCTAAGGCTGCCGCGACCGGGGCTGACGCCGACGTCACCCCCGCCAAGTCGGCGCCGAAAAAGCGCGCTCCGGCCAAATCCAGGGCTGCCGCAACGCCCAAGGCCGTACCGAAGACCGCCGCCAAGGCCGGGGACGAATAGACCATGGCCGATCCCAAGCAGATTGAAGACAAGAGCGCCGAAACCCCGGACGAACTCGCAGGCAGCGAAGCGCCTTTGCTCGAGCATCTGGTCGAACTGCGCAAGCGGCTGATCTATTCGGCCATCGCGATCGTGGTGTTGATGGCATTCTGTTTCATCTTCGCCAGCACCATCTACGAGTGGCTGCTGATCCCCTATAAGCGCTCCGTACCGGGCGCCAATCTGATCTTCACGGCGCCGCAGGAGCTGTTCTTCACCTATCTCAATGTCGCCCTGTTCGGCGCCATTTTCCTGGGCTTCCCCTTTGTTGCCAGCCAGATTTACATGTTCGTGGCGCCCGGCCTCTACAAGCATGAACGCAAGGCGTTTATCCCTTATCTTGTAGCGACCCCGATCTTCTTCCTCGCCGGTGCGGCGCTGGTTTATCTGGTCGTGCTGCCCATGGCATTGCACTTCTTTGCCGGTATGCAGACCGACGATATCGAGATGCTGACCAGCGTCAGCGAATATCTCGGTCTGGCCATGCTGCTCATTCTGGCGTTCGGAATCTGTTTCCAACTGCCTGTCGTGCTGACGCTGCTGGCGCAGATCGATCTGGTCAATGTTGAACTGCTCAAGAAGGGCCGTCGCTACGCTATCGTGGCAATCGTGACCTTTGCTGCCTTCATCACCCCGCCCGATCCGATCTCCCAGCTTGGCCTTGCCCTGCCTATGTACCTGCTCTACGAACTCTCGATCTTGTCCGTACGGATGGTCGAGCGCCGCCGTGCCGCGGCTTTGGCCGAGCAGGAAGCGGAAACCTCCGGCTCATCGTCCGAATAGACCCTCAGCCTGTCCGGGGCCGGGGGGTAGTATCCCTCGTGGCCTCGCAGGCGCGTCACGAGCCAGCTTTTAGCCTGTACCAATCAGAGGCGGGCGGTGCCCGTAACAGCCATGTTCGATATCAAGTGGATCAGAGCCAACGCCGAAGCCTTCGACGCTGCCGTATCACGGCGCAAAGGAGGCTCTGCCAGTGCGTCTGAACTGCTCGCCATCGATGATCGGCGGCGCGAGATTATCCAGCGTCTCAATGAAGCCCAGGAACAGCGCAACGCGCTATCCAAGCAGATTGGTCAGGCCAAGGCGCAAAAAGACGAAGCCAAGGCTCAGGCACTGATGGCAGAGGTAGCCCAGCTCAAGGAATTCATCCCGCAGGGTGAAGCCGACGAGCGCGCCGTGGAGCGCGAACTGCACGATGCCCTCGCCGTCATTCCAAATCTGGTGTTCGACGACGTGCCCGATGGCGCCGATGAAACCGACAATGTCGAGTATTTTGGTGCCAATGGCACAGCCGAAACGGCCGCAAGGCAGCGCGCGCCAAAGCCCAGCTTCAGCTTCACGCCCAAGGAGCATTACGAGGTTGGCGTCGCCGCGCGCGACATGGACTTTGAAGCTGCGGCCAAACTCTCGGGTAGCCGGTTTGTCGTGCTCAAGGGCCAGATCGCCCGGCTTGAACGCGCCCTGGGCCAGTTCATGCTTGACCTGCACACCACTCAGCATGGGTATATTGAAGTCCAGCCGCCACTGTTGGTGCGCGACGAAGCGCTGTTCGGCACCAACCAACTGCCCAAGTTTGAAGACGATCTGTTCTTCACCCCGCATGGCGACTCGCGCCTTGCCCTGATCCCTACTGCCGAAGTGCCGCTGACCAATCTGGTGCGCGAAGCGATCCTGTCCGAAGACGAACTGCCGCTGCGCATGACGGCGCTGACCCCGTGCTTCCGTTCCGAAGCCGGATCTGCCGGTCGCGATACGCGCGGCATGCTACGCCAGCACCAGTTCAACAAGGTCGAGATGGTCTCCATCACCACCCCCGAAACCTCGATTGAGGAGCATGAGCGCATGCTGGGCTGTGCAGAAGCCGTGCTGCAAAAGCTCGGCCTGCATTACAGGGTCATGGACCTGTGCACCGGTGATGTCGGTTTCGGCGCCAGGCGCACCTACGATCTCGAAGTGTGGCTGCCGGGCCAGAATGCCTATCGCGAGATTTCGTCGGTTTCGGTGTGTGGTGACTTCCAGGCACGCCGTATGGACGCTCGCTATCGTCCCGCTGGTGAGAAGCAGGCGCCGCGCTTTGTCCATACCCTGAATGGCTCGGGTACGGCTGTCGGCCGCTGCCTGATTGCCGTCCTGGAAAACTACCAGCAGGAAGATGGCTCCGTTCGCGTGCCGGACGTGCTGCAGCCCTATATGGGCGGTCTGACCTCGATTGGTGGCCAGTAATGGGCCTGCGCATCCTCATCACCAATGACGACGGTGTGGATGCGCCCGGCATCGCCATCATGGCCGACATCGCGCGGGCGCTCAGTGACGACGTCTGGATTGTTGCCCCGGATGGCAATCAATCAGGGGCGGGGCACCGGCTCAGCTTTGGCCACGAACTGACAATCGACCAGCGCGATGCCCGCACCTTTGCCGTGGTCGGCGGGTCGCCCGCCGACTGCGTGGTGGCCGGCATGACCCATCTGCTGGGTGACCGGCCCGCCGATGTGGTGCTCTCTGGCGTCAATGCGGGACAGAACCTTGGTGACATCGTCAATTGCTCGGGCACCGCAGCGGGAGCCCGTGAGGGCGCCATGCAGGGCGCCATCGGCATCGCCATGAGTCAGGGGGTCGATTACGAGATCAGTCGCGATGTCGACTGGTCCAATGCCAAGGCACATGGTCTGGCTGCTGCCCGCGCGGTCATTGCTGCCGCACAAGGGCGGGAGCACTACTACAACGTCAACTTCCCGTTCTGTGACCCCGCCACCACCAAGGGCATCGCCGTAGTGCCGCTGCAGCGCTTCTCACGGTCGCCGTTCAGCTATTATCCCAGCGACAATGCCGGCAAGTTCTTCGTGGCCATTCCACAGACTCCATTGCCGCTCGATCGCGGCGCCGATTTTGAAACCATGCGCCGCGACGGCTATGTCACCGTCACGCCGCTTCTGCTGCAGCAGACGGATATGGGGCTGGCCGAGCGCCTCAACGGCACGCTGACACTCTAGCGCAAAGCGCGGGTTAGCGGGCGATTTGCACAGGCCCGCATTCTTAACCTTACTCAATCCGGAATCGATGCTGTTCGATTTTGCTCAAATCGCATCGGCCTTAAACTCGTCTTTACCTTACCGGCCTAGTCTCAAATTCGTGTTGAGTACCTGCGTACGAGTAAGCTGATGAGTATCCGCGTATCCCGTCGGGCACCCAAGGGTGCCGTTGCGATGGCTGGCCTTCTGGTTGCTGCCGTTGCCCTGTCCGGGTGTTCCAGTCTGGGTAGCCGCGCCTTTGGCGACCCCACCACGACTGGCGCGCTCCCGCAGGCCGCTCCCCAATCATTTAATCAGCCCATGCCGGCCAGCCTTGGCGCGCCGCAGAACATGGTGGCTGACGCCCAGTTCCTGCCACCGGCCAATGTTGGTGGTTCAATGGGGCAGTCCGGAACGGTTCAGCCGCTCTGGGGTCAGCCGACACAACCCGCATTCAGCCAGCCGATCACGCCCATGGCGAGCGGCGGTGCTGCGCCTACCGTTCAGTCGCAAAATCTACCAGTTCTGAGTTCTTCGCCCCAGGGATCCGTTCCAGCCATGCAAGCACAGCCCGCCGTCGCTTCGGCTACCATGCCGTCTCCCGCTGCCCTTGGCAGCATGCCGACCAATAATTCGGTGCCAACGCTGGCTGCGGTGACGCCATCAGCGCCGGCTACCAGTGGGACCTTTACCCACACCATCGCCAGCGGTGAATCGCTCTATACGATTGCCCGCCGCTATGAGGTGACCACCCAGTCGCTGGTTCAGGCCAATAGCCTGGAATCACCCGACAAGATCGTCGTTGGTCAGAAGGTGATCATCCCGGGTCGCGCCGATCTGCTCTCGACCAAGGCTCCCGTCGCCAGGACGGCGTCGGTCAGCGAGACAATCGCCCCTGTTCCGGCCCAGCAGACCCTGCCACAGGCTGCGCCCAATACATTGCAGGCCACCACGGCCCCAGCTGCCGCTCCTGCTCCAGTTGCGGCCCCTGCCACGGCTGAACCCGTCAAGGTTGCTGCAGCACCTGCCGCAGAACCAGTCATGTCCGGCAGTGACAAGTTCCGCTGGCCCGTCAGTGGCCGCGTGCTGGTCGATTTCGCTGCTTCCAAGGGCACCGGCATCAATATCGAAGCCGCAGAGGGTGCCTCGATCAAGGCCGCCGAAAACGGCACCGTCATCTATGTCGGTTCGGGCGTTGAGGGGTATGGCAATCTGATCCTGATCCGCCACCCCAATGGCTACGTCTCGGCCTACGCCCATCTCGGTTCAATGAATGTTGCCAAGGGCACCAATGTCAGCCGCGGTGATACCATCGGCGCTGCGGGCAAGACCGGCTCGGTGACCAAGCCGCAGCTGCACTTTGAGCTGCGCAAGGGTGCTACACCGGTCGACCCGGTTCCGCTGCTCGCCAGCTAGGCACTGATCGTCAGACAATACAAAGCCCCCGCAATTGCGGGGGCTTTTGCTTTAGGTGGCGGATTTGCCCATTTCACCAGCCAGTGTGCGGACAAGTTGAATGGCGACGCGACCCGATCGCGCGCCGCGTGTTGCGGCCCACTCAATGGCCCGTGCGCGCAGGGTTTCCTCGTCCAGTTCCAGACCGTAATGGGTCGCATAGGCCTGCACCATGGTCAGGAAGGTCGGCTGATCGCAATTGTGGAACCCCAGCCACAGACCGAAGCGGTCCGATAGCGACACCTTCTCTTCGACGGCCTCGCCAGGATTGATGGCCGTCGAACGCTCGTTTTCGATCATGTCCCGTGGCATCAGATGGCGCCGGTTCGATGTGGCGTAGAACAGGGCATTGCTCGGCCGCCCCTCCAGTCCGCCATCAAGAATGGTCTTGAGCGATTTGTAGCTGGTTTCGCCGGTATCAAAGCTCAGATCGTCGCAGAAGACGATGAAACGCGCGCGCTCATTGGAGATGCGGCGCATCAGGACGGGCAGGGTCTCAAGGTCTTCCCGCGCAATCTCGATCAGCACCAGTCGTTCAAATCCATCCTCGCTTCGTTCGCTGATGTCGCCGTGAATCGCTTTGACCAGCGAGCTCTTGCCCATGCCGCGCGCGCCCCATAGCAGCGCATTGTTGGCGCCATGACCGCGCGCAAACTGTTCGGTATTGCGCAGCAAGATGTCCTGCACTGCGTCAATGCCCTTGAGCATGGCCAAAGGCACGCGACTGACCTGCGGTACGGCCAGCAATTCTCCCGAATCGCCATCCCAGTGATAGGCATTGGCCGTGCCCAAGGCAGGGGCCTGTGGTGTTTTACCGGGCGCCAGCGCCTGCAATGCCTGGGCAATCGCATCTAGTTTGGCACTGATTTCGGCTAGGTGGTCTTTGCTCTTCAACGCTGTCTATCCTCAAGCTCGGCGCGGCAATTTGCGGCGTCCGGAATGCCTTTGCAATCACTGGGTCGCAAATGTATAGTCCGCCCGATTTTGACCGGGGCGCAAGTGCAACCAGCCCCACATGCGTCCAGTGCCTCGCGCAGCGCTGTGGATTGACTGGCGCAGTCCCTCCCAAACCAAGAAAAACTCAAGGAACTCGCTATGTTTGTAACGCCCGCTTACGCCCAGGCAGCCGGCGCCGCCGGTACCGGTGGCATCGGTGACATCTTCATTCAGTTGATGCCGATTCTGCTCCTGGTCGTGATCTTCTGGTTCCTGATCTTCCGCCCACAGCAGAAGCGTCTGAAAGCCCAGCAGGCCATGTTGGCAGCGATCCGTCGCGGCGACACCGTGGTCACCACCGGCGGTATCATCGGCAAGGTCACTAAGGCTGTTGATGGCGAAGATCTTGAAGTCGAGATCGCCTCTGGCGTGAAGGTCAAGATCGTGCGCGGCATGGTCTCTGATGTCCGCTCCAAGGCTGAGCCGGTCAACGATAACAAGCCAGCCTGATAACAGGCTCCCGAATGTTGCCGGAGCCTAAGGGCTCCGGCTTTTTTCCTTCCAGGACGACTTAAATGCAGTTCTCGCCGGTCCGTACCGCCATCATAATTGCTGTCACTCTGCTGGGCTTCTTCTTCGCCCTGCCGAGCTTTTTGCCGCAAACCGTGCGGGACGCATGGCCGAGCTGGCTGCCGTCGCAGACCATCGTCCTGGGCCTTGATTTGCAGGGCGGCTCGCATCTGCTGCTGGAGGTCAATCAGGATGGCATTGTCACCGAGCGCCTGGCGGACCTTCGCCGCGACGCCCGCAGCATTCTGGCCAATGACAATGGCATCGGCAATCTGATCACCACCGACGAGGTCTCGCGCTCGATTTCGATCGAACTGACCGACCCGACACAGGCTGACACTGCGCTGACCGCGCTGGCAAGCCTGCAGAATTCGGTCGGGGGTACGTTGTTCTCGACCTCCGGCGTCCAGGAACTGACCATCGAGCCCGCTGCTAACGGGCGGATCACCGTGGCGCTGACCCAGGAGGGTATCGACGACCGGATGTCCGCTCTGGTCGCGCAGTCGATCGAAGTTATCCGCAATCGTATTGACGAGCTGGGCACAACAGAGCCGACCATTCAGCGTCAGGGCAATAATCGTGTTCTGGTGCAGGTCCCGGGCTTTGGCGACTCCACGCGTCTCAAGGACATTATTTCGCGCACTGCGCGCCTGACCTTCCACATGGTCTATCCCGGCATGACAGCGGCGCAGGCCGATGCCCAGGGCCTGCCTGCCGGCACCATGATCCTGCCCAGCCAGGATGGCGGCAGCGAACTGCTCTATGAAGACATCGCCCTTGGTGGCGAATCCCTGGTGGACGCGCAGCCCAGCTATGACCAGCAGCGCGCCATGCCCGTCGTGAGCTTCCGCTTCGACACCCGTGGCGCCATCGCCTTCGGCCAGATCACCTCGAACAATGTCGGCCAGCGTTTCGCTATCGTGCTCGACAACCAGGTTATCACTGCCCCTGTGATCCAGTCGCCCATTACCGGTGGTTCGGGCCAGATCAGCGGCAGCTTCACCACCGCTACCGCCAACGACCTTGCCGTGCTGCTGCGTGGTGGTGCTTTGCCCGCCAGCCTCGATATCGTTGAAGAGCGCTCGGTCAGTGCCGGTCTTGGCGCGGATTCTATCCGTGCAGGTGTCACCGCCGGTATCATCGGCGCGATCGCCGTGATCGTCTTTATGGTCATCGCCTATGGCCTGTTCGGTGTGTTTGCCGACATTGCAGTGATGCTCAATGTCGTGCTGATCCTGGCTGCTCTGTCCATGCTTGGTGCAACCCTGACGCTGCCCGGCATCGCTGGTATCGTTCTGACCATCGGTATGGCCGTTGACGCCAATGTGCTGATCTTCGAGCGCATACGTGAGGAACTGGCTGCCGGACGGAGCAAGATTTCCGCTATTGAAGCGGGCTTCCAGCGCGCCATGGCCACCATTCTGGATGCCAACATTACCACGCTGATTGCTGCCGTGGTTCTGTTCTACCTCGGCTCTGGTCCGGTTCAGGGCTTCGCCGTCACGCTGGCTCTGGGTATTCTGACGACCTTGTTCACTGCTTATATGGTGACCCTGTTCATCGTTGGTCGCTGGTACAACTGGGCTCGCCCCAAGACCCTGCGCATTCAGCTGGTGCGCCTGATCCCGGACGGCACCAAGATCTCCTTCATGGGCATTCGCAAATACGCGATTGCTTTCTCGATCATCACCTCGATTCTTTCGCTGGGCTGGTTTGGCTATCACGGCCTCAATCTCGGCATCGATTTCCGCGGCGGTTCCGCCATGGAAATCCAGGCCACCGACGGCACAGCCGAACCCGGTGCGATCCGCGAAGCGCTCTCGGCGCTCGATCTTGGTGAAATCCAGGTGCAGGGCTTTGGTGAGACCGACCGGCTCCTGGTGCGCGTTCAGACCCAGGACGGCGGCGCATCTGCCCAGCAGGATGCTGTCAATTTGGTGCAGCAGACCATCGAGGATGCTGGCTACGTGACTCGCGGTACGGAAACCGTTGGCCCCACGGTTTCGAGCGAACTGGCCATCACCGGGGCCATCGGCCTTGGTGTCGCGCTGCTCGGCATTCTGGTCTATCTCTGGTTCCGCTTCGAGTGGCAGTTCGCGGTTGGTGCTATCATCTCGACGGGTCACGACGTGATCCTTACCATCGGCCTGTTCGCCTTTGTCGGGCTGGAGTTCAACGCGTCCAGTATCGCCGCGATCCTGACCATTGTCGGTTACTCGCTCAACGATACCGTCGTGATTTACGACCGCATCCGCGAATACCGCATGAAGTACAAGAAGATCGGCTTGCCCGAGATCATCGATATCTCGATCAACTCGACCCTGCCGCGTACCATCCTGACAGCATCGACCACCTTCATCGCGCTGATGGCTTTGGTGGTGTTTGGTGGCGATGTGATCCGCAGCTTCACCATCTCGATGGCTTGGGGCGTGCTGGTCGGTACCTATTCGTCGATCTTCATCGCCGCACCGATCCTGATCTATCTCGGTGTTACCACCCGTCTGGATCAGGCTGGCGACAAGGATGGCACGGAGTTGACCGATCCCACGGATGGCGCGGCGGTCTGAGGCTCTCATGACCGAAACCACCCCCGGCCACTTTCCCGATCAGGTCGGCATCGACGCCTATGGCAATAGCGGGTTCCGCTTTGCCGAGATGTCGCACCGTGGCTCGTTGCTCTGCCTGCCCACCGGCATGCTCGGCTGGAGTGTCGCTACCCCGGCCGATATCACGCTGGACAGCCTGGCACCGGTATTGGCCGCCGCTGACGACATTGATGTACTCATGATTGGTCTGGGACACGACATCACCGGACTGTCGCCCGATGTTCGGGCGGCACTGCGCGAGCAGGGTATCATCGTCGAGGCCATTACAACCGGCAGCGCCGTACGCACCTATAATGTCTTGTTGGCCGAGCATCGTGCCGTGGCGGCCGCGTTGATTGCGGTCGACAAGGTCCGCTGAGATGAGTGCTGAGAGCTTTGTTCACGCAGCGGACGCCCTGCGCAGCGGGGATCGTGACCGCTACCTTTCGACACTGGTGCTGACTGGTGCACATCGCGACGCCGTCACCGCGCTCTACGCCTTTAACGCCGATGTCGCCTCCACGCGCGAGCGCGTGTCGGATCCGGCGCCTGGCGAAATCCGGCTGCAATGGTGGAGTGATGCGCTCGATGGCGAGGGCCACGGGGCGGTTCGGCAAAATCCGGTAGCTGATGCGCTGCTCGATACCATTGCCCGCTACAACATACCCGCCGGCACGCTGTTGCGTCTGCTGGGGGCGCGACGTTTCGATCTATATGATGACCCGATGCCTGATCTTGAGAGCTTTGAGGGTTATGCTGGGGAGACGGTATCCACGCTGTATCAACTGGCCGCCATGATCCTCAATGATGGCGAGACCATCGAGACCGGCGACGCGGCGGGGCATCTTGGCGTCGCTCATGCGATGATCGGTCATCTGCGTGGTTTTGGCCACTTCGCCGCTCAGGGGCGCATCATGCTGCCCTGGACCATTTTCGCGGCCAATGGCGTGCAGGAAGGCGAGATATTCGCTGGCACGGACAGCGAGGGGCTTTCAGAGGCGCTGGGCCAGATTTCTGAACTGGCTTCTGGCCATCTGATCAAGGCCGAGACGGCCATTGCGAATTTGCCGGCCCATCTCAAGCCAGCCTTCGCGCCAATTGCAGTGCTCAAGGCGCAGTATCGGCTTCTCGAGCAACGCTCGCGGGCGCCGTTTGCGGCCGCACCAGACGACGCAGATTGGCGCAAGATTACCCGACTGGCCTGGTGGGCTTGGCGCAACCGCTAAAGGCGCTGATTGCCGAATGCGACGAAGTCGCCGGACAGACGACCCGCTACGGCGCCCTCATAATCAAGTTCTGCATCAACGCTGATCCGCGCCACGCCGCGACGCGCCAACAGGCGCGAGAAGCGGTCCCAATCGGCATCTGGTGGTAGTGCCGAGCGCGCCGTGAAGTCGCCGGCAATGGGGGCCAGATAATCCATCGTGTTGCGTTGGATGACAACGCGACTTGGTCGACCCGCAGCTGTCAGGCGCAAGTGCAGCAGACACCAGGCGGACAGGATCGCTACGGCCGAGGCACTGCCACCGAACACCGTGTCCCGGTGGTTGATATTGGGTGCCAGCGGCGCGCCCAGCGTCACGCTCGTATCGGCAATCGCAACCACCTGCACCGCCATCGCCCGAGAAAGCGGGATATGTTCGTGCAGATAGGTTTCGAGCTCTGCCGGTGTCATGCCCAGGCTTTCAGATCCTCAAGCGCCCGCGAGGTGATCGCCCTGCGCTTGGCCTGCGTCTTTTCCGGCCCGCGCCAACGGGTAACGCCTTCCGGTTTGGTAACCGTGACCGGTGGGAACAGACCAAAATTGACGTTCATTGGCTGGAAACTGCGCGCGCCGCTATAGCTCTCGGACTCGATGTGTCCGCCGGTGATGTGGGCAACCAGAGCGCCCAATGCCGTGGTATTTGGCGGCGTGGCCATGGTCTCACCACGCGCTTCAGCTGCCGCGAGGCGACCGGTGATCAGCCCTACAGCGGCACTTTCCACATAGCCCTCAACGCCGGTGACCTGACCCGCGAAACGAATTCGGGGATCAGCTTTCAGTTTCAGGTCCGGCCCTAAAACTTTGGGTGAATTGAGGAAGGTGTTGCGATGCAGACCACCCAGACGCGCAAACTGGGCATTCTCGAGGCCCGGGATCATGCGCAGGATTTCCGCCTGAACGCCGTAGCGCATCTTGGTCTGGAACCCCACCATGTTCCACAGCGTGCCCAGTGCATTGTCCTGACGCAACTGCACGATGGCGTAGCTCTTGACCAGCGGGTCGCGCGGATTGGTCAATCCGACCGGTTTCATCGGGCCGTGCCGCAGTGTTTCGTCGCCGCGTTCTGCCATCACTTCAATCGGCAGGCAGCCATCGAAATAGGGGACCTTTTCCCAGTCCTTGAATTCATGCAGCGGAGCAGTCTTTAGCGCCTCGATAAAGGCGTAGTACTGCTCCTTGTTCATCGGACAGTTCAGATAGTCGGCACCCGTGCCGCCCGGACCGGCCTTGTCGTAGCGCGACTGCGCCCAGACTATGTCCATATTGATGCTGTCGAAATGCACAATCGGTGCGATGGCGTCGAAGAAGGCCAGCGCATCTTCACCTGTCTTGGCCAGAATCGCATCCGCCATCGCCGGTGAGGTAAGAGGGCCGGTCGCAATGATCACATTGCGCCAGTCTTCGGGCGGCATGCCGGCCACTTCCTCACGCGCCATGGTGATGTTTGGGTGGTTTTCGATAGCCTCGGTGACCGCGGCAGAAAAACCGTGCCGATCAACGCCCAATGCGCCGCCAGCAGGGATCTGGTGCTTGTCGGCACACGCCATGATTACAGAATTGCAGCGCCGCATCTCTTCGTGCAGCAAGCCGACGGCGTTGTGCTCATGGTCGTCAGAGCGGAAGCTATTGGAACAGACCAGCTCGGCCAGGCTGTCGGTCTGGTGCGCGTCAGTGCCGCGCACGGGTCGCATTTCATGCAGAATGACCTGTGCGCCAGCCTCCGCTGCCTGCCATGCTGCTTCCGAGCCGGCAAGACCGCCGCCGATGATATGAATAGGTTCTGATGTGGACATGAGCGCCAGATAGCAAGCGCCGTTGAACTGCGCAACATAGACCTGTGGTCTCACCCGGGTGCAGTGTTATGGTCCCGTGCAGGGGGACGCTGTTGATGGCCAGAAAGCTGGTACTTTGGGGGCGCAGAAGCTCGTGCAATGTCCAGAAAGTGATCTGGGCGCTCGAAGAACTGCAACTGCTCTATGTGCATGTCGAACTTGGTGGCGAGCATGGCGGTCTCGACGATCCCGCCTATCGCGCGCTCAACCCCAATGGTCTGGTGCCCACGCTTCAGGATGGCGAGCTGGCGATATGGGAAAGCCATGCCATCGTGCGTTATCTGGCCGCGGCTTATGGCAATGACGGGATCTGGCCACCAGATCCCGCCCGACGGGCCATTGTGGATCAATGGACCGACTGGACTGCCACGACCTTCCAGCCCGCTTGGATCAAGCTGTTCTGGCTTGTCGTACGCACCCCGCAGACCGATCACGACGTGTCTTCGATTGTGGCGGCCTATGCCGAGACGGTCGCCGCCATGCTGCAACTGGACAACCATCTCGCCGCCAATGCGTTCATTGCCGGCAACAGGCTGAGCTATGCCGACATCGTGGCCGGCGTTGCGCTGTTTCGCTGGTTCACAATGGACATCGATCGCCCCTCCATGCCCGGCATTGAACACTGGTACGCGCGCCTGCAGCAACGGCCCGGCTTTCGCCAGGCCGTCATGGTCAGTTATGAGGAATTGATTGGTCGGCTCGCCTACTAGGCGGCGCGGCTCTCGTGTTTGCCTTCGAGAATCTCTTCGCCAATCTTGTCACAGAAGGCAGGCAGATCGTCAGGCTTGCGGCTGGTGATCAGCCCCTTGTCAACAACAACCTCGCTGTCTTCCCACAGACCACCTGCATTGATCACGTCGGTTTTAATCGATGGATAAGAGGTCACCTTGCGGCCCGACACCACACCGGCTTCAATCAGCAGCCAAGGGGCGTGGCACACGGCGGCAACGACTTTCTTCTGTTCCCAGAAAGCTTCGATCAGTTCTATTGCCTTGGGTTCGACGCGCAACAGGTCGGGGTTGATCTGTCCGCCAGGCAGCACGATGGCGTCGTAATCGTCGGCCGAAGCATTCGAGAGCGCCTTGTCCACTGGCACGCTATCGCCCCAGTCGGTCTTGTCCCAGCCCTTGATCTCCCCGGTCTCTGGCGAGATCACATGCACAGTGGCACCTGCATCGCGCAGCGTGTTCAGCGGCACTTCCAGCTCGGATTGTTCAAAGCCGTTGGTGGCGAGGATGGCGATGTTTTTCCCGGAAAGGTTCTGCATGAGTCACTCCTGTTCGTTGTCGGGCTCAACGGGTCAGGATTGCAGGAGTTCCAGCCCTTTCAGGCTTGTGATCATGCTATCGCGGACAACAAAACACCCGCATCTCAAGGAGAAGCGGGTGTTCGGTTTGGGTCGACTTGGAGGTTTGAAATCGACGACTTAGAGCGAGCTGACATGATCACGTGCAACGCGATTGATATCGGTGCGCGAGATGCCCAGATCGTTGAGCTGGCGGTTGTCGAGAGCGGCGAGTTCACGAACGGTCTGCTGGTAAGCGGCCCATTTCTTGAAGGTATTGCGAATGTTCATTTGGAAGTCTCCTTGGTTTACGAGCTTATATTTAGGGCAGTGCCACCAGAATGAGCAGTGGGATAATGGTCAAATGAGCTATGCGTTCTGTGCGGGGCTGGGCAAATTGTGGTTACCAAAACTCTAACCCGTGCAAAACACTGATGGCCGCCGGCTGGCGTCTTGGCGGCCATCGCAAACTCGGTGGCTCGAAAAAGCCTAGCGATCAAACAGCGACCGGGTCATTTTCGAAAAGTCGGGACCTGAGATCCCCAGTAGATCGGCATCACGCGTTGAGGGAACGTCCATTTCCCGCAACGTCTGCTTGATGTCGACCAGGCGCTTGACGCGCCAGACGGCTCTCACAAACATCGGCTTATTCCCTTTTGGCTGTCTTGTAGACAGGACCAAGATGGGGTGATTTGGACGGAAGCGCCATGTCGTAAACGTCAACTGCATCATGCAGAGAGCGCATATCAATTTCACAAATTTGTCGTGCTGGTGCCACTTTGGCGTCAGGCCAGGCGGCGGCTCGGCTCGGTGGAGGACACACCGCGTCCAGCCACCAGAGCGACCTATCGGCTAACAGACTGCTAGCACTGACATGCACTTACCTGCGTTTATGGCCTACTCGGCAGCCTCGGTCGCGAAATGCGGCCGACGACCGATCACCTCCTTGAGGAAGTGGCCGGTATGCGAACGCGCATTGGCCGCGACATCCTCGGGCGTACCTACTGCCACAATCTCGCCACCACCATCGCCGCCCTCTGGTCCCAGATCGATGACCCAGTCGGCGGTCTTGATGACTTCAAGATTGTGCTCGATCACCACAACGGTATTGCCGCCCTCAACCAACTCGTGCAGCACCTCGAGCAGCTTGGCCACATCGTGGAAATGCAGACCCGTGGTCGGCTCATCGAGCATATAGAGTGTGCGACCGGTGGCGCGCTTGGACAATTCCTTGGACAGCTTGACGCGCTGCGCCTCACCACCCGAAAGCGTGGTGGCTGGCTGGCCGATCTTGACGTATCCCAGCCCCACCCGCTGCAGCGTGGCAAACTTGTCGCGAATCGTCGGCACCGCCGAGAAGAAATCGACGCCTTCGTCGATCGTCATGTCCAGGATGTCGGAGATCGACTTGCCCTTGAACTGCACTTCAAGCGTTTCGCGGTTGTAGCGCTTGCCCTTGCACACGTCGCAGGTGACGTAGACGTCGGGCAGGAAGTGCATCTCGATCTTGAGCACGCCATCGCCCTGGCATTTCTCGCAGCGCCCGCCCTTGACGTTGAAGCTGAACCGGCCCGGACCATAGCCACGTGTCTTGGCTTCGGGCAGACCGGCAAACCACTCGCGCAGCGGCGTGAAGGCGCCGGTATAGGTTGCTGGATTGGAGCGCGGCGTGCGGCCAATCGGCGACTGGTCGATATCGATGACCTTGTCGAGGAATTCGAGGCCCGTCAGGGATTCGTGCGGGGCTGGCACCACGCGGGCGCCATTCAGCCGGCGCGCAATGGCCTGATACATGGTGTCGATCATCAGGGTGGACTTGCCGCCGCCCGACACACCGGTAATGGCCACGAACATGCCCAGCGGCACATCCACCGAAACGTTTTTAAGGTTATTGCCCGTCGCGCCCTTGATGCTGAGCGCCTTGCCCGGCTTGCCGGTGCGGCGCTCGGCTGGCATGGCAATGCCCATGCGGCCCGACAGATATTTGCCGGTCAGCGAATCGGGGTGATTGAGGATGTCCTGCGGCGTGCCTTCAGCCACGATATGGCCGCCATGCACACCCGCGCCGGGGCCGATGTCGACGACATAGTCCGCCGTCATGATGGCATCTTCGTCATGTTCGACCACGATGACCGTATTGCCGATATCACGCAGCCGCTGCAGGGTTTCAAGCAGTCGGGCATTGTCGCGCTGATGCAGACCGATCGAGGGCTCATCAAGCACATAGAGCACACCGGTCAGGCCCGAGCCGATCTGACTGGCCAGACGGATGCGCTGGCTCTCGCCGCCCGACAGCGTTCCCGAATTGCGGGCCATGGTCAGATAGTCCAGTCCCACATCGATCAGGAAGTTCAGGCGCTCACGAATCTCTTTGAGAATGCGCTCGCCGATCAGCTTCTGATTGTCGGTAAAGCGCTCGGGCAGGGCCTCGAACCACTCCGCCGCGCTGCGGATCGACTTCTCAGTGACCTGACCGACATGCAGCCCGTCAATCTTGACTGCCAGCGATTCCGGCTTCAGGCGATAGCCGCCACAGGCCACGCAGGGCTTGGCGGACATGTACTTCTCGATCTCTTCGCGCATGCCGGCGCTCTCGGTTTCCCGATAACGACGCTCGAGATTGCCGATCACGCCTTCAAAAACCTTGCTGGTCTTGTACTGGCGCAAACCGTCCTCATAGACGAAATCAATCTTGGTCTTGCCCGTGCCGTAGAGCACGGCGTGCTGCACATCGAAGGGCAGCTCGTTCCACGCGGTGCCGATCGATGCGCCAAAGTGCTTGGCGACGGCGCTCAGTGTCTGCTTGTAATAGGGTGCACTGGTCTTGGACCAAGGCAGAATGGCGCCATCGCGCAGCGACAGCGTTGGATCGGGCACGATCTGATCGGAGTCGATCTTCTGCTCGGTGCCCAGGCCATCACAGACCGGGCAGGCGCCAAACGGGTTGTTGAACGAGAACAGGCGTGGCTCGATCTCGGCAATGGTGAAGCCGGAAACAGGGCAGGCGAACTTTTCCGAAAAAGTCTGCTGGCGCGGCGTGCCATCCTCGTTCTTCTCGTCGGCAAACTCGATCAGTGCAATGCCATCGGCCAGCTTGAGCGCGGTTTCAAAGCTTTCGGCCAGTCGTCCGGCGATATCGGGCCCGATGACCAGACGGTCGATGACCACTTCAATGTCGTGCTTGAGCTTTTTGTCGAGCGCCGGGGCGTCTTCGATCTCGTGGTATTCGCCATCAATCTTGACGCGCTGGAAGCCCTTGCGCATCAGGTCGGCGAGTTCCTTCTTGTATTCACCCTTGCGACCGCGGGCGATGGGCGCCAGCAGGTAGAGCCTTGTGCCTTCGGCCAGTTCAAGGGTCTTGTCGACCATCTGGGTAACGGTCTGGCTTTCAATGGGCAGGCCGGTGGCGGGCGAGTAGGGCACGCCGACGCGCGCGAACAGCAGGCGCAGATAATCATAGATTTCGGTAACCGTGCCCACGGTGGAACGCGGGTTGCGGCTGGTGGTCTTTTGTTCGATGGAGATTGCGGGGCTCAGCCCCTCAATATGCTCGACATCGGGCTTCTGCATCATTTCGAGGAACTGCCGGGCATAGGCCGACAGTGATTCCACATAACGGCGCTGCCCTTCGGCATAGATGGTGTCGAACGCCAGCGACGATTTACCTGACCCCGACAGGCCCGTCATGACGATCAGGCTGTCGCGTGGCAGCTTCACGTCAATCCCCTTGAGATTGTGTTCGCGGGCACCGCGTACGATGATCTCTCGGTTCAGGCTGGGCTTTGGCGTCATCATTGTAGTCCATGGCTCGGTGCGCCAGAGTGGCTGCACAGCGGTCAAACGGTCATTCGGCAGGGCGGGAAGAACAGGAAAATAGGCGCGGCAGGCCCTTGCCGCAAGCCGGCCTCACGCATGGCGGCCCGGCACCAAATTCACCTTAGCGTGTCCGCTCACCCTTGCCACGTCGCATATCGCAATCGGAACATAAACGGAACGCAACAGATTCGGTCAAGTTCGACTGTTTTGCATCCGCCCAGTTATGGAACACGCCACTGCGCGCACCGTTCCAAACTGCAACGCGCCAGGTGCCCGATTGGATCGCATTGGTTTGGTGCAATGCTGCTGACAGGATGTGTCAGCAGCAGTCAGCGCGAGCGAGGGCAATCGGTTCCCTTAGGGGCGCCAGCACGTGTTAGGCTGACGTTCGGGCCTGCAATACTGCGGGCCTCTCCCGAGACAGATCGGACTTTTATGCACATCCCCGTATGGACGAAACCTGCGCTTTACGGCGCGGCAGCCGGCGCCATTGCCCTTGCCATTGTTGGCTTTAACTGGGGCGGTTGGGTCACTGGCGGTAGCGCCCAAGAGATGGCATCGACCCAGTCGGCCTCCGACGTCGCGACAGCGCTGACCCCTTATTGCGTGCAGCAGTCGACCTCGGCAGCCAATCGCGTCACCGTTCTGGCCGACCTCAAGGAAGCCTCGACCTATTCGCGCCGCGGCATCATCGAGAAGTCGGGCTGGGCGACACCGCTTGGCGCAGAAGACCCCAATCGCGATCTGGCCAATGCCTGCGCACTGGCGCTCGCCGACGCCTGATCCTGCCCAGTCCAGCGCCTCGAGGCACAACCTCGGGGCGCTTGACAAATTTGGCGCCCGGAACATAATGTGAACATATGCCGAGCACGACCGGTGCAGCGCCTTTCTTATGTGTTTAAAACACGCTGTTCCCGCGCGCGCCCGGTCAAGTGAAGCGCTATAACCACCTATCTCTGCAGCCCTTGATCAATAAGCCCACGCGCTGGGTGGGTAGGGTCTGCACAACCGTAAGTAAGCGCCCCGCAACCAGGCAGTCCGGGGCTGAATTGAAAAAGGAATGAGCGATGGCAGGCAGTGTCAACAAGGTGATCCTGGTCGGCAATCTCGGCGCGGATCCAGAGGTCCGCAATCTCCCCAGCGGCGGCAAGGTGGTCAATCTGTCCATCGCCACCTCGGAGAACTGGAAAGACAAGAACACCGGCGAGCGCCGTGAGAAGACCGAATGGCACCGCGTGGTGATCTTTTCGGAAGGTCTGGCGCGCGTCGCCGAAAGCTATCTGCGCAAGGGCTCCAAGGTCTATATCGAAGGCCAGTTGCAGACCCGCAAATGGCAGGATCAGTCCGGTCAGGACAAATACTCCACCGAGATCGTGCTGCAGGGCTTCAACTCGACCATGACCCTGCTTGACGGTCGTGGCGATGGCGATAATGCAGGTGGCGGCGATGGCGGCGGTTTCCGCGGCGCCCGCGACAACAATAATGGTGGCGGCGGCGGCGGTGCGCGTCGGCCCCAGGCCAATGCTCCGGCTTTCGAGCCCGGCGGCATGGACGACGATATCCCGTTCTAAGGCGCGAACGCGTCGATACCGGAATGCTTAAAGGGGTTGCGCAAGCAGCCCCTTTTTTGTGGCCTGATAGATGCGGTTAGTGCTTGTGGGTGCGGCTGGTATTGCGTCCGGCGGCCTTGGCGGCATAGAGCGCGGTATCTGCATCATGGAACAGATCGTCGGCCGTGCCGCGACGGTGGCATGCCACCCCGACCGATGCGCTCAGCGCGATGGCGTGACCATTATGCTCATAGGGCTGACCCACGGCCTTCACGATACGATCGCCAAGCGCCGAGATTTCGCTCTCGGTCTGCTTGGGGCCCATCAGTACGGCGAATTCATCCCCGCCAATGCGAGCCAGCAGGCTGGCCTGGTCACAACACGCCGTCAAACGCCTTGCAGCTTCCCGCAGGCATTGATCGCCCAGCGCATGGCCGAAGCTGTCATTGATCTGCTTGAAACCGTCTAGATCCACCAGCAGCAGGCCGCCAATCGGCGCAACCGCCAGATTACCGAGCCGGGTCTGAAACTGACTGCGATTGGCCAGCCCGGTCATCACATCGGTTTCGGCCAGATAGCGGGTCTTGTCCGCCAGCAGCTTTTCCTCGGTAATGTCCTGCTTCATTCCGAAGATACGGACGGCGACGCCATTGCGGGCTTCCACATTGCCGGTCAGGCGCATCCAGCGGCGGGCGCCACTGGCGGTGATGATTTCCGCATCGACCGTGAAATCACTGCAATTGGCGATGGCTTGGGCGCGCGCGGCCTCCATCGTCTGCCGGGATTGGTCCGTATAGTGCCGTAGCGTGACGTCACGGCTCAACTCGCTGCCGCGTGGCAACTCGAACAGGTCGTAGACGCTGTCCGTCCAGTTCAGCGTTTCATCGGCGAGGTCGCAGGACCAGATGCCGATCTTGGCTGTCTGTGAGGCGCGTTCGAACTGGTTCTGTTCAAGCGCGAGTTGAGCCTTGTGCTGCGCGATCTGGCGGGCCAGCCGGTTGATGGTGGCGTCGCTGGTGACCTCGATGGCCAACCCGGCAAGCCGATGCGCCATGGCCTCGCTGCGGGGGCGGGCATCGCTCAGGCTGAGCAGTAGCTTGATCTTGTCGTCGCCCGTTGGCAGCACCATGCCGGCATAAAAGCCCAGCGCGGCAGGGCTGCCCTGGCTGCGGGCGATATCGGCGACGATCAGCGGGCCGTCACTGGCCGCGGCGCGCTTCATCCAGGGGCCGAGAAGTCTCGTATCCGGGCTGGCACCACTGGCGGCCAGCAGCCGAAACCCATCGGTCTCAATGCGGGAGAGGGTGACGCTGTCGATATCGAGCAGTGCACATAGCCGCGACAGCGCCGCCAACACCGGATCGGTGGCAGTCTTTTCGGTTGTGCGCGGGCGCCGGATAGTCGTGGCGGCAAGGCTACTCAAATTACGCGACCCAAATACTCGGTTGTCGCGCTTATTCTAGTCGATCGCCGGTTAAGACTTTCTGCAACCGGGATGAGCCGGGCGCATTGCGCCCAGCGCGCCGGCGTCTGGATTATTTGGTGAAGGGGACCTCGGCGCGCAGGCTGTCGCCATTCTCGACATAGATCACATCGAACACCACCTTGATGGCGTCGGACTGCAGATTGATCTGTGCTGAAATGGCCAGTTCCTTGCCATCTTCATCCTCGTCGCGTTCCTGCAGATTGAAGATCAGATTGCTGCCGCGCTTCTGCCCCACAGCGACGCCGCGGAAGGTGGCGTTTGAACTCATCACGGCTTCATAGCGCTTGCTGGCCGCGATATAGGCCATGGTGCCCGCCACGGTAAGCTGGGTGCCGGCCAGGCTGCAACGGCCGCTGTAATTGACCTTGTCCTGATTGCCCTGCTTGAGCGAAAGGCGGCAGACCACCGTTTCGACATTGGCGCCGGTCAGCGTGCCCCGGCCACGCCATTCCCCGATATAGGTTTGCAGCAACGCCACCTCGGCGGGGCCGGCAAAGGCGGGGGCTGCGCCACCCATCACCAGCAGACCCGTCAACGCGGCGCCGCGCGCCAGCCGTCCGAAACACTTCATCGCCTTAGGCCTCCAAGAAAATCATGCCCCCCGGCAGATTTATTGCATGATCGGGATGGCACCCCAGAATCAAGCCGGGGCAATCTAGCCGTGCCCGGCAAACTCTTACAAGCGCGCTCATGGTTTAGGACGGACCGGATAGGGGCCGCGCCCGGTCAGTGTGTCGCCGGTGGGATCATCGGGTGTGGGATCATGGTCGGCGGTACGCACGCGGATCCGGCCCAGTGGCGCAAAGAACTTTGCCCCTGCCACCAGAATGGCCGGCAGCATGAACAGATCGCCGATCAGCGCCAGCGCCAGTGACAGCACGAACAGCGTGCCGAACAGCGCCACCTGCGGCAGCTCGGAAAAAGCCACGATGATGGTGCCCACGCACAGGATAACCGTGGTCGCCACGATGGCCCCGCCGATGCGCTCCATGGTGTTTTTGACCGAGCCGAGATGGTCGCGATGTTCCTCGCGCCGCCCATGCACATAGTGGCTGAGGAAATGGATGGTGTCGTTGACCGCGATGCCAAAGGCGATGGTCAGTGCGATCACCGTGGTCAGCTGCAGTCCCGAGCCACTCAGCCAGAGATAGGCCTCGGTGCCCAGAATCGGGAACATGTTGGGCACGATCGACGCCACGGCCACCCGCATCGAGCCAAAGGCGAAGCCGATCAGAAAGATGTTGATGACCACGCTGATCGACAGCGAGATCTGCAGCGAGCGCACGATGTCGTCGGTGGCAAATGTGGTCAGTACGCGAAAGCCGCCAATCTCGGCGTCGGCAATGCCCGCATCGGCCAGCTTGTCATCGATCCGCGCCACCATCTGTTTGAGCGCGTCGCTCTCGATAATGGTCGCCATGAAGCCGGTCACCAGCCCCTGCGTGCCGTCTTCGGTAATGAAGCGCCGCTTCATGAATGGTCCCACCGCGTCGAACACGTCCTCACGGCTGAAGCCGTTATCGGTGTAGTTGGACATGCTGGCGATCGAGATCACCTTGTTCTCGCCCAGCTCGCCCTCGATGATCTCATGCACGGTGCGCAGGGTCTCGAAATCGCGCGAGCTCAGATTGGGATCATTGTCGGCCAGCGGCACCCGCACATAGAGCGGGGCGACGCCACCAACGCCCTGATCGATCTCTTCGGCTGCGCTCATTGCATCGGAGCCGCGCGCCATGAAATCCTGCAGCGAGAACCGTGGCTGGATCAGGAAATAGGGCACAAACAGCAGCCCCACCAGCACCACTGACAGCACGGTAATCGGCCGCCCGAATTTCGTTGCCAGCTTCCAGGCCACGGGCACGGGCGCGTTCAGCGCGAAGCTGGGGGTGCGCGGCAGCTTGAACCCCAGCTGCAACGCCATCTTGAGCAGCAGCGGCATCACCGTCATCAGGCACAGAAACACGATGCAGCAGCCCATCGCCCCGGCAATGGCAAACTCCTGCACACCCTGACCGGGCGAGAAATATAGCGAAACGAACGCCACCAGCGTGGTCAGCGTGGTCAGCGCCGTCGCCGGACCCACCAGCTTGAGCGTGGCATCGACCGCCTTGTGCGGCTCCATGCCGTCGCGCCAATAGGCCAGCCAGTTGAAGATGAAGAACATCGACTCCGCGAACGCCATCACGATTACCAGCGTGGTCACGATGATGGTCAGAAACGAGAACGAACCGAACATCATGATCACCGAGCCCATCGACCACATCACGGCCACGAAGGGCGTGGCAGCCACCAGCAGCGCGCCTGTCAGCGAACGCAGGGCGAGCAGGGCAATCAGCGCGCCCAGCGCAAAGCCGTAGACGGTGAATTTGATCTGGTCGTCGACAGCCGCATTGAGCATTTCCGAGGTCCAGATCGGCGGCCCGGTCAGCTCGATCTGCAGATCATCGCCCTCATAATAGGACAGCATCTCCCGCAGGCTGGCGAGCATGGCCTTGGTGCTATCACCCTTGGTCATGGCCTGATTGGGGAACATGATCAGCACCATTCCGGTCAGGTCCGGCGTGATCAGATTGCGCATCATCGGATCATTCTGCTGCAGATCGCTGAGCGCGCGGGCCACCTGGGCAAAATCGGTCATGCCCTCGGGCACGGCAGGCACAGAACCGCCCTCGCCACTGGGCTTGCGCAGCGTGAACGGCGACATACTGCCGACGGCGAATTCGTTCAGCTCAAGATCAAAGGCGAGCTCGCGCACTTTTTCCAGCGTCGCGGGGTCGGTCAGGCTGGGCGAGTTGACCAGCACATAGATGTCGTTTTCAAAGGTGCCGAAGGTTTCGGACAGGCGCTCATAGGCATCATAGTAATGGCCCGAATGCGCATAGACCCGCATCAGGTCGCCATCAACATTGGCGCGCGGCAATTGCGTGAAGCACAGAATGGTGAAGGCCAGCGCGATCAGCGCCATGATGCGAGGAAAGCGAAGTGTGGTCAGGCCGACATGTTCAAATCCAAAACCGATCGAACGGTCATACGCGATCCGCCTCCACAGGCGGTTGACCCAACTTTCCTCACGCACCGAATCTGACTCCCCCCAGGCAAGGACTCAACCGTGCGCGATTCCGTGGGGTTTGTCAGCAAAGCGTCAGACCAGGGCAGGGGGCACGTACAGGGCGCGCCCCCGACTGAGCGGTGACCCCAGCATGGCTGCGGGGCCGATTGGTCTACAGACCCAGCGCGGCGCGGTTGGCCGCGAGGAAATCGGCGAACGCCTGCGGCTTGTGACCCGCAAAACGCTCAACGGCATCGGTGGTGACACCCTGATGACCCGACCGCGCATCCTTCTGGAAGCCGATCAACATGTCGGCGAGGAATGCAGGCAGACCGGCTGCGACCATGCCCGCCTGCAGGTCGGCGTCTGGCAAGGCGATGCTGGTGACGGGCTTGCCGCTCAGTTTGGCATAGAGCGCAGCGCGTTCAACATTGGTAACGGGTGCGGGACCGGTCACGTCCTGAATGGTGGATCCTTCAGCGCTCAACAGGGCGCCCGCCGCCGTTGCAGCAGCGTCGGCACGGGCTACATAGGACACGCCGCGATCGCCAATCAGTCCAAACAACTGGCCCGACTGGATCACCTGCGCGGCATCCATGAAATTGTTCTCCGCATACATGTTGTTGCGCAGCACGGTGAATTCGATGCCGCTATTGACCAGTTCGACTTCGGTCCAGAAATGCTCGATCACCGCGCCGCCATCGGCGTTGGGCCGGGGCGCTGGCGCTGATGTATAGACGATGTGCTTGACGCCAGCGGACTTGGCACCGGCAATGGCGGCCTTGTGATGGTCAAGACGACCACCAATTGCATCGGTGCTCACGATCAGCAGCCGATCAACACCGGTCAGCGCAGCAGCAACGGTCTCGGGCTTGCCGAAATCGAGCGCACGCACCTCGGCACCCTTGGCCGCCAGATCGGCCAGCTTGGATGGATCGCGTGTACCGGCGATGACCTTGGTTGCGCCGCGAGCAAGCAGGTTTTCGACGGCGAGGCGGCCGAGATTGCCCGAAGCGCCGGTAACCAGAAGGGTCTGGTCTTTAAACTTTGTCATGTCTGTCTCTCCATTTTGAGTGGTTCGCATCTCCTTGCAGCGCATGCCGATGGAGAGTAAGTATCGAACGGAGAGTGCTATCTAGTAGACCTTGAACCAGTTGGTAAGGAGGCACCTTGTTGGAACAACGGCACCGTGAGGTAACCACCATGAACAGCGAACAGGATCAGTTCAGTGCCATTATGGATGGCTGGAACAGCAATGCCGGTCAGCCTGTCGGGAACTGCCCGGTGCGCGGCGTGCTTGACAAGATCAGCGATAAATGGAGCATGCTGTTGGTCATGACGCTGGCCAGCGGGCCCAAGCGCTTCAATCAGTTGCGGCGCGATATCCCTGATATATCTCAGAAAATGCTGACCCAGACACTGCGCGAACTGCAGCGCGACGGCATGGTGTCGCGCAAGGTGTATGACACCAAGCCGCCTGCGGTGGAGTACAGCCTGACACCGCTTGGTCACTCGATCATCGTCCCGTTCGGGCATTTGATCCGATGGGCCAATGACAATCATCCCCACATTGACCAGGCGCGCGCAGTCTTTGATACGCCCTCAGACCCCGGGTGAGTGCGACCCCGTCATTGTCAAATCCCCGGTAATTGCGCGGTAATTCCTTTACCATCAGCATCACCAGGCTGCGATTGTGCATTTGTGATCGGGCGCTGTAACGGTTTGGCAAGCGCGCTGGTCGATCCTGCATCTTGAATAAGGTGCGGAGTATGCGTTGTGAGAATCGTTCTGTTTTTGCTGATGTTCTTGGCTGCTGCGCCGGTTTTCGCCGATGATTGGCAGGTGAACAGGGTGCGCGGTGAAGTCACCCAGCAGATCGGCGGGACCTGGCGTCAGGTCAGTCGCGGTGAAATCATCCCTACCAATCGATATGTCCGTACGTCCGAGAATGGCCGGGTCGGGCTGATCCGTGGTCGCGAAACTATCGAACTGGAAGCCAATACCCAGATCCGCATCAAGGATGCAGGCGCCGATCTGATGACAACGGTTCTGCAGGATTTCGGTGTTGTCTCCATCGAGGCAGAGCGCCGCAACGTCCAGCATTTTTCAGTACAGACCCCGTTTCTGGCAGCCGTCGTCAAGGGCACGCGCTTCACCGTACGTTCGGACAATAGCGGGGCCACCGTTGAGGTCGATCGCGGCGTGGTCCAGGTGCAGGACACCGTCAACGATCTGGTTGTCGATGTCCGCCCCGGTCAGGATGCAACCGTGACCAAGCAGGCGCCACTGCTGGTGGAAGGCCGCGGGGCCGTGGCTGTTTTCAGTTTTTCCGGTAAGCCGGTCATCAACGGCACAACGACCGAAGCAACGGCTGAAAACGTTGAAGCTGCAGCGCAGGCCAGCAAGAGCAACAATGCTGGCGGCAATGGCAATGGCAACGCGTTCGGCTTGACCAAGGACAACGGTAACAACAGTGCCAACGGCAATTCCAGCAATGCTGGCGGCAATGGCAACGGCAATAGCGGTAACAGCAATGCTGGCGGCAATGGCAACGGCAATAGCGGCAACAGCAATGCTGGCGGCAACGGCAACGGTAATAGCGGTAACAGCAATGCTGGCGGTAATGGCAACGGCAATAGCGGCAACAGCAATGCTGGCGGCAACGGCAACGGCAACGGCAATAGTGGCAACAGCAATGCCGGTGGCAACGGCAACGGTAATAGCGGCAACGGCAACGGTAATAGCGGTAACAGCAATGCTGGCGGTAATGGCAACGGCAATAGCGGCAACAGCAATGCTGGCGGCAACGGCAACGGTAATAGCGGTAACAGCAATGCTGGCGGTAATGGCAACGGCAATAGCGGCAACAGCAATGCTGGCGGCAACGGCAACGGTAATAGCGGTAACAGCAATGCCGGCGGCAACGGCAATAGCAATGCCGGCGGTAATGGTAACGGTAACGGCAATAGCGCTGACAATGACGACGACGATAGCGCCAAGACCAACAATGCGGGCGGCAACGGCAAGGGCAATGCCAATGGCCTCAACAAGTAATGGGCGGCACGTGCTGACGACGGCGCGCTGATGCGGGCCGTCGTGCGGCTCATCAGTGTACTTGTGCTTGTCGGCGCCGTTCTGGCGTCGGCATGGCTGGGTGCGTTCGAGCCGCCGGACCAGGAACTGCAGGGGCAGCGCTTCGCCGGCACGTCACGCGCGCCCAGCGGCGACATGGTGTTTGTTGAAATCGACGCCACCAGCCTGCAGGCGGTGGGTGTCTGGCCCTGGCCACGTACTGTCCATGCAGCGCTGCTTGACCGGTTGATTGAACTTGGCGCGCTCGAAGTTGTTTTCGATATCGACTTCAGCGCCGCCTCCACACCCCAGGCAGACGGCGCGTTTGAAGCGGCGCTGACCCGCGCGGGTGGTTATGCCTATCTTGCCGCTTTCCAGCAGACCGGCACCAAAGGCGAAATCGTGCTGAGCCGACCACTGCCACGCTTTGAAGCGCAGGCTCCGGCCGTCCTCGTCAATGTCGATGGTGACGGGACAGCGCTGCTCGAATCTGTGCCCTCGGCAATCCAGTCCATTCCCGCGCTGGCCTATGCGCTGGTGCCGCAGGCCGGTCCAGCCGCGCCGTCGATCACCATCGACTACGGCATCGACCTGAGCGCCGTCCCCAGCGTTTCGGCGATCTCGGTGCTCGAAGGAACGGTCGATCCGGCCATTCTGCGCGACAAGCAGGTCGTGATCGGTGCGAGCGCCATCGAACTGCGCGACTTCTTCCGTGTGCCTCGCTTCGGCGTGCTCTCGGGCGCTGTGGTTCAGATCGCCGCCACCGAAACACTCAAGGCCGACAGGGCGCTGAGCGATCTGGGGTTTGTTCCCGCTGCATTGGCCGGCCTGTTGATCACCGCGCTGGTGATGCTGATGCGCAAACGCTTTACCGTGCCACAGCGGGCGCTGGTGGTCTTGATTGCGAGCCTGGGCCTCGAACTGGCCGCGTGGCAGGCATTGTCTCAGGCCGCCATCGTAATCGACACCATGGTCTTTCACGCCATGGTAAGTGGCACGCTGGCCATATGCTTTCTCGATGAGCGCGCCCGACGCTGGCGCCAGAGCCGTCGGCAACAGGCGCAACTGGCCTATCTGGCCCGGCACGATGAGCCCAGCGGCGCCCTGTCGCGCCACGCCATGCTCGAAGCGCTTGCCGGGACGCCTGACGACGGGCTGAACCGCACCTTGATCGCTGTCAGATTGCTGCGTCTGGATGCCCTCAATGCCAGTCTTGGCAACGAGGTCTATGACATGGTCGCCCGCGAAGTCACCGCGCGTCTGCACGAATTGACCGATACGCTGCCCGCCCGTCTTGATAGCGACATCTTTGCTTTTTCGGTGCGCCACGGCCGCTTTGGTGGCACCATGATCCCCTCGATTGCCATGGTCACCTCGGTGCTCGAAGCGCCCTATGAGATTGCCGGCCACACCATCATGCTCGAAACCGTCTTTGGCAGCGCCAATCAGGCTGACGCTGATGGCGAGGAACTGCTGCAGCAGGCCGAAATAGCCCTGGCGGTGGCCCAGACCGCACAAGCGCGCTTGATGCGCTACGAGCCCGAACACGGCCAGAAGATCCGCGACCGCCGTTTGCTCGATCTCGCGCTGCGGCAGGCCCTGAAGCGCGATGAATTCTACCTGCTGTATCAGCCCCAGATTGATCTCAAGAGCGGCGAGATGGTGGGGCTTGAAGCCTTGCTGCGCTGGCGCCACCCCGAGCTGGGTATTGTCTCGCCAGCCGATTTTATTCCGCTTGCCGAGGAAACCGGCCTGATCGTGCAGATCGGCGAATGGATCCTGCACGAAGCCTGCCGCCAGGTCGCCCAATGGCGCTGGCAGGGGCGTATTTCGATCAACGTCTCGGCAGTGCAGTTCCAGCAGGGCAATCTGGTCGCCGCCGTGCACAATGCACTGGTAGCTTCGGGCCTGCCGCCGCACCGGCTGGATATCGAAATCACCGAATCCATGAACATCGCCAGCGATCCGGCCAATCTCGAAATCCTGCACCAGCTCTCGGACATGGGTGTCAGGATCGCGATGGATGACTTTGGCACGGGTTACTCGTCGCTGAGCTATCTGCACAGCCTGCCCATCCACAAGATCAAGATCGACCAGTCCTTCGTGCGCAATCTGCCCAACGCCCAGAGCGAGGTGATCATCGAGACCACCATCATCATGGCGCAGCGTCTGGGTAAGACGGTGATCGCTGAAGGTGTCGAGACGAAACAGCAGCGCGACTATCTGGCCTCTGTCGGCTGTGACGTCGGCCAGGGCTACCTTTTCGGACGCCCCAGCTTCGCCATCGAACTGGCCCTGGACCAGACCTCGGCGGCCTAGCCAACTATCACCGAGACGCAGACTTGCCGGATGCGGTTGCCTGAACGGGCCGTGCTGGCTAGGTTCCGCCAGCAGAAACAGGGGGATTCATGCGCTCGACAGCATTCATCGGCTTTTTTACGCTCGTCTTGGCGGTGCCGGCCGCGGCTCAGAACCTGCCGGTTATTGATGATCTGGTCGCCCCCTATATTGGCAGCGATACCCCCGGCATGACGGTGCTGGTGACCGGGCAGGGCGCTGTGCAGCATATGGCGGGCTATGGCCATGCCGATCTGGACACAAAGGCTCCCATGACGCCCGACAGCGTGTTTGATCTGGCCTCGGTCTCCAAGCAGTTTACCGGCACGGCGGCGAAGTTGCTGATCGAGGACGATCTGTTCAACCGCGCTACCGAAATCAGCGAATTTCTGCCTGACTTTGCCCATTATGGCGCCGGACAACGGCCCGTGGTGGTGGGCGATCTGATCTATCACCTCAGCGGCCTGCCAGATTATCTCGACGAAACCCTGTTCGACTATCAGGCCGATACCAGCAATGCCCAGATCATCGCCTGGCTGGCACAGGCGGGGCCAGCCCACCCCCCCGGCACCCGGTTCGACTATTCCAATAGCGGTTACGTCACCCTCGGCAGCCTGGTCGCGGCGGCGGCTGAAATGGAAACGCTGGAGGCGGTGCTGCACGACCGCGTCTGGTCGCCCCTGGGCATGGCCAAGACCCGGCTCGGCGCACCGGTCGATCCGACCGCTGCGGTTACCGGCTATGCCGGCAGCGATGGCGATTTCGAACCCTCGCAATTCATGACCGTGGCCGAGGGGGATGGCAGCGTCTACACCTCGATCGCTGATCTGGCCCGCTATGAGAAGGCGTTGGCCACCGGCTCACTGCTGGGCACGGCAGCAACGGCCGAGCTGTTCGTCGACGGTCAGCTCGATGACGGGACGGCCATCGGCGTGCTGGAGGAAGAAGGCTACGGCTTTGGCTGGAGCGTCATGAGCGGGCAGGGCGATGCCATCGCCTATCACAGCGGGAGCTGGATGGGCACGGCGACTGTCTATCTGCGCAATCTGGATACCGGCACCAGCGTCGTCATTCTCGCCAATGGCGAGGATTTCGATCCGGTTGATCTGGCTTTCGAAATCGCTGAGGCCGTTGACGGCTAATCGCCCACCCGCACCCATTGGTTGTCGCTGGTGACGCGGCAATCCCCGCTCATCCCCATCAACGCGGCCGCTTCGGCAGGCAGCGCGATGGTGACCGTCACATTGTGGTCGATGCGATCCTTGGACGTCACCGTCAGCCGCCACGCCATGCCGCTGCCCTTGCCCGGGCCGCCGGGGATCTGGGCGAAAATATCGCTCATGATATCGGCCTGCCAGCTATCCTCCCCCGCTGTGCGCCAGTTGACCGCTGAAATGCCGCTGGCCGCCAGGGTTTTGGTCAGCTCAAGCTGATCGGGATGAAACGGCACGCCGAACGTCAACTGGCGCGGCGTACTGAGTTCGGCCGGCATATGACCGGGCAGGCCGGGGCCGAACATCGACGCCAAAATCGCCGGGCACCCTTCCGGTCGGGTTTCGCCGAGTCTGGCCTGCCACAGACCCGAACGCGGCTGTACGCCATCAAACAGCGCGATTTCCTCATTGCCCTGGCCGCCACAGGCGCGATCGATCGCCGCGCGCGACTGGTTCGACCAGTACATGCCCTTTTTCTGATCGACCACCAGAATGGTATCCTTGTTGGTCGGCAGGGGCTCCGGGACCGAGCCGACCAGCGCGTCAACCGGCGATTCTGACAGATAGAAATCGGCACCATTGCCGGTGCATTTGGCAATGACAGGGTTAAACTGGGCGACGGCCGCGCTGGCGGATACCAGGCTGATGACGAACGCACCAAGGGCGAGCAGTTTCATGGCGATACTCCAGAGGGGCGCGATGGCGATGGCCCGCGCGCGAGAGGGTGGACTAGTTGGCCGGGATACGGTTGGGCGCCAGCCTGTCGAGCAGGCTTTCGACCTCGTCCGCCGACAGCGGTACGGCGGCGACCGGGGCTGCGTGGATCAGGCTGGCCTGCAGTGCACCCATCGCCATGAAGGCCGCCGGATCATTGGGCGCGGCGTCATTGCGAAACAGACAGAGTTCGCCCGCGCCCGTGGTCTGGCAGGGTCCATTGTCCGCAATCCACTGGCGCGGATTGAGATAGAGCGCATTCATATTGCCCCCCGCCTCATAAAACTCAACATAAGGTTGCTCAAGCTGCTCTCCGGCAGCCTGTGCGCCGGTGCCTGCGGGCGTCATGTCCGGGCTGGTCGCGACCCAGCCGGAGGGCAGGGTGAAGGACAGACCGCTGGCCGCATCCGTGTGTGGACAGTTCTGATCCCCCAGGCAGCTATAGGCATAGTCGGCCCACGGCGTGCCATCTGCCCCATCGTCGGGCCCATGGCCGTCAGCCATGTCGGGCGTGGTTGTCGGCGACAGGGTCTCGTCGGGCAGAATGGTGAAGCGGTTATCGCCGTCAGCGCTGATCGTCACCGCGCCGGTGAACACCACGTCAGTTGCATCGCCGCGTACCGAATAGACCCCGGGCTCGAAATCGCCCGAGACGGGACCCGTCTCGAACTCGTTCATGGCCCAGGCGTCCATGCTCACTGCCTGACCTTCAAGGGGCACTGCCGACCATTGCACCGGTGTCCCGGCGAAGTCGGCAGGCACGTCAAAGGTGGCCGCCACCAACAGGCTGGTCGGTGCGTCCGGAGCATCTGGATCAACGCTTAGCTCGATCTGATGGAGTACTTTGCGCCCACCTGCGCCTTCGGAAACATAGCGGATCCAGTACGCCCCGGCGTCAGATGGCGCCGAAAGCTCGCGCGGGCCGGGGCCTTCGCCGCCGATATAAGCATATTTGAGTTCGCCATAGGTCTCGGTGTAGCCGGCGGGGACAATGTCGATATAGTCCTGACTGCTGCCCGGTCCTGCCCAGGCGACCGAAAACCCGGTATCGGGTCGCACTGCAGCGGGTGCCCGCAGGTCGATCGTGCCTTCAACAACGCTCAATGGCACCGACACCCCGATCCGCCGCTCGCCCGTTCCCTCCACAATATAGAGAACGCTATAAGTGCCCGGTTCGTTGGGTGTCACCATCTCGAGCGGGTTGGTGTCGCCGGTATAGGCGTAGGTGATATCGGCTGCCTCGGTGCTGGCTTCCGTCCGGATCGCAAGGTAGTCGAGCGGTCCATTGGGACCTTTCCAATCTACGGCAATCACCGATCCTGCCTGAATGGGGCCCGGGGGCAGGCTGATGGCAAACTCGGAATCTTTCACCGTCAGGGGCGCCGTTGCAATCACCTCGCGGCCGTTCGGGCCCTGCCAGATGTAGCGGATGAGATAATCTCCCTGATCAGCAGGTACGATCAGCTTGGCCGGTGACCCATCCTTTGTGTAGGCGTAGTTGCGACTGCCGCTGGTGGCGGCCGTCTCGGTCGCAGGGACGATTTCCAGATAGTCCTCCACGGCATCCGGCCCGGTCCAGTCGACATTGATTTCAGTGGTGATTGCCGCTGCCTCGGGGCCGTCAAGGCTTGCCTTCGGCGTCGGGACTGGGGCCTGTTTGGCGGCGGGGCCGTCGGACAGCACGGTCTGGCTCAGCGCATCAATCAGGGCATCGGCATTGCCAGCCTCGAAGTAGCGTCCGCCTGTGTTCTCGGCGAGACAGGCAACCTGGGCGCCTTCTTCCTGCGAGAGCCCGAAGCCGATGACATGGGTGGTAAAGTCCAGACCATTGGCTTCAAGCTCCATCCCCAGGGCGCATGGGTCCGCCTGACAGGTCTCGATGCCGTCCGTGACCAGCACGACGGTGGCCGCTTCTTCGCCGTAGCGCAGGGATTCGGCCGCAACCAGAACGGCCTGTGACAGCGGCGTCTTGCCCAGGAAGCGCATGCCATTGACCTTGTCCGTGATCAGTCCGCCGGTACCCGCTGCTGGTTCAACGACCAGTTCGATGTCGCCGCAATCGCCTTTGCGTCGATGCCCGTACGCCAATAGACCGATCTCCTGCTCGGCAGGGATCTGAGCCAATACCTTGCCCACGGTCTCTCGGGCGATTTCAAGCTTTGGTCGGCCGTCGATCTGTCCCCACATCGAGCCCGAGCCATCCATGACAATGACCGTGCGGGGGCTTTCCTGTGCCTGGGGGGCTTGTGCGCACAGGCCCATCGCTGCCGCGAGCAATACTGCAAATACTCTTTTCATGGTCGCACTCCCTGAGCGCCAGAGATGGTCTGTGCAGGCGACGTGCCGCCAACCCAGCTTTGGGCCTTCTCGCCAATGGATTTGAATTTCCGGGACAGCCCGTTGAGCCGGTCACGCCAGGCAGGATCAGGCGTCTGGCCATCGGTAACCGTGAAGAAGGCCTGCAGCATGCAGCAGATCGCCAGCGGCTCGATCAGGGCGGCCTTGACGGCCCAGGCGAACAGCAGCGCAAACACCAAGCCACCCGCGCTCCAGCTGCCGGGGATCAGATAGACAACCAGCGCCGCGGGCGCCAGCATCACCAGAAACACCAGGAATGAGAGCACATAGACCACCACCGCGATAAACGCCGCGTTCTTGATCATCTGCCGGTGGTTCTGCCCGTACAGCACCAGTGCCTCTTCTGCTGCCGCCCATGGATTGTCCGCGCGGGTGCGCATGGCGTGGGCCAGGATCACCTCGTCAACAAAGCCCACAGCAACCTTGAGGAAGGCGCGGAACAAACTTACCAGCGGCTGCAGACCAGGTATGGGCAGGAAGTTGGCGATGCCTTGCATCAAGCCTGTGACAGCCGCAATCACGCCTTTGATCAGTTGATCCAGACCAAACAGGACACTCGATTGCACGAAACGCTCGCGTACGACATCGGCCCCATAGGCGATTTGCCCCTGACCCTCGGGTAGCGCGCGGCCGTCGATCAGTTCCACCAGCACGGCAATGTGACCCGCCTTGACCACATACAGAATGTACTCACGGGCCAGATAAACCGCACCAGCCGTGGCGCCAAACCCGATGATGCCGCCCCAGAACGACGAGGAGATCTGGAAATCCTGATCTCCAAAGGCACCGACCCCGTAGCCGATGCCGGCGCCCGTACCCGTGATCAGGACATAGGCGACCGCAATGCCGAAATAGACTGCCATGCGCAACAGCACATAGGGCGCGGTACGCGCCATCAGGCCAATGGACTTGGAAATACTGAAATCCCACATCGGGTTACATCTCGCTTCTGTTGCACCGGCGCACGCGCAAGCGCGGCGAACCGATCCGACAATAGGGATGCGCAATCCATTATGCTTGGGGTGAACGGCACACCATGCAGGGTGGGCGGCACTGGCTCTGCTTCCAGCGAGCCAAAGCTGCCTAGACGGCGGTGCGGGCCCGCAGTTCAGAGGGCGTGTGGCCGAAATTGCGTTTGAACTGGGCGTTGAACCAGCTCAGATCGCCAAAACCCACATCAAGCGCAATCTGGCTGATGCTCTGCCCCACATGGCGGGGATCACTCAACCGGCGATAGGCAGCCAGCAGGCGGCGCTTGCAGACATGATCCTGGAAGCTGGTGTCCTGGCTGGCAAACAGGCTGCGCAGATAGCGCTCGGAAATTCCGTGACGTCCCGCGATCCAGCCCGGAGACAGCCGGGGAGAGCTGAGATTGTCTTCTATATCGCTCTTGATAAGCGTTAATCGGGCAGCCTTGACGCCCCCATGATGTCCGCCGTGAGCGGTCTCGCCCTCAAGGGCCATCAGGGCCAGATCGTGCACATGGCTGGCGCAGATCAACGCCTGGTCGGGCGGCAACTCGCCCAGTTCCTCGTGCAACATCCGCGCATAGCGGGCGAAAAGGCGCCATTGCGGTGTCAGGGCAGCCCCGTTGCGCATCAGCGCATTGAGCCCCTTGGTGGCTGGTGCCAGCACGCCGCGCGGTATCGATACATAAAAGACGTCCGTCCGGTCCCCATGAAAGCTCACCTCGCCGGGGACTTCGTTGGGATCGACATAAATCATGCCGGGAGCACATTCGATCGACTGCCCGCCTACCTGTTGCATGGTGAACCCGCCCTGCAGCGGCAGGTGCACCATCACATTGTCCTGCGCGTCCGCCGCCAGTTGCACGGTGCGGTTGGCCTTGCACGATGAATGCGCCCCATGTCCCGTAACCAGGGTAGGCAGCACCCCAATACTGGTTTCCGACTGAAATCGGGCCGGATCAGCTGGTGTAAAGTCGAGCCGACAAATGGCGGCTACAGCTTCCTTGAAGGCATCAACGCGCACGGCAGGATCAAAATCGCCGGCTCTCAGGCTAACGGTCTGAACAGGGCGCATGCTTCTCCCTCGCAAGCGGTGTGTGCCGATATTGTTAGCCTGCAACGTCGCGTAATCAAAGCGTGTCGCGTCATTGCTGACGTGCCCGGAAACCGCGCAAAAGGTGTCCACAGCTTCCCTGTGACCTAAATTAGCATTTGCGCCCGGAATCGCCTATCAATCGGGGAACAAAACCAACATAGAATCACCCCAGTGACCGATACGACAGACAACGGAACTGGCGCGCTGCCGCCCTCCGATATTTCGATGATCTCCATCACTGACGAGATGCGGAAGTCTTATCTCGATTACGCCATGAGCGTGATCGTGAGCCGCGCTCTCCCAGATGTGCGCGATGGGCTCAAGCCTGTGCATCGCCGCATCCTGTTTTCGATGAGCGAGAACGGCTACGAGTACAACAAGCCGTACCGTAAATCGGCGCGTGTCGTGGGCGACGTGATTGGTAAGTACCATCCCCATGGCGACACGGCGGTCTATATGGCCCTGGTGCGCATGGCGCAGAACTTTTCCATGGGCGAAATGCTGGTGGAAGGGCAGGGCAATTTCGGTTCTGTCGACGGCGATATGCCTGCTGCCATGCGTTACACCGAAGTGCGCATGCAAAAGATCACCAATTCCCTGCTCGATGACCTCGACAAGGACACGGTCGATTTCCGCGACAACTATGATGGCTCCGAGCATGAGCCCACGGTTCTGCCAGCGCGCTATCCCAACATGCTGGTCAATGGCGGCGGCGGTATCGCGGTGGGTATGGCCACCAATATCCCGACCCATAATCTGGGCGAGACCATCGACGCCGCACTGCTGCTGCTCGACAATGAATCGGTGACTTTCGACGAATTGCTCGAAGTCATGCCCGGTCCTGATTTCCCCACCGCGGGTATCATCCTGGGCCGTGCCGGCATCCGCTCGGCTTACGAGACTGGTCGTGGCTCGGTGATGATGCGCGGCCGCGTCGCCATCGAAGAGGTTCGCAAGGAGCGCGAAGCGCTCATCATCACCGAGATTCCCTATCAGGTGAACAAGGCCTCGATGGTCGAAAAGATTGCCGAACTGGTGCGCGACAAGCGTATCGAAGGCATTGCCGATATGCGCGACGAGTCCGATCGCAACGGCATGCGCGTGGTGGTCGAGATCAAGCGCGACGCGCTGCCCGAAGTGGTGCTCAATCAGCTCTATCGCTTCACGCCGCTGCAATCCTCTTTTGGCTGCAACTTTGTGGCGCTCAATGGTGGCAAGCCACAGCTGATGAACCTGCGCGAAATGCTGCAGGCCTTCATCGACTTCCGTCATCAGGTGGTTACCCGTCGCGCCCGCTTCCTGCTCAACAAGGCCCGCGATCGCGCCCACATTCTGGTGGGCCTGGCTGTTGCCGTGGCCAATATCGATGAAGTCATCGCCCTGATCCGCACCGCGCCCGATCCGGCGACCGCGCGTGAGCAGTTGATGACCCGCCGCTGGCCCGCACAGGATGTGGCGCCGCTGATCGCGCTGATCGATGATCCCCGCCACCGCATCAATGATGACGGCACCTTCAATCTGTCCGAAGAACAGGCCCGCGCCATTCTCGAACTGCGTCTGGCCCGTTTGACGGCACTGGGACGTGACGAAATCGGCGAAGAGCTCAACGGCCTGGGTGGGCAGATCGAGGACTATCTCGATATTCTGCGCAGCCGTGAGCGCGTGGTCGAGATCATTCGCAACGAACTGCTCGAGATCAAGGAACAGTTCGCGACCCCACGCCGCACGGAAATCTCCGAAGCGCTGGGCGACTTTGACGACGAAGATCTGATTGCCCGCGAAGACATGGTCGTGACCGTGTCTCACGAGGGTTACATCAAGCGCGTGCCACTCTCGACCTACCGGGCCCAGGCCCGCGGCGGCAAGGGGCGCTCGGGCATGGCCACGCGCGACGAGGATTTCGTCGCCCGCCTGTTCGTGGCCAATACCCATACGCCCGTGCTGTTCTTCACCAGCCGCGGCATTGCCTACAAGCTCAAGGTCTGGCGCCTGCCATTGGCGCAGGCCAATGCCAAGGGCAAGGCGTTGATCAACATCCTGCCGCTTGAGCAGGGTGAACGGCTGACCACCATCATGCCATTGCCCGAGGACGAGACCAGCTGGGCAAATCTGGACATCATGTTCGCCACCACGCGCGGCACGGTGCGCCGCAACTCGCTGGCCGACTTCATTGAAGTACGCCAGAACGGCAAGATCGCCATGAAGCTCGATGAGGGCGACCAGATCGTCGGCGTCGAGACGGCAACGATCAATGATGACGTGCTGCTGACTACCGCCATGGGCCAGGCGATCCGCTTCCGCACCGATGATGTGCGCCTGTTCAAGGGGCGCGATTCCATGGGTGTACGCGGCATCAATCTGGCCAAGGATGACGTCGTTATCTCGATGGCCGTGATCAACCACTCCGACGCGACCGCCGAAGAGCGGGCCGCCTATCTCAAGATGAGCCGTGCGGTGCGCGGTGAAGAGCAGGCCGAAGATGCCGGTTCGGACGAGGCGGATGTCGTTGCCGGCGATCTGCCACAGGAACGCTACGCTCAGATGAGCGCTATTGAGCAGTTCATCCTGACCATTTCCGAGAACGGCTATGGCAAGCGCACCTCCAGCCACGAATACCGGATCACCGGTCGCGGCGGTAAGGGCATTGTGGCCATGGCGGTCAACAAGCGGAACGGTAATCTGGTGTCCAGCTTCCCCGTGGAAGACGAAGACCAGATCATGCTGATCAGCGATGGCGGCCAGACCATTCGTCTGCCCGTCGGCGGTGACAAGCCGATCCGCATCGTCAGCCGTGGCAGCCAGGGCGTGATCGTGTTCGATACGGCCGCTGATGAAAAGGTGATGTCGGTCGAGCATATCCGCGAGCCCGAAGCGGTCGAGGAAGAAGAGGGCGACGAGGGCGCCCAGGCTATCGAGGGGACTGAAGGCACCACGCCGCCTGAGACACCCGATGCGCCCGAGGCACCAGACGCCCCTGAGACACCGACCGAAGACTGATCGCGGCGATCATTGAATAGGTGAAAGGGGCGCTGCGGCGCCCCTTGTCATGTCAGATGAAGCGGCCTTCGTTCAGGTCCGGACCGCCATTGGAGAGCCGACCGCTATTACCCATCCGCACGCCGGCGGGAATGGTCGAGCGGGTGCGCTGCCGGGGCCGGGCAGCGTTGTTCTCGGCATAATCCTGCTGGCCATCAGAGGGCTGGAAGGCCCAGTATAGCAGCACCAGCGAGCCCAGCGGCACAAAGCTGAGCAGAAACCACGCGCCCGATTTGCCGATATCGTGCAGGCGCCGCACCTGGACCGTGACGGCGGGCACGATATGGATCAGCACCATGAACAACGTGTAGGGCATCTGCGTCAGGCTACGGCCAAAGCCGCCGTGCATCTTGTAGTCGATGGCCATGCCGGCACAGACCAGCAGCAGCTGAAACAGGAAGAACAGAAAATATTGTGCGCGGCTACTGCGGCCCCAGAACTCGAAATAGCGCAGCATTCCGTCCAGATATGAGCCCATCCGCGTCCCCCGATGGCTGTCCACTGGCGCTGCTTTTAGGCCCTGTGCATGTGTAATGCGTACCCAAACCCGCTAAAATGCCACCCATCTCCGTAACCGCGTTGCCTTGCCAAATCACGCACCCAATGGCTTGTTCGCAGCACGGGGGAATTCCAATGCAAAGTATTGAGTGTGCCTGAGAAACCGTCGACTGCCGGTTACCGGTCGCTGTTGCGCCTGAAAATGCCGCGGCGCCTGGCGCTGGCTTGCGTGCCCGCCGATTTCTCCGACTGGCTGGACTATGCCGCCGTAGTGGCGCTGCTGGTTTATGGCTGGGGGCAGGGGCCCGTCATGCTGGCCGTGTTTGCCCTGGCCCTGAGCCTGCCCTATGTCATTGTCGGGCCCTTGCTGGCGGTGCTGGTCGACCGTGCGCCCCTGCGCGGTGTGCTGTTTGCCACCAATCTGGGGCGCGCGCTGGCCACCTTCGCCTTCGCGTTTACCGGCGACACCTGGGTGTTGCTCGGGCTGGTGTTTGTGCGGGGCTGCATCGACAGCGCCTTTACGCCGGCCCGTCAGGCCACAATCCAGGCGACCACGCCCACCGAGTTGCTGGGCCACGCCCAGGGTCTGCATCAGGCCATCAACCAGACCTCCAAGATTGCCGGCCCGGCCGTTGGCGGCGCCTTGCTGGCTTTCTGGCCAGCGCAGAGCGTGTTCCTGTTCAACGGCGCGCTATCGTTGTTTGCGGCGATCATCATTCTGGGCGTGTCCGTACCCGAGCGCGTAGCCACAAGCAGCACAACCCAAACATTTGCCATGCGGTCCATGGCCGGATTCGCCGAATTCAGACGCAGCCGTCGCCTGCGCATTGCGCTGATCTTCTCGGCCAGCGCCTACTTCTCGTTCTTTCTCTATGACGCGCTGATCGCACTGCTAGCCGAGGGCTTTGGCTTTGACGCGACGGCCTTTGGCCTGTCGATCTCCGCCTCGGGTCTGGGCGGCCTGCTCGGCGCCTTGCTGGCCGGTCGCATTGCAGGCAACCACCCCATGCGTTCGATGTCATTGGCGGCGGTGACCTCCGGGCTGGCGACGGGCATAATCGCCATCACCGCCATGCTTGGACTGGCCATCCAACTGCCCGCTTTCCTGCTGGCTCTGGGCTTCATGGGCGGCGCAACAGCGTTCATGCTGGTGCCCTATCGCACTATTGTTCAGGCCGAAGCGCCGCCTGACCGCATCGCCCGTGTCTTTGCCAGCGGGGAGGCGGTGATTGTCACCACCATGCTGTCAGCCCCGCTGATCGGCAGTGCCATCGCCACACGCTGGGGCACGCCTTCGGCTTTTTTTACCGGCGGTGTCTTGTTGATCCTGTTGGGAGGCGCAACGTTGCTTGCCCATCGTCGGCCTGCGCAGAGTTGATGCGTCCAGCCTGACCTCTCAGGACTGCACTGCCTCATAGGCGGCGAAAAGATCACTCACCAGCACGCCGTTGATCCGCATCTCGGTGAGGTTGGCTGCCTCGATGCTGGCGCCGGTAAGATTGGCGTCGCTGATGGTCACCCCGGACAAATTGGCATCGGTAACGCTGCAGCCGGAGAGATTGACATTGGTCAGGCTCGCGCCCCCCATATTGACGTCATCAAACCGCGCGCCGCTCAGATTGGTGTCGACAAAACTGGTGCCGCTCATCACTGCATAGAAGGTCGCGCCCGCCAGATCGACGCCATCAAAATGGCATCCGGCCATATTGGCACGCTCATAGCGTTTGCCTTGCAGTTGCGGGCCGTCAAACGGGTCTGAACCGGTCTCGTTGCTCATTGCTGGCTCCAGCCAAAAGGGGGGCTTCACGCATAATGCCACGCCATGACCCGCCTTGCCATGACTCTTCCTGCATGACAAAACCGCTGTAACAACAAGGGGGAGCGGGCGTGAGCAGACTGGTAGGGTTCTATCCGGGGTCATTTGACCCGCTGACCAATGGCCATCTCGATGTCATCGAGCGTGCCTGCAAGCTGGTCGACACGCTGGTGGTTGCCGTCGGAATTAATCCGGGCAAGAAAAATCCGCTCTTTGTGCATGAGGATCGTCTGCAGATTCTCGATCAGGTGCTGGGGCCGGTTGGCAAGCGCACCGATACCGAATTCAAGATCGTCGATTTCAGCGGCCTGATGGTCAACGCGGCGCGTGAACACGGTGCCAAGCTGATCATTCGCGGCCTGCGCGATACCACCGACTATAATTATGAAATGCAGATGGTGGGCATGAACGCGCAGATGGCCCCCGACCTGCAGACCGTCTTCCTGCCCTCCAGCCCGCCCGTTCGGCATATCTCGGCCACATTGGTGCGTCAGATCGCTGAGATGGGCGGCGATATTTCCGCCTTCGTCCCGCAAATCGTTCTCAAGGCCTTGAACTCGAAATGACCGCAATCACCCGTCGCCTGTTTGGTGCCCTCGTAATTGGTGCCTCCGCCCTGGCTGCTGCTCCGGCTTTCGCCCAGTCCGGCACTCCCCACATGATCCTGACGCTCGAAGACGGCACCGTCGATATCGAACTGATGCCCGAGATCGCGCCAAACCACGTCGAGCGCATCGTTACCCTGACCGAACAGGGCTTTTATGATGGCATCGTGTTTCACCGCGTGATCGATGGCTTCATGGCCCAGACCGGCGATCCAACCGGCACCGGCATGGGCGGCTCGGAACTGCCTGACGTCGATGCCGAGTTCAATGCTGAAAGCTTCCAGCCCGGCGCTGTCGGCGCGGCCCGCTCGCAGGATCCCAACTCGTTCAATTCGCAGTTCTTCATCGTGACTGCTGATGCCAGCTTCCTTGATGGCCAGTACACCGTGTTCGGCAAGGTCGTCAGCGGCATGGACGCCGTCAACGCCCTCGAAAAGGGTCCGCAGTCACAGAACGGTCAGGTCGAAAACCCCGACAAGATCGTTTCTGCAAAAATCGAATACAAGTAGCTTCTAGAGTAGCACCGCCTTGTCAGCGCTGCTGGCTCCACCCCCGCCTGGCCTCCCCCATCAAGGGGGCGGTGCCATGTGGTAGGTAGGCCTCGACAGTGCCCCACGCTCGATCGACACCTCCCCCTAGGTGGGGGAGGCCAGGAGGGGGTGACTTCGGTGGGCATCCCCGCTGCGTCGACTGCCGCTGCCTCTGGTGGCGGCCAGCACGGCGTTTCTTGAGCGCGCAGTGGTTGCACATGCGCCGCTTTGGCCTTACATCCGGCCCACAAATTCCAACTGAAAGTTGCACACCAATGGCTGAATACGCGGACCCCGAAAACACCCTCGTCATCGAAACCACTCAGGGCGAAGTCGTTATCGCCATGCGTCCAGACCTGGCGCCAAACCATGTCGAGCACATCAAGAAGCTGGTGCGTGAAGGCTTCTACGATGGCATCGTGTTTCACCGCGTCATCGAAGGCTTCATGGCCCAGACCGGTTGCCCGCAGGGCCGTGGTACCGGCAGCTCGAAATACCCGGATCTGAAGCAGGAATTCAACGCCGAGCCGCATGTTCGTGGCACTGCCTCGATGGCCCGTGCCCAGAGCCCGGACAGCGCCAACTCGCAGTTCTTCATCTGCTTCGGCGACACCCCGTTCCTGAACAAGCAGTACACTGTCTGGGGCCAGGTCATTGAAGGCATGGACAATGTCGACAAGATCAAGCGCGGCGAGCCCGTCATCAACCCGGACAAGATGGTCTCGGTTAAAGTGGCAGCCGATATTGCTGCCTAAGGCGACATGGCTGGCCCTTGTGGCCAGCCTCACCCTGGCCGCCCCCGTGGCGGCCAGCGGCGGCATCTGGTGCGAGGGCGATAACGCCTTTGCCGAAATCGGCACCGGACGCTTGCCAGTGCTGCACATTGTCGGCGCCCATGCCGAAGCGGGCGAGGCGGCCTATTCCACCGGTCCCGAGCGGGGCGGGGGCAAGCCCTTTGTGGTCGGACAGGCCTTTGGCGACGACACCGGCATCATGATCGATTTTGTCGATCCCAATTTTCAGGACATCGTGCTCAGTATCCGCCTGCGTTACGAGGGCGACGATGCCGATTGGCCCCTTATGGGCACCATGGTGCTGGATAACACCAGCCATGCCATACGGTGCGGCGCGGACTGATCTGCGCCCTCGCTTCGGATCGCATCTACCCCAGCTGAGCTGTGAAGAAGGACGTTCGCTTGCGTATGGACACCATTCTGTGGGCGCTTTTGGGCGTCATTGCGGGGGCATGCATCGCCACCCAGGCACCAATCAACGCACAACTCGGTCGCAATCTTGGCGTCCCGATCGCCGCTGCAGGTGTTTCCTTTGTGGCGGGCGCCGTGCTGCTGTGGACGCTGGCGCTGATCTATAGCCGCAGCAGCGGCATTGCCATCAACTTCGCCGCACCGGCACCGTGGACATTCGTGGCCGGTGGCGTGCTCGGCGCCATCTATGTGTTCTCCAACATCATGCTGACCCCGATGATCGGCGCAGCCGCTGTCATGGCGCTTTCGGTGGCCGGGCAATTGATCGGCGGTTTGGCGCTGGATCGCATCGGTTTCATGGGCATGGCGGTGCGCGAGCTGACACTGGGGCGGGTAACCGGCGCGATATTGCTGCTGGTGGGCGCCATGATGATCCGCCTGCTCTAAGCACAGGTTTGAGTTTCGGCCGCCAAACGGCCATGCTAGGGGACGGCCCATGCTAGTTTCAGACTTCGATTTCGAGCTGCCCGAAGAGCTCATCGCCCTACACCCAGTCGAGCCCCGTGATAGCGCGCGCCTATTGCTGGTCGATCCAGCCAATGGCCTCAGCGATCTGCATATTCCCGACCTGCTGACCCAGCTCAGGCCAGGCGATGTGCTGGTGGTCAACGACACCCGCGTGCTGCCCGCCGAACTGCGCGGCAGCCGGGTGCGGGGCGAGTATCGCGCCAATGTCTCGTTCAACCTGCACAAGCGCGTCGATGCCCATAGCTGGAAGGCGTTTGCCCGTCCGGCCAAGAAGCTGGCTATTGATGACCGGCTCGAGCTGGGCAATGGTCAGGCTGACGCGCTGACAGCCAAGGTCTCGGCGCGAGGCGACACCGGCGAAGTCACTCTGACCTTCGATCTGGGCGGGGCAGCACTCGACGAAGCCATCAAATCACACGGCGCCATGCCGCTGCCGCCCTATATCGGGCTCAAGCGCGGCCTCGAAGAGCGCGACAAGACCGACTACCAGACCGTCTACGCCACCGAAGACGGCGCGGTCGCTGCGCCCACGGCTGGGCTGCATTTCACCGATGAGCTGCTGGCAAAGATCGAGGCCATGGGCGTCACCATTGAGCGGGTGACGCTGCATGTCGGGGCTGGGACATTCCTGCCCATGAAGGCCGACAATACCGACGACCACGTCATGCATGCCGAATGGGGCGAGATCGACGCCGACACGGTGGCGCGCATCAATGCCGCCCGCGCCGCCGGTGGCCGGGTCGTTGCTGTGGGCACCACCAGCCTGCGCCTGCTCGAAAGCGCAGCCCGGGCGACAGGAACGCTGGCGCCGTTCAGCGGCGACACCGACATCTTCATCACGCCGGGCTTCAAGTTCGCTGCCGTCGACGTGCTGATGACCAATTTCCACCTGCCCAAATCCACCCTGTTCATGCTGGTCAGCGCCTTTGCCGGGTTCGGGACGATGAAGACGGCCTATGCCCACGCGATAGCCAACGGTTACCGGTTCTATTCGTACGGGGACTCATCGCTGCTGCTGCGCGCTGAGTAGCAATGCACACCTAGACCAAACTCACCCCTGCGGCTTTCCCTTTCAAGCGGGAGGTGAACCTGTTGGGGTGGTTGGATTGTGTCCAAGGCACCACGCGGCATCTCCCCCTTGATTGGGGGAGGCTGGGAGGGGAGCGGTAACCAGCCGCAGCCGTTTCCATGGCGCCCGCACACCGCCAGTTGTGTGCTCGCGGCCAACCCGCTAGAACCCGCGCCATGAGCACGACCAGCAAACAAGTCACCTTTACCCTTTCAGCCACCGATGGTCTGGCGCGGCGCGGCCGCATCGACACGCCACGGGGCGATATCCAGACGCCGGCCTTCATGCCGGTGGGCACGGCAGGCACAGTCAAGGCCATGTATCCCGAGCAGGTGCGCGAGACTGGCGCCGATATCCTGCTGGGCAATACCTATCACCTGATGCTGCGCCCGGGCGCTGAACGCGTCGCCAGCCAGGGTGGCCTGCATGATTTCATGGATTGGCAGCGCCCCATCCTGACCGATAGCGGCGGCTTTCAGGTCATGTCGCTGGCGCAGTTGCGCAAGCTGACCGAAAAGGGCGTGACCTTCAAATCCCATATCGATGGCTCCAGCCACGAACTGACGCCCGAGCGCTCCATCGAGATCCAGACCCTGCTCGACAGCGATATCATCATGCAGCTCGACGAGTGCATAAAGCTGCCTGCCGAGCGCAAGGAGATCGAGCGCGCCATGGAGCTCTCGCTGCGCTGGGCCGACCGCTCCAAGACCGCCTTCAACAATCAGCAGAACCGCGCGCTGTTCGGCATTGTCCAGGGTGGCGACGACGCCGATCTGCGCCTGCGCTCGGCCCAGGGGCTCAAATCCATCGGTTTTGACGGCTATGCCGTGGGCGGTCTGGCTGTCGGCGAACCGCAGGATGTGATGTTCCGCGTGCTCGAACAGATCACCCCCGAACTGCCGACCGACCGACCGCGTTATCTGATGGGGGTCGGCAAGCCCGACGATATTCTGGGCGCCATTGGCCGGGGCATCGACATGTTCGATTGCGTCCACCCCACGCGCGCCGGTCGCCACGGCCATGTCTATAGCCGCTTTGGCGTCATCAATCTGAAAAACGCCCGGCATAGGGATGACCACCGGCCCATCGATGAGGCCTCGCCCAACCCCAATTGCCGCCGCTGGAGCCGTGCCTATCTGCACCATCTCGTTAAGACAGAAGAGATTTTGGGCGCGATGATCCTTTCCCAGATCAATCTGGCCTATTATCAAGAACTCGTGCAGGGCTGCCGCGGTGCAATCGAAGGCGGCCGATTTACTGATTTTGCGGCGGAGACGCGTGCGGCCTGGGCCGCGGGCGACCTGCCGGTTCTCTGATTTCCTGAAAGGGTTCTTCGACATGGCTAAAGCTGGACGCAAGGCGAGTTTTTCGAACCTGAGCAAACACCGCAAGCGGCTCGAAGAGCAGCCCATGCGCGTGCAGTTCGCTGTCGACCCGAACCGCTTCAAGCGCTTTTCGGCCACCGGCGCGGGCATTCTGCTCGACTATTCCAAGAACCGCATCGACGAAGACACCATGGCTGCGCTGTTCGATCTGGCGCGCGCTGCCGGTGTCGAGGAACGCCGTGACCAGATGTGCGAAGGCGAGCACATCAACATCACCGAAGACCGCGCCGTGATGCACATGGCGTTGCGCTATCAGGGCGACAAGCCCGTGCCGGTGGATGGCAAGGACGTCATGCCCGATGTGCGCGCCGTGCTGGCCGCCATTGAGAGCTATACCGACGATATCCGCAGCGGCGCCATTCGCGGCCATGGCGGCGCCCAGTTTACCGATATCGTCAATATCGGTATTGGCGGCTCCGACCTCGGTCCCGCCATGGTGACGTTGGCGCTCGAGCCCTATACCCGCGCCGACCTGCGCGCCCATTACGTCTCCAATGTCGATGGCGCCCATATTCACGACATTCTCAAGCGTCTCGATCCCAAGACGACGCTGTTCATCGTCGCGTCCAAGACCTTCACCACCGACGAAACCATGACCAATGCCGGCTCGGCACGCGACTGGATCGCCGATACGCTGGGCGAAGAAGCTGTGCCGAACCATTTTGCGGCCGTCTCGACCAATATCCCCGCCTGCGCCAAGTTTGGCATCCGCGAAGACCGCATCTTCGGCTTCTGGGACTGGGTCGGTGGCCGCTATTCCGTGTGGTCAGCCATTGGTCTGCCTATCGCACTGGCCGTCGGATATGAGAACTTCGCCAAGTTCCTTCAGGGTGCAGATGAGATGGACCGGCATTTCCTGTCGGCCCCGCTCGAGGAAAACCTGCCCGTCATCATGGCCGTGCTCGGCGTCTGGTATCGCAATGTCTGGGGTTTCTCGACCCATGCCGTGCTGCCCTATGACCAGCGCATGAGCCGCTTTGCGGCCTATCTGCAGCAGCAGGACATGGAATCGAATGGCAAGTCCGTCACGCTGGCGGGTAAGCCCGTGGGCTGGTCGACTGGCCCCATCGTCTGGGGCGAACCAGGCACCAATGGTCAGCACGCCTTCTATCAGCTGATCCATCAGGGCACCGACGTCATTCCCTGCGATTTCCTGATTGCCGCCCGGCCGCATGAAAACCTGCCGCCGCACCACGACAAGCTGGTCGCCAATGTGCTGGCGCAGTCCGAAGCGCTGATGCTGGGCAAGACTGCCGATGAAGTGGTCGGCGAACTCAAGGCGCAGGGGCTGGGCAAGGCCGAGATCAAGGCATTGACCCCGCACAAGGTGTTCCCCGGCAACCGGCCGTCCAACACGCTGTTCTATGAGCAGTTGACGCCCGAGACCCTGGGTTCGCTCGTCGCGCTCTATGAGCACAAGGTGTTCACCCAGGGCGTGATCTGGAACGTCAATTCCTATGACCAGTGGGGCGTTGAGCTTGGCAAGCAGTTGGCCAAGGCCTTGCTGCCAAAGGTCGAGGGTAGCCAGAGCGGGGAAGGGCACGACGCTTCCACCCAGGGCCTGCTGTCCTATTACCTCGCCAATAAGGGCTGATGGCTTGATCATATCCACTGATGAGCAGTTCGAGCGCCTCAAGGCGATCGGACGCATTTGCGCGCTGACCCGAGACGCCATGGCCCAGGCCATGCGTCCGGGCATGACCACAATGGAACTCGACGAGATCGGCCGCGCCTTGCTGGCCGAGCATGGTGCCCGTTCGGCGCCTGAGGTCACCTATAATTTCCCCGGCGCCACTTGTATTTCAGTCAATGAGGAAATCGCCCATGGCATTCCCGGCGACCGGGTGCTGGCAGCGGGTGACCTGATCAATATCGATGTGTCAGCGGAAAAGGACGGCGTCTTTGCAGATACCGGCGCCTCGTTCATCATCCCGCCTGAAGCCAGCCAGCTCACCACGCTGTGCCGCGATGGCAAGAAGGCGATGTGGGCCGGCATTCGGGCGGTCAAAGCGGGTGCGCCGCTGGGCGATATCGGCAATGCCATCGGCAAGTTCGCCAAGAAGAATGGCTATACGCTGATCCGTAATCTGGCCAGTCACGGCGTGGGCGACAGCCTGCACGATGCGCCCGAGGAAATAGCTACCTGGCCCGACAAGTCCGAACGTCGGCGCATGACCGATGGGATGGTATTCACCATCGAGCCGTTCCTGTCGCTGGGTGGCCGTCTGGCTGACCAGAAATCGGCCGATGATGAGTGGACCCTGATCAGCAACCCACCCGCGCCCTGCGTGCAATATGAGCACACGGTGATCGCCACGCCGCGCGGCGCCATTGTGGTCACGCTGAACAGTTGATTCGGAATGCGAACCTAGTCGGCTAAAAGGCTGTTTTGATTCGCTAAAGCCAGACCAGCAGCAATGGTCCGAGCAGGATCATGCCGGCGGCGACGATGAAGCGAAGATTGCCCAGCGGGCGCAGATTCGGCACGCTGAGCCAGGACGACAGCACCAGAAAACCCAGCAGCGCGATAAACACCGGACTGAGCGGTCCGAGTTGGATCGCGGCGCCTTCTGTCAGCTGTAGATAGATCATGTGACCGACCACAAACCCCAGCAGCGCGGTCACCACCACGGTCACCGCCTTGGCGGTGATCAACAGTGCCATGTCGATGGTATGGGCGTTCAGCACCAGCGCCAGCCCGGTTGCGGTGACATGAACCGCCGCCAGGGTCGGCAAAATCTGGTTGCGGGCCAGCAATGGCACCATTTCGGGTGGTGCACTCAGGGGCACCGCACCGATCATCGGCAGGTTGGCACCGTACTGGGCCAGCAGGTAGATGACATAGAGCATCACCAGCGTGCTGGCAGCAAAGGTCACCAGCGTCGCCGCGAGCACCTTGAGCAGATCGATGATATCCTGAGACACAACAGCGGCCTTATCAGTCAAGAAAAGAGGTCTTGGTACGCCGGGTGGGGGTCGAACCCACGACCATTCGATTAAAAGTCGAATGCTCTACCACTGAGCTACCGGCGCTCACCAAGATTGACGCCGCTGGCGTCGCGGCGGAACATAGCCACGTTCCCAACGCTGTCAACCGCAATTGCGCCGCTAATCAATAGCTCAGCGGAGTTCCCACAAATGGCATGGGCAGACACGAAATCGAAATCCGCTCCAGACGGCTGCAAAGCGCGGTCGCTTCGGACAGTTCGGTAATCGGGCCGACCACGATACGTTTGTTGTCGCTATTGGCTTCATCCACCAGCAGGGGCGATAGGCCAAACAGCAATGGCCCCAACTTCATGGACAGATCATTCCAGGTTTGTGGCGCCTGCTCGAACGGCACCGAGGTGCCCAGAGCAATGCCGAAATCAATTTCATTCGGTATGGCGGCACTTGCTGTTTGCACCGGTGCGGGCAGGGGCTGTTCCTGACCCTGTGTGGGCGCGGCTTCCGCCATGGGCTGCTGGCGGATCAGTACCGAGCCGCCATCGGCGTCATAGATCAGCGCTTCGCCAATCGAGGCGGTCAGCGATGAGCGGTCGATCTTGGCGCCCGCCGGCAGGGCCTCAAGCAGACGGGGCAGGCTGACTTCGAGTGCACCGACGCGCTGGCGCACCGCATTGCCCTGCTGCTCTTCAAGCGCAAAGCGATTGGCCAGAACTGTATTGTCACGCTTGAGCTGCAGACTGGCTTCGCGCAGATCGGCAACCTGCAAGCGCAGCTGGTCGATCGACGCGCCTTCAATGCGGGTCTTGTGCAGCCCGCCCAGAATGCTTGATGGAATAACCGCGGATACATTTGCGCCCAGCACCGCAATGGCGCCAAATACCAGCGCAACGATGCCCCAGGTGGTTACATCCGATTGCCGGAACTGTTCCGATGCCTTGGCCAATGTCAAAAACCTCGAGGGCGCAATCGAATCAGGTATTGCGCAATGAAAGAACCATGAGGCCCTGATTAGCGGTTCGCCAACTCTTGGCTGCCATAAATCTGTGAAAATGCGCACGAATAGAGAATGCGAAGCGGAGAAACGCCATGACGGAACTATTGTCGATCATTCTGGCTGCCGGTGAAGGCACGCGAATGCGCTCGAGCACACCCAAGGTTCTGCATCAGGTGGGCGGACTGCCCATGATCGGTCATGTGCTGCGCGCCGCCCAGTCGGCTGGAGCGTCCAGCATCGCTCTGGTGGTCGGGGCCTCCAGCGAGCGCGTGCGGGCTTCCGCCATGGCCGCTGCGCCCGATGCACTGGTGTCCGAACAGCATGAGCGGCTGGGCACGGGCCATGCCGTGCGACAGGCTCAGGCGGCCTACGCCACCGCCAAGGGCAATGTCATCGTGCTTTATGCCGACAACCCGCTGGTGTCGCCCAAAACCCTGGCCGAGATCGCCAAGCGTCTTGATGACGGTGCCGACATCGTCGTCGTGGCCTATCGTCCGGCCGATCCGACTAATCTGGGGCGCCTGCTGACCCTGGATGGTCGCCTGGTGGCTATTCGGGAGCACAAGGATGCCAGCGAGGACGAGCGCAAGATCGATCTGTGCAATTCGGGCATTATGGGTTTCAAGGCCGACGCCTTGCGCGGCGTCATCGATCGTATCGGCAATGCCAATGCCAAGGGCGAATACTATCTCACCGACGCGGTCGAACTGGCCAATGCCGATGGTCGCCGCGTCGAATATGTCGAGGCTGACCCTGCCGAAGTGGTTGGCGTTGATGATCGCTCCAAGCTGGCGCAGGCTGAGGCAACCTTCCAGGAACTGCGCCGCGCCGACTTCATGGCCGCTGGCGTGACCCTGCATGATCCCAAAAGCGTCTGGTTCTCCTACGACACCGAAATTGCCCAGGACGTCACCATCGAGCCCAATGTGGTGTTCGGCCCCGGCGTGAAAATCGACACTGGCGCGGTCATTCACGCCTTCAGCCATCTCGAAGGCGCCCATGTCGGTGCCAATGCGTCGGTGGGTCCCTTCGCGCGGCTGCGGCCCGGCGCCAATCTGGGCGAGGGCGCCAAGATCGGCAATTTCGTCGAGGTCAAGAAGGCCGATATCGGCAAGGGCGCCAAGGTCAGCCACCTCAGCTATATCGGCGACGCCAGCATTGGCAGCGATGTGAACATCGGCGCCGGTGTCATCACCGTCAATTACGATGGCTACAACAAGCACCAGACCGTTATCGGCAACAACGCCTTTATCGGCTCCAACACGTCGCTGATCGCTCCGGTCAATGTGGGCCCGGGCGCTCTGGTAGGGAGTGGTAGTGTGATTACCGACGATGTAGAAGCAGACGCCCTGGCGCTCGCACGCGGTCGTCAGGTCAACAAGCCCGGTCGCGCCAAGGATATCTTTGCCGCAGCCAAGGCCGAAAAATTCAACAAGAAGGGCCTTTAGCCATGTGCGGTATCGTTGGTATTGTTGGCAATCAACCGGTTGCCGAACGCCTCGTGGATGCGCTCAAGCGCCTGGAATATCGCGGCTATGACAGCGCCGGCGTCGCCACGCTGGCTGATGGCGATATCGCCCGCCGCCGCGCCGAGGGCAAGCTGGGCAATCTGGCCCAGAAACTGGCGGCCGAACCATTGGCGGGCACGATCGGCATTGGCCATACCCGCTGGGCCACCCATGGTGCCCCCACTGAGCTCAATGCCCACCCACACACCACCGATCGCGTTGGTGTGGTGCATAACGGCATTATCGAAAACTACCGCGACATGCTGATCGATCTGGCCAAGGATGGCTATCAGCCCACCACCCAGACCGATACCGAAGCCGTGGCGCTCTGGGTGTCGCGCGAACTGGCCAGGGGCGCTCAGCCCGAACAGGCCGTGTCCAATACGCTCAAAAAGCTGCGCGGCGCCTTCGCTCTGGCCTTCATGTTCCGCGACGATGAGGGGCTGCTGATCGCGGCCCGACACGGCGCGCCGCTGGCCATCGGCTATGGCAATGGCGAGATGTATCTGGGCTCCGACGCCATGGCACTGGCCCCGTTCACCTCCCGCCTGAGCTATCTCGAAGATGGCGACTGGGCCGTGATCACCCATACCGGCGCGACCATTCGCGACGCCAAGGACGCCATTGTCGAACGCGATGTGCAAATCTCGCAGACCTCGGCGCTGATGGTCGACAAGGGTAATCACCGCCACTTCATGGCCAAGGAAATCTACGAGCAGTCCGAAACCATCGGTCATACGCTCAGCCATTATGTGGACATGGGCACCGAACAGGTCTCGGTCCGCGAGCAGATGCCGTTCGACTTCGCCGATCTCAGCCGCCTGACCATCAGCGCCTGCGGCACGGCCTTTCTGGCCGGCGCTGTGGCCAAATACTGGTTCGAACGCTATGCGCGGCTGCCGGTCGATATCGATGTGGCCTCCGAATTCCGCTATCGCGAGCCGCCGCTGGAAAAGAACGGCCTGTCGCTGTTCATCTCCCAGTCCGGAGAAACAGCCGACACGCTGGCAGCCCTGCGTTACTGCGCCAGCCAGGGCCAGCATGTCGCCTCTCTGGTCAATACCGTGGAATCCACCATTGCCCGGGAATCACACGTGGTGTTTCCCATTCTCTGCGGCCCCGAAATCGGCGTGGCGTCGACCAAGGCGCTGACCGCTCAGCTGACCGCCCTGGCCAGCCTGGCGATTGCGGCGGGCCGGGCCCGTGGCGTGCTCAGTGCCGAGCAGGAAACCGAACTGGTGCGCGCGCTGATCAGCCTGCCCACAGCGGTATCCGAAGCGCTGGGCACCGAAGACCAGATCATGGATATTGCCAAGCGCTTGAGCAAAGCCAAGGACGTGCTCTATCTCGGTCGGGGCCCGATGTTCCCCATCGCCATGGAAGGCGCGCTCAAGCTCAAGGAAATCAGCTACATCCACGCCGAAGGTTATGCAGCCGGTGAACTTAAGCATGGCCCCATCGCCCTTGTGGATGAAGCCATGCCGGTCATCGTGGTCGCGCCCTCCGACGAGCTGGTCGACAAGACGCTGTCCAATATGCAGGAAGTGGCCGCACGCGGCGGCAAGATCATCCTGATCACCGACCCCGAGGGCGCGCAGACTGTCGGGCAAGGCGTTGCAGACGTCATCCTGATCCCGCATGTGTCGAGCTTTGTGGCGCCGATCCTGGCCACCATCCCGGTGCAGTTGCTCGCCTATCACACGGCGGTCTTTATGGGCACCGACGTCGATCAGCCGCGTAATCTGGCCAAGTCGGTCACTGTGGAATAGGGGGCTGACTGCCCCCTTGCAGCAGGCTCTGGACACGATCTATGCCCCGGCCGGACTGCATCTGACGGCCGGGCCATTGCCCGAGCCCGAGAGTGCCCAATACCACGCGTTTCGCCTGGCGCTGAACGGCGCCAGCGTCGTCTATCGCGCTGCCAGAACCACGCCGACCAAGATTGGCCAATTCGTCACCCTCTGGCACCGCCCTGATCCCGTCGGACCTATTGCACCGCTCGACAGCGCCAGTGATATCGCACTGGCGATTGTCGCGGTCTCGGACGGGGCGCAGCAGGGCCAATTCGTCTTCGACAGGGCGACACTGCTGCAGCGCGGGATCATGTCGCGCGCGGGGGTGGGCGGCAAGCGTGCCATACGGGTCTATCCACCCTGGACCAGGCCAATTGCCAGAGATGCCATTGCTACCCAGAACTGGCAGACGCGGTGTTTCCTGCCGCTTGATGGCAGCGACACGGTTGCGCTGGTCCGGCAGCTTTGCGCCGCTATCCTGCCCGGATCAGCGGAATAGCCAGATCCTTGCGGAACAGGTAGAGCGCAGTGCGCGCAGCGTCCCCGTCGGGACCGGTCAGGCTGGGGTTACGCGAGAGCAGCGCCTTGGCGTCGTCATGGGCGAAATCGAGCAGGTGCCGGTGCACATCGGGTACGGCCAGGCGATAGCCGGGCATGCCCGATTGCCGCGTACCCAGCACATCGCCCTGACCACGCAGTTCCAGATCGCGCTCGGCAATCACGAACCCATCCTCGGTGGATTTGATGGTATCCAGACGGGCTTGCGCGGTTTCGCTCAGGTTACCCTTGAACAGCAGCAGGCAGGATGAGCGGGCGGACCCGCGTCCGACACGACCGCGCAACTGGTGCAACTGTGCCAGCCCGAAGCGCTCGGCATGTTCGATGATCATGATCGAGGCATTGGGCACATCCACGCCCACTTCGATTACCGTGGTGGCCACCAAAAGCTTGAGCTCATTGGCAGCAAAGCGCGCCATAACCTCCTGCTTGGCGGTCGCACTCATCCGGCCATGCACCAGGGCGACCTGATCGCCGAACACCTTTTGCAGCTCGGCGAAACGGTCTTCGGCAGCGACCACGTCAAGATGCTCGCTTTCCTCGACCAGCGGGCAGACCCAGAATGCCTGCGCACCTTCATGCAGCCGCGCCTGCAGCCGGGCGATCACCCGATCATATTCGCCAATCGAAAGCACGGCAGTATCGATTGGCTGCCGCCCCTTGGGCTTTTCGCGCAGGATGCTGACTTCCATATCGCCAAAATGGGTCAGCACCAGCGTGCGGGGGATGGGCGTGGCAGTCATCACCAGCAGATCGGTGTGCTTGCCCTTGCCCGACAGGGCAAGGCGCTGATGTACCCCGAAGCGATGCTGTTCATCCACCACGGTCAGACCGAGGTTGTGAAACTCCACGCCGGATTGAAACAAGGCGTGCGTGCCCACCACAATATTGGTTTGACCATCGGCAATGCCGACCAGCTTGGCCCGCCGCTCGGCAGCCTTCATCTTGCCGGTGAGCAGCTCGCATCCCAACCCGGCAGCGTCGCAGAGCGGCTTGAGAGTCTTGAAGTGCTGCGCCGCCAGCAGTTCTGTGGGCGCCATCATCGCCGACTGGGCACCGCTCTCGACCATGGCGGCCATGGCCATCAGCGCCACCACGGTCTTGCCGGCACCCACATCACCCTGCAGCAATCGCGACATACGATCCGGTGAGGCCAGATCGGCCCGGATTTCATTAATGGCGGTCTTTTGCCCATCCGTCAGCGCGAACGGCAGCAGGGCGCTGACCCGGTCTGTGACCTCCCCGGTAAACTTGCGACTGATACCGCGATCTGCCACCATGGTGGAGCGGATCAACTGCAGCGTCAGCTGACCCACGAAATATTCGTCATAGGCCAGCCGCTGGCGGGCAGGGGACCACAGCTCCGCCTCGCCCGGCGCGTCGGGCAGGTGCACCATGCGCATGGCGTCAACAAAGCTGGGCCATCTGCGCTGATCCAGCGTCGCCCCATCAATCCATTCGGGAATCGCTGGGACGCTTTCGATCACCTGACGCACCAGCTTGGCCAGCGCCTTGGAGCTCAGCCCCTGAGTCAGCGGATAGACCGGCTCGACCAGCGGCAGGGTGGCGAATTTTTCCGGCTCTACGATGTAGTCGGGGTGGGTGATCTGCTTTTCGCCATTGAAGAAGCCGATCGTGCCCGACACATAGCGCTCTTCGCCCACGGGCAGGGCCTTTTCCACCCAGCCGCCCTGCGCCCGAAAGAATACCAGCTGCATCTCGCCGGTTTCGTCATGGGCATACACCCGATGAGGCACATGCGGCTTGCCGCGCGGCGGCGGTTGATGCCGGTCGATATGCAGCAGCAGCGTCACGATCTGGTTCAGGCCCGCATCGACAATCCCCACCTGACGTCGGCGATCCACCACGCCCGAGGGCATGTGCATCAGGATGTCCAGGGCAATGGCCTCCTGCCCGTCGGGCGCGCCGAAGAACTTGGTCAGCAGGGCAGCCAGCTTGTCGCCGACACCCTTGATCGAGTGCAGCGAACGAAACAGTGGCGATAAACTATCGGGGCGAGACACGCGGGTGATTCTCCTGCCCGCAGGGTACAGCTCAGCCGTGCGTGATTGAAGCTTCTGTCCGGCCCCGACCACAAGCAGCTGAGCCGATGCCGCGATCCGCCCTTAGAACCGTTCGAGGTCCTGCACCGACCACCAGCTGATCACCACGACACCCAGGTCCAGCACCCACACCTGCCGCGTTCTTTCGGCCCAGCGCATTTGCCAGCGTGGTTTGATCTTCAACACACCACCGCGCGTTCTAAAACTCATCCAGGCCATTGCCGCTCTCCACCAGCGCCCGAGATCAGCTGATTAGGCAACCAAATGGCCGCGCGCGGTAGCCGCCAATCGAGCGTGGCAGCCATCCGCTGACCGAAGACCGGACGCCCTAAATATCTGGCATGCGCGACAATTCGCCGGGGTGAGGGTCCTGTGGAAGTTACAATTGTCGGGATTTGCGCAGGACTTGATTAGCGCGAATAGGCCAGTGGTGCGGGGATGTCCGGGAGGCTCCATGGAACGCGCATTTGGCTGGCTATTGGCGATGGGCTACCCCCGACAGGGCGTCGACTGGCTGCGTCGGCATCGCCTGTGGGTGATCCTTGTTCTGGCTGTTCTGGCCTGGTTGCCGGTGATTGGTCTGGTCTGGCTGTTCTTTTCTCTTCTGTCCTGAGCCAATGCAGCATCGCCCTGCGACGATGTAAGGGCTGACATCGCTCGGCAATGGGCGTACACAGCAAACCCAATCAACCACCTTTCAGGATCATGGCGCGTCAAATGACTGCCGGTGAAGACATTGCCATGCGCCGCAAGAAGCTGCGCTATCGTGCCTGGCACAGGGGCACGCGCGAAATGGACCTCGTTCTGGGCCCGTTTGCCGACGCCCATACCGAGGCCATGAATGAAGTCCAGCTTGATCAGCTTGAAGCGCTGATGAGCGAGGAGGATCCGCCGCTCCTGACCTGGGTGATGGGGCAGGTCGAGCCACCTGAGCACATTGATCGCGACTTCCTGGCTCAGGTCATAGCCGACCATCACGCGCGGCTGGCCAAATGAACGAAGTCGTGCAGCAAAAGCCCACACGCACCATCGCCAATGTGCCGGACGGCATGCAGCCAATGGTGCTGGCGCGCTTGATCCAGCAGCGCATCGAGGCAGCCCCGGACGATGCCGCCAGTATCGTCTTTGTGGCCCGCGATGGCCGGCGCCTGCAGCGCATGGCCGATATTCTCAGCGCCATGCTGCCCGGCCATCCGGTGCTGACGCTGCCCGCCTGGGACAGTCTGCCCTATGACCGCGTCTCGCCCAACAATGTGACCATCGCCGCGCGCATGAGCACGCTGGCGGCGTTGACCACAGGCAGCAAGGGCGCCGTGGTGCTCACAGCGGTCAATGCCCTGATCCAGCGCCTGCCGCCACGCGATGTTGTTGAGACCATGTCGTTCTCGGCCGCCGCCGGGCGCATTGTCGACAGCGAAAAGCTGATCGCCTGGGCCGCCAATAACGGCTATCTGCGCGTCCCCACCGTGCGCGAAAGCGGCGAATTTGCCGTACGCGGCGGGCTGGTCGACCTGTTTCCCGCCAGCGCCGAAGCCCCGTTGCGCTTTGATTTTTTCGGCAGCCAGCTGGAATCGATCCGCACCTTTGATCCCGATAGCCAGCGCACCACGGGCACGCTGAAATCCATCGCGCTGACGCCGATGAGCGAAGTGGTCCTGACCGAAGAGACCATTCGCCGCTTCCGCCAGAAATACACCGCAGCCTTCGGCGGCAATACGGTCGACGATTCGCTCTATGCCTCGGTCAGCGGGGGCGCGCGCTATTCCGGCACCGAGCATTGGTTGCCCTTCTTTTACGACCACCTCGATACGCTGGCCCAATATGTCGGCGATGCGCCCTTCGTCTTCGATGAGCAGGCCGCCGAAGCCTATGGCGACCGCGTCGAACAGATCCGCGACTATTACGATGCCCGTGAATCGGCGCGCCTGCTGCCGACAGTGGCGGGGGCAGGGGCACCCTATAAGCCGATCAAGCCAGAACTGCTCTACGCGGTAGAAGAACCCCCCTATGCACTGGCCGGGGCCTCGGTCATCCAGCTTTCCCAGTTCATGGCGCCCGATACCAAGGCCAATGACGACGCGGGCGGCCATATTGCGCCAAGCTTTGCCGCTGAACGTCAGGCCACCGACACCAATCTGTTCCAGTCGGTCGTTGATCGCCTGCTGGCCGAGCGCAAGGCCGGACGCCGCACCATTGTGGCGTGTTGGAGCACGGGCACGCGCGACCGCATGGTGCAGGTGCTCAAGGATCACGGCCTGACCAATCCGCGCATGGCGGAAAACTGGCGCGATGCAGAAACCACCAGCGCGGCGACCACGTCGCTGGTTGTGCTGCCACTTGAAAGCGGCTTTGAAACCAAAGATCTGCTCGTGCTGTCCGAGCAGGATATTCTGGGTGAGCGCATCCTGCGGCCCCAGCGCAAGAAAAAGGCCAGCGACGCGCTGACCGAAGCCGCGAGCCTGGCCGCCGGCGATCTGGTGGTGCACGTCGATCACGGTATCGGCCGCTTCCTTGGCCTCAAGGTCATCGAGGCCGGCGGCGCACCGCACGAATGCGTCGAACTCGAATATGGTGGTGACACCAAGCTCTATTTGCCGGTTGAGAACATTGAGCTGCTGACCCGCTACGGCTCCGACGAAGGCAATACCACGCTCGACAAGCTCGGTGGTGTCGCCTGGCAGGCCAAGAAGGGCAAGCTCAAGCAGCGCATCCGCGAAATGGCGGAACAGCTGATCAAGATCGCTGCGGCCCGCCAACTGACACGCGCCGACGTGGTCGAGATCAATCCCGGCGCTTATGACGAATTTGCCGCCCGTTTCCCCTATGAGGAAACCGAAGACCAGATGGCCGCCATCGAGGCGGTGTTTGATGATGTGACCTCGGGCCGCGTCATGGATCGCCTGGTGTGTGGCGATGTGGGCTTTGGCAAGACCGAAGTGGCCCTGCGCGCCGCCTTCGCCGTGGCGTTGAGCGGCAAGCAGGTTGCCGTCGTCGTGCCGACCACGCTGCTGTCGCGCCAGCACTTCAAGACCTTCTCGGAGCGCTTTGCCGGGCTGCCCGTACGCGTGCGCCAGGCCTCCCGCATGGTCGGGAGCGCTGAGCTCAAGGCCACCAAGGAAGGCATTGCCGACGGTCAGGTCGATATCGTGGTGGGCACCCATGCCCTGCTGTCCAAGACCATCAAGTTCAAGGATCTGGGCCTGCTCATCATCGATGAGGAGCAGCACTTTGGCGTTGGCCACAAGGAGCGCCTCAAGGAGCTCAAGGCCAATGTCCATGTGCTGACGCTGACTGCCACACCAATCCCGCGCACCCTGCAGCTGGCACTGACCGGCGTGCGTGATCTCAGCCTGCTGGCGACCCCGCCGGTCGACCGTCTGGCCATCCGTACCTTCATTTCGCCCTTTGACGCCCTGTCGGTGCGCGAAGCGCTGCTGCGTGAAAAATACCGCGGCGGCCAGAGCTTCTATGTCGTGCCGCGCATTCGCGATCAGGTTGAAATCGCCGAGTTCCTCAAGGAACACGTTCCCGAAGTCTCATATGTCGTGGCCAATGGCCAGATGGCACCGGGCGAGCTCGACGACATCATGAACGCCTTCTACGACAACAAGTTCGACGTGCTGGTGGCCACCACCATCGTTGAATCCGGGCTCGACATTCCCAACGCCAATACGCTGATCGTGCATCGCGCCGACCATTTCGGTCTGGCCCAGCTCTATCAGATCCGTGGCCGCATCGGGCGGGCCAAGGCCCGTGCCTATGCGCTGTTCACCGTGCCCGCCGACCGCAAGCTCACCGACACCGCTGAACGCCGTCTGGGCGTGCTGCAATCGCTTGAAAGCCTGGGGGCCGGCTTCCAGCTGGCCAGTCACGATCTCGATATTCGTGGCGCCGGCAATTTGCTGGGCGACGAGCAGTCCGGTCACATCCGCGAAGTCGGCTTCGAGCTCTATCAGTCCATGCTCGAAGAAGCCGTGGCCAACCTCAAATCCGGCGAGGGCGATTACGAGGACACCAATGAGTGGAGCCCGCAGATCTCGCTGGGCATGCCGGTCATGATTCCCGAGAGCTATGTGCCCGATCTGCAATTGCGCATGCAACTCTATCGCCGCCTCGGCGATCTGACCGATATCCGCGATATCGATGCCGCCGGTGCCGAACTCATCGATCGCTTCGGGCCACTTCCCGAAGAGGTCGAAGCGCTGCTCAAGGTGATTCTGGTCAAGGCGCTGTGCCGTCAGGCCAATGTCGAAAAAGTCGACGCCGGTCCCAAGGGCGCGGTCATCACCCTGCGCAATAACGAGTTCGCCAATCCGGCCGGTTTGGTCAGGATGGTCAGCGATCCGGCAAGCCAGGTGCGCATCAAACCCGATCAGAAACTCGTGTTCGCCCGCAACTGGCCCACGCCAAATGACCGACTCAAGGGTGCCGCCGGTATTCTGTCGCGCCTAGCAAAACTGGCAGAAACCGCTTCTTAGGCCACCCGTATCAACCCTGTCTGGTCATATTGCTTTGGTATGGGCTATTGGTCATGTTATTGCCCGAATTCAGCACTTGAAGGACAGTTCATATCTCAAGGTGGCGCTAAGTCACCGGGACTGCCAAGGAAGCCAAGGAAATTCTATGAACTTCAGGAAACCTCTCGTCGCCGGTTTTGCGGTGGCTGCGCTCATGCTGTCCCCGTTGTCGGCTTTCGCACAAGAAGCAACGCCCGCTCCGGACGCAGCTGCTACCGAGACCCCCGCCGTCGCTGACGACGCCGTTGCCGCTGCAACCGCAGGCGCTGGCGTACCGTCCACCAACTGGCTTAAGGTCTGCGATCCGCTCGAAGACGGCCAGAAGGCCTGCATCATGCGCCAGGTTGTCCTGGCCAATGGTCAGTTCCTCGGCTCGTTCCTGCTGCGCGATGATCCGGGTCAGGAAAGCCGTCTGCTGGCTGTGGCCGCCGTGCCACTCGGCGTGCTGCTGCCATTCGGCCTGACATGGCAGATTGACGGCTCCAAGCCCGTCCGCGTGCCCTACATGCTGTGCGACCCGACCTCGTGCGCCACCCAGCTGGTGATCAACGAGCAGTATGTGAACTCGCTCAAGAAGGGCAGCACGCTCAAGCTGACCGCTAAGAACCGCCAGAATCAGGATCTTACCATCGAGATCGATCTGGCTGGCTTCACCGCCACCTATGACGGCGAAACCGCGATCACCTTTGACGAGTTCCGCAAGGAAACCTCCGGCGAGAACGCCCTTGAGCAGGTCCTGCAGGACCGCGCCGAAGAGCTGCGCCAGCAGCTTGAGACGCCAGCCGCCGACGCGCCAGCAGAGCCCGCTGCTCAGTAAGCTGATCGTATCAGCAATGTTTTTGAAAGGGGCGCGGGCAACCGCGCCCTTTTTGTTGACTAGCGCCGACCCATGCCCACATCGAACGCCTGCCGCCGCAGATTGGGCGCCAGCTTGAGCGCCCACAATCCGCCGGCGCGCAGCGCCTGTGCTGGCACCATGTCGGCGAGCAGGGAGCGGAACAGCGTGTCCACCACGCCGCCGGTCTGTGCCAGATCAGTGTTGCGCCGTCTGGCATAATCGACACTGAGTTGATCGGCCCAGTCAGTCTGATCGCGATCAGCGCCGTCCAGCACGGCAGCCAGATCAGCCACGTCGCGTAGGCCCAGATTGAGCCCTTGTGCCCCGATGGGCGGGAAGGCATGCGCCGACTCGCCGACCAACACCACGCCGTCCTGGCCCGCTCTGGCAACGCTCAGCGTGCTCAGGGGGAACACAAAGGACGGCGTCGCCATGGCGATAGTGCCAAACAGTCGCTGGGACTTTTCGGCAAAGATCGCCAGCAGGGCCTCGGTGCCACCAGCCTGCGCTTCGGCCAGCACCGCGGCATCATCGATCCACACCAGATTGGCGCGATTGCCGCCCGCTGGAACCAGGGTGAATGGCCCCTTGGGATAGTGAAACTCGATTGAGGTGCCACCAATCGGGCGGCCCAGATCAAGATCGCACACCAGGGCCGACTGGTCGAACTGGCGTTCGCTCGCGCGCAGGCCAGCTGCACTGCGCACCAGTGACTTCTTGCCATCGGCGCCCACCACCAGCGGCACGCGTAGGGGGGTGTCATCGCTCAACGTCACTGTCCAGCCAGCGGCATCCCGGTCGAGCGCCTTGGCGCCCACGGCGCGGGTCTCCAGTGTCTTCAGGCTTGCCGCAACGGCATGAAAGCGCTCCAGCAGCGTGCGGTTGGCAAAATTCCAGCCAAAGGCTTCCAGCCCGGCTTCGCCCGCATCAAAGAGAGTCTCGGGTGCCCGGATCAGCCGCCCTGTGGCGTCGATGATGCGGATCTGGGTCAGGGCATGGCCCAATGCTGCCGGCGTCTCGATCAGACCGGCCCTGCGCAGATAATCCACGCTGGGCATCATCAGGGCCGATGTGCGCCGATCCGGTGGGGCGCTCGGCGCCAGATGGATTGTGCGCAATCCGGCCTTGGCGACCGCGATAGCCGCAGCCACGCCGGCCAGGCCACCGCCCACCACGATGACATCGGCGTCGAACCCGCTCATCTGGCGTCTGCCAGGCGCTTGGCGTGGCCGCTTGGCACAATCAGGCTACCGGCATAGGAACCCACCAGCATGGCCAGCAGGAACAGCCACAGACCGTCGGGCACAAAGGCGATCAGCGAAATTGCCGGGCCCGGGCAGATGCCCGCCATGCCCCAGCCAATGCCGAACATCACGGCACCACCGATCAGCCGCTTATCGATGCGGTCATATTCGGGCTCGTGAAATTGCAGATCAAACAGCGGCGCCTGCCGCCCGCGGCTGAACCGCACGGCAATGAACATCACCACGATGGCGGGCACGATCACAAACGCTAGACTCGGGTCCCAGCCACCCGAAGGGATGGCGGTAACATCGAGAAACCGCAGCACCTTGTTGGCGTCAACCATCTGCGAGACATACAGACCCGCGCCAAACAGGGCGCCGCTCACCGCTGCGGTTGCGAGATAAGGGAGTTTAAGGGTGCGCATCAGACGACTCCCGTCACAGCGACAGTGACCATGGCCACGCCGAAAAACACCAGAACGGCCACCAGCGAGCGTCGCGACAACCGTGCCAGACCGCACACACCATGCCCCGAAGTACAGCCATTGCCGATTTTGGTGCCGATGCCGGTCAGTAGACCCGCGATGACGAGCCAGACCGGTGTAGCGATGCCCCAGCCATCTGGCGCTTCGACCAGTGCTGCGGGAACCGAGCCACCCATGCCCACCTGTGGGAACAGCTTGGCGACCACGAAAGTGGAGCCCACCATGGCAACCAGAAATACCAGCCGCCAGACCACGGTCTGCGCTGGCGGCAGCAATTGCCCGAAAATACCGGAGATGCCGGCGATGCGGCCATTGCCCAACCACAGCACTGCTGTGGCCAGACCGATCAGGCTGCCACCGATAACGGCGGTCAGCGGCGTAAACGATTCCATGAAGTTCTCTTCTCAACTCGATTGCCCACCAGAGTATCATTGCCAGGTGGGCTGATGCCAGCGATGCGGCGACCGCTTTGTGCTGCGCAACGCCGCAGGTGGAGGAAAACTCTGCTGCAAAGGCTTTTGCCCGCGCCAATCCCGGCCTAAACAGGATCAACTCAGACTTTCCGTGTGTGGTGCCTTTGCTGGGACACCACACCCAATCAAGGACCCTGCCATGACCAAAGCCATTCTCGTTCATCAAACCGGCGGGCCAGAAGTGCTGAGCTTTGAAGATCATGCCGTCGGCGCGCCGGGCGCCGGGCAGGTGGCCCTGCGCCAGACCGCCATCGGGCTCAATTTCATCGACACCTATCAGCGCGCCGGGCTCTATCCGGTGCAACTGCCCTTCGTGGCCGGCAATGAAGCTGTCGGCGTTGTGACCGCACTGGGCGACGGCGTCACCGATTTCAAGATTGGCGACCGCGTTGCCTATCAGGGCCTGGTCGGGGCCTATGCCCAGGAACGTCTGGTCACTGCGGACCGACTGGTGCCGATCCCAGATGCCGTCGATGATCAGACTGCAGCCGCCATCCTGCTCAAGGGCCTGACGGCCTATTACCTGCTGTTCAAGACCTGGGCCGTGGCCAGGGACGAGACCATCCTCTGGCATGCGGCGGCAGGCGGCACCGGGCTGATCGCCACGCAATGGGCCAAGGCGCTGGGCGCCACCGTCATCGGTACCGCCGGCAGCGACGACAAGACCGCGCTGGCCAGCGCGCATGGCTGCGATCACGTCATCAACTACACCACCGAGGATTTCGCTGAGCGCGTCCGGGAGATCACTGATGGACGCGGCGTCGACGTGGTCTATGACGGCGTTGGCAAGGCCACCTTCGAGAAGTCGCTGGACTGCGTGCGACCGCGCGGCCTGCTGGCCAGCTTCGGCAATGCTTCGGGTGTGGTGGCCATCCCCGATATCACCGTGCTGGCGCGCAAGGGCTCGCTCTACGTCACCCGGCCGACCGGCGCGCACTATTTCAGCCAGCGCGCCGAGCTGCTCGAGGGCGCCAAGGCGCTGTTCGATGCGGTCGCCAGTGGCGCCATCAAGGTGCAGGTCAATCACAGCTTCCCACTGGCGCAGGCCGCCGATGCCCATCGCGCCCTTGAAAGCCGGCAAACCACAGGCTCGGTCGTTCTGATCCCCTGACACTCTGGACAGCCCGCCACTCTGCCGCTAAAGGCTCACTCGTCGGGTGGGTGGCAGAGTGGTCGATTGCTCCGGTCTTGAAAACCGGCGGGCGTGCAAGCGTCCCGGGGGTTCGAATCCCTCCCCACCCGCCATGCTCTCCAGTAGACGGGAATCACGCCGCCCCGCCGATCGCTGCGGCTTGAGCGTCGAGCGAAGTGGACCTGACTGGCGAATCCAACGCTGACACCGGAAATTTTTCAAACTCCACGGCAGCATCAGTTCTCACACCTCTTTCCGTTCGTGCCAGATTGCGTAAGGTGCTGGAGAGGCGCTGATTTCTGGCGGGTAATGCTAGTTGTTGCGGGGGAGTATGAGGTTTTTCCGGCTATTGGTGCGGTTATTTTCCGTAAGGAGACCCGCGCCAATACGTCAGGCGCGTCGTCGGCGCCGGTGGCCTTGGCGCGCGCGCTGGCCGCAGGTGTTTTCACCCAAACCAACTAGTCAGCCCCAAGCAGCGACCGCCATTCAGGGGCGTTGCTGGGTGATTGACTGGGATACCATCGTGATTGGAAAGTCTCGCGTTCGACTCGCCGGCATCGATGCGCCAGAACTCGATCACCCCTGGGGAAAGCAATCGAAATGGGCCCTGGTCCAGCTGTGTAAGGGCCAGACGGTAACCGCCGTGCTTAAGCCCGAGCTTTCGTATGATCGCTTGGTCGCAGAGTGCTTCTTACCTGACGGACGCGACCTCGCGGCTGAGTTGGTTAGCAGCGGCCTGGCTCTGGACTGGCCAAAGTTTTCTGGTGGCAAGTATCGCCATCTGGAGCCGCCGGGTGCACGGCGCAAGTTGTGGCTAGCCCATGCGCGTCAGAGTGGGGAGCTTTGGCCGCGCAGAGATTTCTAACGCTCGACTGCTGCATCACAAGCGCAGCAATGGCAGGCGCTGGCAGATTATTCGGTTCTAGCTGCGATCAGCAGCTGCACCCTGCGTTCGTCTGGACCGGTTTGCCACAATCATGTATCCGTTGCCGCGAGCGGTCGCTGGCGCCATAACGGGCGCCGCTACGCCGCGTTTGCACGATAGGAAGAGCTGTGAGCCGCAAGGAATTTGAAGCCTCGAAGATGCGCCGCCTCAAGCGGATCGCCGGGCGCCATGGCCTGACCATCCTGACGGCTGAAAAGCTGACGGCCAAGATGGGCAAGGGCGGTCACGCCATCCGTGAGGACGAAAGCTTCAAGATCATTTTCGGGGACAAGCCGCTGCCGTTTTCAGCGACATTCGAGCAGATCGAGCACTATGTCGAAGAACTCGAAGCGGGCGAAGAGTAAGCTTTCCTGACCTTTCTGGCAATCGGCGTGTTCCAGCCAGCGGGCAAATTTCATTATTTATTCTGTAACAGGAATCGCGTCACACTCGCTCCATTGGCTACCTTTGGAGGCGCGTTCTTGTGTTTACTCTGATCAACGCCGACGTAGAAGACGACGACGCCGAAATCACTGACCCTCAGGAAATTGCAGAATTGTTCGCTGCCATTGCCACTGTTGCCATTGAGGCAATCGGTGCAGGGCAGGCTCGGCAGCTGTTTGACGCTGTCATCGAACAGGACGGCAGGGACCCGAACTAGAGCCGGACGACGAACCTGACCCGGCAGGTCAATCTGGCCGCTATCGCCATGCGATACCGGCACCTTCAAACGGTCTTCCGAGTGGGGCAAGGCGCCTGCACTTATGGACCGGATTGACTGACCCGGGCTGGTCCGACAGGAATAGCCGCATGTTGCGCCCAGGAGGCAGCCTCATGACTGGCTCGCCCGTCATCGAAACATTCCCGACGCCGACCATCGTCACGCTGGGCGATAGCGCTCTGCTGGTGCGCTTTGGCACGGCACTGACTGAACCGGCCAATCGGGCAGCGATTGCGCTGGCGACCCAGCTCAACCACGAGCCGCTCGCCGGCGTGCTCGAAGTCGTGCCCAATCTGGTCTCGGTGCTGTTGCGCTATGACCCGCTGCAATCGTGCCGCGCTGACATTGTGGGCGAGCTGCGCCTGCGGCTGTTCGCGCTGGACCCCGCGGCTGTGTCCGCCGGTCGTGACTGGACCATCTCCGTGCATTTTGATGGCCCCGACCTCGATAGTGTGGCGGCTGATCTGGGCCTGAGCAGCGCCGAGTTCATTGCCGCGCACAATGCCCGGCCTGTGCGCGTGCTGGCGACGGGTTTCGCCCCGGGCTTTGTCTATTGCGGCATGCATCCCGATAATCTGGTGGTGCCGCGCCGCACCGAAGTGCGGCCCATGGTGCCGCCGGGCACCGTGCTGTTCGCGGCCGGACAGACCGCCATCACCGCCACCGAACTGCCCACCGGCTGGCACATTATTGGCTCCACCGATTTTGACAATTTCGATCCGGCCGCTGCCGCACCCACGCAATTGGCGCCCGGCGATCAACTGCATTTTGTGGTGGCTTCATGAGTACGATTTTGGCGATCACCCGCGCGGGACCTCTGCTCACGGTGCAGGATGCTGGCCGCTTCGGTCATCTGGCCGATGGCATCAGCGCCTCGGGCCCCATGGATGCGATGGCCTATCAACTGGCCGGCGCGCTGGCCGGCGCCGATCATGCCGGGCTCGAAATCACCATGGCGGGAATGGCGCTGAAACTGCAGTCCGGGCGTTGCCGGATCGGTCTGGCGGGCGGGCTCTTTGTGGCTCGTCACAATGAGCATATCCTCGACTGGCCTGGTAGCGTGGTGCTGGAAACCGGCGATGAACTGACCATCACCCCGGGTGCGGCTGGCAATTACGGTTATCTGCGCTTTGACGGCGAACTGGGCCTGCCGCCAGTCATGGGCAGCCGCGCCACCAGCAGCCGTGCGCGCCTTGGGGGGCTCAGCGGGCGTCCCTTGCAGGTTGGCGATGTTCTCGAACTGCATGGCGCCAGCGGCGCCGCGCCCGGTCCCGTCGCCTTGCCCGAGCCGCAGGACGGGCCAATCCGTTTTGTCTGGGGCCTGCATGCCGACCTGTTCGCCACAGAAATCCGCCAGCGCTTCGCCAGCACGCCCTTTGGCATTTCGCGTCGCCTTGATCGCATGGGCGTGCGGCTGGATGATGCCGCGGGTGTCTTTGCCGACGCCACCAGCCTCTCACTGGTTTCCGATGCCATCGTGCCCGGTGACATCCAGATCCTGGGCGATGGCACACCCATCGTGCTGATGCGCGACCACCAGCCCACCGGGGGCTATCCACGCATTGGCACCATCATCACAGCCGATCTGGATCGCTTTGCCCAATTGCGCCCCGAGAGTACGGTCGAATTCGCCCCGGTCAGTGTCGACCACGCGCACCAGCTCCTGCGGAACCGCCAACCATGATCTCGATCGACCTCAATGCTGATCTGGGCGAAGGCACCGGCCATGACGATGATCTGCTCGAGATCGTGTCGAGCGCCTCAATTGCCTGTGGCGGCCATGCCGGCGATGCCCCGACCATTCGCCACATCCTCAAGGTCTGTCAGGCGCGCGGCGTGCGTGCCGGGGCCCATCCGGGGTATGTCGACCCCAAGCGCTTCGGTCGGTTTCGTCTGGTCATGCCGCTCGACAAATTGCTCGGCCAGATCCGCGAGCAGCTGTTTCTCGTGCGCTTTATCGCCGACGAGGTCGGCTATCCGCTCTCTTACGTCAAATTGCATGGTGCGCTGGCCAATCAGACAGCCGAGGAACTGGCTTTCGCCGTGGGCATTTTCGCCACCATTCAGGGCATGGCGCCGTCCATGGCCGCACTGGCGCTCGACAATAGCCAACAGGTGCGGGCGGCCCGGGCTGTCGGCATGCCCCTGATCCGCGAAGCCTATGCCGACCGTGCCTATACTGCTGATGGGCTGTTGGTGCCCCGCAGCCAGGAGGGCGCCGTAATCCATGATGTCGATGCCGTCATTGCCCGTTGCTTGCGTCTGGCCAAGGCCGGCGAACTGGTGGCTATCGATGGCACGGTGATGCAATCGGCGGCGCGCTCGATCTGCCTGCATGGCGATACGCCGGGCGCTGTCGATCTGGCGCGCGAAGTGCGCGACGCGCTGGAGGGCGACGGCATCACCATCGCCGCCAATGCGCCGGAAATGCCGAAGGATTAGAAATTACCCTGGGCCTCTTAACGGGGAGAGGTGAGATCGGCGGAATGCCTTTAGTCAAAAGACCCAGGGTAGGGCGGATCGGTGCGGGGACCGAAATCGGGTCGGCCTAGATGGCCAGGTATTCCTGGCGCAGCTCGGCATTGTCGAGCACTTCTTTGGCGGTGCCGGAAAAGGCCACTTCACCAGTGTCGAGAATGACGGCACGGTCGGCCAGCTTGAGCGCGGCCACTGCATTCTGCTCCACGATGATGGTGGTGATGCCCAGCGGCTTGATCGAATGCAGGATGCGCTCGATCTCGTGCACGATCACCGGCGCCAGCCCTTCATAGGGCTCGTCGAGCAGCAGCAGCTTGAGGTTGCGCGCCAGCGCCCGGGCGATGGCCAGCATTTGCTGCTCGCCGCCTGAGAGGGTGACGCCCTCCTGCTTGCGGCGTTCCGCCAGCCGCGGAAAGCTCTCGTAGATCTGATCGAGGCCCCAGCCTGTGCCGGGGGCGACCTGGGCCAGGAAGATGTTTTCTTCCACCGTGAGCCCCGAAATGATGCGCCGGTCTTCGGGCACGAGCTGGATGCCGGCCTGGGCGGCCTGATAGCTCTTCATCTGGTGGATGGGGTCGCCATCAAGCCAGATTTCGCCCTGCCGCATCTGTGGATCGTCGGTGCGGGCAATGGTGCGCAATGTCGAGGATTTGCCTGCGCCATTGCGGCCCAGCAGCGCGAGGATTTCACCCTTGCGAATGTCGAGCGATACGCCTTGCACGATATAGCTTTCGCCATAATAGGCGTGCACGTCGCGCACCGAAAAGAAGGGCTTGGCGGCCTCGGTCGCTGCAGCCTGGCTGCCGCTGCCGATCTGGGTATCCATAGCCATGGTACTCATTCCGTTTCCCCTCCGAGATAGGCTTCCTGCACTTTGGGATTGCCACGCACCTGATCGGGCGTGCCATCGGCAATGATGCGGCCCTGCGCCAGCACCGAGATCTTGTCGGCCAGCGAGAACACCACATGCATGTCGTGTTCGATGATGACCTTGGTCATGCCGCGGCTCTTGATCTTCTTGAGCAGTTCGATCGTGGTGTTGGTGTCATGTCGGCTCATGCCCGCAGTCGGCTCGTCCAGCAGCAGCAGGCGCGGGTGCTGGATCAGGCACATGGCCAGCTCCATCCGGCGCTTGTCACCTCGGCTGAGACTGCCCGCATGATCCTCGCGGCTGCTCAGCATGCCCACATCTTCGAGCATGTGTTCGGCTTCCTCGCGGATCTTCTTTTCATAGGCCAGCGAGCCCATCATGTTCAGCTTGAACGCGCCATCGCGCTTGGCCAAGGCGGGGATCATCACATTGTGCAACACCGACAGGTCGGCGAAGATTTCCGGCGTCTGGAAGACCCGGGCAATGCCCAGCTGGTTGATCTGATAGGGCTTGCGCCCGGTCAGCACGGTCCCGTCGAACACCACCTGGCCGCTGGTTGGCGCCAGCTTGCCGATGATGACGTTGAGCAGGGTGGATTTGCCGGCCCCGTTGGGGCCGATAATCGCATGCGTCTGGCCTTCTTCGACTTCCAGATCGATATCGGCCAGGGCATGCAGCCCCCCGAAGCGTTTGTGCACGTCAGCAACATGCAGGACGACATTGGCTACACTCATCTAACGCGTCCTACTCTGCTGGTTGGGTTTGTTGGGATTTCGCACCGGGCTTGTCCGACGGCCGTATTGCCGCAGCAATCCGGCGGACGCCTTCCATGATCCCCCCAGGCAGGAAGATAACGATGAGCACGAACACCAGGCCCAGGGTCAGGTGCCAGCCTTCGCCGACAAACTTGCTGGTGATCTTGACCATCACCTCGCCAAACCCTTCGGGCAGGAAGCTATAGAAATTGGTCAGGATCTGCTCGTTCAGTGCCGACAGGATGTTCTCGAAATACTTGATCATCCAGGCCCCGATAGCGGGCCCCACCAGTGTCCCGGCGCCGCCCAGAATGGTCATCAGCACCACTTCGCCCGAGGCCGTCCACTGCATGCGTTCGGCACCAGCCAGCGGATCGGTAATGGCCAGCAGGCCACCGGCCAGACCGGCATACATGCCCGAGATCACGAATGCTGCCAGCGTATAGGGCCGCGTGTTGAAGCCGGTATAGTTCATCCGGACCTGGTTGGACTTGATGCCTTTGAGCATCATGCCGAAGGGCGAGCCCGTTATGCGCTGGGCGATGAAGAAGGTTACGATCAGGAACGCGGCGCAGAAGTAGAACGCCGTGTAGCCGGTTAGCGGCATACCCAGAATGGTCGGCGAGGGCAGGCCGGGAGCAGCCTCGAAGAACATCCGGTCGATGAAACGGCTATCGTTCAGGCTCAGCTGCAGACCCGTTTCACCATTGGTGATCGGTGTGAACACCGAATAGGCCAGATTGTAGCTCATCTGCGCGAAGGCCAGTGTCAGGATCGAGAAGTAGATGCCAGACCGCCGCAGGCTGACAAAACCGATCATCAGCGCGAACACGCCTGAAATGATGATGGCAAACAGCAAGGCGGGCAGGGCGTCCATGGTCAGCAGCTTGAATGACCAGACCGCAGCATAGGAACCCACGCCAAAGAAGGCGGCATGGCCGAAGCTGAGATAGCCGGTCAACCCGAACAGGATGTTGAAGCCAACCGCCAGGATCGCGAAGATCGCGAAGCGATTGAGCAGATCGGGATAGGCGGCGCCAAAGGGCTGCAGCCAGATCGGCATGGTGAGCACTGCGGCACTGAAGCCGAGCAGCAGGAACAGATCTTTGCGAGGCATGGCTAGCATGTCAGGCCTCCATCACACCGCGGCGACCCATCAGGCCACGCGGACGAACCAAAAGAATAACAACGGCAACCAGATAGATGATCACCTGATCGATGCCGGGCAGGAAATCCTTGACCTGCGTCATCGAGGCGAAGGACTGCACGATGCCCAGCAGGAAGCCTGCGGCGACCGCGCCGGTGAGTGAGCCCATGCCCCCCACCACAACGACCACGAAGCTGAGCACCAGGAAGTCCATGCCCAGATGGTAGTTTGGCGGGAGCAGCGGCGTGTACATCGCGCCAGCCATGCCGGCCACGACGGCCGCCAGACCAAAGACAATGGTGAAGCGGCGGTCGATATTGATACCCAGCAGGCCCACGGTTTCGCGATCGGCCATGCCGGCGCGTACCACCATGCCGAATGTGGTGAACTGCAGGAAGGCGAACACCCCGCCAATCACCACGGCGGCGAACAGGAAGTAGATCAGGCGCCAGGTCGGGTAGGTGATCACATTGGCCTGCATGCCCAACCAGGCGCCGATATCACTGGCGCCCTGCACAGCTTCGGGCATGGGCTGGGGAATGGGATTGGCGCCAAAGATCGACTTGATGATTTCCTGGGCCACGATGGCCAGACCGAACGTCACCAGAATCTGATCGGCGTGTGGGCGCTTGTAGAAATGTTTGATGATGCCGCGCTCGAGCGCGATGCCGATCACCAGCATCACCGGAATGGTGAGCAGGATCGAGAATGGAACTGAATAGTCCACCAGAACGGCGCCGAAATCACCGAACCATGTCTGCACCAGCGGCGCGCGAATTTCGAGTGGCGCCCCCCAGGGTGAGAGCTTTTCGGGGTCGAGCGTGACCGATTCCAGCGTAATCAGCTGTCGAAACAGCACTGCACAGAAGGCGCCAAGCATGAACAGCGCGCCATGCGCAAAATTGACGACACCAAGGGTGCCAAAAACCAGCGTTAGACCCAATGCGATCAACGCATAGGCCCCGCCTTTATCCAGCCCGTTCAGGAACTGTAGAAAAATCGCATCAAACATTGTGTGCTCCGAGCTGAAAACTTAGGCGAGGTCCGCCCCGTTCAACGGGGCGGACCAAGTAATCAGCAGATAGGGGCTGGCTCGGCAGGGCCGAGATCGCCGCCAAAGATCGCTGGATCGTAATCAACCGCATCGCGGCCAACGACCTGAACGACTTCGAGCACGTCGTACTCGCTGGTTGGGTTTTCGCTACCCTTCACCACGAGCACGTCCTTCATGCACTGGTGATCTTCGGCGCGGTACAGCGTGCGGCCATTGCCCATGCCGTCGAACTCATGGCCTTCAAGGGCCTTGATGACTTCAGGCGGATAGAACGTACCGGCGCGTTCGCAGGCATCTGCATACAGCAGCGTCTGCACGTAGCAGGTGTGAGCCGCCTGCGATGGTGGGGCGCCATACTCGGCGCCGAACGACTTGGTGAAGGCCACGGTCCCTGGATCCTGCAGGTTCCAGTGCCAGTTGGAGGTGCCGTAAATGCCCTTGATATTGGGGCCGGCGCCCTTGGCCATCAGCTCGGAGATCAGTGGAACCACGATCTCGAACTTCTTGCCGTTGACTTCGCGCTCACGCATGCCGAACTGCACGGCCTGGGTCAGCGAGTTGACCATGTCGTTGCCGTAGTGGTTCAGAACCAGCACGTCAGCGCCCGAATTGAGCACAGGCGTCAGGAACTGCGAGAAGTCGCCAGCACCAAGCGGGGTGCGAACGGCAGCAGTGGTTTCCCAGCCGAGCGCCTCGGTGGCGTTCTTCATCGACTCTTCCTGGGTCCAGCCCCAGGTGTAGTCAGCGGTCAGATGGTAGGCCTTGCGGTCATTGCCATATTCCTGGCCGAGCACGGGGCCCAGAGCCACACCGGACTGGTAAGCGTTAAAGAAGTGGCGGAAGCCGTAGCGACGCTTGTCCTTGCCCGTGGTGTCATTGGAGTGGGTCAGGCCGGCCATGAAGATGATGCCCATTTCCTGGCACAGGCCCTGAACGGCAACAGCCACACCCGAAGACGAGCCGCCCGTGATCATCAGCGCGCCATCACGCTCGATCATGCGGGTCGCACCGGCACGGGCCACGTCAGCCTTGGTCTGGCTGTCCGAGGTCACATAAGCAACCTTCTTGCCCAGAATACCCTTGCCGGTCAGAGCCGTTGGGGTCAGCACATTGAGCAGACCGCCATCGCCTTCACCGTTCAGATGCTTGACGGCCAGCTGGTATGCGCGCAGTTCGTCTGCGCCTTCTTCAGCATAGGCACCGGTCAGCGGCACGTTCAGACCAATAGTGACAGTGTCACCGGTTGGATTGTTGCAGAATTCCTGGGCCCAGGCGCCCTTGGTGAACATCATGGGCGCAACGCCCGCGCCAACAACGCCGGCAACGCCGGTTTGCAGCACCTTACGGCGGCTAAGGCCGCGCTTCAAAAGTGTCATTGATTTCCTCCTTTTGGCGCGGGGCAGTCGATACATAGCCGACAGCTCACCGCCCCGTGAGTATTCACTCTGGAGAAAACGACGGCAATAGGTCGTTGTAATTGTTGAGATATTCTGTAAATTATTGTTCTTACAGACTGCGGCAATTGTCAATTCGTTGACAGGACGTCGAAATGGGGAGGGCCGTTCAATGCGTGCGCCAATCGGCTTTCGTATCAGCAACAGACGGAAATCACTGAGGATTTCCCAGGCCGGACTGGCGCGACTGGTCGGGATTTCGGCCAGCTATCTGAACCTGATTGAAAACAACAAGCGCGACATTGGCGGGGCGTTGCTCAACCGTGTCGCCACCCAATTGGACATTGATGTCGACGAATTGGCCGGACGGACCGAGCAAAAGCTGCTGCAGGACCTTGAAGAGGCCTTTGCCGACCCGGTGGTTGAGTCGCTGCCCTTCCGCCCCGATGAGCGCCGCGATCTGGTGGCGCAATACCCCGCCAGCGCTGCGGCCCTAGCGCGCCTGCATCGCGCCTATACGGACGCCGTCTCGAACGCCGATGCCTATGCGGACCGCCTGCGCTCCGATCCGCTACTGAGCCAGTTGCTGCACCAGATCCTGTCAGGCGTCACCGCCATTCGCTCCAGCGCCGAAATCCTTGATGATGTGCCTGACCTTGATGAAGCCGAACGGCAGCGCTTCCTGGGGGCCATTAGTCGCGAAACCCTTACCCTGTCCGATGTGTCGCGCAATCTCATCGGCCAGTTTGATACCTCCAGCGAAATCAGCCGCAATGTCTCGCCCGCCCGCGAAATCGACGATCTCATCATTGAGCGCCAGAACCATTTCCCCGGCCTTGAAACCGTAGCCGATGCGTTACGCGCCGAGATCGAGCGGGCAGGGGCCTTCAACGTTGCCACGCTCACCGATTTGCTGCGCAAGAAGTTCGCTGTAACCGTTGCCTTTGGCGGTTTGCCCGATGAGCCCGATTTTCCCGGCCAGTACCGTTTTGACATCCTGACCCGCCGCATGTGGTTCCAGGGCACCGCCACCCTGGCCACAAGGCAGTTTCAACTGGCCCGGCTTTATGGCGAGCTGGCGGCTGGCGATGCGCTGGCCGAAACGCTCGATAGCGCCGTGCTCTCGACGCCCACCGCCCGGCGGCTGGCAGCCCGCGCCGTCGGCTCCTATCTGGCAGGCGCCATGGTGTTCCCCTATCAGCGCATGCTGGCCGACGCTGAAGCGAGTGCCTATGACATCGACCATCTCCGGCAGGTCTATAATGCCAGTTTCGAACAGGTGGCCCATCGTCTGGTGACCCTGCGCCGTCCCGGCGAAGAGGGGGTGCCCTTTGGCTTTCTGCGCTCGGACCCTGCGGGTCGGCTCACCAAGCATTTCCCGCTGCCCGGTCTGCTGCTGCCCAATAGCGGTCATGCCTGCCCGCTCTGGGCGATCTACGGCGCCTTCAGGGTCCCCGACGCGCCCTTGCGCCAGGTTGTGCGCTTCTCTGATGGCTCGCGCTATCTGTTCCTGGCGCGCACCGTGCAGCGCCGCACAGCGGCCTTCCGCGAGCAGATTGTCTCGTCCTCGGTCATGCTGGCCTGTGATGTGCTGCATGCCGATCGCACCATCTATGCATCGGGGCTCGACCTGAGCGATCTGTCTGCCGATATCCCGGTCGGTCCCAGCTGCCGCCTGTGCACCCGGCGCGACTGTGCCAGCCGTCAGGAAGAGACCCTGTCGCCCGATGCCGGGGCCTCGCGCACCCGCGCGCCATTGCTGCCAACGGTATTTGCGCTTGGCGATCAGGGCTGATTGCGCTTAAGTGAGGGCACATGGGCGGAGGGGAGACCGCGCATGTTTCAGGGGGGAATTTGGCGATCGATATTCTCATTGCCGAGGACGAACCGAGCATATTGGAATCGCTCGACTTCATCCTGCGCCGCGCGGGCTTTTCCATCAGCGCGGTCACCGACGGCGACGCAGTCATTGATGCTGTGCGCCGACTGCAGCCGCGTATGCTGGTGCTCGATGTGATGCTGCCCAAGCGCAGCGGCTTCGACGTGCTCAAGCAGATCCGCGCTAATGTCGAGTTGCGCGGCATGCCCGTGCTCATCCTGACCGCCAAGGGCCAGCAGCAGGATCGGCGCACCGCCGAGGAACTGGGCGCTGACGGCTTCGTCACCAAGCCCTACGCCAATGCCGATGTGGTCGGCGCGGTGCGGCAATTGCTGGGTGGGCATGGCGGAGCGGCGTAAACTCATTGCCAGCATGCTGGTGCTCACCATTTTCGGCGCCCTGCTGCTGGTGCCGCCGCTGGTCTATGTCTTCAATCAGCCCATCACCCATTTCGGCGTGCCGCAGGTGGTCATCTACCTGTTTGTGGTCTGGCTGCTGCTGATCATGGGTACGGCGATGCTGACCCATCTCCTGCCACCCGAAACCGGTGACACCACAAACGGGCCGGAGGCCGATTGATGCTTTCGGCCGATTTCGTCATCGCCACCGCAATCGGCTATGTCGGCCTGCTCTTCGTGCTGGCGTTTTTCGGCGATAGGCGGGCTCGCTCGCACAAGAAGTCGTTCCTGCATTCCCCGGCGGTCTATACGCTGTCCATCTCGGTCTATTGCACCAGCTGGACGTTCTATGGCGCGGTCGGTAACGCCGCGCGCAGTGGCCTTGAATTCCTCACCATCTATCTGGGACCCACCCTGGTCTTTGTCGGCTGGTGGTTCCTGCTGCGCCGGCTGGTGCGCATCAGTCACAATCAGCGCATCACCTCGCTGGCCGATCTGCTGTCCTCGCGCTTTGGCAAGTCCAACCGGCTGGCTGTGCTGGTCACCTGCATCGCCGTGATCGGCATCGCCCCCTATATCGCGCTGCAGCTCAAGGCCGTGACGTCCTCTATCCAGACTGTCGCCGGGGCGTCCGAATTCGGGCAGGGCAGTCTGGCTGGCATTGATGATGTGGGCCTGGCCTTCGGCATTGCCGCCGCCATGGCGGTTTTCACCATCCTGTTTGGTACGCGCCATGTCGACGCCAAGGAACAGCACCACGGCGTTGTCGCGGCTATCGCCTTTGAGGCCGTGGTCAAGCTCACCGCCTTGCTCGCCGTAGGGGTTTTTGTGGTCTATGCCGGTGGCGGCTTTGAAGGCATTTTCAGCCGCGCTGCAAAGATGGGCGTGGGGCCACAGGACGGCAATAGCTTTGACGATCGCTGGTTGACCACGCTCGCCCTGTCGGTCGCCGCCATTGTCTGTTTGCCGCGCCAGTTTCAGGTGACCGTGGTCGAAAACTCCGACGAGAACCATCTGCGCGTCGCCAGCTGGGCCTTCCCCGCCTACATGCTGCTGATGAGCCTGTTCATCCTGCCCATCGCCATGTTCGGGCTGACCTCCATGCCCGAGGGCTCCAATCCGGACATGTTCGCGCTCACCCTGCCCATGGCAGCCGGACAGGACGCGCTGGCGCTGTTTGCCTTTATCGGCGGCTTCTCTTCGGCCACCTCGATGATCATCCTGGAATCCATCGCGCTCTCGATCATGGTCTCCAACCATATCGTGATGCCGCTGGTGCTGCGCTTTAGCTCGGGCGAACCCAGCGGCGACGGGCAGGGCGTCAGCCGCTCGCTGCTGGTCGCGCGGCGCTTTTCCATCGTGCTGATCCTGTCGCTGGGCTTTTTCTACTTCTTTTTCACCCGCGACTCCAACGCGCTGGCGCCTATCGGCCTGATCTCCTTCACCGCCATTGCCCAGTTCTTCCCCGCCGTGCTGGCGGCGCTGTTCTGGCGCGATGCCTCGCTCAAGGCAGCCACGGCCGCCATTGCGGCCGGTTTCGTCGTCTGGGTCTGGTGCAGCTTCCTGCCGTCGTTCGAGTCGGTGTCGCCGCAGGTTGCCATGTTGCTCGACAATGGCCCCTGGGGCATTGCCTGGCTGCGCCCCGAAGCGCTGTTCGGACTTGATGGTCTTGATCCGCTCAGCCATGCCGCGTTCTGGAGCCTGACCATCAATGTACTGACGCTGACCGTGGTGTCGCTGCTGACCACCCAGTCGGCGCTCGAACGGATACAGGCCACACTGTTTGTCGATGTTTTCCGCCGAGGCCACGTCGCGCAGGGCAATTTCGTGCGCGGCTCGGCCACCGCCAATGATCTGTTCTTTGTCGCCGAACGCGTGCTGGGCGAGCGGCGGGCCGCCGCGCTGTTCGAGACGGCTGCGCGCGAGAGCGGCGTTGATCCTGACCGGCTTGAGCCCTCGTCGGAATTCATCGGCCGGCTTGAGCGCGAACTGGCGGGCTCCATCGGTGCCGCATCGGCCCACGTCATGCTCTCCAAGGTGGTGTCGGGCTCCGACGTTTCACTCGAAGAAGTGATGCAGATGGCTGACGAGACTCAGCAGGTCATCGAATATTCCCAGCAATTGGAGAAGACCTCGGCCGAACTGCGCTCGACTGCACAAAAGCTCGAGGACGCCAATGTCCAATTGCGCGAGCTCGACAGCCAGAAGGACGAATTTCTCAGCCAGGTCAGCCATGAGGTGCGTACACCCATGACCTCGATCCGCTCCTTCTCCGAAATCCTGCTTGAGCCCGACGGCATTGATGAAGGCCAGCGTCATCACTTCGTCTCCACCATTCATCAGGAAAGCCTGCGCCTGACCAAGCTGCTCGATGAGATCCTTGATCTCTCCGCGCTCGAGCGCGGCGAACGGGCCTGGGACAATGTGCCCACCGATGCCGAAGATGCATTGGACCGCGCACTGCGCGTCTGCGACGCCCTGTTGCGGCAGCGCGGCATGCGCGTGGAGCTGGGCGAGCGCGCCCGCCCGACCATGGTTGAGGGCGACGCTGATCGGCTATGTCAGGTCTTCATCAATCTGGTGTCCAACGCCGTCAAATATAACGATGCCGAACACCCCGTTGTGCGGGTCACCTCAGCGGTCAAGGCGGGCAGCTATGTGGTCGAGATCGCCGATAACGGCCCCGGCATTCCCAAGGGCGAACGCACACTGATCTTTGAAAAATTCTCGCGCGGCGAGCATGGCTCCAGCGATCAGAGTGGTGCCGGACTGGGCCTGGCGATTTCGCGCCAGATCGTGGCCCGCATGAACGGCACGCTAGAATTGGTGCAGGGCCCGTTGCCGGGCGCCTGCTTCCGCGTGCGGCTCGACGTTATCCGCTAATAATTGCCGGGATCGGGAATGTTCAGGATGTGCCCGCACGCCTTGCAGTGCACCGCGTCCGGATCGTGATTCTGCAGGCCGCATTGAGGGCAGGGGAAGTGCACCTTATTGGGCCGGAAGATCGACTGCGCCAGCTTCACGAACAGCGAGATGCCAACGATCATGATGCTGATCGAGGCCAGCTTGCCCCAGGTGCCGGGCAGGGTGATATCGCCAAACCCGGTGGTGGTAACGGTGGCCACGGTGAAATAGAGCGCGTCGACATAGCCGGCAATACCTTCGGCGCCGCGATTGGCGAAGGCCGTATAGACAAAGCCGGTCACCACAAACAGGAACACCAGCAGGTTGATCACCGCCTGGATCGTCTCGCGATATTCGGCATAGCCGCGCCGATTCAGCGGGCGCCAGAAGGTACTGCTGCGCGTCATCGTCCATAGCCGCAGGATCCGCAGGAAGCCCAGGTTGAAGAACCAGGTCGGGGCCAGTAGCGTCACCAGAATGAAGACATCGAGGATCACCGGTACCTGTCGCAACCAGCGTTTGATGTCGGTCGACGCCAGCGCGCGCGCCGTCAGGTCCACCGCCAGCAACAGCGCGATGGAGTAGTCGATCCACAGAAACGAGTCGTTCTCGCGCAGCAGTGGCGAGGCGATGAAGAACACTATGATCGCCAGATCGACAACCAGCACCGAAAACTGAAACCGTTGCGCTTTGGGAGACTGGCTGTGGTAGAGCAGCCGCAGCTTGGATCGCAGCCGCGAATAACCACTGTGCCGGTCTTCGTCCTCGCCTGCCGGCTTGTCTTTATCGCTGTGCATACCCAACTCACTTGTCATCCTGCTACCACAGGCACAAGTAAACTCTTCCCGTTAGCGTTCCGACAATCAAGGTGTCTCTCCATGACGATCGCCGTTTATGATCTGACCGTGCCAGTCTTTACCCGCATGCTGAACAATCTGCTGGTGGTCATGGACAAGGCCGAGGCCAATGCCACCGAGCGCAAGTTCGACACATCGGTGCTGGCCCAGGCCCGCCTGGCGCCCGACATGATTGCCTTCAGCGGCCAGGTTCTGATCGCCACCGATCACGTCAAAGGCTGCATCTCACGTCTGGCTGGTCGCGAAATTCCGGTCTGGCCCGATACCGAAAAGACCTTCGAGGAACTCCGCGCCCGCATCGCCAAGGCGATCGATCTGCTGGCCTCAACCCGGCCAGAGGACCTTGCCGACAGCGACACGCGTGAAGTCGTGCTCAAGCTTGGTGGCAACGATATGCCCCTGAGCGGATTGGACTATCTCACCAAGTTCGCCATGCCCAATTTCTACTTTCACGTCACCACGGCCTACGCCATCCTGCGGGCCAATGGGGCGCCGATTGGCAAGCGCGACTACATCGCCGGGGCCGATTCGCGCGCCTGACGGCACGCAAAGCGCTTGAAAAGCGGCGCTTTGTGTTGCCCAAGCCAATCCGAGGCGCTATTTGCAGCGACCAAGGTCCGTTCCGGCCCGGCATGAGGCAGCAATGAAACTGGCATTCGTCATACCCGCCTATAATGAAGAGGCGCTGATCGGCAAATGCCTGGAATCAGTGGTGGCCGAGATCGCGCGCGCGGGCGTCGACGCCGAAATCATCGTGGTCAACAATGCCTCGACTGACCGGACCGGCGAGATTGCCCGCAGCTTTCCAACGGTCCGGGTCGTCGATGAGCCCAAAAAGGGTCTGGTCAACGCCCGCGATGCCGGCTTTGCCGCCAGTGAAGGCTTTGATCTGGTCGCCAATATCGACAGCGATACCATTGTGCCTGTCGGTTGGCTTGATACCGTGTTCAGCGAATTCCAGCGCGATCCCAAGCTGGTCTGCGTCAGCGGCCCCTATGTCTATTACGACATGAGCCCCTGGAGCCGGTTCCTGGTGAACATGTTCTATGGCCTGACCTATCTGATCTACATTCTCAACCGCTACATCCTGCGCGTTGGTTCGGTGGTGCAGGGCGGCAATTTCGTCTTCAAGCGCGCCGCCTGGGCACAGGTAGGCGGCTATGATCGCTCCATCGACTTCTTCGGCGAGGATACCGATGTGGCCGTTCGGCTCTCCAAGGTCGGTGGCGTCAAATGGACATTCGGGCTCAAGATGAAGACCTCGGGTCGTCGGCTGGAAAAGGAAGGCGTGTTTCGCACTGCGGGCACCTATACGCTCAACTTTTTCTGGGTGACCTTTCGCGGCAAGCCCGTCACCAAAGACTATACCGACATCCGCCCCGACTAGCGGCAGACTGGGTCTGGGCGTGACCGCGTTGGTCACACGCTGTTAAGTTTCCCAAGCGACACAGAATCATCCGATGCTGTCCCTGCGCTAGACTGGCGCAGCCGCATGGCGCGGCGGGGTCGGGTCCACCATGATTATCCCCAACCAGCTACCCCAGATCGTAACGGCCGCGCGCGGCGGGGCCTTGCAGGCGCTTGCGCTGCAGGCTGGTCAGGTCCTCGATGGTCGCGTCTTGGGGCCTGCCCCCAATGGCGGCACGCAGGTGCAGATCGAGGGCAAGCTGCTCAATCTGGTTCTGCCACAGGCCGCCAAGGCCGGCGACACCCTCCGTTTTGAAGTTCAGGGCAGTGGCGCACAGGTGCGCCTGGCGCTGCAGGTGGCAGCAGGCAAGCAGGCTTTGCCGGCACCGATCGCCAATGCGCCCACGCCCGCATCAGCTCAGCCAGCGGGTCCTGCGCCCGCCAGCGCGATTGCCCAGCCACCAGCGGGCGCTCTCCAGACAGCGGCAAGTTCCCCGCCGCCGCCCGCAGCCTCAACCCCGCAAGGTCAGGCAACCCAGCCAGCAGCCACAGTCCCCGCCAGCCCACCCGCTGCCGCCACGGCATCTGCGCCAACCGCCGCACCGGCTGGCATCTCGGCGCCACAATCAGCGCCGGCCACCACCCCAGCGGCACCCGCAGCTAGCCAGACCGCGCCCATAGCACCTGTGCCTGCGGGGGCATCAGCCCCTATCACCACCGGAACAGCGCAGCCGGCCGCCGCGCCAAGTGCTGCCGCAAGCATACGCCCGGCCTCTCCTTACGCGGCCTCGACGCCCACCAGCCCAACTGCCAATGCTGCCACGTCCGGGCCCGCTACGGCCGCTGCATCCGCCGCTCGCCTTACAACAGCGACACCGGTGGTCAACACCACGCCCACAGCCACCCCAGCGGCTGCGCCCAATATGCCCAGCACGCCACAGGCGGCATTGGCGCAGATGGTGCAGGCGGCTCTGCCACAGCAGAACAGCATTGCCAGCCTGACGGCGGCCTTGACCAATATCGCCGGCAAGGTGGCCTTGCCCGAGCCCGTCGCACGCGCGGCCCAGCAGGTCCTGGCCAATCAGGTCAATCTTGATGGTGGCAAGCTCAATGGCGCGGCTCTGCAAAAAGCCTTCATGAATTCAGGCACCTTTCAGGAGGCCGGTCTGGCCCGCCCCGGCGCGCCATTGCCGGCCCCGCAGGCCGACATGAAAGCGGCCATGCTGGCCCTGCGACAGACCCTGACCACCTGGCTGGGGCAGCAGACCCCGCTGGTCGCCCCGGTCTCCCAGATTGCCCCACCGCTGCGTGGTCAGATCCCCCGCGTCAAAGCGCTCGAAATCCAGCCGGTCGATCCCGCCGAGGGCGCCGAAACTGTTGGCAAACACCTGCTGGAGCGCACCGAGTCGGCGCTGTCGCGGGTGCGCCTGCACCAGCACGCTTCCCTGCCTGATCCCACCATCAAAGGGGCCGATTGGAGCGTTGATCTGCCCGTGGTGATCGGCGGACAGCAGACCCTGCTGCAATTGGCGATCCACCGCGATGAACACAGTGCCAGCGAAGAGGCCAGCGAACGTGGCTGGCAGATGCGCTTTGCCATCAACCTGCCCGGCATGGGGGAGGTCGGCGCCCAGGTCTCGCTGCGCGGCAGTGCCACCGGTGTCATGCTCTGGGCCGAGGAGCGCTCTACCTCTCAAGCGCTGGAAGCTGACATCAACACGCTGCGCGATACGCTGGTGGAGGCAGGTCTGGAGCCCGGCGCCGTCATCGTCCGGCACGGCGCACCACCGGCACCACCAAAACCAGCCAGCGCCGGCCATATCGTGGATTCGCGCCGATGAGCGATGACCCCAAACAGGCCCCCGAGCGCTCGCTCGCTGTCGCGCTGCAATACGAGAAGGGCACACGCGAGGCGCCTCGTGTGGTGGCCAAGGGGCATGGCGTCGTCGCCGAACGCATTGTCGCCCTGGCCCAGGAAAACGGGGTGATCATCGAGACCAACCCCGTGCTGGCCCAGGCCCTGAGCGGCATCGAGATCGACGATACCATTCCCCATGAGCTTTATGAGGCCGTGGCCGTGGTGATCGGCTACGTCCTGCGCACCAGCACAAAGCTCTGATTGGCCCAGCGCTATTGCACCGCGCCCGATGCTCCCCATGTGTAAAGCAGACGCAGCAATCACGGAGCCACTTTATGCCCAATCAGCAAGACCACGACATTATCGACGGCCTGTTCGATCGCATTGAGAATGTTGCCCGCACCAGCGCGCCCCGCGATGCTGATGCCGAACTCCAGATCCAGCAGCGACTGCGCGAATTCCCGCCCGCGCCATACTATCTCGCCCAGACCGTGGTGATGCAGGAGCAGGCGCTACGGCAGGCCGAGCAGCGCATTGCCGAACTGGAGGCACAGCGCCCGCGCGGGCCATGGGACCAGCAAGGGGCTGGCCGTGACCAGCGCGCCGGGCAGGGTGGCTTTCTGGCAGGCGCTGCCGAAACAGCACTCGGCGTGGCCGGCGGCATGTTTCTGTTCAACGCCATTGGCGGCCTGTTTTCAGGCAGCGCCCATGCCGGGGAAGCCGATGTCAGCAATGCTGATATCGACGCCGGCGGCGATGATTTCGGGGATGGGGGCTTTGATATCGGCGGAGATTTCTAGCGCCGCCGTCACCAATCAGTATTTTTCGTAGAACTCGTTGCCGCCCGCTTCGAGCACGTAATGCATGTTGTTGTAGGGAAAACGCAGGCCCGCGGTATGGAAATGCTGCGCACTGCGCACCCCGGCATGACGCGCCCCATTGATCACCTGGTCGGCCATCTGTGAGGCCAGAACGGCGCCACTATCGGTCATCTTGCGGGTCAGCACGCCCTGCGCGAACTGGTTCTTTTGACCCACCACGCCACAGATCGATTTGGGATAGCGCGTGTCATCGACCCGGTTCATCACCACCGTACCCACGGCCAGCATGCCTTCGGGGCTGGAGCGGTTGGATTCGAAATACATCGCGCGCATCATGCATTCCTTGGCGCTCAGCTGGGCCGTGCCAAAGCCGATACCGAACAGGCTGCAGCCACCCAGACCGGTGCCAACCACAACCAGAGCGATGGCCCGCAAGGCAGTCGCGCGTAGTTTTCCCATGGTCCGTCTCTCTTGGTCGATCAGTGCAGTCGACAGAGAAAATACCCCAACAGGCTTAAGGAAGGTCTGAGCCGGACGGTTAGCAAATCGCTAACGCCCGGCAGCGGCTCAGCGGCGCGTGAATACCAGCGCCGACAGCAGGGCAATCGTGCCCAGAGCCAGAACGACCGGTACCGGGTTTTCGCGCACGGCTTCGCCGGTTGCATTGGCCTGCTTGCTGACCTGGCGTGCGACCGCACGACCCTGATGCCGAACTTCGCGCGCGATCGCCACGGCATTGTGCTGCAGGTCGCTCATTGAATGGTCGCTGTAGGAGTGTACGGAATGGGAGAGCTGATCGACCTGCTTGCGCAGGGCGGCAATCTGATGGGTCAGGTTGTCCGAAATCGCCTCGCCGGTGTTTTCGGCCTTCTGCAATGCACGTGAAGTTGCCGTTGCCATTGAAATGCTCCGTTTGTGGGTGATGTCATCTCAACTCTGGCTGAGCATGGAAGTTCCGCCTGCGGCGCAGATCATCGGCGCAAGAGCCTATTGGCGCCATAGAACTGCAGAAAGGCCCTTGGAGTTGACCCGCGCCCGCACTACATCAGACACACATCTTTGCCGACCCGAGGGGACCTTAATGGTCAAGAGCCGCGCCAGGCTGGACCGCCAGTTCGACCGCATTCAACGCCAGATTCCCCAATCATCGGGCATTCTGGCACATTTGCGTCGACCCGGTGCGCGCTGGTTCCGCATTCCGCTGGGCATTGTGCTGGTTCTGGGCGGCATTTTCAGCTTTTTGCCGGTGCTCGGCATCTGGATGCTGCCGCTGGGCCTTTTGCTGCTGGCACTTGATCTGGCCTTCCTGCAGGGCCCGGTCAACACGGCCATTCTGCGCGGCATGCGCAAATGGAGCATTTGGCGCCGTGCCCGGCGCGACAAGAAGGCCGGCAAGCTCTAGATTCGACCCGTTGCCATTTCGACCTCGATCAGATCCACGGCCGCCGCCAGCTTCTCATCAATGATGTGCAGATATTGCGTCCAGTCATCGACATGGGCGAGTTCGGCTGCACCATCGGAGATGCCGCGCAGCGCCACCAGCGGCACGCCAAACGCCTGACAGGCGCGCAGCACTGCATAGGTTTCCATATCCACCATATCGGCATCGACCCCATCATAGGCCGCGCCCGACACGATATTGGCGCCGGTCGATAGCGTTGCCCCGTCCAGCCCCGCAATGCGCGGCGATAATGGCTGCACTGGCGCCAGCTCCAGAAACGGCGTCTGGCCCTTGGGGATGCCCAGCGCCGAGGCGTCCATATCGCGATAGCTCACCGATACGGCCTGAAACACGCCGCATTGCGGCAATACGCGCGACCCGGCTGATCCCAGCGACACCACCAGACGCGGCAGGGGGCGTGCCTCAGCCAGCGCCCGGGTGACGGTCACCGCCGCTTCAACCGGACCGACTCCGGTCATCAAGGGTTTGATTTTGGCTTGCAGGTGCGGGCCGTATTCGGCCTGCGCAGCCATGACATAGAGGATGCTCATACCTGCGAATCTAACATAGCCGATCGCCTTGCCAAGCCGCTTCGTTACCGCTTCGGTAAGGCGTGCGTGATATTTGTGATAAATTGAGGCGTGGCCACACCGGCACGGCGCCAGAGAGCAGAGGACACAGTGCGTTTCGCGGTAATCGAGGGTAGCAGAGAATGGACCGAGCCAGCCTGGCAGGGTTCGCAGTCTCCGTCGGTGTCAGTTTTGGTCGAGGATGTTGAGGCAGAAGCCCGCCGACGCCTCCGAGCGATCAAGCTCCATGAATGGCGCACACGTGAGTTCATCACCGGACAACCAATGCCCGAAGATGTCCGCCACTATGCCCTGCAGGTCGAATTCGCTGCCACGGCCATATCCCGCTTGTCGCCGATCCCGCAGGACTTCGACAGCGACGTCTATTGGCCGCGCTTCTGGAGCGTCTGACCTTCAACGCATGAACCCGGCCGCAGCGTCTCCCTCCGAAACGCCATGACCGGGCATTGTGTCCCCAAAAAGGGGGACACAATCTTTGTGCTGCAGCGACTACTGCGGCAGATAGGCGTTGGTAAAATAGCGGCTGTAATCAGGCGCACTTTCGAGCGTTGCGCCATCGCCATCCACCAGCATGCCGATGTTCAGCAGATAGTCGCCCAGCGCCGCCATCTTCGCGCCATCCATGGTGCCGATTGCCCCGTCGGCGCCCACCAGATAATCGCCATCAATTAGGCTGCCCAGCGACGCCCGTACAAAGGTCGCATCGGTCAGCATGTCATTGCTGGCGGCAATGATGATGTCGGTGGCCTCATCGGGGTGCTCGGTCGCATAGGCATAGCCGCGCTGTGTGGCCGCCAGAAATGCCTTCGCTTCATCGGGATGCGCATCGAGATAGGCCTGGCTGGAGCCCAGCATGGTCGTGTGCTGATCCGGCACGCCGTAATCGGCATAGACAAATGCCCGCTGCGCATCGCCATCCAGTTCGGCCTTGATGCCTTCCCAGGTATAGACCTCCAGCGTGAAGTCCACGGCGCCATTGGCCAGCGCCTCATAGGCCGAGGTGCCCAGTGTCACGTTCTCGAAGTCGCCCGTGCCGCCATCGGCGCGGATCATCGAACCGATCAGGGCATTCTCCCAATTGGTGCCAAACCCGCCATAGGTCAGCCCGTCTAGATCGCGCGGGCTCTGAATGTCGCTGCGCTCGTCATTGAACACCAGCCGCCCGGTTTCGTGCTGCACCACTGCATAAACCCCGATCAGGTCAGCGCCGGCGGTGTGCTGGGTAAACAGGCTCAGCGGGCCGATAATGCCGAAATCGGCAATCTGGTTGGCCACCAGCGTGCCAGCCGAGGTGTCGGTATAGGGCAGGATGTCCACCGCCAGCCCGGCCTCTTCGTAAAAGCCCTTGGCCTGGGCAACATAGAGCCCGATGTGATTGGTGTTGGGCGTCCAGTCCAGCGCTACCTTGACAGGGGTGGCCTGCGCCAGCGCCGGTGTAACGAGACCCAGCGCCAGGGTGGCGATGATCAGATGACGGCAGTCAAACATGGTCGGTTCCTTTGTTCGGAAGTCGAGTTGAGCAGGGTGTGCAGCAGGTCCGCCTCGATGGCACTGGCCTGAGCAGAGGCCAGATCCAGTCGCGGGCGGGGGAGGGATACGGAAATTTCGGTGAGCACCCGGGCAGGGCGATCGGTCAGCACGTAGATACGGTCCGACAGGAAAACGGCCTCGCGCACATCATGGGTAATCAGCAACGTGGTCCAGCTGTGGCGCTCCCACATGGTCTGCAGCCAACGCTGCATACCCGCACGGGTCAGCGCGTCCAGCGCGCCAAAGGGTTCATCGAGCAGCAGCATGTCGCGCTCTTGCACTACTGTGCGCAGTAGCGCCGCGCGTTGCCGCATGCCGCCCGAAAGCTGGGCGGGCCAATGCTGCTCGAACCCGGCCAGGCCAAATTCGGGAAACAGCGTCATCACCCGCTCACGCGCTGCGCTGCGCGACATGCCCTGAACTTCCAGGCCCAGCGTGGTGTTGTCGATGATCCGCCGCCACGGCATCAGCGCGTCATGCTGGGGCATGAAAGCGAAGGGGCGCCGCTCTGCCAATAGCGGCGCGCCGTCAAAGGCGACGCTGCCGGCATCGGGTGCCAGCCCCCCGGTCAGCAGCTTGAAAATGGTCGACTTGCCGGCCCCTGACGGCCCCAGAATGGAGACGAACTCACCCTTGCGGACATGCAGTGAGATCTCGTCCAGTACTGCCAGCCCATCAAAGCGCTTGGCGATACCGCGCAGTTCCAGGCGTGGCGCGCTCATGGTTTTGCCCCTTGGCTCAACCGCGCCCAGGGCATGGCGAGGCGCTGGATCAGCACCGTCACCCCGAACAGCATCAGCGTCAGGCTGGCGCTGACCAGCACCGCAGCCAGCACCAGATCGGGCCGGAAATTGTTCTTGGAATTCAGGATGTAGATGCCCAGCCCTCTGGCGGCCCCGGCATATTCGGCAAAGATGGCGCCCACCACCGCATAGGTGATCGAGATGCGCAGCCCGGCGAAGAAATAGGGCAGGGCCGTCGGCAGCCGCGCCAGCACGAAGATGCGGCCCCGCCCCGCACCCATCGAGGCCAGCAGCGCGGTGATGTCTCGGTCAGTGGCAGCATAGCCCTGAACCAGCGCTACCAGCATCGGAAAGAAGGTGACCAGCGCCACCAGCATGATTTTGGGCGCCAGACCGAAGCCGAACCACAGCACGATCAGCGGCGCAATTGCCACCAGCGGCAGGGTCTGGCTGATGATGAACACCGGAAACAGCGCCCGGCGCAGCGGCTCGAAGAAGTCGATCAGCACCGAGAACACAAAGGCGGCCAGCAGTGAGCAGGCGAACCCCGCCAGCGTTGCAGTCAGTGTGGGCACGGTATTGTCCCACAGCGCCTGACGATGCTGCACTGCCTGGGTCACCACACGCGAAGGCGGCGGCAGCGTCGTCGGCGCGATATCGGCAAACTGGGCGTAAAGCTCCCAGGCCACGATGATGGCGCCCACCGAGATAACGGCTGGGGCAACACGGCCCAGGGCGCGCGCAAATTCTGCGTTTTTGGACATGACTGATCCTGATGGAGGCGCGCTATGGCGCAGACAGAACGGAACCGGCTTAGCGCGGCGTCGGACTGTTGGCCGAGGCAGTCAGGTCAATCGTCACGTGACCCTGCGGCGGCCCGAAGCTGCAGATCGCGGCCTCCAGCGCGGCGAACACTGCCCCGGCATCGCCCCCCAGTCGGGTGCAGAAATTCTTGGGCCGATCCAGCACGCCGGACTGCTTGAGGAAGTCGATGCAGCCGTAGATTTCATCCATGTGATCGTCAGTGCCCATCACATAGAGCGAGAACTGCGCGGCGATCTCACAGGCCAGATCGGGCGCCTTCAGCACCGCCTGCAGCGCATGGGCCTGCCGTTTCGCAAGCGGCGCAAGCGGCCCATCAAGCTGCGGTGAATCGCAACGGCTGTCATGGGGCTCGCCCGGACAACCGCGCGAAATAGTGGCGGACAGCGTGCAATGCACACCGGTCTTGGCCGCTGCCACGAACATGTCGCGCATCGCCGGGATCACCGCCTCGGGCGGGCCCACCAATAGCGTCGAGAGATCGTCGGTCTCGATGCGCAACTGCTCACGATAGGGATTGAGCGCACCCAATGCGCTCATGATCACGCCGACGAAATTGTCGGTCATGGGGTATAGGGAAATTTGTGCGCCGAAATACATAGCCCGCCTCGCTCCGCTGGTATTACCCAGATCAGCTTGAAGGGTTTACAGGCATGTCGCCCGCGTCTCAGCCCCGGCTATACGGAGCACCCCTGTGGATGGCGAGCAGACAATCCGATTTCGATGGCAAACGCAAGAGGGTTTCTAAATCGCTGGTGCTGCTGTGGAAAAAGCCACAGCAGTCAGAATCGGCAGAGTCTAGTTGGACAGGAAGCGATGGATCCCGGGTGTGGCCAGAAGGTCCCGCGTCACCCCGCCAACGAGCCATTCCCGCAGCCGGCTATGGCCGTAGGCGCCACTGACGATCAGGTCCGCGCCAGCTGTTTTCGCTGCCTTGGTGATCGCGTTCGCAGCCCCGCCCTCATCAGGCAGCACGTCGCCGCGTACCTTGACCTCATGGCTCTCCAGCCAGGCAACGGCATCCAGCATGCTTTCGCGCTCCGGCCCCAGATTGCCTTCGTCGATCACCACGACCTGCACGTCGCTGGCGGCCTTGAGCAGCGGCAGAGCATCCACGATAGCCCGACGCGCTTCCTTGGTATCCTTCCAGGCGACAACGATCTTGTCGGCCTTGAGCTTGCTTGCGCCTTGCGCCACCAGCAGAACCGGGCGTCCGGCACCGAGCAGTACCTCGCCAATATCAATACTGCGGAAGCCATCATCACGGGCCTCACCAGCCGAGCCGATGATGATCAGATCCGCCTTGCGGGCCACATCGATCAACCCGATCGCGGGTTGTTGCACGCGCCCGGCAAAGTCGGTCTTGATGCTGGCCGGCACCAGCGCCTTGAATTTGTCGCGCGCATCCTTGATCGAGGCCTCGATCTCGTTAAGCTGCTCTGTATAGAGCACGCCTGCCACGTCGCCGGCGCCCATGCTGGCCACAACAGGCGGCTGGGCGGCGACAAAGCCGGTCAGGCTCGCCTTGTGGTGCCGCGCCAGATCAACAGCGAGTGCGACCAGATCCGCATCGACCGCATCGATGGTCAGGCCGACTACGATATTGCGAATTTCCATCTCAGATCTCCCATGGCGAATGGGGGCATCTTAGCCTTGCCGCAGGCACTTGCCTTGATCCGGATCAAATGCCGGCGCGATGCCCGGCTTCAGTCATAAATGTAAAGCGTAACCTGATGGCTACGCTTAGTCCTCGTGCTCAGGCATGGATTTGAGCTGATCCTTGGTCCAGCCGGTTACTGCATGCACCTTGCCGTTTTCGTCGCGCATGAATTCCAGCTGTCCCAGCCCAACCACAACGTGCTTGGCACCCAGTCCCAGAAAGCCACCGACATCCACAATCACCTGACAGGCCGCGCCACTGCCATGCAGATGCGAGACATGGCCCACTGACTGGTCATTGGCGCCGTAAATTGTCGCGCCCTGCAGTGTCTCTGGCGTCAGTTCGTGACTGCTCAGGGGAGTGTGCTGGGAGTGATCCATGGCTCGAAAATCCTTGTTTGTTGACGCTGCTAACCCAACGCCCCGATGACCCAAGCGTTCCTTGGGTCAGTCCGCGTCCGGCTTGATCAGCCGGGCCATGCTCCAGGCGCCATAGGTCGACACCAGAAACGGCACGCAATAGGTCAGCACGATCTTGAAGACGCTGACGCCCTGACCGCTCATCATGGCATCGCCCTGATTGATCAGATTGAGCACCGACCCCACGACAAAAGCAACCAGCAGGGATTTGCGGATCACCTGCGGGCTCAGCGCGCGTTGCAGAGGGGTGGCGTGGCTGGGCGGCGAACGGGTCACGCAGATCTCCACTGGCGGACCCGGCTTGGGTCAGAACGGACTTATATAACCAGCTCGGCGGCGCGCGCCTTCAGATCGATCGCGCATTCGGAAACCACCTCAAGCGACCGGTCCTGCAGGGTTTGTGTCCCTTCAGGCGGCGTGTGTGCGCCAAGCACGGCATCACGTTGGGTGATCAGAGCCGCAATTTCGTCGTGGTACAAGCCCACAATCGCCGTCAGCCAGCGATTGACCAGATAGGACGGCCGCGCCATCTGCATGTCGAACCGCTCCAGCAGCGCAATGGTGGCATCCGCATCGGCCCACACATCATCGACCACCCACTGATTGACCGTAAACAGCCGGATCGCCGTGCCATAGGCATCCACCCCCACAGCGACCAGATGGTGAATGGGCCCCTCACTGCCCGCCGGGCGGATGAAGCAGTGAAAATGCCCATGCTCGCCAGCGTCCGAAGCCGTGTCGTGGCAGTGATAATACCACTGCGCACCACTCTCACGATCAAACACGTCACCGGGAGGGTAATGGGTCCAGGTCACGGGCGCCGCGCCGCGCAGCGTGTCGAGCAGAACATTGTCGCCGGACTTGGCGAGAATGGTTTCGCAGAACACCGCTTCCTGGGCTGCCCGGCGCAACGCGTCCATACGCGCCGCCTACTGCCCGGCCGCCGCGCAAGGCGCCGCTGCTGCACACGGCGCCGCCGCAGGTGCCGGTGCTGCCGAACACGGTGCTACGGCCGCACAAGGGCTTGCTGCTGAACAAGGTGCCGCGGCAGGCGCTGCTGAACAGGGCGCAGCCGCCGGTGCCGCGGAGCAGGGTGCCGCGGCCGAGCACGGCGATGCCGCTGGGGCTGCGGAACACGGTGCCGCTGAACACGGAGCGGCCGAGCAAGGTGCTGCCGAGCAGGGCGCCGCACTTTGCGCTGCTGCGGCTATGGCCGCCGGTGCCGCCACGCGATGAGCCACGTGATCTGCCGCAACGGCGCCAGTGGCCGCGACCAGTGCCGCGCCGAACAGAAGTGTATTGCGATTGCTCATGAGCGTTTGAACCCGTCCATACTAAAGAGGGGGCGTGCAAACACGCCGGCAAAGCTGCCCGCAAAGGCGGCAGCGAACCACAACCAGCCATGCAGGCTGCCCGAGGCAATGCCCGAGAACAGCGCGCCGATATTGCAGCCAAACGACAGCCGGGCGCCATAGCCCATCAGCAGGCCGCCCAGCGCAGCCGCCACCAGCGAGAGCAGGGGTACTGCGACCTTGGGGGCGAACTTGCCGGCCAGCCCCGCCGCCAGCGCGGCGCCCAGAATGATGCCGAAATTCATCACCGAAGTGGTGTCGGCCAGCACCGAATCGTTGAGCGCCTGCGCCTGCGCAGGCCAGGTCCAGAATTCCCAGCTGGCGACCGGCACGCCGACCGCCTGGGCAATCTTGGCGCCCCACAGGCCAAAGCCATAGGTGATCGACCACGGATGACCAGCCACCACCAGGGTCGCCAGATTCAGCCCCGCCAGCGCCAGCCCGGCGCCAACCAGTGGCCAGGGACCATGCAGCAGGCGTTCAAGCCCCCTGCGCGCCGGACGCGGTGCCGCTTCCAGACTCCCGTGCCGGGCGCGTTCAACCAGCGCAGTCACCCCGGCCACGGCCGCCAGGGCGACCAGTGTCACTGCAATGCCGCCGGGCACGCCCAGCACCGTTCCCAGACTGGTGGGGGGCAGTGAGGGCAAGGTCAGCCAATAGGGCAGGTGTGCCGTGCCGGCGACCGCCCCGATGATGAAGAATACCAGCGTCACCAGCATGCGGGCGCTGCCGCCGCCCACCGTGAACAGCGTGCCCGAGCCACAGCCGCCGCCCAGTTGCATGCCCAGACCAAACATCGCCGCACCGACCAGCACCGAAACACCGACCGGTGCGGTCGCGCCGACCAGCGGCTGACCGAACACATTGCCCATGGCCAACAGGGGCAGGAAGGCGATTGCGGTAACACCGATCATCAGCATCTGGGCGCGCATGGCCCGGCCCCGGCGTTCCACCACCATGCGGCGCCAGCCGCCGGTGAACCCGAACGAGGCATGATACAGCGTGGCGCCCAGCAGGCCGCCAATCAGGAACAGCAGCGACTGACGGGGATCAATCAGCTGGCCGATAACCTGTGCGGCAATCACCATGGCCAACGCCACGACGAGCACGACGCCCTTGTCGACGTTCAGGCCGCCGGCTGCCGGTGCAGGGCCCGGACTGGTTGCAGAAATCTGACTCATGGCGCGCACGCCCCCTTGGAAAACCTGTTCGACTAATGGAGGCCCAAACGCACAATGTCCAGAACCGGAGCTCTGGACATTGTTGGTATCGTTCAGGGCAAGTCGCGATTAGATGCCGTTGGCAACCGGGCGCGATTCATCGGCAGTCCACTCGGCCAGCGAGCCGTCATACATGCGGGTGTTCTTGTTACCCTGCACTTCGGACAGACCGAACCAGACAACCGAAGCCCAGTGACCGGTATTGCAGAAGGCGATGTTGGCTTCATCAGCGCCGAGGCCAACGCCCGAAGCGAGCTGGGCGACCGTCTCTGCACTCACATATGAGGCGCCGTCAGCGTCATAGAGCTGGCCATTGTCGATATTGACAGCACCGGGAATGGTGCCGGCAACACGGGCAACCGGGCTCTTGCTCTCGCCGCGATACTGCGCGACCGGACGACCGTCGACCAGCTTGGTGCCGTTGGCGATAGCCGCTTCCACGTCTGCCGTGGTGGCCAGCAGATGCTGCTGGAAATCAGCGTTGAAGGTGGTGGGCTCGAGCACGGTGGCAACGTCGGTCACTTCGCCGCCGGCGGCATCCCAGGCGCGGGCGCCGCCATCCAGGATCGACACGGCGTCATGGCCGAGAACCTTGAACGTCCAGTACACGCGGGTCGCGCCACCGAATTCCGACGAATTGTCGCCATTCGGCACGATAACAACGTGGTCGTCATTGCTGATACCCAGGCTGCTGATCAGGGCCGAGGTGGCTTCCACGCCAGGGAACTGGCCGGGTATGCCCTGGATTTCATTGCGCCAGCCAGCGCTGCCATATGGTGCCGAGATGGCGCCGGGGATATGTGCGGTGTCGTAAGGCTGTACGTTCTCAACGGGATTGCGCACGTCCAGCACGACCAGGCTTTCATTGCCCAGATGCTCTTCCAGCCAGTTTGCATCAACCAGCGGCGCATCGGTAAGGCGCTCGGCCTGGACGGATGTTGCCATGCTGGCAACGCTCAAAACCGCAGCGGCGGCAAACAGTGCAAAACGCATGCTCGATACTCCATATTCCTAGATTGCGCGCACTCTAGTGCACCCGCCCCGCTGGTGTCTGGCTATGGCTTGGCCAATTTCGGGCGTCTTGCGGATTTTCATGCCTCGATCCGTGATGGCATGAGCATCGCATTCTCGCCAACGCCATCCCTTGCACCGCGCAGCAATATACATTAGATAATTCTAATATAAATAAACGCTGAGGTGCACCATGGACTGGCTCGACAGCCTGCCGCTCACTCCCTTGATCCTGCTGGCGCTGACTCTGGGTCTGGCGCCCTTCCTGCCAGAGCCTCATCTGGTCGAAAAGATACGCATGCTGTTCAACGGCACGCTGACCAGGCCAATGGACATTTTCGACATGGCGCTGCATGGCGTGCCCTGGCTGCTGCTCGCGGCCAAGCTGGTGCGCATGCAAGTGGTCAGCTAGCCTCAACCCACGCCTTCAGGACCAAACGCCATGAGCCAATCCAGTCACGTAGTCTGCACCGCCTGCGGTGCGATCAACCGCGTCTCCACCGACAAGAATGCCGCCGCCGGCAAGTGCGGCAAGTGTGCAACCGCGCTGTTTGATGGCACCCCGGCAGACATGTCGGCCAGCAAGCTCGAACGCCAGATCGCCAAGACCGACATTCCCGTGCTGGTCGATGTCTGGGCGCCCTGGTGCGGCCCGTGCCGGGTCATGAGCCCGCAATTTGCCGAAGCCGCCCGCAAGGCCGAACCGGGCATGCGGTTCCTCAAACTCAATTCCGATGAAGCCCCGGAACTGTCCACGCGTCTGGCCATTCGCGGTATTCCCACCATGCTGCTGTTTGAAAACGGCAAGGAAGTGGCCCGCGTTTCGGGCGCCATGTCGTCCAGCGATATCCTCAAATGGGCCGAGGGTGCGCGCACCAGATAGTCTGGGTCAAAGCTGGCGGCTATTGTCCTGCATGCCGCTCAGGCCCAGATCGACAATGGCAATATTGACCAGGCGGGCCATTGAGGCATAGGCGCCTTCGCTGTCGCGATGGCGGATGCGCTCGATCACCTCGCCATGATTGGCCAGGGACGCGCCGGGCTCACGGGCCCGCTCCACGGTCAACCGGAACGAATAGGCCAGTGCAGCCCCAATGGTGTTGGACAACTGCTGGAACACGATATTGCCACTGGCCCGTAGCAAGGCGGTGTGAAAATCGATGTCGGCCTGATTGAAGGTGCTGAAGTCCTGGCTCTGCTTGGCCTTGCTCATGCGGGCAAAGGCATCTTCCATTGGCGCCAGATCTGCTTCGGCGGCGCGCAGGGCCGCAAAGCGTGCCGCGGCCGGCTCGATCACTTGACGGGCTTCGATCAGGCTGAGCACAAGTTCGGCGCTGGGCTGCAATTCGATCGACCAGGCCAGCAGATCCGGATCAAGCAGGTTCCACTCATGGCGCGACCGGACGACCGTGCCGATACGCGGTCTGGTGGTCACCATGCCCTTGCTGTCGAGCACCTTGATTGCTTCACGCACGGCGCTGCGGCTCACCTTGAAATCAGCGCACATATCGGGCTCGGGCGGCAACACGTCACCGGGCTGGAATGCACCGCCAAGCAGGCGCTGCGCCAGCGTCTTGACCACGTGCCGATGCACGCGCGGCTTCACCAGTGTTCGCGCCAGTGGGTCGTCCGTCATGGCGCGCTACTCATGATAGAGCACCGAGCGTCCGCCATCGATGGCAATCGAGGTGGCATTGATGAAGGGGGCCTCGTCGCTCGCCAGAAACACCGCCGTCATGGCGACTTCCTCGGGCCTGCCGATGCGCTTGGGCGGATGCAGATCATAGGTGCGCTGCCGTTCGGCCGCCGGATCGGGGAAGCTGGCCCAGTAGTCGATCGCCAACTGCGTCTCGATATAGCCCGGCGCAATCGCGTTTACCCGTATATTGCGAGCGGCATATTCGATCCCCAGCGCCCGCGTCAGACCTAGCAAACCATGCTTGGCCACGGGGTAGGGGAAGCTGCCCGGAATAATGCTGGTACTGTGCGAGGAGGAGATGTTGACGATGCTGCCAGCCTGATTGGCGAGCATTGTAGGTAGGACGGCCCGGCACAGGCGCCAGACCCCCTCGAGATCCACCGCCATGCAGCGCGCCCATTCCGCGTCGCTGGTTTCCAGCGGATCGTGAAAGACGTTGATCCCGGCATTATTGACCAGAATGTCGATGCGGCCATACTTGGCCACCACGGCGGCGACCAGCAGATCCACCGACTTCTGATCGGTTACATCGGTCGGCACGAACCAGGCGCCCAGCCGGGTGGCCGTAGCGCTGCCGGTTTCGGCGTCCTGTTCGGCAATCACCACCTCGGCACCTTCGCGCACAAAGGCCTCGGCAATGGCCGCGCCAATGCCGCGCCCCGCGCCGGTGATGATTGCAATCTTGTCTTTCAGGCGCATGATCTACCAGTCCACCAGCGTCCCATCGGCGAGCACGGCGTTCTGGGTGTGCATCACCTCCTGCACAAACGGATGCTTGGCGCAGGCATCTTCGTCAACCGTGATCCCCAGGCCCGGTGCCTCGGGCACTTGCCAATAGCCATCCACCCGCTTGATCGGTCCCTGCACGACGTCGAAATACCAAGGCACAGCCCCAACCATTTCTTCCTGAATGACGTGATTGGGTGTCGACACCGCAAAGTGCAGCGCCGCGACACCGGCAATCGGCCCCAGCGGATTGTGTGGTGCCACCCCGATGCCCAGGGATTCGGCCCGCGCGGCAATTTTCTTGGCTTCCATCAACCCGCCGCAATGGCAGATATCGGGTTGCACAATGTCGATGGCCTGGCTGGCGAACAGCGTGTCGAACTCGGTCCGCTCAATCAGCCGCTCGCCGGTAGCCAGTGGCACCGAACTACGGCCTGCCAGCTTGGCCAGATTGGCAAAATCGCCGGGCGGGACAGGTTCTTCGACAAACATCGGGCGACCGGGCGCCAGCGCCTCGATATAGGCCAGCGCTGCACCCGCTGACGCGGGGCGGCCATGGAAATCCACCATGATTTCGATGCTGTCGCCAACCGCTTCGCGCATCGCCTGCATCATGCGGGCCACCTTGTCCACCTCGGGCAGGGGCGCGTGATAATGGGTATAGGGAATGAACACGGCCTTGAATGCCTTGTAGCCAAGGTCGACCACTTCGCGTGCGCGCTCCACCAATGGTTCAACATCGTTGGTCTCGTAAACCGCGCGCATGTCGCCCATCCCCAGATGGGTATAGACGCCAACCTTGTCGCGCACCTTGCCACCCAGCAGGCGCCAGACTGGCACATTCAGATGCTTGCCCAGAATGTCCCACAGCGCCAGCTCGATCCCCGATACCGCACTCATGCCGATAGCACCCAGCCGCCAGAAGCTCTGCTTGGTCATGGCCCGATAGGCCTGCTCGATATCGCGCGGATCGCGGCCGATCAGCAGCGGCGCCAGATCTTCGATCGCGCCGACCACAGCGCGGGTTTTCCATTCCAGCGTGGCCTCGCCCCAGCCAAACAGGCCCGGCTCGTCGGTCTCGACCTTCACAAAAACCCAATTGCGCATCTCGGCATTGACCACGCGGGTATTGATGGCAGTTATCTTCACGGGATCAGCCTCATACATCAGATGATTAAACATTATGAGGCGCCTATGGGCTTGGTCAAGGCGCCATTTCGGGTTGACACTGCGTTCAAACATCAGATTATTAAGCTGGATGGGCGTGGACGTGTTGAGTCAGTGCCGGCGTCCGAAACACCGTCACGACCAGTCAGGGACTACCATGCTGTTTTCCATTCCCCTTCAAGGCCAATGGTCATTTGCTCTGGATCCCGACAATCGGGGTGAACGCGAATGCTGGTTTGCCAAGGCGCTGGACGACACCATCGCTTTGCCCGGCAGTGTCGACGAGGCGCAAAAGACCCCGCTGACCACCGGTGGCACCATGGCCCATCTCAGCCGCCGTCATCCTTATGTCGGCAAGGCTTGGTACGCCCGCAGCTTTACCGTGCCAGAAGGTTGCGACGATCATTTCTATCATCTGGCGCTCGAGCGCCCGCACGGCGAGGTCAATGTCTGGCTCGATGGCTACAAGCTGGGGCGCGATGAGAGCCTGTCGACCGCTGTTCGCATGCTGATCGGCAAACTCGCCCCCGGCGAGCACAGCCTGGTCATGATGATCGACAATGAGCGCTTTGAGGCCGTGGGCGAGGCGATCATTCGCGATAGTGCCCTGATGGGCGCCGTGGCCCATTCAACCACCGAGCACACCCAGACCAACTGGAATGGGGTCGTTGGCTATCTGCGCATCGAAGCGGCCCGCGCCTCGATCGCCCGTCTGGACGTTCATGCGCTTAGTCGTGACATCACCATCGACATCGAACTCGATGCCTTTGACGCCGACAATCGCTGGCCCACTTTCTTCTCCGGCGAGCATCGCGACGAACTCTTAGTCGAAATCGCCCTGAGCGGGCAAACTGTGACGCTCAATGCCAACAGTCTGCTGACAGTTTCGAGCGGTTTCACCACCAGATCGGTGGCGTTTTCGCTGCCCGAAACCGCTGCCTTCTGGGATGAATTCAACCCGGTCCTGCACACCGCCACGGTCATCTGGAAACGCGATGGCATCGAACTCGACCGCCGCCAAACCCGCTTCGGCATTCGCGAATTCGCCCGCGCAGGCCGCAGCCTGACGCTCAATGGCCGCCCGGTTTTCCTGCGCGGCACGCTTGATTGCGCCATCTTCCCCCTTACCGGATACCCGCCCACCGACACAGCCGGCTGGCGAAAAATCTTTGAAACGGCAAAGGCTTACGGCCTCAACCACATCCGCTATCATTCCTGGTGCCCACCCGAAGCAGCCTTTGAGGTCGCCGACGAGATGGGCATGCTGCTCCATGTCGAGACCCCGGTCTGGCCGGTGCTTGGTGCCGATCCCGCGCTGGACCGCTACATCCACGCCGAAGCCGAACGCATCATGCGCGACTACGGTAATCACCCCAGCTTTGTCATGTTCTGCGTCGGCAATGAAGTGAACGGCGCCGGCACACACGCCTTCCTCGAACGCTTCATCGCTGGTTGGAAATCACGAGACAATAGAAGGGTTTACACCGGTGGCTCCGGTTGGCCCACGGTCGAACGCGCCGACTATCTGACCAAGCCCGAGCCGCGCAATCAGCGCTGGGGCGAAAATCTGGACGGCCGCCTCAACGCCCGTCCGCTCGAGACCATGACCGACTGGTCCGAATGGCGCGACAGCATCCCGCAACCTCTGGTCAGCCACGAGATTGGCCAGTGGTGCGTCTTCCCTGATCTGACCGAAATCGACAAATACACCGGCGTCCTCGAAGCACGCAATTTCGAGCGCGTGCGCGAAGACTTGGCCGCCAAGGGCTTGTTGCCATTGGCAAAAGATTACCTGATGGCCAGCGGCGCGCTGCAGACCCAGCTCTACAAGGAAGAAGTGGAAGCGGCGCTGCGCACCGACGGATTCGCTGGCGTTCAACTGCTCGGGCTGCAGGATTTTCCGGGGCAGGGCACCGCACTGGTTGGCGTCGTTGACGCCTTCTGGGATGAAAAGCCCTATGTCACGCCGGCCCGATTCCGGGAGTTCTGCGCCCCCATCGTCCCGCTCCTCCGCGCCACCCGCTTTGTCGTGACCCAGGGCGAAGATTTTGTCGCTAGGCTGCAACTGGCGCAGTTCGGCCCCCATGATCTGCCCAGCGCAGAACTGAACTGGTCCCTCAGGGCCGAGGACGGGCAAACCTTGCGCATGGGGCTGATCACCGCCGCAGATATCAGCGCTGGCGCCCTGCATACACTGGGCGAAATCACCATCGCCACTGCAGATTTGCCCACTTCCGCCCGTTGCGAACTGGTCGTCAGTCTGACAGGTACCCAATACCGCAATCGCTGGTCGCTCTGGGTCATGCCTCCCGCCGCAGCCGTGCCCGACCTGCCAATCGTGACAAGCCTCGACGCGGCTGCGCTGGCGCGCATCAGCGCCGGCGAGAACATGGTGCTGGCACCATCACCAGACACCCTCAAGCCCAACGCGGTTATGGGCCATACGGCGGCCTTCTGGAATACGCTGTGGACCGACGGACAGGAACCGCACACCCTGGGTCTGCTGATCGAAAACACCCATCCGGTCTTCCGTGACTTCCCCACACAGTCTCACACCGACTGGCATTGGTGGGAGATGACGTTTCACCGTCGCGCCTTCGACGTGGCCGGGATCGATTTTGCGCCAATCGTCCGGGTGATCGACGACTGGAACACCAATCGCGATCTCTTGCTACTGGCCGAGGCGCGCATCGGAGCGGGGCGCCTGATCCTGTGTGCGCCCGATCTGGTCGATGATCTGGACACCCGACCGGTTGCCCGCGCCTTTCGCATTGCGCTTGCGCATTATCTTAGCGGACCGGGCCACCCCGCCACCCGGCTCGACGCAGACACGGTTGGCCAATGGTGGCAGAAGATCAGTCAGTGACACTTTGAGGAGCCCGGTGTTCTGACCCGACTTGCGCCAGACCGAATAGTGACGGAAAACAACTGCCTGGCGCAGTAGGGACGATTGGGGACGGTGTGAAGCGAGAACCGGGCAGAAAAGTCGGCATTAAGGACATCGCCGACAGCGCCGATGTTGCTGTTTCGACAGTGTCCCATGTTCTCAATGGCACCGCGCCGATATCAGAGGAAGTTCGCAACCGCGTCATTGAGGCAGCTGGCGCACTGGGTTATCTCGCCAAACGCCGCGACAAGGCGACCATCGCGGTTCTGCGCACCATCATGCTGGCGGTGCCCAGCGATACGCTGCCCCATAACGAGCACAACTACTATTCCTGGACTTTGCTCAGCACACTGATGCGCGAATGCGAGCGTCGGTCGATCCGTGTGATCCCCATGGAGGTGGACAAGCCATCGGTCAGCGGCGCGCGGCTGATCGAACAGGCGCGGGCGGCCGCTGTGGACGGTATTCTGTTGCTCAACGAGGACCGCGCCGATCTGCTGCACGACATTGCCCGTTCTGGCATCCCCGCCGTGCTGATGAATGGTGAAGACCATGAAATGCAGATCGACAGCGTCACGCCCGGCAATCGCTTCGGGGCACGATACGCCACCAACTGGCTGATCGAGCAGGGCCATCGCAACATCCTGCACCTCACATGGGAAGGCCGCAGCACGATCCGGCGTCGGCGTGACGGCTTTCTCGATGCCTTCCGTACCAACGGATTGTCGCTCGAAACTGCCTATGTGCAGCAGGCAGAGGGCTATCTCCCTGACATGGGCGCTGCGGCCATTGATCGCTGGATTGCCAAGCACGAGGGCATGGGTGGCGTAACCGCGATTTTCTGTGCTGCGGACAATCTGGCGCTGGGCGCCATGGCGGCGCTGCGCCGGGCAGGGGTCTCCATGCCCCAAGATGTCTCGGTGGTGGGCTTTGACGGCGTGGCGCTTGGCGAACTGACCTCGCCCGCCCTCTCCACGGTCAGCGTACCGCTCGACCACATGGGCATTGCCGCCCTGCATTTGCTCGAACAACGTATCGTCAATGCTGCTGGCGCACCGCCAGCGCACCGACTTGAACTGGGCTGCCGACTGACAATTCGCGGTAGCGTTCGGCGACTCGACTAGCTCTTGGGTAGCGGACCAAACAGGTTCTCCAGCATGCTCTGCCGTGCCAGTTCGAGAGCCCCCAGCAGTCCAGCGCGTCCGCCCGCATCGCTACGGCGGATCTGCACGGGGCGTATCCAGCTCTGGGCCATACGGGTCTGCACCCTGTCGATAAATTCCTGCCGCGCGCCAATGCTGCCGCCCAGCACGACGACCCGGGCATCAACGAGCGATAGTAGGCAGACCAGCCCGCGCGCCACCGTTTCGGCCGAGCTGTCCAGAGCGGAGCACGCAGCAACATCTTCTGCGGCAGCCGCATCGAAGATGTCGCGTACGCTGTGCTCGGTGGCGCCACCGGCTGAACGATAGAGGTGTCGAATGCCCGCTTCACCGACGCGGTTTTCCAGCGCTGGCAACCCCACCATTTCAAGTTGCCAAAGCGGCATGTAACCAATCTCCCCAGCGCCGCCAAATGCCCCCCGCAGCAAGTGGCCATTGATAAGCAGGGCGCTACCAATGCCGGTACCCAGCGCAACAAACGCCACATTGTCCTCTCCCTGAGCGTTGCCATGGGCGAGTTCGGCAATCAGCGCCAAGTTCACGTCATTGTCCAGATGCACAGCGCAACCCAAAGCCAAGGACAGCGGCTCCAGCAGCGCCACTCCCTCGAGCCCCGGTAAATTGCCGGCCATGCTCAGACTGCCTTGTACAGGGTCAACAGCTGCGGGAAGGCCAATTGTCGTGTGCCGCACGTGTGCACGGGGCAAACTGGCGTCTGCGCACATGGCGTTGGCCATGGTCGCTATCTGGTCAACCAATGCCGCGGCACCGTTTCGCGTTGTTGGCACCGTGCGTTCAGCAAGAATATTTCCGCGCATGTCGCAAAGCGCACCGGCCAGTTTGGTACCGCCGACATCAAAGCCCAGCGCCAGCGCTGCAGTGTTGCGCAAGGTGTAGAATTGTTGCGAACGCCCCGGCATACCATTGATCGATCCGGCAACCTGAACCATGCCGCGAATTTCCAGATTCGCCAGTAGGTCCGAAACAGCGATCCGCGGGAGACCGATTTTTCGCGATAGTTCCGGGCGCTGGAGGCCAGGTGAATCCATCAGCGCCTCGACCAGAACACGTAAGTAACCGGTTTGGGAATTTGTCTGAATGCGGGCATTGGTCAGAACCATCGTCACACACTTTCCTCTAGGCTGTTGAATTCACTACCTATCTTCGACCGCGTTTGGTGGGTTGCCGAGGTTCCCCCGCCTTCCAATTCATCTCGTGCAAATTGTTTCATATTGCATCGCAGTCAAACTGTCGCAAAGATAGCTCATGTAACAGCAAGACGGCCCAGAATACGCGAGAAAATCGCGATCGGGAGTGCTGCTACAGGAGGACGGGAGGAATCGATGAAAACATTTTCGTACGTTGCGTCCTGTCATTTCTGCTGAGGATCACTGGTCGCCAAGTAACCGGTTGGTGCATTGGGGCCGCTAATGAGAGGGAAGAAGTCAATGAACGCAAAGAAATGGATCGCGTCATTCGCGATCACGGCGCTATCGACCACCGCGCTGACAACCGCAGCCTGGGCTTTTCAGGAAGCCCCGATGCTCACCGAGATGGTTGAGGCGGGCAATCTGCCAACCGTCGATGAACGCCTGCCAACAGATCCGACTGTCGTGAACGCACTTGAGGTGGGCGAATACGGCGGCGTTTGGCGTCGCGCCTATAGCGGTCCTGGCGACCGTTGGGGCCCCACCAAGCTCATGGAAGAGCGGGTGTTGAAATGGACCGCCGATGAGAATGGCACCGCTGTTCTGACGCCCGGCTATATCGAGAGCTATTCGGTCAATGAGGATTCGACTGAATTCACCTTCACTCTGCTCGAAGGCTTGAAGTGGTCGGACGGCGCGCCAGTGACCACCGACGACGTGGCCTTTTGGTACAACGACGTTTTTATGAACCCCAAGTTGGTTCCCACGATCGATCCGACCTTTGCGCCAGGCGGCGTGCCGCTCGAGCTCGATATCGCCGATGAGCGTACTTTCACCATCAAGTTTGCCCAGCCATATGTATATTTCCTGCAGATCCTGGCCAAAGATTCTACTGGTGAGCCAAGCCTGGATCGTCCCAGTTTCCTGTTTCCTAAGCACTATCTGAGCCAGTTCAACGACAAGTATGCCAGCGAGGAAGAGCTCGCTGCAGCCGCTGACAAGTACAACGTCGCAGCCTGGACAGATCTTTGGGGTTCCAAGGGTGCGTTGACGGGCTGGTGGAACAATCCAGATCTGCCCGTGATCACCGCCTGGAAGATTGAGACCCCGGCGCCGGCTGAAACCGTCGTCATGGTTCGCAACCCCTACTATTATGCGGTTGACCAGGAGGGGAACCAGCTTCCCTATATCGACCGCATCGAGCATCGCCTGTTTCAGGATCCGGAAACGCTCAACCTGATGGTGGCGCAGGGCCAGATCGATATGCAGGCCCGCTATATGAGCCTGGACAACTACACCTTCTACAAGGAAAACGAAGAGCGCGGCGGTTATCACATCGTCCCTGGGCTGGACTCCAATGTCTGGTCGCTTGTTCCCAATATGAACAGCAAGGACGAAGTGCTGCGCGGTCTGTTCGAGACCGAAGCTGTGCGGCATGCCATGTCTGTTGCGGTTGATCGCGAGCTGATCAATGAACTGACGCAGTCCGCACTTGCCAAACCTTTGCAGACCGCGCCCGTGACCGGCTCGCCCTATCACAGCGACGAGTTGTCCCAGCACTGGGTTGAATACGACCCAGACCTTGCCAACGAACTGCTTGATGAGGCTGGTCTGAGCGAACGCGACAGCGCAGATTTCCGTCTGCGTCCTGATGGTCAGCGTTTCAGTCTGGTTGTCGAAGCCAATGACGCGGTGCATGCCAAGACGCTCGAATTGCTGGCAGAAAACTTCGCCGATATCGGCATCGAATTCCTGCCACGCGTCATCGATCGCACTCAGTGGGACAACAACCGCGCCAACAACGATTTCCAGATGCACTGGATTCCATTTGATCGACTGACCTACGTTCCTGCCGATCCGCGTCGCATTATGGGTTCGGACGGCTACGCCAACCAGAGCTTCAAATACTACAATACCAACGGCGTCGAAGGCATGGAGCCCACTGCAGAGATGCAGGAAATCTACGATCTGTGGGATCAGGCATCGCAGTCTGCGTCGGTTGAAGTGGCTGATGGCTACGTCAAGCAAATGGCCGAGATATTTGCCACGCAGGGTTGGGTAATCGGTGTCTATGGTGAGGGCACGGTGGTCAACATCGTCTCCAACAAGATGCACAACGTGCAGCCAAACCTGGTGCAGGACGACATCTTCCGCGGTGTGGGTCTGGCCCGTACCCAGCAGTTCTGGCTTGAACAGGAATAGCTACACATAGTGTCCGGGGCGGGTCCGCCCGTCCCGGATCGCTGCTGGCACCGCATACCCATGCGCGCGCCTGCTCCTGGAGAAACACACCATGCTCGCCTTCATCGGACACCGCGCCCTCCTGGCGATTCCGACGCTGATCTTTATCTCGTTCATATCCTTCGTGATCATCCAGTTGCCGCCGGGGGATTATGTCACCGCCTATGCCGCGCAATTGCGCCATGCCGGTGAGTATATCTCGCCGCTTCAGGAAGCTGCCATGCGCGAGCAGTTCGGTCTCAACGACCCACTGATCGTGCAGTATTGGCGCTGGATCAGCGATATCGTGCTGCGCGGTGATTTTGGCTATTCGCTCGAATGGAATGCGCCGGTATCGACCCTGATCTGGGATCGTCTGATGCTGACCCTGGCCATCTCTTCGGCCAGCCTGGTGCTGACCTGGGCCATCGCAATCCCTGTCGGTGTGTATTCAGCGACGCGGCAATATTCGCTGCTCGACCACCTGTTCACAGTGTTCGGCTTTCTGGGCAAGGGTATCCCGGACTTCCTGCTCGCCCTGATCTTGATGTGGTTGAGCTTCGCCTATCTGAACCTCGACGTGGGTGGCCTGTTCTCGCCCGAGTACCAGAACGCCCCTTGGAGCCTGGGCAAACTGGGCAATCTGCTCACCCATCTATGGATCCCGCTCGTGGTGCTGGCGACGGGCGGCGCAGCAGGTCTGATCCGCGTTATGCGCGCCAATATGCTCGACGAGCTGGGCAAACCCTATGTCGAGACCGCCTATGCGCAGGGCCTGAGCGAAGCTCGCGTCGTCTGGACCTATCCGGTCCGTGTGGCGCTTAACCCATTCATTTCGACAGTGGGCTGGGCATTGCCCGCGCTGTTTTCGGGCGACGTGATCACCGCCGTGGTGCTCAACCTGCCCACTACCGGCCCCTTGCTGCTGCAGGCACTCAAGATGCAGGACATGTATCTCGCAGGCAGCTTCATCCTCATTCTCAGCGTCTTCACCGTCGTGGGCACGCTGATCTCCGACATCCTTCTGGCGTGGTTCGATCCACGTATCCGTAACGCGTGAGGGTTCAGCCATGACAGAGCAGACAATCAACACTGCCGCGGATGCCCCCAAGGACCGCAAAGAAGATCTCTACACGGCCACGCCGGCCCAGCTGATCTGGCGGCGCTTTTCCAAACACGCCCTGGCCGTGATCTCGATGTGGTTCCTGGCGATCCTGGCGCTATGCGCAGTGTTCGCCGATATGGTGGCACCCTATGCACCATTTGAGGTGCAACGCCTGCGCACGCTAGCGCCGCCAACGGCCATTCACCTGTTCGACGATGGACAGTTCGTCGGCCCGTTCGTCTATGGCTGGTCGCGCGAACGCGATCTCGAAACGGCGCGTGTGAAATACGCGGTCGATACCGACAAGGTTCTGCCAATTCAGCTTTTCTATCAGGGCGATGACTACAATTTTTTCGGCCTGTTCAAATCCAATGTGCACTTGTTCGGGGTGGACGACCGCCGCGAGCAGATCAATCTGCTCGGCACCGACGATCTGGGACGCGATGTCTTCTCGCGCCTGATGCACGGCGGTCGGGTCACCCTGTCAGCTGGTCTGATCGGCGTCATCTTTGCCTTTGTGCTCGGGCTGACACTGGGCTCGATCTCCGGATATTTCGGCGGGTGGATCGACACCTCAATCCAGCGCCTGATGGAGCTGATCCGCTCGGTCCCCACCATCCCCCTCTGGATGGGGCTGGCTGCGGCCTTGCCTATCGCCTGGGACCCCATCATCGTCTATGTGCTCATCACGCTCATTCTGGCGCTGATCGGCTGGACCCATCTGGCTCGCGTGGTCCGTGGACAGTTCCTGGCCATTCGAAACGAAGATTTTGTGATGGCCGCGCGCCTGGCTGGCGCCACCGAAACCCGCATCATCACTCGGCACATGCTGCCATCGATGACCTCCTACATCATCGCGGCACTGACACTGGCGGTCCCGGAGATGATCCTGGGTGAAACCGCGCTGAGCTTCCTCGGCCTGGGCCTTCGCCCGCCCGTTGTTAGTTGGGGCGTGCTGCTGCAGGACGCGCAAAACCTGCGCTCCATCTCGCTGGCGCCTTGGCTCCTCTCGCCCGGTGGGGCGGTTGTGCTGACCGTGCTTGCCTTCAATTTCCTCGGCGATGGCCTGCGCGATGCGGCCGACCCCTATGGGCAGTGATCCTATGACCAAGCAAAACATGCCCGCAGAACGACTGCTCGACGTTGAGAACGTGCAGGTTCATTTTCCCATGCGCGAAGGACTGGTGAAGGCCGTCGACGGCGTCTCCTACCACGTCAACAAGGGCGAAGTGCTCGGCATCGTGGGCGAAAGCGGGTCCGGCAAGTCCATCACCGCCCGTGCCATCATGCGCCTCTTGCCCAAGCGGGCTGTTGACGCCGGCGGTCGGGTGCAGATGCGCCTGAACACGGGCGAAGATCTTGAACTGTCATCGTTCAAGCGCAATAGCCGCGCCATCCGGCAGGTGCGTGGCAAACATGTTGGCATGATCTTTCAGGAGCCCATGACGGCGCTGTCGCCCGTGCACACCATCGGCGCGCAGATCATGCGCACGGTGCAACTGCATATGGGGCTAAGCCGAGCGGCCGCCCGCGAGCGCGCCATCGATCTCCTGGCAAAGGTGCAGATGCCGCGCCCGACCGAACTGGTCGATGCCTTTCCGCATCAATTGTCGGGTGGCATGCGTCAGCGCGCCATGATTGCGTTGGCCATTTCGTGCAATCCCAGCCTGTTGATTGCCGACGAACCAACGACCGCGCTGGACGTGACCACCGAAGCCCAGATTCTCGAGCTGCTCAAGCAATTGCAGTCCGAACTGGGCATGGCGATCATTTTCATCACCCACAATTTCGGCGTAGTTGCTGATATCGCCGACCGCGTGTCGGTGATGTACCTGGGCCGTATTGTCGAAACGGCGACAGTGGACGACATTTTCTACGCGCCCAAGCATCCCTATACTCAGGCGCTGCTGCGTTCCATTCCACGCCTTGGTGTCGATCAGGGACGGCGGCTCCCCACCATTCCGGGCATGGTGCCCGATCCCTTCAGCGTGCCGAGCGGCTGCTCGTTCAATCCACGCTGTAGCCACGCCATAACCGGCCTGTGCGATACGCAGACGCCGCCCGAAAAGCGTTTTGGCAATCAGATGTCGCGCTGCCATATCGCCGACCAGTTTGCCCAGGAGCCAACCCATGTCTGACGCTCCAGTCAATGTACCTGAAATGCCTGATGACGTGCTGATTTCGGTCCGCAATCTCAAGAAATACTTCCCGATCACGGCCGGCTGGCTGAAAAAACAGGTTGGGCAGATCAAGGCGATCGACGATGTATCGCTCGATATCCGCATGGGCGAGACCTTCGGTCTGGTGGGGGAATCCGGTTCGGGTAAATCCACCGTCGCCCGGCTGATGCTGCGCGCCTATTCGCTGACGGATGGGCAGATCCTGTTCCGCGGTGCTGATGGGTCCGTGACCGACCTGTCGAGCCTGACCGATCGTCAGATGCGCACCATGCGGCGCGAAATGCAGATGATCTTCCAGGACCCATACTCATCGCTCAATCCCCGCATGACGCTGCTTGAGCTGGTGGGTGAACCGCTCAAGATCCACGGCGTCGGCACGCCAGCAGAAATTCGCGACCGCGTCGCCGAATTGCTGCAGGTGGTCGGTCTGCGGCGGGAATACATCAACCGCTATCCCCACGCCTTTTCCGGCGGGCAGCGCCAGCGTATCGGTATCGCCCGTGCGTTGGCGCTCAACCCCAGCTTTATTGCTGCAGACGAGGCGGTATCGGCGCTGGACGTGTCTGTTGCTGCCCAGAACATCAATCTCTTGCAGGACCTGCAGGAGAAGTTCGGGCTGACCTATCTGTTCATCACCCACGATCTGGGCATGGTCGAGCACATCTCGGATCGGGTCGGCGTGATGTATCTGGGACGCTTGATGGAGACAGCACCGACCGACAAGCTCTTTGCCAAGCCGCTGCATCCCTATACCGAAGCACTGATGGCCGCTGTGCCGCAGCCCGATCCTCGCGGCAACAGGACGCGCAAGCGTGTCCCTCTGAAGGGCGAGATTGCCAATGCGGCCAATCCGCCGAGCGGTTGCAGCTTCCACCCGCGCTGCCCTTACGCGCAGCCCAAATGCAGCGCCGAAGTCCCCGCGCTCCGCAGCGTTGCCGGTGACCGGCAGGTGCGCTGCCACTTTGCCGAAGAATTATCGCTGATCGGGGTGACCGCATGAGTTCTGGTTTATCGGCGCCCGATGCCGAACTGGCGGGCCGTTATGCGCCGCAGTTGATGCTGGATCGCGCTGAACCCTATCAGCCGGTGGCGTTCGGCTACACGGTGTTTCGCACACCAGAAGCTTCGCCATCGTCAAAATTCCGCGTTGAACCTGACGGTGCTTTGGCAATCGAATACGCCATCTATTACGACTGGGACATTGGCCATCTCTATGATCTGGAGCATGTCTGGGTGCATGTCGGCCTCGATGGGGCAATCGCCAAAGTCGAGGCATCCTCACATGGCGGCCGATTGATCATGGATGCCGGGGCCGGGCAGGCCGAAATGCTGGACGGTCGTCCGGTGGTGTATGTCGAGGCCGGCAAGCATGCTCATTGGGCCATGGCCCGGCAGATGCCCGTGGTGGATCGCCGGCAACTGTCGGCGCTCTGCGGGTCACTTGCCGGCCTTGAGGGGGTTCACCTCGGCAACCCCTTTGCCAAGAGCGGCCTATATCAGGCCAGTGAGCGCGATCACCGGCTGGCTCGCCTGAAAATGCGCCATGATGCATTCGTGCCCAGCCATGATTATGTCCCGGTGCAAAGCCGGCCTGAACTGATGCCATGGTCACAATTGGCCGATCTAATCCCCCAACGGATCAAGCAGATCATGGCCGGACTTGCCGCCAGCAATGATCATTTTGGCGCCATTTTTCTCGATTGTGGCGACACGCTGGTCGATGAACGCAGCGAAGTTAAGACGCCCGGCAGTGATGTAGTACTCAGTGGCGACCTTATTCCCGGCGCCGGCGATATGGTGCGGGCGCTCAAGGCTGCCGGGCACAAGCTGGTCCTTGTAGCCGATGGCCCCAGACAGACCTTCGTCAATCTGCTGACCCAGCACGATTTGTGGGGCCTGTTCGACGCTCAGGTAATTTCCGAGGATGTCGGGGTCCTCAAGCCCGATGCGCGCATGTTCGACGCTGCGTTGACGGCCGCGGGACTGACACGGGCAGACGCCTGGCGCTGCGTGATGGTCGGCAACAACCTGTCGCGCGATATCAAGGGCGCCAACGCCTTGGGGATCACCTCGATTTTTATGTCATGGTCGACCCTTCGGGCACATACACCCGCTGACCGCGATGAGGTGCCCGATTACAGGGTTACCTCCCCGGCACAATTGCCGGGCCTGATCGATCAACTGGAGCCGCTGCTGCGGTTCCGCGAACCGACCCCATCGTCGGACTGACACCTAGACCAAGGCCCACCCATGTCGACGCCATTGCTGTCCATCGCTCGAGGCGACAGCCTCACTGCCTGGGAACTTTCTCCGGTCGAGGCGCACTATTTCCCCGGCGAGCCGGCGCCCGCAAACGACCCGCAAAACTACAAGTACGTCAACGGCTTCGTCGACGTAGGGGACCTTCCGTGCCGCGCTGCGACCTGGAAAGACGTGGCGAGCCGCGCAGTTGTTTTGCAGACCGACTGGCCGGTCGAGGCGCTGTACCTGCCAGGCAATAACCGACGGGTAGAGTTCAGCCAGTTCCGTCATCGCCCCACCAGGCTCGCGCGTTGGTGCCGTACCCGCATCGCAGCGCCACAAAATCGCTATTGCTCATTCCGCTTGCACACGCGCGGCGGGGTGCACATCTGGGTTGATGACGAGCTGGCAGGACGGTTTGAACCGTTCACCCGCAATACTGACCAGCAGACCGTTGTTCACCTGCCGATCAGAGCAGCTGGTAGCGAAGTCGTTGTCCTGACGGAGGATATGGCCGAGCGCGACACCAACTGGTTCTTCGAACTGGTGCTGATCGACAACGTCACGCTTGATGTCTTCCTGCCCGGCGCCAAGCTGGGCGCCGATATTGAAGCACTCAAGGAATTGTCTAGCCAGGTGAGGACACGCGGCGACGTGGTCGAAGCCACCGACGAGGTCACACTGCTCTTTGATACGCCGGCGGCCATCGCCGTAGACATTCACGTTCGACTGGCGTCCACCTCGCATACCCGCGCTACATTCCTTGATCAGAGCTTTCACTTACCCGAAGGTGCCACCGAACTGACATTGTGCAAGGGAGGCGACCTTCCTCAGGGCTATCACGATCTGGCGCTGACCTTCACTGCAGGTGACAGTAATGTGGACCGCAGCATTGGCTGCGCAGTCCTGCACGATGCGACGCCAAAAAAAATTGCAGGTGATCTGGCTAGCCGCAAGCAGCAGGCACTGGAACATGCGGTCCGCTTTGGCGAAATGCGGATGGGCACGGCGGTTGCGCTGCTGGAGACGGGCCGGGTCGACGACCCGCGGATCCGTCCCATTATCGAAGAGACAGTGCTGGCCATGGAGGAGCGGCGCGACTGTTCCGACTTCGTCGCGGTGCCGCTGTTATGGGCCTGGATACGACATGGGTCGGCCTTGCCCGGCGATCTTGCGGAGCGGATCTGCCTCACCTTCACTCAATTCCGCTATTGGGTCGACGAGCCCGGCAATGATGCGATGTGGTTCTGGAGCGAGAACCACGCCTTGTGCTTTCATGTTGCACAGCTCCTTGCTGGTCAGAGTTTCCCTGAAGAGGTCTTTGTCACTTCGGGGCGGAAGGGCGCAGAGCAAGCCGCCTTGGCCACGGAACGGTTGAATTTATGGTTCGACGCAGTCGAAGACGATGGCTTGGCCGAGTGGAATTCGGCCGCCTATTATCCAGTCGACTTCATCGGTCTGCTGACGCTTGCTGAGTTGGGTCCCGCGTCAATCGCCGCGCGCGCATCGGCGCTTTGTGACCGCATCTTCACCATGATAGCCCTGCACACCCTCGCCGGGGTCCCGGCCGGGTCAATGGGACGCGCTTACGACAAGGAGTTGCGCGCCGGGCCATTGACCGAGTTGGCGCCGTTTGCGGCCATCGCGTTCGGGCAGGGCTGGCTCAACAAGGGCGTGGCCTCGCTGCCGTTGTTCGCTGCCAGCCGATATCAGCCGCCCGCGAGCATTGCCGCCTATGTCGAGCCTGCGCAGGGGCAAGTTGTCAGTGCGCGCTATTTCCAGGGCTATGGGCCAGCGGCCTTGCTTAACCTCTACAAGACCAGACACATCCAGCTCTCGACCAATAGCGGCGCCAACGCAGGCGGCTATGGCCACCAGCAGCACGTGCTCGATCTGCGCTTTGCCAGCCACCCCATGGCCCGCAGCTGGCTAAACCACCCCGGTGAAGACGATCCGTGGGGGCAGCAGCGCCCGTCTTACTGGGCAGGCAATGGCGCTCTGCCACGTGTCGGTCAGCATGAAAACGTTGCTCTGGTCCACTATCGCCTCGGGCAAGGCGAACGGTTGCAGTTCTCCCATGTGTACGCCGCACGTTCCGGGCTGACCCACACGCTGTCGGGCGATACGCTAATCCTGCAGGGCGGCGAGGGTCTTGTCGCCTACAAGGCAACCGGGCCGCTTGAAGCGATCGAAGCGGGGCCGGGGCAGGGCGTTGAATATCGCTGCCATGGCGCGCAGCATGGCTGGGCCATTATTGTTGCTCAAGGCCAGTCGCTGCAGACTTTCGCCCGCTATGTTGAGCAATGTCAGCTGACCTTTGATGGGGCCGATGTTCTTGTGCTGCGACGCCCCTCGGCTTCAGAACTGGTGCTTGACTGGCAACAGGGTCTGTTGATCGATCAAGTCGCTCAGACTTTGCCCAATTCCGGCGTTGAGCCAGAAATTGCCGTCACCCAACTTCGTGTTCAGGAATAGTCTGATGCGTATCGAGAAACTCGACCACCTCCTGAGCCGTCTGCAGCAGAAGATTTTCTCCCCCATGGATGTGGCGCTGCCGCTACGGTTCCGGCGCGGTCAGCCCGAAGAGCGGGCGGAGATTGTTACTCAGGATCCGAACGCCTGGGTGCAGGTCGAGCCTTCTCTGGTCTGGGGTGAGCCGGAGAGCTACTTCTGGTTCGCGACGTCGGTCGAACTGCCGGACGCGGCCAGGGATCGCCGTGTCTACCTCAAGGTGGATGCACAGTTCGGCAACACCCGCGGTCGTTCTGATCCCCAATGCCTGGTCCGCGTTAACGGCAAGATCGCCCAGGGCGCCGATGGCAATCACCGCGAATTGCTGCTGACGACAGAGGGTAAACCTGGAGAGCGCTTCGACATCCTGCTCGAAGCCGGCACGATCGAAGACCGGCGCCAGCATGGCATGGCCATGTCATTGATGCTGCACGACCCGCTGGTTGAACAGGTGTTCTACGACCTCAGCGTCCCACTCAATGTGGCGCGGCTGCTTGCCGCCGATGACGCGCGGCGACACTTCATCCTCAACACGATTGACGACGCGCTCAAGGCGATTGATTTCCGCCCCGGCGATGCCGCGCGGTTTACAGCGTCGTTGCGGCAGGCCGAACAGTTGGCCAAGGCCATCTATGAGGCCGATGATTTTGAGAACAAGCCGACTGTCACCGTGACCGGCCACACCCATATCGATGTCGCCTGGCTTTGGCGTATTCGCGAAACGCGGCAGAAAATGGCACGCTCCATGGCGACCGCACTGGCGCTGATGGAGCAATATCCCGACTATCAGTTCATGTACAATCAGGGCGTCCTGCTCGACTATCTGTCAGAGGATTATCCCGAGCTGTTCGAACGGCTGCAGGCGCAGGTAAAGGGCGGGCGCTTCGAGATCGAAGGCGCGCTGTGGCTGGAGCCCGACGCCAACATCACCAATGGCGAGTCTTTTGCCCGGCATATCCTGCACGGGGTGGCCTATCACGAGCAGACCTTTGGCGTGACGCCCAGGATCTTCTGGCTACCCGATACATTCGGCTATTCAGCGGCGCTGCCGCAGATGATGAAACTCTCCGATGTAGATGTTTTTGTTACCCATAAGCTGAGCTGGAATGACACCAACCGCATGCCCAATGAGACGTTCCACTGGGAAGGCATTGATGGCAGCACCGTTGCCGCTTATTTCCTGACGACGCAGCCCTACACGGCCAATGGTTTTGGCACTACCTACTGCCCGGACCTCAAGCCCACCCATGTCATGGGCACGTGGCGGCGCCACAGCCAGCAGGATCTCAACAGCGAACTGTTCCTGGTTTACGGCCATGGGGACGGGGGCGGCGGCCCCACACGCGAAATGCTGGAGAACATCCGGCGTATGGAGAAGGGTATTCCGGGCTGCCCGGCCGTCCGGCACGAACCCATGCGCCCCTATTTCGAGCGCCTGCTCGCCCGCATGAATGCGCATCCCGATGATTTTCCTACATGGGTGGGCGAACTTTATCTCGAATACCATCGCGGCACACTGACTTCGGTTGCCAAGAACAAGCGCTATAACCGTTTGGCCGAACAGGCCCTGCGCGAACTCGAAGTGCTCGCTGTGCTGGCGGAGCGGAATCTGGACCGGCCATACCCGGCTGCGGAACTGCACGATTTGTGGCGCATCGTTCTGCTCAACCAGTTCCACGACATTCTGCCCGGCACCTCCATCGGCGCCGTGTTCGAGGATAGCGATCGCGACTATACCCGCTTCTTCAGCCAGGCAGAGGCAATGCGAACCGACCTGACGGCGCGCCTGACCCGACAGGACAAGCATGGCATTTTCAACGTGCTGGGTCGGCCGCGCGACGGGCTGCTTGAGATATCCGCTGATCAGCCGCAGCTGATAACCCTAGACGGTCAACAGCGCGCTACTCAGCGCATCTGCCATGCCGATGGCAGCATCAGCCAGGGCGTGCCGATTCAAGGTCTGGCGCCCACCAGTGTTACTCCGGTCGCGCTCGTGCCGGGCACGGCCGCCGCCGGGCTGACTGACTTGAGGGTGTCGGAACGACATCTGGAAAACGCGCTGATTTCGGTCCGTTTGGACGACAAGGGCCGCATCGTGTCGCTGTTCGACAAGCGTTGTCAGCGTGAGACCATCATCGCTGGCAGCCCCGCTAACCGGCTGCAGGCCTTTCGCGATACCCCGGTCGAATATGACGCCTGGGACATCGATGAGAGCTTTGAGGATCAGATCTGGGAGATCGACAATCTGGTTTCTTCGGAAATCGTCGAGACCGGTCCCTACCGCGCAGCGCTACGTCTTGAATGGCACTATGAAGCCTCCCGAATTGTGCAGATTGTGGCGCTGGAAAACGGCAGCGAACGTCTTGATATTGAAAATTTCATCGACTGGCATGAACACGACACCCTGATAAAGGCCGCATTCCCACTCGATCTGGTGGCGCGCGAAAGCACCGCCGAAATTCAGTTTGGGCATGTGCGTCGTCCCACCCATCGCAATACATCCTGGGATCAGGCGCGCTTTGAAACCGTGATGCATCGCTGGATGGATATGTCCGAACCAGACTTCGGCGTCGCTTTCTTCAATGACTGCAAATATGGCTATGACGTTCGCGGCAGCACGGTGCGCCTGACCCTGTTGAAGTCTCCCACCTATCCCTGGGCCCAGGCCGATCAGGGTGAACACCGCTTCAGCTATGCGCTGTTCGTGCATCACGGCCTGCTGGCTAGCGACATACCGGCCCGAGCCGAGGCCTACAATCTGCCACTCAGGCTTGTCGCCGGTAGCGCTGAAGCTACCAGCAACATGCAGCCACTTGTTCAGGTCGATGGTTCTGGCGTTACCCTTGAAGCCATCAAGAAAAGCGAGACTGGCGACGCCATTATCGCCCGTCTATGGGAAACCCATGGCCGGCAGGGCGAGGCAGTTGTTCACCTGCCAATCGGGACGCAATCGGTCGAGATCGTCAATCTGCTCGAGCGCGCGCCTGAGCCTGTGTCTATCGAAAGTGAAACCGTCCGGTTACGCTTGGCGCCGTTTCAGATCGTGACCCTGCGCCTGACCATGGCGGACACGCCATGATCCCGCCCATTCCAGAAACCTTGCCGCCGCTGGCCAGTCACATCGATGGTGTCTGGCTCAAGGGCGACTGGCACATGCACTCGCGCCACAGCAAGGATTCCTCGAACAATCCGCAATCCAAGATTATCGGTTTTGCCGAGAAGATGGGTTTTGACTATTTGGCGATCACGGATCACGACGTTCATGTGCAGGGCGCCGTCGCGCAGCATACCTGGGCAGATCCCGAATTCAGATCCGACACCGTCCTGCTGTTCTACGGTGCCGAACTCACCGCCTGCCGCGGGCACATCAATATTCTTTCCGCTGAGCCCTATGATCACCAACGCGTTTTCGATCACCGCGATGACCGTGACTGGAACATCCTCAAGCTCAAGCGGGAGCTGGGGATCCACATGTCGGCGAACCACCCCAGCACCAAGAACCACTACGGCTACTCTTTCGATCTCGCCGACTCTGTGGAGATATGGAACACCAGCGTCTGGCCCAAGAATGTGCCCGGCGTGCGGATCTGGGACGACATGCTGAAGTCAGGGCGGATGCTGGGCGCGCGCGGCGGTAGCGATAGCCATCATGGCGTTCCCGACACCCCTGAACAGATTGCCCCGCTGAGCGTTGAAGCCACCGGCAATTACGTCGGCACTCCAACCACCTGGGTCTTTGCCAGGTCACGCAGCAAACAGGCGCTGCTCGAGGCTTTGGTTGCAGGGCGGGCTTCAGTCAGCTCCAACCCCTATAATCCGCGTGTCGAACTCTGGGCCGATCATGATGGCGACGGCGTGATGGACATGATGATGGGCGACAACGTCAAACCCACCGGGCGGCCAGTGACGTTTGAAGTGCGGCTGGTTGGCGGCGGCATTTCGGGTGCCTGTTACAAGGTGCGGGTGATCAAGAATCGCGACGATTTCGGTAGCTTCATCACCGATGCCGATACGCGTTCGGTGCAGTTTATCGATACGCCGGCGACCGGAGAACGAAATTACTACCGGGTGGAAATCGAAGGCCCACAGGCCCCATACCCCGAAGTGCCAAACTCCATGGCCCAGAGCCAGAATATGGTCGCCCTCTCAAATCCGCTCTATTTCAACTATGACCCCAGCTTTTAGGCATGCCCATGGCGCATTGAAACTGCGTCTTTCATAGGCCTATTGGGGGCACAAGGATGCCCATCGGGCTGGTGTCGGGGCGTTGTGGCGCTGACCAAGAGCAAGCGAATAGGCGTTGTATGGTAATGAGCAGCCAACGAGTGCGGTTTTTGGCATCAGGTTCAGCGTGTTCGACTTTGCCCAGATTTGTCGTTGGGCGTTTGTGAGTGGACCATTAGCTTGCACAATTTGTGAAAGTGGTATTCGCACGGGCGGCGGTCAAAATCCTTTGGCAGCAGCGACAAAGCGTAATGCTTGTCAGGAGTTTTCGTTAAAGGCCTGTATGAAACGTGCAACGACCTCTGGGTTGGCATTAGCGGCCTGCTGTGGACGGACAAGGCTGTGCTCGGGCTCAATCATCGTTTGGGACCGTTGCATGTTCCGTTTGGTGATCGCCAAGATTGCTACTGAAAACACTATTGCCGCGGCAGCGACGGTGAGGGTGAGCAAGCTGGCCCAATATGTGAGTTGATTGTCCATGACGCGAACATATGCCCAACCATCTGGCGATCAACTAAACTTGCAAATTAAGCTTACCATTGCTGGTCCACGTTGGGCCGATTTATCTTGGTGTAAGGCCCGCCCGACGTCATGCACCGCACTTCATGCGAGCAAATTGCATGGATTGCTGGGTTTGAGGGAGCAGCTGGCCGACATTCTGCCAAGCTAACTGCACCCTAGTAGTTGGCGCCCCGCGTCCTTAGTATTCTTCGGGCTTGGGTTCTCACTTGGCGAACGCGGCGCGTGCGCTCAATTCCCGCATTTGGACTGGGCTCGTTGATATCGAGCGATAAAAGCCATTCATCCAAGCGCAACTTGAGATACCGTTGGCCTGCCTTGGACGCTGTTATCGAGATCGGGACGACGGGGCACACAGAAGCGAAGGTTCCTACTGAAAGGCCGCAGTAAGAGGCGGCCATTTGCTGGCTCATCGCCGCCGGCCAACCGGGCAGTTCTGACGGCTCAAATTTTATGGTCACGGCTTGCTCTCCTCTCCACTGATGCCGTCGACGTTCTGTTCGTTACAGCCAGCCTCTCCCAAGGCTACTGGCGCAAATTCGGCGAACTTGGTGTCTGCTGCGGTATCGACGACAGCCAAGTATTCTTAGGGCAATAATGCTTGCCCTGCCCCATTGCAGGGCAAGCACTTCGATGCTAAACGACGGCCCGTGCCGATATAGCTCAGTTGGTAGAGCACCTGATTTGTAATCAGGGGGTCACGGGTTCGAACCCTGTTGTCGGCACCACAAGTCCCTACATTTTGGTTTTCATGCCGGCGGTGGTATTTGCGCGTCTGTCACCGCAGATAGGTAGCAGTTTCACCGATAGTGCACGGATCCTGTGTCACGGCGTCAAATCATGCTTTTTGCGATCTTGATTGTGAATGACTGTATTCCAACTGATAGCCTTAGTGTGGTGGCTGCGTGCGATGCGCTCAAGCACGACCAAACTCGTCCTCAATGCGAATGATGTCGTCTTCACCCAGGTAGGACCCCGTCTGCACTTCGATCAACTCGAGCTCGATCTTTCCAGGGTTAGCAAGGCGGTGGGTACAGCCAAGTGGTAAGTAGATCGACTGGTTTTCACTGAGTGTTGTCACCACTCCGTCGATCGTCACATCGGCTGTGCCTCGAACCACAATCCAATGTTCTGCACGATGATGATGCTTCTGCAGGCTCAGTTTTTTACCAGGTTTAACGAAGAGCCGTTTAACCTGGAAACGATCGCCCGCCAATATTGAGGAATACCCACCCCAAGGGCGGTATGCTGTCTTATGGATTTCTGTGAGACCTGATGTTTTTTTGTCGGCGCGAAGCACTTTGACCATTGCTCCGACCTTCTGTGCCTCTGACAACTTTCCAACATAGATAGCGTCATAGCTTGCTATGACAGCGACATTGTCCAGGCCATCAACAGCCACATGTGCGTGGTCGGTTACAACGAGTGAGTTGGAAACGTCATTCATCGTAACGTTACCCTGACTTGCATTGTTGTTGGCATCTTTCGAACTGGCTTTCCAAACTGCATCCCAACTGCCCAAGTCAGACCAGCCGAAGTTGACTGGTGTCACCATCGCAAGCTTGGTCTTCTCAAAGATGGCGTAGTCAACCGATATGTTGGGAGCTTGTGAAAAGCTTGCCTCGTCAAGACGTACGAAATCCAGATCAGATTTGGCCGTTGTCACAGAGGCCTCAGCTGCAGAGAAAGTTTCAGGGGCCAGACTTGCACACTCGCGCATAAAGGCGCCCGCGCCGAGCATGAACATCCCTGAATTCCAGAAATATCCGCCTTCTGCTAGCATTTGCTGGGCCCGCTTTAGGTCAGGCTTCTCGACAAAAGCATCAATTGGTTTCGCGCCGTCACCCGGGGAAGCATTTGCTTTGATATAGCCGTAGCCAGTCTCAGCATGTGTAGGCACAAGGCCAAATGTGACCAAGCTGCCGTTTCGGGCAGCGTGTGCCGCATGCTGAATGGCGTGGCGGTAGCCTTCATCAATGGACACATCATGGTCGGAGGGTAAGACGAGCATGATTGCTTCTGGGCCAAAGCTGGCACTCACAAAGGCCGCGGCCGCGGCAATGGCGACAGCGGTATTGCGTGCGAGCGGCTCGAGAAGTGTAGCGTGCAGTGCCAGTTCGAGTTCTGCGGCCTGTTCGGCTACAATGAATCGGTAGTCTGCATTGGTAATTACCACCGGCGGTGCGTAGACCGACTGGTCGTTGACGCGCTGCAGCGTCTGCTGGAACAAGCTGACGTCGCCGACCAGAGACAGGAACTGTTTTGGGCGTGCAGCTCGAGACATCGGCCAGAGCCGAGTGCCTTGTCCACCCGCCAGAATGACTGGAACGATCAAATCCGACATCAATAAAATCCCCGGCTCAATTAACAATTAGATGCGACGTCAACTACCATTCAAAGTACTTTTATTGAAGTCGGGCCTGCCGAAAAACACAATACTGATTAATGCCCCAACGCGCTTTGAAACTGTCTGAATTGGCAGATTTGCATCTGGTGCATGGCTCGCCGATGAGAACGGAATTGAGTGGTGGCAGGCCAACCAAGGTTGAAGCTGGTTCCATAAACTTTTTTTCTCCTCAGCGGTGTTCGCACGCACTTTCCTGCGCATGTACGAATTGCTCGCAGTTTTCAATGGCCCGTAACGCAAGTCGTTGAGTTTATTGTGCCTTTCGATCCAAAGCAGCGTCGCTTTCAGGCCATTTCGCCTTGATCGAAAAATTCATGCAGCCTACCAACTGGCCGTGTTCAGGCTACTCGTGGCGGCCTGTCGATTGGAGTTGCTAGCGTTGTTAACTGGTGCACTAACCCATTTGCAGTCTCTCGAGGCTGAGAGCATTGAGATTTTGCGGGAGGTTGCCTCGAGTTTTGA
>TARA_R110002012_G_scaffold280920_2_pt1 | contig 176111 bp, 133 predicted proteins | sample TARA_R110002012 | Tara Oceans TARA_R110002012 (sample SAMEA4396515) | marine metagenome | biome: Westerlies Biome; feature: [DCM] deep chlorophyll maximum layer (ENVO:01000326); material: water (ENVO:00002006), including particulate matter (ENVO:01000060) such as... | depth 40 m
AGTAAGAGAAAAGTCCAATTGGTCAACGGTTCCAAATGGCATTTCAAGAGGTGTTTCTGCCTACTTCTGCCATAATTCCTATGTAGCTGAAGTCATAGATGTGAGCATCAAAGACAATCAGCCAGTAGTGGAAAATGTATTTGCAGCAGTAGACTGTGGCATTGTAGTCAATCCTGATGCAGCGGCAAATATGGGTGAAGGAGCGATTGTAGATGGAATCGGAAATGCTTTCTATGGAGAAATGGCCTTAAAAGAGGGAGTTCCAACAAAGACTAATTTCGATAAATACCGCATGATTCGACACAGTGAGGCACCGAAGAATATAGAGGTTCATTTCGTAGAGAATAATGAAGATCCTACCGGATTGGGCGAGCCACTCTTCCCCCCTGTGTTTGCCGCATTGGGCAATTCACTTTATAAAGCAACTGGCAAGCGGCTATATGACCAGCCATTCCAGCCTCAGATCATGCAGATGGAAAATCTAAGAATGTAATAGTGAATTTATAAATCCATTATAAGGCTCAATACTTTGAAAGCAAAAAGGCTAAGAATTAATTTTCTTAGCCTTTTTTGAATTTTGGTCAAACCTACTTTCTATTACTTTCTTTTCCCTATTGAAATCGATTAGAGACTTTGGGTTCCAACCAAATAAGAGTTAAAATGGCTAAAAACATCCCGTACCATACCCAATCTGAAATCTTTGTTTTTGGAGGGGAACCTATTGAAATTTTATCAATTTTATCATGTGCAGCCAGAAAGTCTGCCCTCAACTTAGCGGACTGAATACTTTTCCACTCATCCTTTTGGTAACTATAAAACTCCAAACTATCACTGATGGTCACCCAACCGGAGTCAAGATTAGTAAAGCTCGCAGTTTTAGTAAATGGATTTACGAGAGACTGTTGCAAGAATACTGAATCAGAGTCAATTTTAATGAACTCCTGATCAAATGTGGCCTGATTAGCCTGAATCTCAGTCTTCATTCCCTTAAAAGTCGGTTGGGAAATATTCAGTGAGCCGGATTCCTGAGGTATCATTGCTCCTAGTAGTTGCTCCCAAATAGCATTATATCGTATACTATCCCCTGCCAGTTTGATAGGATAAGTTTTCCCGAGCAGACTTACTCCTACTTTGGCATTCCCAACTTGCTGAACGGCAAATGCATTTTCAAAAAGAAGTTTTTGCGCTGTGGCTTCTTCGAATTCAAAAGGCTGAGCATCCAAATCATCGTTTATTACCCTTTGTTCATTGCTTGTCGATCTCTTAGTGGAAAAACTTGTTTCCAAGGTTTTGTTAATTGACTGAATGTCGCTGTTCACATCACTAATATTGATTAAGAGTATCGATGCTCCCTTAGCTATTGCATCTTGGGTTGATTTCTTTCCAAGTTGCTCGGGATCGATGATCAAAAACTGTAGTGAATCCGCATCTGAATTACCGGATTGGATCGTAGAATTTCTTGACACGTCAATCTCTTCATTTACCTGCTCCCCAGCATTAATTAAATATTGACTCAACATCCTGATTTCAGCATCCGGGAAAGAGAATTTTAGGCTGTATTGTATAGGTTTAGCTGCTTGGGTAAAGAAATTTACATAGCCGAGCAATGAATCATTAGCCAAGAGTTCAAGGTGATTTCTCCCCAAAACACTAACTGGAAATTCCAGTTTGAAGGTACCCAAATTTGGATTTGCGTTTGTTTCAGCCAAGATTTCCCCTTCCTGAACTATGGAAATACGAACCGTATCTTTCGTTATTATTTTGCCCTTTACCTCCTGCATTTCGCCTGATCTCAGTAGTCCTTTCCATTCGAGATAAGAAATAGAACCAGCTTCAGCATCTGAAATCCAGTGGATATCCTTACCATTCATTTTCAAAAGCTCTGCTTCCGAAAACTCAGATCCCAGCAGATAAACAGGATTGCCTTCTCTTTTGTAATTTCGGATTTCCAGAGATTTTCTGATATCCAGGCTGTCTTTCCAAAAGCGTATTTTATCTCTGGAAACTGACTTAGAATAAACCAAAACAGCTTCTTTAGAACTATCTGTGCTCCAAACTGGCTGAAATATATAGCCTATCAGTATTATTCCAAATAGAGTGTTTAGGCTTATTCTAATCGCTTTGTTAGAGCTTTTAAGCTCATGGGTCAATATCCAATAGATTTGGATAGCAAGTATGATACAAACTGCCAAAGCAAATAGCCAAGCCCAAGTCAAGGACATCAAAGGTTCGAATTGGATCATTGTAACTTCTGCCAATAGGCTTTTTCTAATTCTTTTTGTTTGAGCCAAGCTGTATTGACACCTTCAGTTTTGGCCGTCAAGGGATAAAGTTTTTCAAACAATTCCCTTTTACCTTTCTCTTCAATTTTCCCGGAATTCAGCTCCTGAAGCAGCAATAGCACCGACCAGTCCTGCATTCCTGTATAATTCATCCTCGAAGTCCAAAGCTCACCTAATTTCTGTACAGCGGCTTTATCTACAGCGGATAACTGATTTTTCCTTAGTAAACCTAGTACTTGAGCGGCAAGTGGGGATATGGTGTTTGTTAGAGCAATTTGCTCGATTTCAATTTGCTTCTTTAGATCTTCTAGATCTCCTGCTAAACGCTTTTCCTCCTGTTTGATCGGCGGTGGGTCAAAACCCGAACGCTTCACATAGGCGCGGGACTTTTGCTGTACCGATTTAAGATATTCGAGTGCCTTGTATTGGAATGGCAGTGCCTTCTCCGGCTCAAAAAGGCGAAGATGCAATTCAGATTCCCACATTTGATCCAAAGAAAGCTTGAGCAAATGCATTGAGGAGATCTCATCTGATTCAGCTTGTACAGTTTGCTGGGTATTATTTAGGAAAGCATTCATTAAGCCTCCTAACCCATCCTCTCCGGTATTTTTTAAGCTATCAGCCACATGATTTTCTACTTTTTTCTTTTTTGGTTTTTCAATTCCGCCCATCATTTCAGCTCCATGGTCATGATCATGGTCGTGCCCTGCTAGAAAATCCACAGGTTCGGACCCATCCTGAGGTTCGGAATTTTCCTCACCCAAGTACTGACCATATCTCATTCTCAGCAATTTTTGATCGCTTCCTATCACATTCGAAGCCGAGTTAAACTCCTTCTCTGATTTACTTTTTTTACTGGCAATAAGGTTTTCGGTATCAATAATAATTTGACGTTGACTACGAAAATACTCCGGCATTACATGAATTGCCATGCCGATTATATCCTGCTCTTCCACACCAGTTGAATCTACGTAGTTGATAAAGTAGGTATCGGACCTGCTAAAATTAGGAGTTGGTGTTCTGTTGTCCATTGCTGCCCAATAGTAGTAAAGCTCGTCACCAGGCTTGAAATCCAGCGCCTCCAAATCAAGCTTGGCAAATAACTTTTCAGATTTGAAATTAGATTTACCTAGTGGAATTCTGTTCTCTCGGAACTTGACATTTTCCCCCGATCCCCTAGCCAAAGTGGCCACCAAGTATGCTTCTGCCACCTTGAAATCATCAGAGATCTGAGCTCCCACATTCATGATTTTAGCATCTTTGGAAAAGTGATAGGTGTAGAGTTCTTTACTGTTGGGAAGAATCACAGGTGATAAATCTTCAATTCCCTCCAAAGGATAGAAATCGGACTCATAAACTGTCTCCCCATCTTTACTTGCACGAAAAGCATAAATTCCAGAACTCTTAACTCGATCCCGAAGAATAAATTCATCGTTTTCCTTGGTTAGTTCCAAACCATCACCATTGGTGTTAATTAGTTCTACTCTAATATCTTGATCATTCTCAAAAGAAATAACCCACTCTATTTCAGAGCCAATGATTGCTTTTACATCTAGTTCAGATTGAGAAGTTTGTGGAATACCCGTATAAGCTGGAGGAGTAATAATCACCTTAGTATCGTTCATCCTTACAGGTAATTCAGCCTTTTCAATCTCAAAAGTTTTACCATCTTTTTGAGTGATAGCCTCTGTTCGATTATCATCTGTAACAGTGAAAACCGTCAGCCCATATACACCTCCTGAAAGAAGTACGCCGATAAAAAAAGGCCATATTTTTTTATACCAAAGTTGAATATCACCTCCTTGAAACTTTGCATTGACACGCTCCCATTGGAGTTGTTCGGCTATGTTTTTGGAGGGTTTACCTAGAAGCTGAAGGCTAAATTCGAGATCTGAAAATCTCTCATGAAGAAGCTGTATGGCTCGTGTCCTTTTCTCTTCAAACAAACCGATGAAGTACCCCGAAACAAAAAAACCTAGAATCGCTTTGGCAATGGATATGAAGGGAGATGAAAAGAAAATCAGGGAAAACACACCTACGGATATACCTACCAGGAGGGATTTTAGTGCTGCCTGCACATAAAGCTCGCGCTCAATTTTGGCGATATAGTGTTCGATTTTGCTCATATTTCTTGCTGATTAGCGAAGTATCTCTCCAGACCAAAACAAATCAAGATAAGGCATAGGATAAGTGTAGTGAGATTGGCTTTCTTATCCTGGCTTTTGTGGGAATCAATCACAAATCTGTTTTCAACTTGAGCTTGACTCAGCTTTACATTTTGCTTTTCCACTCCTGAAAATTCAAGAAATCTTTCCAGGATCACCTCCGGTAACCTTCCTAGTTGGACCAATTCTGAATGTTCAAAATCCAGGGAATCAGAAAAGGAAACTAAATTGGATTGCTCCGAAAAGTTGAAATTATTTGAGATGAAATAAAGTTTTTCGGACGATTTCTCAGAAGGAATTTTTGTATCAAATACCAGTTTGGCTTCTTCAATTTCCTCGGTCTCGTGAAAATCAAATCCGTAAACATCGAATATTGCATTGAGAGAAGCCTGAATGAATTTCTTCTCAGAAGGCGCTATTTCCCCAAAGAAATAAGCGAAATCGTCCCTTTCCAGATTCCTTGAAATCTGTACCTCCTCACTATCTGATATAGAGTCCAATAAACCAGAATCACCAACTTTATATGTTTTAGCTCCCGATACGGCTATAGATTGAGAAGAAGACTTTATAAAATCTGTCTTGCTGAGAAATACATTTGGTTTGATTTTGCTTAAGTAATTGCCAGAGCCCAAGGTATTTTGGGAGTTGTTAAGGTAAAGATTAAGCTTAGAAATATCATCTGGAGTATGGTCAAGTGAAACTTGAAGCGAAAATTCTTTATTAGTTGATTTCAAATTATTTAAATCATGAATTTCTTCTAATTCTCCAGTTGCCCAATAGACCTCTTCTCCATTTTCCAAAGCCTGCTGAATTTCAAATCTATACTCCTCCACAAGTTGCTGGCTAGGTTCTACCAAGTGCACCACCCACTCTTCGGAAGCCTTGCTTAGGCTAGAGATAAAAACCTGACTGAGTAAAAGAACCAATAAGACTATCAGTAAAATCCTTAGTAAAAGAACCAGAATATTCTCAAACCTAAATCCCTTTGCCACTGAACTTTCCTTTGTTGAAAGCCATTCCATAGCAGCCCATGAAATTACCTGTCCCTTTTTGCCACGCCATAGGTGAATCAAGATCGGTATGCTAATTCCCAGCAAACCCCAAAGCATTATGGGCTGTAAAAACTGCATCAGGATAAAGATCTTTCGGACAAAAACTTACTGATCACACCCGCCATAGAGTCGGATAAAGAGACTCTAAACAAATGAACTTGTGGTAGAAGTAATGATTCTTTAAATTCTGATAAATAGACTTTTATAGAATCGTTATAGTTTTTTTCTATCGACGCTCCATCCAAAATAATCGAACGGTCAGACTCCAAATCGTGGAAGTTAAAATTGCCTTTCAGTTCAAATTTCTCTTCCTGTTTTCCAAGAATTTGAAAGAGTACGATCTCCTTTTTGGGATGACGCATCTGCTCCACTATATCAAGCCATTCATTATCCTTTTGCAAAAAATCAGATACGAGAATAATCATTTCTTTTTGCTTGCCTTTCAAGGCTGGAAAATCCTTCTTTTCCACAGGCCAGGTACCTGCAGCACTTTCCTCTTCCAGAAAATATAACATACGCTGAAATGCTTTTGGCGAGGCGGCGACTTTCTGCTCCACCCTTCCATCCTGGCAAGTGAAGTAACTCAAAGAATCCCCTTGCTGATTTGCTAGGTAGGAAAGCGAAGCAATAAGGTTTTTAGCGTAGTCCAAGCGTTTAATTCCATTTTCCTCATAGTTCATCGATCCTGACAGATCGAGCATCATACGGACGTGTAAATGGCTTTCTGTCTGTGATTCCTTGATCATGTATTTGCCGGACCTTGAAAAATATTTCCAATCGATGCGCTTGGGATCATCTCCCGGCTCATAATACCTGTACTGCTCAAACTCTGATCCCACTCCTACACGCTTGCCTAGGTGCACGCCGTTCTTAAGTTGCTCACTGATGATCTTGGCAGCCAACTTCAGATTATTAAGTTTGATGATTTCCAGGTTACTTGCTTGCATGTATTGGTAATGCTTCCAGTATTTTTGTGATCACTGCATCAGCTTGTATGCCTTCTGCTTCTGCACGGAAATGTAATGAAAGCCGATGCCTCAATACCGGGAAAGCCAGCGTTTTGATATCATCCGGTGTTACCGCAAAGCGACCTTTTACGAGAGCTCTAGCTTTGGAACAAAGTATCAAAGCCTGTCCAGCTCTAGTACCCGCTCCCCACTCCACATAATCTATAACCGATTGAATTTCTGAATTATCAGGTCGAGTTGCTCTAATTAACTTATTGATGTAAACCAGCAAGTTTGAATCAATATGGACTTCTCTGGTAAGTTTTTGAAGCACTTTCACATCAGATCCGGAAAAGACTACATCGGGTTTTCCCTTGTAGGTCCCTGTTGTTTTTTCCAAAACATCCAACTCCTCCTGCTCCGAAGGATAGCCAAGTTTGATGTACAAAAGGAAACGATCCAACTGTGCTTCAGGAAGAGGATAAGTACCTGACTGCTCTATTGGATTTTGCGTAGCTATGATTAAAAAAGGATCCGGTAGCGGATGATGTTGCCCACCATAGGTTACTACCTTTTCCTGCATTGCTTCTAGCAACGCTGCCTGCGTTTTCGAGGGTGTTCTATTGATCTCATCTGCCAAGACCATATTTGCGAAAATAGGCCCACGGTTGAACTGAAAAAATTTCTTTCCCGTGACATGATCTTCCTCGAGGATCTCTGTTCCTAGAATATCCCCAGGCATCAAATCAGGGGTGAATTGAATTCTCTTGAAGTTCATGTCCATTCCCTGAGAAAGGGAATTAACCATCAACGTCTTTGCAAGCCCCGGAACACCTTCAAGTAGGCAATGTCCTCCAGCCAGCAAAGTAATTATGATCTCCTCAATCACTGATTCCTGACCAACGATAACTTTTGCAATTTCTTTTTTGAGCAAAGGGATTTTACCCACCAGCTCCTTATATGCTGTTAAATCTGTTTTTTCCAATATCATTGCGTTAATGCATAAACCACTATGTTGACACCAAACTTGGTATTATCGATTTTTAAAAACCGCTTATTTCTGAAGTCATAATCCCACTCGCAGCCATAATCCTTGTTGCTATAAAGAACTCCTATTCTTCCATTTACAACTATCGCTTTCAAGTAATCATGAATCAGATCGTCTCCCCAACCGTTGAGTTCAAAAGAAGTCGCAGGAGGACCGTCCTCGAATTCAAAGAAGGAGGAATAAATTGGGTGGTTATTGGGTATTTTTTGGAGTGCATCTTCTCCAAAAGTTTTAGCCATTTCGGCTTCAAATGATTTTGCGAAAAGCCCGTCAATGTCATGATTGCAATCATCGGCAAAGACGAAACCTCCGTTTTCCACATAAGTTTTGAAGTTCTTTCGCTCTTCTGACGAAAACTCCACCAACTTATGTCCACTTAGGTAGCAAAAAGGACTTTTAAAAATCTCCTTGCTGCTCAACTCAACTATTTTTTCCTTTTCATCAACCGGTATTGTTGTGTATTCTACCAATGAATTGAGCAAGTTGATAGGCATACGCTGATCTGTATCCCAATTGCCGGAATTGTATTTTATTCTGGTGAAGAAAAAGGGATTCATCTAATGAAATTTAATCTAGAAAACCTATGTGTTCACAGACAACAGTCCACTGTCCACAGCAGTTCAAGGAATAGTAACTGAAGAAGTCCACAGACCTAGTGTTTTGCAAAAGCTTATGAAATATAGAAGCCTGCTGTTGACTGTAGTCTGTGGAATGTTAACTGATTTAAACTGCGTCTGACAAACTAGTGAATGTAAAGTCCCTGATCTTCATCGGAGGGATCAAGTTTCCTCCTACTCGTTGAGGCTTACCCATTGCTTCAATATTGTTCAGCATGATAATCGGACTCTCATTGAAGCGGAAGTTTTTCACAGGGAATTTGATCTGGCCATTCTCTATATAGAAAGTACCGTCCCGAGTAAGGCCTGTAAAGAGTAGTGTTTGAGGATCCACTGATCTGATATACCAGAATCTAGTCACCAAAATACCTCTTTCAGTACTTTTGATCATATCGGCAATCGACTGATCACCTCCTGAGAAAATGTACCCTCCTCCTCCAAAACCTCTTCCACCAGCACTGGCAAGCGGAGCTACGCCTTGTTTTTCAGCCCAATAACGGGAATATGCCAAGTTTTTGACTACTCCATTTTCCACCCAGGTGGTCTTCACTCTAGGCAATCCATCACCATCCCATGGAGACAATGGAATTTCTGTATTGGTGGGATCAGAAGTGATCGTCACGCGCTCGTCAAATAGTTTTTCTCCCAGACGCGTCCCTCCACCCTTTTTACTCATAAAGCTTCTTCCTTCGTCTGCACTGCGGGCATCAAACCCTCTAGTGAGAAGACCTAATAAATCCCCTGCTGCAGTAGGCTCCAAAATCACGGTGTACTTTCCTGGTTCTATTGCCTGCGCCGAAGCTGATGCCTGGGCTTTTTGCATGGCGATGCTCGTCACATCCTTAGCGTTAAGAAGGTTTACATCGTTAAAGTCTCTGATGCCGTAGCCAGAGCCTTTACCGTCATTGGTCCTTACTGTAACTGAAAAATCAACAGATGTGCTGGTGTTGTAGCCAAATTGTCCTTTGCTGTTTCCCATCGCAACGAATCCTGAGAAATCCTCCAAGTAACCAGCAGCAGTAAGATCTCCTGTACTGGTAATCTCTATACTGTCAGCGGCTAATTGCGCTCTAAATTCCGGATCGATCTTATCCGTAGCAGGGCTAAATGTAGCTGCTTCAGGATAGGTCTGAGGTCCGAGCATTGGCATATATTCAGGATTCTCCGGAGCAAGCATGGCGATTTCCTCAGCACGTGCCACCACCTTTTTCAAAGAGGCATCATCCAACTCATTGGTAGAGGATGATCCTACTTTTTTACCATACACAGAACTCACGCTTAGGCGAATTTCATTCGTTTCCCCACTGGTGTTTACCGTATTTCTGGCATATCTGATATTCCCTGTACGCCCTCCGAAAATGGAGACCTCCATCTCGTCCGATTTGGAATAGGAAAGTACTTTATCTATAATTTTCTTTGCTTCTTCTTTTGTTAGAAAGGCCATAATTCTCTGTGTTGAGGTTAAATATTTCTTCCTGTGTTAATGACATTCACCCCGTCAAAACGTGTGGTGGAGCTACCATGGGAGACTGCGGAGGATTGTGAAGGTTGTCCTTTACCATCATTGAATGTACCCATGAATCGATAGTCATCCTGATCACAAATCTGGGAGCAGGAATTCCAAAACTCCTGGGTATTTGACTGATAGGCTACATCTTCCAGCATGCCTACAATTTCTCCATCCTTGATTTCATAGAACACAGTACCACCGAATTGGAAGTTGTATCGTTGCTGATCGATAGAGAATGAACCTCTTCCCAAGATATAAATCCCTTTTTCCACATCTTTAATCATATCTGCAGGACCTAACTTTTCTTTACCTGGACGCAAAGATACATTGGCCATTCTCTGGAATTGAACTGAGCTCCAGCTATCTGCGAATGCGCAACCATTAGACTCATTTCCTCCCAAAATACCTACTTGATCTCTGATGGCTTGATAATTAACCAAAACTCCATCTTTGATTAGATCCCACTCTTTACATTTTACCCCTTCGTCATCATACCCCGTTTTTCCAAGAGAATAATCCTGAGTTTTATCTGCGAAAATGTTAACTATATCTGAACCATATTTAAAATCACCGGATTTCCACTTGTCCAAAGTAGCAAAGCTAGTACCTGCATAATTTGCCTCATAGCCCAGTACACGATCAAGCTCAAGCGGATGGCCTACAGATTCGTGAATAGTCAATCCCAAGTGATCAGGATCAAGAACCAAGTCATATTTCCCAGGAACTACTGTCTTAGCTGTGATTTTTTCTTTGGCTTGCTTAGCTGCTGCTATCGCATCTTCAACTATATCGTAGGAATTATTATAGCTAATAAATCCTGCAGGGTTCATGATTCTGTCTTTATCCTTGCAATCCAAGTATTCATAGCCCATGCCCATAGGAGTACTTAGTGCCTGTCTTGATCTGAATCCTCCTGACTCTTTATTTACAGCGGTAACGGAGAAAGTTGGATAGATTCTGTGAATGTCCTGATCTATGTAAGATCCATCTGTGGAAGCAAAATACTTCTGCTCGTTGATCATGAACATAGCGGAATTAACAAATGCAGCCCCATTTACCATTGCAGCATCATTTGCTTTCAACAGCAAATCTATCTTGTCCTTGACAGGAACTTCCATAGGATTTGTGACGATAGGAGTATTCCAAGTGACTTCACCATGGCCTGGCTCAGGAGCCAATACTACTGGTTCAGTTTGCAATCTTGAATTTGCTTTTGCTATGGCTACTGCATTCTCTGCACATGCCTTGATGCCATCTGGAGTCACATCGGAAGTGGCGGAGAATCCCCAAGTGCCATTTGCAATTACTCTGATTCCCACACCGAAGGTTTCGGCGTTGGAAATTCCCTGAACATTCTTTTCTCGGGTAAATAAACTTTGGGAAAGGTATCTGCCGATTCGCACATCGGTATATGTAGCACCTTTTGAGCGGGCTGCATTCAATGCGATATCTGCGAGTACTTTCTTAGCTGCCGGATCCATTCCTGGTTCAAGCAACTGCTCAGCCGAGACAGGGCTTCCCATCATGACTAATCCCGAAGTAGCTAAGGCGCCAAGCCCAAGTCCGGAAAGGTGGATAAAATCTCTTCTTTTCATGTGTTTACAATTTCATTAGTATAGGTCACACGTAATCTGGCACATATAATTCGTTTCTGCACGGAGAAGCTTCTATACATGCCCGATTTCAATTGATCTCCTGGTTAATGTTTATGATTTTTGACTGCTGGTGATTAAAGTGGGTTCAATAACACTTTCAAAGTACTGCTATCATTGGATTATGCAAAATAAAAATACAGACTCGGTAATTTTTCAGGGTATGAATCCAAAAATCCCTGTTGAGAATTAAAAAATCATGAATTTTTGACCCCAGCATCACAGATAAAACTATTTTAAAAATTCAAAAAAAAACCATATCCACCAGTAGCTTGGTAGCAGATTTAGCTTTTCAGCTGGAGGAATATATACTCACAATCCGCGTAAAAAATGTCAAGTCATCTAACAATTGTACGGAATGTCAAATTTACTCTTGGTTTTGAAACCAGTTTGGTCGGAGGAAGTCTATGCATCCAATGCGTCTGTGTAGTTCCTTTCATCACGAGCAGGCTTCCGTTTTCCAAAATCTGTGAAACGGTCTCTTTTGAAACCTTATGTTTGAAGGCAAATTTCCGTTCAGCTCCAAAACTCACAGAAGCAATAGCCCCATTTTTTTTCAGGTCAGTCTCCCCATCGCTATGCCATGCCATACCTTCACTCCCATTGTGGTATAAATTCAGCAGGCAGGAATTAAATGTTTCACCCGTCTTCTTTTCAACCAACTCTTTTAACTCCAGCAGTTCACTAGTCCAAGGCAAAGCCGTTTTGGTATGGTTGGAATAGGTGTATTCAAAAGGATTTTCCGCATACCAAGCAACTTTCCGCTTCGTTTCTATACGCTTACCAAAAATAACAGCCACATCATTTTTCCATTGAATCTCATTCAACAAGTATTCTAGATAGCTCAATGACTTTGCATTAGGCATTATCTTCCCGTAGTAATTCACTGTCCCATCTTTAGGTAGCAAGTTTACCTTCTCGACCGATTCCTGATTGAATAAATCCATTTTTCTCTCCTATCCCTCTTTAATTAGCTGGGAAGCTTCCCAACCTATAATTGCTGATTTTCTGGTATTCCCCCACATATAGCCACCAATTTTACCACTAGACTGAATAACCCGATGACAGGGAATCAGGAAAGCAACAGGATTACTACCAATGGCAGTTCCAATGGCGCGTGAAGCTTGGGGTTTCTCTATTTCGCTTGCAATGCAACCGTAGGTAGTGAGGTTTCCCATTGGAATCTTCAGCAGGGCATCCCAGACCTTCAACTGAAACTGCGTTCCTTGCAAATGCAATTTGATTTGATTGAGTTTGCTCCAATCGTGTTTGAAAATAAACAACGCCTCCTGTTGAATACTGTCCACCAACTGATGATAAGCTGCATTTGGAAATCGGGCTTTCAGGATTGACTCCCCTTCTTTTTGATCTGAGAAAAACGCCAAATGACAAATGCCTTTTGACGTGGATGCAACTATGATTTCCCCAAAAGGACTTTCTGCGAAACTGTAATTGATCTGGAGGTTTTCTCCCCCATTTTTATACTCACCAGGAGTCATCCCTTCTATCTTCACAAATAAATCATGAAGCCTTCCTGTGCCGGAAAGCCCTGTTTCCTGTGCCGCTTCAAAGAGTGTCGCTTCCTTGCCTTTCAAAAGCTGCTTGGCATATTCAACACTTATAAACTGCATAAACTTCTTTGGGCTCACTCCTGCCCACTCGCTAAACATACGCTGAAAATGAAATGGGCTCAGGTGAATCTGCTCCGCAATTTCCTCCAAGGATGGCTGTCTTTTGAAATTAGCCTGTATGAAAGTAATTGCTTCGGCTATGCGTTGATAATTTATTGACTGACTCTCGTTCATATTTTGGATGCTAAGTTGTCCAAAAGTACCCTGATCGATAGATTGCTAAAACCCGAATCTTGCGAAGTTTGAAAAATGCGGATCATCAGTTTCTACTTTCCATAGATCACATTCAGAAATGAATAGCTTACTGGTTCAGGACTTTGCCCGACAACAATTAATCCTGCTCTTGGAGAAAAACCCCATTGAGCAATAAAGGAAGCGTCAAATTCAGCATTGCTCGCCACTTTTATCTCCTTCCAATCAGTTGGGTCCACAGACCAGAAAAACTTATAGTAGCGACCATCACGGGCTTCGTACTTTAGAAAAACAGAGTCATTTCCCGACATGCTTTCTTTGGCCAAGACTTCCTTTTCACCGCCTTCGATTTTATATATCTGTATTTCAGAATTGCTAGCAGTAATTCCCAAGGAATTTTGCTGATTACTGTAAACTCCTAATCCACTTTGTGACTGTGAAGGTCTGACTTCCGTGATCATAGAGTAGTCTCCCATTTTTGGGCGAAGTCCCATGAAATTAACCGCTTCATGGGTACTCGAAATCAGCAGTTCTCCATTTTGGATTTTTGCATCAGGCTTTGGCAATTTTACATCCCATTCCCAAAAAGAGAGATTCTTGTCGCTAGAAAAGTCATCCTCCCAATCCGTAATTTCTTGTTGTTGGGTATTCTGAAATGGCATTAACGCTTCTACAGAAGGAGTGTTTCCATTTTTGAAATATGGCCACTTTGTCTCTTCATCCCAGACAATTTCATCCAGCATTCCCTGTCTTCCTATATACTCAAAATCAGTTGCATTATAAGAATGATACATGTAGAAATCTCTATTGTCCGCCGTCTGCACTAAGGTCCCATGACCTGGACAACGCCATTCCTTACCACCTTGTAAAATCGGGTCTGGGAACTGCTCCCAAGTATCACGGAGATCTTTCGAACGGGAAACCATCACCCGATAGTCACACTTATTGTCACAGCATCCACCTATCGAATAAAACATATAATAGTAATCGCCACGCTTCACAATCGACTGCCCTTCATCACCGTCCCCGGTCCAGCCTTGACTGAAATCAGTAAGTGTCCAATGCTCTCCAACCAAAGCCAATCCATCTTCACTTAATTCTGAAGATAAAATCTCAATATCTCGACCTTCGGTCAAACCATATGCCTTCCAGGAAATATACAGCTTATCATCCTCTTCTTGGAAAACATAGGCATCAATCGCCTCCTCGCCCCATTCGATAATAATTCCATGATCCGTAAATCCTTCGGTAATATCCTCTGCCGTAGCCACTCCGATACAAGCAACGCCAGTATCCTTTCGCTTTGTGGTATAGTACACATAAAAAGTCCCGTCTTTATAGAATAATTCCGGTGCCCAGAAGTCTTCACTTGCCCAAGCGGGAGGCTCGCTGAAAACAGAAGCAATCCGTGTCCAGTTAACTAAATCGCTTGATTCATAGATTGGGTAATTAGGCGCAAAATCATTAGTGGTACCTACAGCATAAAATTTATCCTCCAATCGTATAATGGATGGATCGGGGAAATCCCCCTTGATTATTGGATTGGAATAAGTCTTTTGCTGCTCTTGTTTAACAGTCTCTGGAGAACATGAAGCTGACGCTACTAAGGTGGTAATTAATAATAGTGACTGTAGGTAAAAGCTGAATGGTCTCGAAAATATTTGTTGCTTCAATTTATATCTCGGTTAGTTAAACCGATAAAGATAAGTATTGAAGCGTCAATTAATAACTTGCTGAGACCAAATTCAGCTTATGGTAATACACATAGGACACCATTAAAATTGCCAAAATAATCAGTGGAAAGATCGTCTGAAATCCAAAACCATCCACCGCAAAATGGCTAATGCAAGCAAAAATAAAATCGAAAGTAAATCCTGCATAAGCCCATTCTTTTACCCGCTTGGGAAATTTGGGAATCATCAGAATCAATGCCCCTCCCACTTTGAATACCACTAATGCTACACCGAAGTATTCAGGATATCCCAAGTGACGAATCCCCTCCTTGGCAAGTTCTGTCTGGGAAGTAAGGGCCGGCATTACTCCTTCAAAAAGAAATATTATCGTAGTTGCTGTCCAGAAAATGATTTTGTCTCTTTTAGTCGCATTCATAATTTTATTATTTAAATGATAGTCAAATATCATTAGGCTTCTGCTAATCCAAGTGGTATTATGATGACAAAGTAGAGGCGATTTGCGAAATGAAATAGACCGAAAATCTGAATCAACATTTCACCTACCTACATACCAAAATAAAAAAAAGCTGTCCGCAAAAAGCGGACAGCTCAAAAATTTTGGAAAGGAAGTCTTAAATTTTTGAAAGGGCATTTGCCAGATCATTCTTAAGATCTTCAGCCTCTTCCACCCCGACGCTTAATCGTATAAGAGAGTCCACTAATCCTACTTTCTCCCGCTCTTCCTTTGGGATACTGGCATGGGTCATGGAAGCGGGATGTCCACACAGAGATTCCACCCCTCCTAGGGATTCTGCAAGTGCAAAAAGCTCAAAATTTTCCATCACTGTTCTAGCATCAGATTCTTTATTTCCGACCAGTGTAAAAGAAATCATTCCTCCGTAGTCACGCATCTGCTTTTCTGCAATGTAATGGTTAGGGTGATCCTCGAAACCAGGCCAGTAGACTTTATCTACCTTAGGATGATTCTTTAAATAAGCAGCGATGGTTTTACCATTTTGGGAATGGCGCTCCATTCTTAGGTGAAGTGTTTTTATTCCTCTTATTACTAAGAAACAGTCCTGGGGACCTGGAGTAGCACCTGAAGCATTTTGAATAAAAACCAACTTTTCAGCCAGCTCATCATCATTTACTACCAATGCTCCCATCACTACATCAGAGTGTCCACCAAGATACTTAGTCACGGAGTGCATTACGATATCTGCTCCCAGATCCAGTGGAGTCTGCAAATAAGGAGATGCAAAGGTGTTATCCACTGCTAGGATAATCTTATTTCCCGAGCTCAACTTTGCCACAGCAGCAATATCAATGATATTCATCATTGGATTTGTAGGCGTCTCCACCCAGATCATCTTCGTATTTTCAGTGATATGATCTGCGATAGAAGAAGCGTCTGCCATAGGCACAAACTTAAACTTGATACCGTACCGCTCATATACTTTCGTGAATAGACGATAGGTGCCACCGTAAAGATCGTTGGTGCTGATGATTTCATCACCAGGATTGAAAAGTTTGATCACTGCGTCAATGGCTCCCAAGCCAGATGAAAAACATATTCCATGTTTACCATTTTCCAGTGCAGCGAGATTATTCTGTAATGCAGTGCGGGTAGGATTATGGGTTCTGGAATATTCATATCCTTTGTGCACTCCAGGTGATTTCTGTACATAAGTGGAAGTCTGGTAAATCGGAGTCATGATTGCACCTGTGGTAGGGTCAGGCACTATTCCAGCATGTATGGCTTTTGTTCCAAATTTCATTCGTAATTGTTTTAGGTTTTTTGGCTCGTCAGAAAATAAAAATCAGTTTAGATTTTCAGGGTTATTTTAAGCTGTGCATGTTAAACTTGCAGACATTTCCAATGAATCAATGTAAGATGAACCAAATATGACAAAAAAGGGCAGGATTTTCAAAACTATCCGTTCCTACTTCGGTAAGCATCCCTCAGGTATATTTGCGTGGCTTTGGGTTACCGTTTTGCCATTTGTTGGAAGTTTGGTCTTTGCGGCTTACTATGATTTCCTTGAAGCCTACCAATTGCATACTGGTATGGATTTTTTTATTTATACAATAATAGGGGCATTATTGATGGGTTTGGCGATACTTCCCACCACACTTATTGCGCTGGCTTCGGGGTTTTACTTTGGGTGGCCATCACTTCCATTTTTGATATTGGGATATTCTTTAGCTTCAGCAATCGGTTATATATTGGGCAAAATCACCAATATGGGCCTGACTGAGAAACTCTTTAAAAAAAATCCAAAGTTTCATGCAGCCCTGGAATCACGGAAGGAAAAGGAAGGTTCATTGGTGTTCTTTGTGCGAATCTCACCAGTTGTTCCCTTCGCTGTATCCAACTTCCTATTTGCAAATCTTAATATCAAACTCTGGAAGGTACTGGTGTATGGGATTCCAGGAATGCTGACCCGTACTGTTATCGCCTTTGCTGCTGGCGTCGCTGCAAGTTCTTATATAGCTGCCAAAGAATCCATGAACACTCCATTGCAATGGGGAATCGGAATTGCGTTGTTGGTGATCGGAGTGGGAGGAATTTATAGATATGTGAAAAAGTCAAGAACCTAGTCAGAGAAAAATTGGACAATAGTCAGGTTGAAAAAATCTCCCAGATTAGATCAAGTTTAAATTTCACTTAAATATTAATTTCGAATTAATGTAATCGAATAGTGATGTTTAGCCCAATATTCAAATCAATTTCCACTTGATCAAAAACTGAATTTGCAAACACACCATGGTAACCCAGCGATCAGATTACTTTTCATGGGATTATACCAACACCAATTCAAACGGCCTAAAGGAATCAAGCAACGGATCGGATGGATCAAGTTCCGTTACCAGCGTATGGACAGCAGTCATATCACAAGTCTTATATTTCTGCACTGAGTGAAGCTTGTCGGATACAGTTAAAATCACAGTTTTTTTTGCTGCACGAATCATTGCCTGCTTGACTTGAATAACTTCCCAATCGAATTCTGTCAACCCAAACTGCGCATCCAGATAACCTGTTCCCAGAATGCACATATCCACTCGAAGTTGAGAAAGCGCATTCACAACTGTCCCACCTACCGCAAATTTTGCATCGTGCAAGAGTTTACCTCCTAAGAAAATCACCTCCACATTCTCGTGATCCAGCAATGCCATTGCTACATGAAGACTTGGAGTAAATACCGTTAGCACCAATTTCTTTGGAATCAACTTCACTACTTCCATATTGGTGGTTCCTCCACTCATCAGAATGACCTGCCCGTCCGAGAGCAGGGAAACGGTTTTCTCCGCAATGGATATTTTCTTCGACTTCAGATAGATATTCCCGTCATCCTTTGTGAAAGTCATAAAGCCAAAAGAAGTAGCACCACCATGTACTTTCTTGAGCTTTTTTTCCTTATCCAATTCCTTTACATCCCGTCTCACCGTGTCTATTGAGACGTTTAAGGAATCTGATAAATCATTCAATAAAACCCGGTGATGAAGATGAACTTGATCTAAAATATACTTCTGTCTTTCTTCTTTTAGCATTGGATAAAAGTGGTTGAGTTTGGGAAACTAACGAAAACAGCAAAAACTTGCAAAAGTTTTAAGTGTTTGAAATTTCTGGCAAAAAATAGCTGGGCATCATTCCTTATCCTGCAATTTTCTGGGTAGTTTAGCTGTGAAAATCAAATTTGAAACCATTGCATCTGCAGTTCAAATTCGCCCAAGCCCATGAAGTTCAGACCATTAAAAAGTTCTTATTACCTGGCAGGACTCGTATTTTTATCCTTTTGGCTATTTTCCTGCAGCCCTGAATCCACCTTCAGAATAATCGATAAACCAATCACTTGGAATCAGGAGCGAGAGGATCTTTCCATTCAATACCTCAAAACCCGTCATGGTCTAGACCAAAAAACCGCTTCCATTGACCCCAAGATGGTAGTTGTTCACTGGACAGCTATAGATAATATCGAGGTAACTTTTGATGTATTCAACCCACCCACTATAGCCGGAAGAGCTGATCTGACTGAAGCAAGCAACTTAAATGTCTCGAGCCAGTTTCTGATTGATCGGGACGGCACGATTTTTAGACTATTGCCAGACACTACTTTTGCCAGACATACTATAGGGTTGAATTATTTGGCAATTGGGGTCGAAAACATCGGAAGCGATGAAATGCCTTTGACTAAGAAGCAGCTGAAAGCCAATGAAGAACTTGTACGATACCTGGAGAGAAAGTATGAAATCGATTATGTGATCGGTCACCATGAATACCAAAATTTCCAGAGTACAGATCTTTGGAAAGAAGCTGATCCTGACTATCGCACCGTCAAAACCGACCCCGGAGATGCCTTTATGAATAAACTCCGAAAAAATCTGGAAGACTTAAACTTGAAACCTGTACCAAAGCTCTGATTACCCATTTATGCAATTCCTTTCTAGGTATCTCTTTCTCTTTTTGGCCTTTTGCCTCCTACTTTCTGCCTGTAAAACTCAAAAACCTACCACTACTGGAACCAGACCTTCCGGTACGATCGGTACTAAACCGAATACTTCCAACGGTGCCAATCTTCCTGTCAAATCTTTACCGATGACCCCAGTGGCTTTGCAGCCTCTAACCTACCAAATGCAGGAAATGCCTCGGGAATTCCGTGGAGTTTGGATCGCAACTGTAGCAAATATCGATTGGCCGATTTCTCCGGATGACACCTACACCAAGCAAAAGCAGGATTTTATCAACCTATTGGATTATTACAAAAACCTGAACTTCAACGCCGTAATCGTCCAAGTCAGGACAGCGGGTGATGCTTTTTACCCGAGTAATCTAGCTCCATGGTCAAAATATCTGACCGGAAAGCAAGGACAAGCTCCAAAAACTGATGAAAATCCGCTCACATGGATGATTCAGGAATCCCATGCCCGAGGTTTGGAATTTCACGCTTGGCTGAATCCATATCGGGCTACTATGAACCTGAGCACGGAAGGACTCAGTCCAGACCATGCTTATAACCTTCATCGTAACTGGATGCTGAAATATGGCACTCAATACTATTTCAATCCTGGACTGCCTGAGGTAAAAGCTCATTTGTTGGCTGTAATCAAAGAAATCGTGGACAATTATGACATAGACGCGATCCACTTTGATGATTATTTTTACCCGTATAAAATCGCAAAACAGGACTTCCCGGATAAGGCCACCTATGACAAATACAAGAAGCCTGGTCAATCTCAGGCTGACTGGAGACGGGACAATGTCAATCAATTAATATTGGCGCTAAACCAAACCATCAAGCAAAGTAAGCCTTGGGTACAGTTTGGGATTTCACCATTCGGAGTGTGGCGAAATCAAAGTATGGATCCAAATGGCTCACCTACTAGGGCAGGACAGACAAACTATGACGACCTTTACGCGGATGTCTTGCTATGGATGAAAAATGGATGGGTGGACTACATGATCCCTCAGCTCTATTGGAGCATGGACCACAAACTTGCTTCACATAGAATACTAAATGACTGGTGGGCAAGAAACCACTACAACACTAATATTTATATAGGAAATGGTCCATATAAAATCCGTGAGGATTCGGATGCTGCGTGGGACAATCCCCGCGAGATAAACACACAGATCTCCTATACCCGGACGCTACCGACTATTCAGGGAAATGCATTTTTCTCAGCAAAATCGATGAAGATCAAGAATCAGGATGTAGCTCAGTTGCTGAAAAGTGAATTGTATAACGAACCTACTTTGCCTCCGGCATTCCAACCTAAAAGCCCATCAATCATAGATACTCCAGTTGTATTTAGTGTGGAAGCCAATTCAGAAATGACTACCATTCGCATGGCCAATCCTCTGGATCCTGCTATTCGCTATGCCTTGATTCAGGGGGCTAATGAACTGGGCCAACTTGCAGACTCAGAAATCCATCCGGTTTGGGTAGGTGGCCTACGAGCAAGAACTTTGGAAGTAAAAAGTGTAAATACTGAATATCTTGCCATTCGGTGGATCGACCATTATGGTAGAATCGTCCAAACTCAAGTTTATAAGATCCCTTAAGTCAGAACTTATGCAAGACATGCTAGTCCGATTGATCGGTTTGCCGGATATTTCTCTCGAAGAAGCGCGCCTTTTAAAAAAGGAGAAAATTGTCTTTAGAAGGTCTATCGTTCCAGAGAAGCACCTGATCAGTTCATGGGTATTGGAGAATTTCGGAGAATACTGGCAATCAGAAGTGGAAGTAGCTTTCAGCAGACAGCCAGTTGCCTGTTGGCTGGCGCAAAGAGAAAATGAAATCCTGGGATTTGCCTGTTACGAAACCACTTATAGAAATTTCTTTGGGCCCACAGGTACATTAGAATCGGAGCGTGGAAAAGGAATTGGTAAAATCCTCCTGATAAAATCACTCCAATCCATGAGGGAAATGGGCTATGCATATGCAATTATTGGAGGTGTCGGGCCGGCGGAATTTTATGAAAAAACAGTCAGCGCAAAAATTATAGATGGATCAGAGGTAAGTATTTACAAAAATCTGATTCGAAAATCATGAACAAATCCCCCCAAAGAACTCCGTGGATCTGGATTCCTTCCTTGTACATGACCGAAGGAATCCCCTACATAGTCATCATCGTAGTATCTGTGATTATGTATAAAAAGCTTGGTGTCTCCAATTCTGATATCGGATTGTACACGAGCTTACTGTATTTACCATGGGTGATCAAGCCTATCTGGAGCCCAATTGTGGATCTCTTTGGCACAAAAAGGAAGTGGTTTTTGGCCATGCAGTTTATCCTTTCATTGGTGTTTTTGGCAGTAGGACTGACCACATCAGGCAGTAACTTTTTCTTCATGACCTTGGCTTTTTTCTGGATGGGGGCATTTGCTTCTGCGACGAATGATATCGCTTCGGATGGCATGTATTTGATAGCACTAAAGCCAGAGCAGCAGTCCTTCTTTGTCGGACTTCGAGGCACTTTCTACCGAATCGGTATGATTACAGGACAAGGATTAATCGTGATGGTGGCTGGATACTTAGAGACTACTTTAGGAGATAATACAAAAGCGTGGTCCTATACCATGATAATTGTCGCACTGCTAATGCTTTTGCTAACGTTGATTAATTCTTTGGCTACGCCAAAAATCGAGGAAGAAACAGCGGAAAAAACTTCTCGGGAAGCGAGTTTCGGAAAGGTGTTCACCACCTTTTTCACCAAGAAAAACATTGGAATCTCGCTGGCTTTTGTGCTACTCTATAGGCTCGGAGAGTCTCAGTTAGTAAAAATGGCCTCACCTTTTTTACTTGATGTGAAAGAAAAAGGAGGATTGGCCTTAAGCACTTCCGAAGTTGGTTTTATGTATGGAACTATCGGCGTGATCGCTTTGCTTTTGGGAGGAATTTTAGGTGGAATCGCTATCTCCCGAGATGGATTAGGTAAGTGGATGATCCCGATGGCACTTTCACTCAATCTTCCAAATTTACTTTACATCGCTTTGGCGCACTTCCAACCAGATAATATTGTCTTCGCTGGAGCAGTCGTCGTGATCGAGCAATTTGGTTACGGATTTGGTTTTGCTGCCTACATGATCTTCCTAATTTACCTTGCAGAGGGCCCTTTCAAAACTTCCCATTATGCTTTGGCTACCGGATTTATGGCGATGGGAATGATGTTTCCAGGAATGCTTTCCGGGTACATTCAGGAATGGCTTGGCTACACTGGCTTTTTCATATGGGTGGGAATTGCGATGATCCCAGCCTTGGTGGTCGCTGCAAGCGTGAAGTATCCAAGGGAGTTTGGAAAGAAACTCGATTAACTATTGACCTCTGAGTCTCTACAATTCGATATTCACCTTCTGCGTTCATCATCCATTATTGAAGTTTTAATTTCCAATGACGAATGATGAATTTAAAATAATGAAGTATAAATACTCCCTTCTAACTTAGAAAGAATGAACAAACACCAAAAAATCGCTCAATGCTTTTCCCCAGCAGCATTTATTCATGATACGGAGGAAAACTACCAAGCCATAGAGAAGCTAATCCTAGAGCAGGAAATAGGTGGATTGACATTTTTTCATAGCCGACATTCTGCTGCGGCTAATTTCGAAAAGCGAGCGGAAGTATTGGACGTGAGTGGGACTTTGGAGAAAATGATTGCCCTGATCAATCGCTATCAGGCCATTGCAAAGACACCGCTACTAATCAGTATAGATGGAGAATATGGTTTGGCTATGAGGATAGAAAAAACACCTCAATATCCTTTTGCGATTACTCTCGGAGCTATTAAGATAAATTGGCCAGAACTCATTGAAGAGGTTGGCTATAGAATTGGTCTGGATATGAAAGCTGCCGGCATTCATTTGAATTTAGCTCCATGCTCCGATGTGAATACAAATCCGAACAATCCCGTGATTGGCTACAGGTCATTCGGCACATCTACTAGGAAAGTTGCTGAGCTCTCACTTGCTATGTATCAGGGTATGAAAAGAGCTGGAATTGGAGCTTGCTTAAAGCACTTTCCGGGTCATGGTGATACACAGACAGATTCTCATTTGGGATTGCCGGTAATTCAGAAAACAAAGGAAGAGCTGGAGAAAGAAGAACTTTTACCGTTTCAAGTTGGAATAGACCATGGTGTTGAAATGATTATGGTTGGTCACTTATCCGCTCCAGCCTTGACAGGTGGGAAGGAAATCGCTTCAAGTATTTCCCGTGAGATCATTACTGATTTACTGAAAACCGAGATGGGATTTGATGGAATTGTGATCTCAGATGCACTGAACATGAAAGCGGTGGCAGACTTATTCCCAGAAGCGGGACAACTCGAATGGGAAGCCTTCCACGCTGGCAATGACATTCTCTGCTTTTCGGATCATGTGAAAGAAGGAATTGATAAAATAGCCGAACATGCCTCCGATGAGGAAATTGTAGTTGTATTTGAGAAGGTTTGGAAGCTAAAGAAGAAGCTAGGAGTATTTGACTTTAAGAAATTGAAAGCTCCAACATTAGATTGGAAAAGTCATGCTGAACTTCAAACAAGGCTTGCAAATGAATATGTATCTGTAATTTCTGGAAAAATTGATTCTGGGGAATTAAAAAGGCAGGCTTCTCAAGGGAAGCTTTCACATCAGTGCTTTTTTGGAAATAACGACACCCCCTTTTCAAAAATTCTAAATCAAAAATACACTTCAGATTTAACTGAAATTCCAATCGATAAGGCAGAGAAAGTAATCATCTCTCTTTTTGTTCCTTCTCACAAACCGTTAAATCAATTCGGAATGGATGAAGAATCATTGGCTGAAATCAAAAAACTGGCTCAGAACAAGCCGTGTATTCTAGTTCATTTTGGCAACCCTTTGGCGTTAAGACATCTTGGAGATTTGGTAATCTTTGAAGCGGTGATTTGTGGCTATCAGGCTTTTGAGGAAACACAGGAGGTTGCTAGTAAATTTTTCTGAAAGGTTTTTTTAACCGCAAAGTCCACTGAGGTATTGCGGAGATTCGCAGAGATACTTTTATCCAAGATTATTCAAGACTCTTTGCTTTCAAACTGTTTTATCCTGCTTCTGGAGAAGCAGGTCAACTATAATGCATCTGCTGTAAAAACAAAAAAAGCCGGCTTCCTTTCGGAAAACCGGCTCCAAAGAAATCATCACGCATTTGCAACTGGGTTAATCAGCTACATATACATTCTGACTTCCTAGATTAAATATCTTCAATCTCTATTTCAGCTTTCACAAGTAAAGCATCTTCTCTTTGATCCTTAACTCTTTCCAAAGTCTTGTCAGAGAAAGCTTTTAGATTATTGTTTTCTCCGTTGTTATTTTGATTTTCAAACATTGAGATGTTGTCATTCAACAATTCAAGTTGGAATTCAATGTAAGCTTCATCAAAGTCCTCTCCACTTAGAAGAGAAAGTTCGTCCATTTTAGCCTGCATAGAAGTAGATATTTCATCCGAAATCTCAACATCCGAATCGGCTACTAAACCTTGCAATTCTGTACTGCTCTCTGTGTTCTCAGAAACGAGCATAGTTCCATATTCAATTACGGAATCATCTTCACCTTTATCAAGTGCCAATTGACCGAAATCAACCTGTGCGTTTAGATATTGGGAAGAAGTCAATGCAAAATTTCTGTCTTGCTGATTGTAGCTGGTTAAAATTGGGTCATCATCGTCATCTTCACATGAAGTCATTCCGACTAGACAAAATGAAGAAAGCAGCACTGCTCCAGTAATCCTTGCTTTTCTACTGAAGGTTTTTGCTGCGGGTTGGTTAACGTTACTTGTTCTCATAAGAAATTTAGTTGGTTTAGTGTACTATCCCCAAACTTGCAAGTACCATTCCCATGTGGATTGGAGCGAAATAGAAACGATTACTATTTTATCCCTGTGTAAAGCATACTCAGTCTGTTGAAAGTTTTACGCTTTTAGACAGAAAATATTTCTCCGCCAGTTCCCAAGGGATAATAGTCCCTAATTCCTACTTCTACTAGACTTTCGACACGGATTTCCCTTACTTTTTGAATGTATAATTCTGAGCAGAAAGAGTGCATGATAAAAAAGTGGCGCTTAAGGAAAGCGCAGTTTTAATAAGAATGTTTTTCATGGGCTATTATTTGAAAAACAAGCTAATAAAATAGTTTAATACGTATATCCGCTTTTCTATCAGTAAGTTGGCAAAAGGAATATATGATATTTTATACTTAAGGATTGAGGCCACTTCTGCCTGTCCCGCCACTGCGGGAGTCTTCGGTCATCGGTCTTTCAACCTGATAAGCAAAGAATCTAAGTTGACTGGCATCATTGCGGAAAATCATTTAGTTTAATTAATTAAGCCTAAATCCGCGCTTATTCTTCTATGCCAAACTCATACACAATCTCATGCACGTATTTCCCGCCTGGAGCCAAACTAGTTGAGGGAAAGCTTGGTTTGTTTGGGCTATCCGGCCAGGCTTCCGGTTCCAAGCACAGTGCCCAATGCGGTTGATAGGTCTTGCGATCTGCTCCAGCAAAATTCCTAACATGATTTGCAGTGTATAGCTGAACTCCCGGCGCAGTTGAAAATACTGTCATCACTCGCCCGCTTTCTGGATGGGTGACGACCGCAATTTTTTTGAGCTCAGAAGAATTTTCTCTTTTCGTAACATAATTATGATCAAAGCCTTCACCCAACGCATCCAACTGAGCCCCTAGATTTTTTGGAGTTTGGAAATCAAAAGGGGTGTCTGCAACGGGTTTTATTTCCCCAGTAGGAATTTGTCCAGGCCCAGAAGGAGTGATAGCATCGGCAAAAATCTGCAACTCATGATCCCGCACATCTCCGGTCATTCCATTCAGATTGAAATAGGAATGATTGGTCAAGTTCACGACAGTTTTCTTATCGGTAGTTGATTCAAATCTGAGTTTCAGTTCATTGTCCGAGGTCAATTCCATCCAGAGAGTCGTTTCTAGATTTCCAGGAAAACCTTCCTCCCCATCTACACTTAAGTAAGTCATCTTCACTCCTACTGCATCGTCTCTTTTATAAATTTCCGGTTTCCATACTTTCACTCCAAATCCTTTGTTCCCACCGTGAAGTGTGTTTTCTCCATTATTTCTAGTGATTTGAAAAGTCTCCCCATCCAACCTAAAGGAAGCCCCTCCAATTCTATTTGCATATCTTCCCACAGCGGCTCCTAGATAAGGACCGTTTTTAGTGAAATAATCCGGAATTTCTTCCAATGCTAAAACGACATTCTCAAGTTTGCCATTTTGATCAGGAACAATAATCCTTGATATAATTCCACCATAATTTGTCAACTCCACTTGCATTCTACCATTTTGTAAAGTGTAGTGGAATACATCCTTGTCCTCCCAAGTCCCTACTTTTTCGCCTGTGATAGAAAGTGAAGAAACATCTTTATTTTCCTTCATTTTTGATTGGGCAAGGCTGGATGACACTATTAACAAGGAGAATGAAAGGGCGAGTAGATTATATTTTAAGAACATGGTTTTCTTTGGGGAATTGTTAAGGTTATTGATCAATCTCTTTTATGATTGCCTTCTATTCTATCCAGTTGTTTTTGTATTTCATTCCTGTCGTATATTTTCCCTTTCATCACGACCATAAAAGGCTTTTGCAACGTGTTAAGATTTTGCAATGGATTCTCGGAAACCAATACAAAATCAGCCGAAGCTCCCGTTTTTATCACGCCCCATTCCCCTTCCTCATCAAAATATTTGGCTGGATTTACAGATCCGGATTTTAGAATCTCATAATTGGACATCCCTGCCTCAGACATCAATTCTATCTCATGGTGAATGGAAAATCCAGGTACATTGAATACCTGAGGGGAATCTGAAGTCATAAGAACGGGGACATTGGCTTTATGTAAAGTCATAAAAAGCATGTTGCGAAATTCCAGGTATGGCTGCACATTCTCTGCTGTCAACACGCCTGATTCTTCATAAGGAGTTTTGGCGTTAATCCAGTTTTGTACCTGCTCGGCAGACATGTATTTCATCTCCGGGATATTTCTATATTCGTCGGCGGGCTTTGAACCAAAATACCGATCAAAAAGTGTTAAAGTTGGAGCAATCCAAGCTTTCGTCTCCAACGTCAAATCCACTAATGCTGGCAGCTTGGTTAAATCCGCCTCCTTAACCAATAACATGGTGAATGGTCCAGCCAATTTGGGATCTAATACCTTTGAATAATCTGGAATCATGGCCTCAATATAACCATCCATATGCTCTATGGATTTATAGCCATTTTTCAAACTAGCCTCCAAGCCAACATTCAAGGAAACATGACCTCCAAAAGGAATATCCAATTCTTTGGCTGTTTTGGCAATTGCCAAAAACTCGTCCATTTCCAGACCTGGGTGGAGTTTGAGATGATCGTAGCCCGCAGCTTTTTCATCCCTGACCATTTTCTCGGCTTGTTCTACAGAAGATACAGAAGTGCCGCTGAAAGAGGGACCTGAGAGAAACAACCTCGGACCGTCCAATTCACCGGAATCTATTCTAGCTTTCAAAGGCAAGTGCGACGCATGTCCTATCATACCACGTACCCGTAAAACCCCATTTGCCAAATAAAGCCACATCGCCTCTTCTTGAAGTTGGGTATTGCCATTCTGAGCAACAGGAATATGTGAATGAAACTCCGCCAAACCAGGGTAAACAAAGGAGCCATTCCCATCAACAACTTGGTTTCCTTCATAATCAAGTGATTCTGAAGCAGGAACTATTTTGATGATTTTCCCATCATCTACTAGAATGGATTGGTTGTGAAGAACCTCATCGCTTTCCATAGTGACGATATTTACATTGGAAATCAGATAAGTCTGCGAGAATAAAGGAGATGATGAAAATAGAAAAAACAGGAAATTGGCGATAATGAAGTTTTTCATTGAGAAGGTCATTTGTGAGAAGAATTCAATTTCGTCTATTAAATGACTCCATGCAATCCTTCTAAAAAATAACCAGAGGAACTAAGGCAAAAAAGATGACTTGAAAAAGATATAGATACTAAACGGCAAGTCCAAACATCATTTGGGATTGCTCTTGATCCCCACATATCTGAGTGCCTCTACTAACATCTCTTCAGGCGTTTGATAAATATTCAATTTCAACCCGTACTTAGGTTCTTCCCAAGTTGCAAACTGAGAATCCAGCATAGTCGCCTTCATGTAATGATTTTTTCTGGCAAGCATTCGTCTCCATATTAATTCCCTATCCCCTTTAAGATGAATCCAGTGCATATTTTCCTGCACCTGCAATATTTCCCGATAACTTTCTTTCAAGGCAGAGCATGCCAATACTCCACCGCCAGTCTTCTCAGAATCAATTAAAATTTGCGCTAACGCCTCTAGCCATGGCATTCTATCCACATCATCCAATGGAAAACCCTGGCTCATTTTTTCTATATTCTCCTTTGGATGGAAATTATCTGCATCAAAAAACGGTAATCCCAAACTAGTGGCAATACCAGATCCGATTGTAGTTTTTCCAGTTCCGGAAACTCCAGTGACTATAATTAGCATGTGTGAAAGTTAAGAAAAAATAGCTTTTTGTTCTTATTAAAAATAGGGGATCCCTAAATGATAAATGCCACTTTTTAAACTAGTAAAGTGTACAATAAAATATTCCTGCAAGGAGAAAGTTTGAATTTGAAATAAGCTGCAAAAATCCGGGGATAAACTCCTAAAAACTTACTTCGATTAATTTTTAGAGAAAACTTTTATAAAATTTTTATTAAAGTCCATTTTATTAAAAAACATTTTTTAAATTTGTTTAAGTAAAGTGTAGGAGAAAATTATGTTCTTCTTGCAATATTTATCTAGATTACTAGGTAAAATTTGCCAGCAAATAACTATTGTAATCTGTTGATTTATCTATTCTTATAAATACCATTTCACAAAAAGTCCCATAAAATAAACCTGTCCGAACAGTATGTTAAGTAAGTATCCGCTTTCAGAAGTCGAAAAAAGTTTTCTTCAGGAATCTGGTGTAGAAAAGATCAGCACCCTCATTCCTTACCTTCAAGTTGACAATTTTCCCAAACTTGGCTTGCTCACTGCTTGCCGTTTTTTAGAATGGGCAGCAGCAAATCCACAAGGTGTTATAAGTTTGCCTACAGGTAAGACACCGGAATTTTTCATCAAATGGACGCAGTTTTTACTGGAAAACTGGGACAACAAAAAGGGCAAAGACGTAAGGGAAAAATACGGGTTGGGAAACACTGCAAAACCAGTTTTGAAAGATTTGACATTTGTACAGATCGATGAGTTTTACCCTATATCTTCAAAACAGAACAACAGCTTTTACGACTACGTCAATAAGTTTTATATCCAAGGATTTGGCCTTTCTAAGGAGAAGGCAATTCTGATTAACTCAGACGAAATTCCACTGGCAAATGGTCTTCATTTCAGCAAGGTATTTCCAGACTTGAAGGTAGATCTTTCTTTAAGATTCCGTGATCCTCAAAATGAATTGGAAAAGCTACAGCAGCAATCCATCTACTTGATCGATCAATGGTGCGGGGAATACGAGCAAAAAATCAGAGATGCGGGAGGAATAGGATTCTTTTTGGGGGGAATTGGTCCGGATGGTCATATCGCATTTAACACCAGAGGTTCGCATTTGTTCTCTGTCACTAGATTGACAGAAACCAATTTTGAAACCCAGGCTGTAGCAGCCGGTGATTTGGGAGGAATTGAAATTTCTTCTAACCGTCTAGTGATTACTATTGGACTGGATACCATTGTGTACAACCCTGAGGCAGTGGCAATTATTATTGCAGCGGGTGAGGCCAAAGCAGGAATAGTTCGCGATTCTCTGGAGACTCCACTAAGTAACGTATTCCCAGGAACTGTTTTACAAAAACTGAAAAACGGTAGGTTCTATTTGACCAAAGGAGCTGGAGTCAAATTGACTGATTCCGTAGATTCTTACTACCAAAAGGGAGAATGGACTTGGGAAAAAACTGAAAGATCTGTAATCGATCTCTGTAAAAAACTAGGGAAATATGGTCACAGAATAAAGCTCTCAGACCTTAAAGCTGATAAATACACCAAACTGATCCCGGATTTATCTGAGGACACAGTAAAGCAGGTGATGACTAGCATAGAAAATAAGCTTTCCAAAGGCTTGGAGCAAGAGCGAAATGAAGTGTTGCTTCACACTGGTCCACACCACGATGATATCTCTCTAGGTATCTTGCCTCATATCACTAACCAACTTCATGAGCCTAGCAACGAAGCCCACTTCTCCGTGTTGACTTCTGGTTTTACTGCCGTGACGAATACTTTTGTGATCGATACACTTCAGTTGACTAAAAAACTTCTGGATAACGGAAAGATTCAAATGGTTAACTTTGAAGACTTTTTTGAGGTAGGCTATAGCCTGAAAACAGACAAAGACGTCTATCATTACCTTACCAATGTAGCTTCAGAAGATGCAGATGAGCGACTAAGAGGACTTTGTCACAGAGTAGTCAGAGCTTTGATTATTGTATATGAAATCAAAAACAAAACTCAACTCAGAGAAACTATCAACGATGTCATCAGCATTCTCAAGAATAGCTATGACGGAGAGAAGAATTCCTCCAAGGTCCAAAAACTGAAAGGAATGATCCGTGAGTTTGAGGAAGAATTGGTATGGGCACACTTTGGGGTGCAAGTGAAAAATGTACATCACCTCAGACTCGGATTTTACACGGGAGATATTTTCACAGAGCAGCCTGACAAAGACCGCGACGTAGAACCGATCGTGGAAATGTTTAGAAAAATCAATCCTACAAAGATTAGTTTAACACTCGATCCAGAAGGATCAGGACCTGACACTCACTACAAAGTACTTCAGGCGACTGCAGCAGCTGTGAAAAAGTGGGGAGAAGAGAAAGATATCAGTGATTTGAGAATTATCGGTTATAGAAACGTATGGTTCAAATTTGAACCGCACGAGGCAAATGTAATCGTACCGGTTTCTTTGGGGGATATGTCTGTGATGGAAGATTCCTTTGCCAATTGCTACATGAGCCAAGTGAAAGCTTCTTTCCCTAGCTACTCTCATAATGGAAAATTCAGTACGGTAGCCAAGAGAATCTGGGTAGATCAGCTGAACGCTATTCAGTTATTACTTGGTAAAAATTACTTTTACCAGCATGAGCGCGCGAAAGTGCGATCTAGCCACGGATTAATTTTCTTCCGTGATATGAACGTGGAAGAATTCTTGGCCACGGCAAGAGAGCTGGAGAAATCCATAGAAGGAATGCTTTAATAGATAAGATCAAGCTAAACTCTGACTGACAGGATATTCTGTCAGTCTTGGTTTTTATAATAAACCTATCAACCTTATTATTTGTAGCGAATGGAAAAAGCCATTTTAGGATTAGACATTGGAGGCACCGGAATTAAAGGTGGTGTGCTAATTAATGGACATTTAGAGGATATACGATCCATTGCTACGCCTGCAAAGGAAAGCAAAGAATTCATTCTTGAAACTATTGCGAATTTCATTGAAGGTTATATTTCCTATGACCTGATAGGAATCGGTGTGGGAATACCTGGATTAGTAGACGTGCGTGAAGGCATAGTTCTAGGACTTTCAAACATTCCGGCTTTTCAACATGTAGAGTTGAAAAAATTCCTGACTGACAGATTCTCCAAACCTGTTTTCATAAATAACGATGCCAATTGTTTTGCTTCTGGTGTTCATAAATTCGGAGTAGGTCGCAAGTTCAATCACTTGGTCGGGCTGACTTTAGGAACTGGTGTCGGAGGTGGTATTGTGATCAATGGTCATCTTTACAGTGGAGTTAATTCCGCAGCGGGAGAATGGTGCTCATCACCCTATTTGGATTACGACTTTGAGCACTATTGTAGTGGTAAGTTTTTTGAAAAATACTATCATAGCAAGCCAAAGGCGCTGGCAAAACTTGCACTAGCAGGCGACGCTACAGCCATAAGAGCTTTTGATGAATTTGGTCACCACCTAGGTGAACTTGTCAAACATATATTATACGCACTGGCTCCTGAAGCTGTAATTTTGGGTGGATCGATCAGAAAGACCTACCCTCTTTTCAAAAACGCTTTATTCCAGTCCATTTCCACTTTCAAATACCCAACTGTCATTGAAAGGTTTGAAATTTTACTTTCGGAAATGGATGAAACCGCAATACATGGAGCTGTCGCTTTAGTGGAATTAGAAAAAGAAAATGAAGTTGTAAACAATTAGGTATAAATTGGTTTGTAGTTTTAAAAAGGTGGCTTTCTTGCAAGGCCACTTTTTTTGTGGACTACCGTCTGTCTCTTAACTTTTTTACACACAGAGAGCATAACTTTTTGATTCAACCCTATGTAAACTTTGTCACTTTGTGCTAAAAAACACATCAAAAACTAGCTACTCTTTAGCCTTGAACATTGAATTTGATTATTGAACATTGATCATTGATCATTGAACATTTCTTCAGCCAATTATAAATTCTTTGATTTCAGATTTAAGGCTTTCAAAATGGTTTTTCAACCCCTCAAAATCACCTGCTTCTACAAGTTTGCTGTCAATTAACGAACTTCCCATTCCTACTCCATAAGCCCCAGCTTGAAAAAATGACTTGATATTAGTCTTAGAAACTCCACCTGTAGGAAGCAATTTGACCTCATCGAAGGGTCCCAATATGTCTTTGATAAACTCCACTCCTAGATGAGTAGCCGGAAAAAGCTTGACGGCTGATGCCCCTAGAGACCATGCTTTATAAACTTCAGTTGGCGAAAAAGCTCCAGGGAAAATCGGAATATTTTCGTCGACAGCGTGTTCAATAACAGTTTCATCTATAATCGGAGTTACAATAAATTGAGCTCCAGCATCAATCGCTTCTCTGAGATCAGTAAGATTACATACTGTACCTGCGCCGATATTGAGGGATGGAAATTTATTTCTCAAGATTGAAATCATGGACACTGCTTCAGGCGTATTCATGGTCACTTCTAGTGTAGTAAGTCCTGCTTCTTCGAAGGCTTTGGCTATTTTCAGCACCGCATCAAGAGATTGCCCTCTAATGATTCCTATAATTGGTGCCGCTTTATACCGTTTCCAAAAAAGCGAAGTTGAAGTTTCCATTTGAATTTAATTGCGTTTGAATCGATACATGATTGATAATACAAGGTAATGCCTGCTTTGTAAACTTCAAGTAATATCGATGCAGATCAGCCGCAGGACAAAACTATCTTTAATAATTACTCTATCCCTATTAAAAGAAAGAGCCCGAATCCTTTTAGAATCGGGCCTTAATCTCAAATCTCTAACTCTCTAATCTCAAATTTCCCTCACTTCGTCAAAGGCTTTTCCCGCTGCATTTCGACCATATCAACTGGCGGCGGCGTATTGTCCCCCAATAAATGCTGCACAAAGTAATCCCCCATTTTCCAGAAGAAATACTCAGTCATATCTCCATAGCCATGTCTCTGATCCGGCAAAACAACTAATTCAAAGCGCTTTCCTGCCTTGATCAATGCACTCGCCATTCTCGTAGTATTCGCAGGATGTACATTATTGTCAGCGCTACCATGAGACAGCATCAAGTGACCTTTAAGGTTCTTTGCCAAGTCAGGATTCTTATCTATTTGGTACATAAATGTAGTGTCACCTTTTGCATTGATCTGCTCTTTCACACCATGATGCTTTTCAGACCACCAGCGGTTGTATACACTATTGTCATGATTTCCCGCTGAGGAAACAGCCACTTTGAAAAAGTCCGGATAAACCAACATTGCTGCAGTGGACATAAAACCTCCTCCGGAATGTCCATGAATACCTACTTTTGATTTATCGATGAAATCGTATCGGTCTGCTAATTGCTCTATCGCAGCTTTTTTATCAGCCAAACCATAATCTCTTAGATCTCCGTAGCCATAATTATGATACCACTTCGAGCGACCTGGATGACCTCCTCTATTCCCTAGCGTGATAACTACAAAACCAAACTGAGCCAAACGATCCGTCCTGTCCAATCTCGCTGAGAAAGCCTTGTCCACCGCTTCAGTTTGTGGACCAGGATAAACATATTCTATAATCGGATATTTGCGCGCAGAGTCAAAATCGTAAGGCTTATACATCACGCCATATAGATCTGTGACACCATCATCTGCTTTAAAGGTGAAAGGTTCGGGAAATTGATAGCCAGTGGCAAAAAGATTGGAAAGATCAACGGTTTCCAAATCCATAACTTTATTTCCCGATTTATCCTTCAGCACGGCAACCGGGGTAGTATTCACTCTGGAATAATTATCAACAAAAAATGTAGCACCATCATTGATTTCGCTGGCGTGATTGAAATCTCCGGAATTTAAAAGTGAAATGGCGCCGCCATCCAAGCTCACACTATACAAATGCTCGTAATAAGGATCTTCTGCTTTTTCTCGACCATTGGCCACGAAGTACAACTTTCTACCCTTTTCATCAACTCTAGCTACCCGGTCAGTATGAAATGCTCCTGAAGTCAATTGACGCTTGAAGGTCCCGTCTTTTCCATACAAATAGAAATGGCCCCAGCCATCTCGCTCGGACCACCAGACAATTTCATTATCCAATATTTCCGGTTTTAAGAAATCGATGTAGGTATTGCTTCTCTCTTCGATTACCACTTCCTTTTCATTTGTTTTCATATTCCAGCGGCAAATATCCACACGCTTCAAATCCCTGGAAGTAATAGAAAAGTAAAACTCATCCATGTCCCCTAGCCAAGTCACTGGACGGAAATCATCATCTCTGGAGCTTTCTAATGAATTCGAATTACAAACATTCAACGACTGATCCTTGAAAGTCGCTACTGGAAGATTGGCTAACTCCTGTTTGTCAAAGGAATAATGCAGCAAGTAAGTGATTGGCTGATCTTTATCTCCAGGCATAGCATATTTGTAGGTCTCCAAAGTAGGACGTGGATTCTTGGTACTATGAATCACCCAAAGGTCTTTTACCTTTCGCTGATCCGTTCTAGTCATCACAAATTGCTTGGAGTCTGTACTCCAGTACGCGCCGACACGCTTTCTCTTATCCTTATTTTTCTCAGTTTCCTCGTTGTCCTCGCCTCTTCCGCTGAAGCCATATTCGAAGTTCTCTTCCCCGTCTTCCGTCAATTGGTGCTCTACGATGGTACTGTCTTTTTCGTCTTTTACTGCTTTCAGGAAGTTCTCCTTGTCCATCCAATAGAGATTATTCTCCTTTCCATAAATCACTTTGGACGAATCCGGAGATATATTTGCCCAACTCAAACGTTCGGGATCTTTGGGAGAATCAGTAATTTCAGTCAGCTTTTGGTTTCCGATATCATAGTGAAAAACGAACGTTTTTTTCTCCATCGAATCCTTCTTGGTTTTGTCCTTTTCCTTGATTTCTGCCCAGTCTTTTTTTAGCACATCTTCTGTACCTTTTACTTTGAATTTGATGGTATTTTCATCCTGGAGAAACTTCAAGTCTTCCAGTTTCAAGTGAAGGCCGTCCACTGGATCCTTTGTGATTTTGGTGATTTCCATGGCAAGCTTATCTCTGTCAAAAAGTTGATTCTTTGTTTTTCTCACCGGATCCACGATGTACCAGTTTTTCCCTTGGCTGGTTTCAAACTCGTACCAAAAACGGTCTGATTTTTTCATCCAATGTGGATCCACTCGAGTAGAGAAAACCAGTTTTTTCATTTTCTCAGGTGAAAATCTAGCTGCCAATTCATAATTACCCTGATAAACCTTGTCTTGGGAGAAGGCTGTGTGCAAAGTCATTAAGAATACAAATGCGAGTAAAGTATGCTTCATAATTGTTCTATTTGGGAAAACGAATCTAAATCAATCTTCTTCTTTAGAAAGAACCACTAGTATAAATTCTCACATGCAACTCCTGCATTTATTCCACTTCTCCACCCTGAACTCCTTATATTTACGGCTAGAACAGTGATTTTCACATCTTTTTAACATTAAGATTACATTAGGGGAAAAATTCAAAGTATTGTTACTATTTTTTTAATAATCCACTGACACTGAGTTCAATTGAGGGTTTTACCTTTCATCCAAAACCAGAATAGTGAAGACCCAATTCAAAACGATAGTCGTATCCGATGTACATTTGGGTACAAAAGGCTCAAAAGCTAAAGAGATCGCTCGGTTTCTGAAGCAGTATGATTGTGAAAATCTCATTCTAAACGGAGATATAATCGACGGTTGGCAACTCAAAAAGTCAGGGTCTTGGAAAAGAAAGCACACACGCTTTTTCAACAGAATTCTGAAAATGATTGAAAATCACAATACTAAGGTCTACTACCTGAGAGGAAATCATGATGATTTTTTGGACCAGATCCTGCCCTTTCAAATGGGGAATCTTTCGATACAGAAAGACTTGGTGTATGAAAGTCACGGTAAAAAGTACTTTATCACGCATGGTGATGTGTTTGACAGCATCACCACCAACCTCCGCTGGATCGCCTATCTGGGAGATATCGGCTACACTTTTCTTCTTTGGCTTAACAGTGTGGTGAACCACCATCGCATCAAACGTGGTCTCCCCTATTTTTCGCTTTCCCAATATGTGAAAGGAAAAGTAAAGTCAGCTGTTTCCTACATAGATCAATACGAAGAAGAATTGGCGAAAATGGCCAAAGCCAAAGGATGTGACGGAATCATTTGTGGGCATATCCACAAGCCTGAGAACAGGGATATTGAGGGTATTCACTACCTGAATTCAGGAGATTGGGTGGAGACTATGAGTGCTTTGGCAGAGGATCACGATGGCAACTGGCAGCTGATCTATTACAATGAGATAAATTTCAAAGAAGCCAAAGATGACAGTTTGCAACAATTTTTCATCGGCAAACCGGAACCTACCATTATTCCAATGAGAGAAGTTTCTTTTGAAGCATCAAAGGATGACCTCGAACCACCTTCTATTACTATCATTCAATGAAATCGATGAAATTTTTATTTTTAGTACAGGGCGAAGGTCGGGGTCACATGACGCAGGCTATAGCATTTTCTAATCTACTGAAAACCCAAGGGCATGAATTAACTGGTGTAATTCTCGGAAAAAGTAAGCGAAGGGAAATTCCCGAATTTTTCTCCAGAGAAATATTGGCTCCTATCCATTTGGTGGAAAGTCCAAATTTTGCCTGTGATAACGATGAAAAGAAGATTTTGATAGGTAAGACGATCCGCCAGAATGTAGCGAAATTTGGCACCTTTTGGAAAAGTTTAATGCAGATTCACGAAATAGTCAAAGCCGAAGAACCTGACATTATTCTGAATTTTTACGATTTATTGGGAGGAATCTATAATGGCATTTTTCGACCAAAAGCAGCGCATTGGGTGATCGGACATCAGTATTTGATTTACCATCCGGAGTTTAATTACGCAGCCAACAAAGGACTGAACAAGTTCCTTTTCAGGCTAAATACAAGAATGACTGCCATAGGTTCGTCAGAAAAATTGGCGCTATCATTTTACGAATTGGAATCAACAAAGGACATTACTGTAGTGCCTCCACTGCTTAGGGAGGATTTAAAAAAACTAACTCCAACTTCAGGCGACTTTTTCCTCACTTATATAGTCAATTGCGGATATGGCAAAGAAATTTTGGAGTTTGCCCGAGCCAACCCACATCTGAGAATAAGAGCTTATTGGGATAAAAAAGACGCCGCAGAAATTGAGGAGCCACTACCAAATTTGAGCTTTCACCGCGTTCATGACAAAAACTTCCTTCGGGATATGGCTGCATGTAAAGGTTTGGTAAGCACTGCAGGGTTCGAATCCATTTGCGAGGCGATGTATCTCAAAAAGCCTGTGATGGTAATTCCTGTCAATGGACAATATGAGCAAGCTTGCAATGCAGTTGATACAGTTCACTCAGGTGCTGGAATAGCCTCAGACAACTTTGACTTCAGCAAATTGGAAAATTTAATTCAAACTAAATTCAACCCGGATAATTCCATGAAAGCATGGACCAACATTTGGCCTTATGCTTTCCAGCAGCTCACCTTGGAAACAAAAATGACTGAGCCGGATTTTGTCCTGACACAGTCATTTTCATAATTTATTAACATGGTTATAGGGAATGATGCTAATAACCAATATTTCTTTGCTCACCGGGCCAGAAGACCGATGACCGAAGCGGCCTAAATTATAGTGTTAGTCAAAGCTTGTAAAGCTTTTGCCTCTTTACTGGTAAAAAAGCGGATAAACATATTTGTTGTTTCAAACTAGCAATTGTTCAAAGCTCTTTGCTCTGGAGAGAGCTCAGATACTGCTTTGAATACAATTTTTCCATCTTCTTCAACTTGGTAATACGGAAAATTGACCATTTTGACTTGTCTTCGTTCAGGAGCATCCATATTCAGGAATATAACTTGGAGCTCATTGTACATAAGAAACAAATTATTTCGCTCCTCCATGGACAAGGAAGCATCGTTTCTACCTTTATTACGCATCAATTCATATTGGTAGGAGACCTTTTTGTAGGACTCTAAGAGTTCTCCAGGAGTAGGTGGAGTAGGTGGAGGAGGTGGTGGACCTAATATACTACGCTCTTCAGCAGTTAAATCAATTGCCTTTTTGTAATAAACTTCGCCTTTGGATGTCAATTTAATGTAAGGAACATAAGGAATCACTGGACGCCTGACCTTTGGCTTGTCATGGAATGCAACCTGGAAGTACATACTACCAAGTTCAGAAAACATCTTGGTTAACTTCTCTTGCTCCGCTTTGCTTCTGTTTACAAAGTGAGGAGCTTGCTTTCGAAGCTTTTCGTAGGCTGCATAAGTATCTATGTATGCTTGAAGATCATTCTTAATCTGAGCAGCTTTTACTGCTGGAGGCCATTTGTCTGCAGTTTCTACTTTCTGTGCGGCCACAGGATCCTTTTCTTTTTTTACCCAAGGCTTGCCAAAGTTGATTCTTTTGTCTTTTGGATAAATGTAAAATTTATCATCCTTATCCAGCGGATTTCCTTTTCCGGATTTTGCTCCAAAAGCATTTTCATAAGCTTCATCACTATACATATGAACCTGATGTTCCTGTGGGAAACGCTCAGAACGGGCATTTAGATGGACAAAACTGTTAAAGAAAAAAACGACATCTGAAATACTCATATTCTCTAGTTGAGAATTTGAAATAACCTTACCATCCAGCCATAGCGCAAAATCTTTCGGATTTTTCCAAGCTTCAAATTCACTACTGCTTGGTTGTTTTTTGGCAGGTGCTTTTGTAGGGGGCATCAAATGTATTTTTTCAGATTCAGATAGCTCATCATAAGATTTGGCTATTAATTCTCCAGCTTCATTCTCCACAAAAAATGAAGCATTCTTGTAATACTTTTCTTTCTCTTCAATTTGTTCGGCTGAAAACTTAGGTAATTGATCTTGGTTCACATCCTGATACTTATCTTCTTCACCATTTTTTCTTCCATGATCAAAGGAAACATAATGAATCTTCCTAATATCAAGATCTCTCAACAAAGACTGAAAATCACTCAAATCTCCCATAGAAATTCCTGACTCAGTGACTAAGTTAATCTTTACAGCATTTTTAAAATTTTTAGCCTCCTTAATCAATTCCTTTACAGCGTCCAAGTCATAATTCTCATTTTCATATTGAATTAATCCATCTGGCTTCAGCGTAAAACTCAAATCAAAATCTATAGGCTCGAGATATTTTTGATTTGCAGTATTTAAATACACTTCACTCTCAATATTTTCATTTTCTTGTTTTGCCGTCACTCTTTCACTAAAAAAGTAAACTAACGCTCCCAAAACAGGAACCAAAGCAAGCACTTTGATCCAGGTACTGGAATTCTTTGATTTTCTCTTCATCATTTCAAATCGTTTTTTGGTTAATGAAAAATTCAAACTGCTGGCCAAGCCATATTTCTGCTCAGAAACCATCATAGCAAGTAGTTGACTTTCATACTTCTCTATGGGAGTGCTGCGCAAAGCTATCTCGTCAGCTATAAATTCATGATTGAGTTTGATGCTAGTTTTTGCCCAGTGCAACCCAGGATGAAACCACAGCGGCACAAGCAATGCCTCAATAAAAAGGTTATCCCAGCTATGCTTTTCAGCCACATGTGTACATTCGTGAGTAAATACAGCATCGGTAAATGTCCCATTTTCCAGGTCTGATTCTGCCACGAAAATGTATTTGAGAAAGGAAAATGGAAGGGAATCTTCTTGCAGTAATACTAAAGTCTGCCCGCGGTAATTGATCTTAATATTCCGCTGAATCTTATTGACCAGAACCTTGATGTTCCGCCCAAATCGATATAAGAAAACAAGTGAGATAAATCCGTAAAGCCCAATTAAAAGATATTCCCAACTGAATTTAGACTCAGGAACTGCGTCAAATACCTCCTCTTGAGATGAATTTGTACTTTCCGCTTCAAAATAAACTGGCTCAGAAATCTTATCAGCTGGTTGTGCTACAGTTTCCGCAGGAACTTCAATCGTATATAGCGGAATCAGAAAGGATGCGACTACAGAGAATAACAGAAAAAATCGGTTAAATCTGTGTAGTACTTCTTTCTGCAAAAGCACTCTGTGAACTAAAAGTAACAGAAGTAAGCAGGCTATGGATTTGAGTAAGTAGACGATCATTTTTTCTGATTTAGCTGGTCTTCGATAATACGCTTAAGTCCTAATAACTCCTCTTCGGAGAGCTCCGTCTTCTTTGTGAAAAAAGACGCAAACTGTGCTGGCGAATCGTTGAAGAAGTTTTTGATCAAGCCTTTTAGGTGCTTTGAGAAATAACTTTCTTTTGTAACCAACGGATAATATTCACGCAACTTTCCATTGGCCTCATAGCTAACAAATTCCTTTTCCTGCATACGCTTCAGTAAGGTGGAAATAGTGGTGGTAGCAGGCTTGGGTTCGTCATACGCATCCAATAAATCCTTCATAAAAGCTCTCTTCAGCTTCCATAAATGGTTCATAAGTTCTTCTTCAGCTCTGGATAGTTTCATTACCTTTGGATTAAATTATATCTACAAATGTAGAACAATTATTTTCATCTACAAGTGTAGATGATAATTTAACATTTATTGGGGACCTAAAGCGATAAAACAAAAACTGTTTGATTCGGATTTTTGCTTTACATAGGATTAAATCATGAAATAGTCTGATTTTCAGATTATACTTCAATTGAACAGAAGGGATATTTAATTGAAAATTCAAAAAAATAACTATCCAATCCTTAAACGCATTTGGGTTTTTCGAGCTATAATTAGTAGAAATTGATAATTTCGAGAATTGCCCATACAGAGATTTACATGTCAGCTGAAAATATACGATTACAAGAAGATAGAAATTTCACCAAACACTGGAAGAAATGGGGTCCATACCTCACCGAAAGACAATGGGGAACGGTACGTGAAGATTACAGTCCTGATGGTTCGGCTTGGGAAAACGTTACTCATGATGATGCCCGAAGCAAAGCCTATCGCTGGGGTGAAGAAGGTATCGGTGGGATTTCAGACCATAAACAGAAATTTTGCCTGGCCTGGGCCTTTTGGAATGGTAAAGATCCTTTTCTCAAAGAGCGTCTATACGGCCTGACAGGCAACCAAGGAAATCATGGTGAGGATGTAAAGGAAATTTATTATTACTTGGACTCCACTCCTACCCATAGTTATATGAAGATGCTTTATAAGTATCCTCAAGCCGAATTCCCCTATCAGCAGCTGCTCGAAGAAAACTCGAAAAGAGGCAAAGCAGATGGAGAATATGAACTCATCGATACGGGAGTTTTTGATAAGGACGAGTACTTTGACATATTTATAGAATACGCCAAGCAAGATGTAGAAGATATCATCGCGGTGGCAACTATTCATAACCGCGGTCCCAAAGAAGCAAAAATATGGGTGATGCCTACACTTTGGTTTCGAAAAACCTGGTTTACAGGCCACGAACCATTTATGCCCAAGCTTTCCAAAACAGGAGATAATACCATTAAGGCTTTTAATCCTAAATCCGGGAACTACTCGATCACCTTTGATGGAAATCCAGATCTGAAATTTTGTGATAATGAGACAAACAGAGAGCGGATCTATGACATTGGGAATGAGAAAAAATACCTAAAAGATGCAATCAATGACTTTGTTGTAAATGGAGACTCCAAACATATAAATCCTGCAAATAAGGGCACAAAAGCAGCAGCTATTTATGAAATCACAATTCCTGCAGGAGAAAGCAGACAAGTAAAACTTCGACTACAGCATCAAATTGACGAAAATCCCCTGGAGATCTGTGACACTTGCATGGAGCAGAGAAAAAATGAAGCAGATGAATTCTACTCTGCTCTCCAAGAGCGGGTAACAGATCCTGACTTGATGAATATCCAGCGCCAAGCCTACGCCGGAATGATGTGGTCCAAGCAGTTTTACTATTATGATGTAGAGCGCTGGCTAGAAGGTGATCCGGGTAGGTATAAACCTCCTGTAACCAGAAAAAAAGGCAGAAATAGTGACTGGCGGCACTTACAAAATTATGATATTATTTCCATGCCGGATAAGTGGGAGTATCCTTGGTATGCAGCTTGGGATCTTGCTTTTCACACCATTCCAATAGCCAGAATAGATCCTGAATTCGCAAAGAATCAACTGATCATCATGCTGAATGAATGGTACATGCACCCAAATGGGCAGATTCCGGCATACGAGTGGAATTTTTCGGATGTGAATCCTCCAGTACACGCCTATGCAGTTCAGCGTGTCTATCAGATAGATAAGAAGGCAAATAACGGCGTAGGAGACCACGAATTCCTTGAGCGATGCTTGCATAAATTAATGCTTAATTTCACCTGGTGGGTCAATCAAAAGGATAGTGATGGCAAAAACATCTTCGAAGGCGGATTCCTAGGTCTTGATAATATTTCGGTATTTGATAGAAGTCATGCTCAGAGATACCAAGGGAAACTGGAGCAAGCAGATGCTACCTCGTGGATGGCTATGTTTTCGTTAAATCTTCTCAGGATTTCTCTGGATCTCTGCGAATTCAATACCGTCTACCAGTTCACTGCGACCAAATTTCTAGAACACTTTCTTTATATCGCCGGAGCCATGAGCAATATCTCTGAAGAGCATATTTCTCTTTGGGATGATGAGGATAATTTCTTTTATGATGTTTTTCACATTCCTGGCAAAGATCCTAGGAAAATGAAGGTGCGCTCCATTGTTGGTTTGATTCCATTATTCGCAGTAGAACCTATTCGTGAAGATCTTTTTGACAAACTTCCTGAGTTCAAAAAGAGATTGGCTTTTTTCCTCCGTGAAAAGCCAAAACTGGCGGCTTTGGTTTCAAGCTGGATTCAGCCTGGCTATGATAAACGAAGATTATTCTCCCTTCTCCGTGGGCATAGAATGAAGAGTGTGCTACAAAAAATGTTGGATTCTGATGAATTTCTAAGTGATTACGGAATCCGATCTCTTTCCAAATACCATGAAAAGAAGCCATATTCTATGAAAATTGGCGGAGAAACGCTCTCTGTCCGTTACACTCCGGGAGAGTCCGACACAGTAATGTTTGGGGGTAATTCTAATTGGCGCGGTCCGATTTGGTTCCCAATCAACTTTCTGCTGATAGAATCTCTGAAGAAATTTGACTTCTACTACGGGGGAGACTTCTCTATCGAATATCCCACAGGATCTGGCAAATTCATGACCATGGACATCATAGCTAAGGAGCTATCTATGCGCTGTATGAAAATTTTCATGAAGGACAAAAATGGATATAGACCTGTGTATGGTTCCAAAAAAACAAAGTTTCAGGAAGACCCTCACTTCAAGGATTATATTCTTTTCTACGAATATTTTCACGGGGATAGCGGAGCAGGACTAGGCGCTTCTCACCAGACAGGATGGACAGGTTTGGTGGCTGAGATGATTCACAAATTTTACAAAATCAGAGAAGAACAGCATCATGATTCTAAAACCCTTTTTAGAAGCTAATCGAATAGAAGCAGGATGTGATGAAGTAGGGCGAGGATGTCTGGCAGGACCAGTGATGGCCGCGGCTGTGATTTTACCTGTTGATTACTCGAATCAATGGATCAATGACTCTAAAAAACTTGGTAAAAGGCAGCGTGAAGACTTGATCGAAGAAATAAAAGGAAAAGCGCTGGCCTGGCAAGTTGCCGAAGCAAGTGTTGAAGAAATTGACCGGATAAATATCCTGAATGCTTCTTTTCTGGCTATGTCCAGAGCTGTACAAGGTTTGAGGATCAGCCCAGAACACCTCCTGATTGATGGAAATCGCTGGAGATCCACATTAACTATTCCGCACACCTGTGTGATCAAGGGAGATGGATTATATGCAAGTATTGCTGCAGCATCTATTTTGGCTAAAGTATATAGAGATCAGTTTATGGAGAGAATGGCAGAAGAATTTCCTCACTATGGATGGGAGCGAAATGCTGGCTATCCCACTAAAACTCATCGATCTGGAATAGAAACTCATGGGCCATGCATCTGGCATAGAAAGAGTTTTCGACTGATGAAAGAAGTGATTCAGTTAGAATTCTGAATAAGAAAATTTGCCTATTGTTAGGGTACTCTAACTTTTTATTTAAAGCGACTCATATTTTTTCTTAGATTTCTTTATTATTTGACAAGCAAACTAAATCGCCACTTGTGAGCTCAGAATCCCTCAGTGAAGTACATGGTTCGGTGCAGACCAACAAGAAAGGTTGGAGGAAGATTTTTGCATTCCTTGGCCCAGCCTATTTGGTAAGTGTAGGCTATATGGATCCTGGGAACTGGGCAACTGATCTTGCCGGTGGATCTGAATTTGGATATCAATTGCTATGGGTGCTATTGATGTCAAATCTTATTGCGCTACTACTTCAATCTCTAAGTGCAAGGTTAGGTGTAGTTGCTAAGCTGGATCTGGCTCAGGCTTCAAAGCATGCCTATCCTAAGTGGGCTAATATTCCACTTTACATTTTGGCAGAAATAGCCATAGCTGCTTGCGATCTGGCAGAGATTGTAGGGATGGCAATAGGACTTAATTTGCTATTTGATTTACCTCTAATCTGGGGAGTCGCGATCACAGCTTTGGATACGTTGCTTTTGCTTTTTCTTCTGAACAAAGGCATGCGTACAATGGAGCTCTTCATTGTTTCTTTGGTATCCATTATAGGCTTTTCATTCGTTGCTGAAATGTTTATAGTAGGTCCGGTATATGGAGATGTGATCCATGGATTAGCACCTTCTGCTCTTAGCGGAAACGCGTTATATATTGCAATTGGGATTATCGGGGCCACGGTCATGCCTCATAATTTATATCTGCACTCCTCACTTGTTCAGACACGGAAAATCAATTCTTCTCATAAAGGAATAAAAAGTGCAATCCGTTTTAATTTTATAGATTCAGCAATTGCTCTGAACCTCGCATTCTTTGTAAATGCCGCGATTCTGATTTTGGCTGCAGCTGCCTTTCACGTGAATGGCTATTTAGATGTAGCGGAAATTCAAGACGCTTCCAAATTGCTGGAAAATCTTTTCGGAAGCATCGCTCCCACATTTTTTGCAATTGCACTGATCGCTGCGGGGCAAAGCTCTACTATCACAGGAACTTTGGCAGGGCAAATCGTGATGGAAGGACATCTCAATATCCGGATTCAGCCATGGGTGCGGAGGTTGATTACTCGATTGATCGCGATTATTCCTGCGATGATTACCATTCTTTACTTTGGAGAAGTTGCTCTGGGAAAACTTCTTGTATTAAGTCAGGTCGTTTTGAGTCTTCAGCTGGGCTTCGCGGTCATTCCACTGATCCATTTTAATTCGGACAAAAAGCTGATGAAAGCATTTACAATCAAGCTATGGGTGAAAATTTTAGCTTGGACTAGCGCGGCAATTATTGTTTTTCTTAATGTGCAATTGGTGATCAATGAGATTCAAGGTTGGTTGGCAGAAGCAGGTGAAAATGCAATTTACATTTACACAGTAATTCTGCCGATTATTATAGCCTGCTTTGCCTTGCTGATTTACATTTTTATCCACCCTATGCTGTCGGCTTCCGAAAAGAAAAAGAATTTGATACCACATGGAAGGGCATTGGAATTTGAGGAAGGAAACCCAATAGTTTATGAGCGGATTGGTATCGCTATTGACTTTGCGGAAAATGATCAAGCCATTATTCAAAATGCATTAAAACTAGGTGGGAAAGATGCCCAATACACATTAATACATATTGTGGAAAGTGCGGCTGCCAGATATTTAGGGAAAAACACCTTGGATCATGAAACTCAAGAAGATGTGGATAGTCTCAAGCTATATCAGGAAAAACTAGTGGCGCTTGGCTACAAAGCGGAAAATGAAATTGGCTTCGGAAATGCGGCAGGCGAGATAGCAAAAATCACAAATACGAAGGGTTTAGATCTCTTGATAATGGGCGCCCACGGACATAAAGGATTTAAAGACTTGCTTTTTGGTACCACGGTAGACAAGCTTAGACATCAAGTGAAAACACCAATATTGATCGTGAAATAACCGATATTTCCTTAATTCTTGAATTTCAAAAGCGAAATTTATTAGAATGGAAAAGACAGTCTTCTTTTTTAAAAATAATACTATTAAGAGCTATTCATTTTTGTCAACTGCTATCAACCTTTTTCTAAATAAATAAAAAATTCGTTACTACGCTTATTCAGCATCCATTGATAGAGCTTGATATCTTTGATAAACATTTAATGTGTCACAAACAATTTATTCATGAACTGGATACTATTAATCTTGGGAGGTTTATTCGAAGTAGGTTTTGCCTCCTGTCTTGGCAAAGCAAAACATGCAACTGGTATAGAAGCTTATGGATGGTATGCAGGATTTATTGTGTGCCTGACATTCAGCATGCTGCTTCTCATCAAAGCAACTCAAACCCTGCCTATAGGTACAGCCTATGCAGTCTGGACTGGCATCGGTGCTGTTGGAACTGTACTGGTAGGAATATTGGTATTTAAAGAATCAGCTGAGTTTTGGAGAATTTTCTTTCTCATCACCCTCATCGGATCCATTATTGGGTTGAAATTCGTCTCTTCACACTGACTGAACTGGAGACGAATCCACTGTATCAAAAGTGTTACTGACATCATTCTTTTTGATTTCCTGCAAACTGCCTTTTGTCAGTATTTCGGTCAGGTTTAAACCAGCAAGCATATCCGCTGTACCTGTTCCCATTCCCATTACTGTGCGCATAGCATCTTGAGTGCTAGCACTTAAAAAGGTAATAAGCTCTTTAGGTACGTGATAAATATTTCCATTGGTGGGATTTGGCGCTGTAGGAACAAAAACAGTATAGAGGGTTTCATCTACTTGGTCTGTGATAAATCCTGTCATCATAGTTCCTGATCGAAAAGGATCCAAAAGCACCACTTCAGAAAAAGGTAATTTTTTTAAGCCCACAAACTGATAAACAGTTTGATGTATAAGGCTGTAAAGGGGAATTTTTGTTAGGTATTTATGCTCAAATTTTTTGAAATGAACTCTACCATATCTGTTTCTTACGACCACCCCGATCATGAAGACAAAGACTGCAAGAATTCCCAACGAAAGAATATTTATTATCCAATGAGGCTCCTCAGTTCCAGGATCAAGTATAGAACTCAGAGGAGTTACTATTTTAAAAATAAAATTGAAAATAAAAGATAGAAGAATGAGTATTATAGAAAGTGGAAGCAGAATCAAAAATCCCTGCAATAAGCTATCTAATATAAATCCTCTTTTAGAATTTTTTTTTATTACCGTTGGAGCTGATGTTTCTGAGTTCATGGAGAAAATTAGTTTTTTCCAAAATCGCACGAGACCTTATCGGTTCGTGCGACTATATGGAATATGGTTTTTTAGAAAAACTTAATTCAACTTAAGCTTTTCTCACCAGGTGCATGATCAAGGAGATGACAAGCAAAACCAAGAAAATGTAGAAGATAACTTGGGCGATAGAAGCTGCCCCAGCAGCTATTCCTCCAAATCCTAAAACGGCAGCAATCAAAGCGATTACTAAGAAAATTAAAATCCAGCGTAACATATATATATTGGTTAATGGTTCGATTAATAGAACTTCAAAATCATACCAACACCCTATTTTCCCCTTAATTGCGCTTAATCCTCTATTATTAATTTTTAGATAAATTTGATGGGGAATTTAAACCCCGTAATCAGCAAGGTTTATATAAAAAACCGGGATTATCTTAATGATTGTTTTCAATAGTGAAAGAGGGCCAATTTGCAGTAGAAAAATGAGGATTCGCATTATTTTAAAAAAGCATTACTTTCTTCAAATATCACTAAACCCACTATTCACCACTTCAAAAAAATAAGCTCTCAGAATATCTGAAAGCTTATATTAATCTGGTGATTGATTACTACTTTTCTATTCAATTTTTTCAAATACGAGTTTTCCAGAGCCAGGATTCTTACTTATAGGTTCAAGCACCATGTGATTGCTGTCTAATTCTACAATCTTGGCTTGTCTGATCTCGGATCCTGATTTGATCGTCATTACACTATCCTCAGTTATTTCTATAAGGGCTTGCTTCTGCACTACCTCTTGATTCGCATAGTCTGTATATAACAGTGAATCCCCGGGCACAAATTTATAAACCGTATTTTCTAATCTGTTTTTGATTTTGTATTCGATTCCACCACGCATAGCCGGATTAGAGTTCTGATATTGTGGAGATTTTCTTATTTCATCCATAGCATCGAAGTGTACCAGCTGCCAGGTGCCTATTAGCTGTTGAAAGTTTATCTGGCTGGATTGCAGCACTAAGGCAAGTAAAATAGTAGGGATAATCGAAAGATACATTGCCTTAGTTACGCAATTATTTTGCCAGAAAGAATTAAGGATTTCTTAAAAAACTAAAGCTATTTCAGGTGTTTTAATTCTAATTCATCTCATTGCATTAGCTTACTTGCCAAATAAGGTAACCACTCCTCCGCTTGTTTTTCAGCATATTCAGAAAGGAAATAGGCAAGTGAAGGTTTAAATGGCTGAGTTTGCATAGTCAGTCCAACTTGTTCCGGACTTTTATCGCCTTTTAAGACATTACACCTATGGCAAGCTGTGGTGAGATTTGTCCAACTGGACTTTCCTCCTTTGGATCTTGGTATCACATGATCTATGGTAAGCTGTCTTTTGCTTCCGCAATATTGACACTCGCCTTTATCACGACGAAAAATATTTGCCCGATTAAGTAAAACTCCACGATAGGGAATATTTTTAAAGTGATTCAGGCAAATTACTGCAGGATATTCAAAGCTTCTACTAACGGTACGAATGTGTAACAAATCGTAAACTGAGAGGCAGTTCGCTTTCTCCAAAAGAAGTAAGACGATGGCTTTTTGTGGAGAAACTACTGCCACGGGAGAATGATCTAAATTCAATACCAATACCCTCTTTTCCATAGTTTAACTTAATATCGACCGAGTTTCCAACTCCACCTGTTTATCCTTATTACTTCGTAAGAAATCTTCCCATTCACTCAAGTCAGAAACTTTTATTCTATTATCCATCCAAAATACTTCCTCAGCTCCAAGATACAAGGCGTATTTGACTTGCTTTCTTTCTAACTCCCTGAAAATAAATAAATCGCCTGGCAAAACGAGTTCAGGATCGATTTTTCTACCTGGAATTTTTCCTGATGTCAATGAATAACCGGCAATGTTAAAAATCAATTCAAATCCCTGGTGCTCGTCCAATCCGAAGATACTTCTCCCACCCGCTTGATAAGGTGCATTTACATATTTAATTGCAATTTCGATCAATTGCTCCCTATCGGCTTTGACCGCATGACTACGAACAGATCCAGTAAATCCAATGTGGTCCTGCCAATTAAAAAGCTCCAATTCTGAGAAATGGAGCCTGCTACCTGGAAGTAAATATAAATTCGTGCCTTGATATTCTATCGCTGCGATAGGACTCGTGACTACTTGAAAATCTGTGTTGAGGTAATTGTAATAATCAGCTTCCGGAATTTCTTTGAGTGCTTGAGTGGTGATCCATCCCTGAATCCCTGTGTCTTCATGAAGTATTTTGAACCATTGCTGATCCGATGTCATCGCTATCGTCTGGTAACATTCCCCAAAAAGTAACTGGGTAACCATGGCGGAGTCAAAAGTAGGTCTGCGGTATAGCGGTAAAATCGTTTGCCTGCAGATTCCATAAGCATCAATCAAAGGCCATACGCTGGATTTCTCTTTTTGCATCTTTTTCTTTCAGATCCTGTCGTTTATCGTGTGTTTTCTTTCCCCGACCAAGTGCAATTTCCATTTTCGCCATCCCACGGTCGTTGATAAATATACGAACAGGAATGATAGTCAGGCCTTTTTCCTGAGACTTAGTTTCAAGTTTTTCCAGTTCCTTTTTACTCAGCAATAACTTCCTATCCCGAATCGCTACGTGATTATAACTGGCCGCCATGGAATACGGGGCGATGTGCATCTGCCGCACATAAAGTTCTCCATCCAGAAAAATACAGAAAGCCTCAGTCAGGGAAACTTTAGACTCACGAATAGACTTGATCTCGGTTCCTTTCAGCACCATGCCCGCCACATGAGTATCTATGAACTCAAACTGGAAACTAGCCTTTCTATTTTTTATGTTGATGACTTTGTCAAATCTATTATCCTTAGCCATGCTTAGATTTTCATTTTTGCGAGAGGAGTGACATCCATTGATGAGAATTCTCCTTTCAAATATTTATAATGTGCTGCCATGGCAATCATGGCTGCGTTGTCTGTACAGTATTCAAATTTTGGAATGTACAAGTTCCATCCTTTTTGTGTGGCCAACTGGGTCAAAGTATCCCTCAAACCCGAGTTTGCTGATACACCACCGGCAATTGCTACATCTTTCACGCCATACTGCTTTACTGCAGCTTTTAATTTGATCAATAACATTTCCACCAGAGAGTATTGTATGCTGGCGCAAAGGTCAGCTAAATTCTCCTCAATAAATTTTGGATTTTCTTTAAGCTGATCCCGAAGGAAATACAAGACAGCAGTTTTAATTCCGCTAAATGAATAATTCAAATCTGGCATTCTGGTTATTGGAAATTGAAAAGCTTTAGGATTTCCTTCCTTAGCATACTTGTCAATGAGCGGACCACCAGGATAAGGCAATCCTAATAGCTTGGCTGTTTTGTCAAAAGCCTCTCCCACCGCATCATCCTGAGTTTCGCCGATCACTTCCATATTGAGATGGTCTTTTACCAAAACCAACTGAGTGTGTCCCCCACTCACAGTGAGACAGATAAATGGAAAATCAGGAGTGGGATCATCGATAAAGTGAGCCAAAATATGGGCATTCATGTGATTCACCTCGATCAAAGGAATATTGAGTGCAAAGGCAAATGCCTTGGCAAAACTCACGCCTACCAAAAGTGATCCCATCAGGCCCGGACCTCTGGTGAAAGCTATTGCCGATAATTGATTTTTTGAAATCCCCGATGATAAAATCGCCTCCTGAACTACAGGAATGAGGTTTTCCTGATGAGCGCGGGACGCAAGCTCAGGAACAACTCCCCCATATTTTTCGTGAACAGATTGCGTAGCGACAATATTATTAAGTACTTTGCCGTCAGCTATTACGGATGCGGAAGTCTCGTCGCACGAGGATTCAATTGCTAGAATAAAGATATCGTTGGTACCCATTGGAAAAGAACGCGAAAGTTAAGGATTTTTTGCACAAAGCGTTTCGGGTGGTACTATGGACTGTCTTTTCATTGATAATGCTTTTTATCCTATTGGCGGTGAGTTTGCAGATCACCTGGGTTCAAAATAAGGTAATCACATCTGTAACAGGTATTCTTAATAATAATTCAAATTTTCACACGGAGATAGGTAAGATCAGACTTACCTGGTGGGATGCGCTCGAGCTAGATGATGTGATTATCCGGGATCATCGGGATAGTCTGATGATCGGCGCCAAAAAGGTTAACGCGGATTTTGAATTGCTCTCTCTCATTCCACCTGGTATCACTACGATTAATGCTGTGAGGATGGAGAATGCAAAACTGCACCTACTAACTCATGACGGAGACTCTGCCATGAACATCAACATTTGGGTGGAAGAACTTTCAAATATGTTCAGTACTGGCGGATCCAGCTCCAAGCCAACTCAGTTAAAAATAAATACAGTAGAGCTAAGAAATTCTGAAATCTTCATTGTAAATGAAATAACAGATGCAATCACCAAAGGCCTGGATTACAATAGGCTTCGATTTTCTGGTATTACCTTAAATGCCTCGGACTTTTACTTGGAAGGACCTGAGATCGGGGCTGACATTAAAATGCTGACTGGCATAGAACTCACTTCCGGATTTGAGATCATGGAGCTCAAAACCAACATGAAATACGGTAGAGAATTCATGGAGTTTGACAAGTTAAGTCTTAAGTCAGAGAAAAGTCATATCAAGAACTTTCTCCGATTTGAATACGCCACTCCCGCAGCGTTCTCCAATTTTGATGAAGAAGTGGTGATCATTACCAACTTTGATGAGACTAAACTTGACTTGGGGGATTTAAAGCTTTTCGCATCTTCCTTACCGGATATTGATGATCAAATATATTTATCAGGGAAAGTAGCAGGACCTGTATCTGATATTAGGTCAGAAGAGCTTTTGGTTAGGATTGGGGAAAAGACGGCCATTTTTGGAGCTTTCAGACTGGATGGCTTGCCAAATCTCGAGGAGACCTACATCAATCTCTCTCTTAAAAATTCTACAATTTTCTCCAAGGATCTAGCGCCTTACTTGCCAACAAATATTTCCCATGAAATAGAAAAATTTAACACAATCAGGCTCACAGCCGATTTTGCTGGATACTTACGACGGTTTGATACCAATGGAGACTTCAAAACTTCCATAGGAAATATTACGGGCAGAGTCAATTTTGATATGGTGGATGGACTTCCAAAGACGGTATCGAATATCACGACACAAAACCTTGATTTAGGGATAATAGCTGAAGACAGAAAACTTCTCCAAAAAATAAGCCTCAAGGGGCACGTAAATACGACCGGCAATTCCATAAATAATCTGCTGATCGATGTAGATGCCGATGTCTCAAAATTTGGTTTTAAAAATTATGTGTACACCAACATTAAAACGGATGCTACATACGGCCGGGATTTATTCAAAGGAAACCTTACAGTAAAGGATCCAAACTTTAAAATCAATGCAAATGGAGAGCTAAACCTACGTGAATCAACTGATTCTGTGCAGATGAGTCTTCAAATCGACACTGCCTTTCTTGACAGGATGAACCTTACTGAGAAGGCTACTTTCATCAGTGGAAATCTGGATATTGACGTCAAAGGAATTGAACTTGACGATATCCAAGGAATTGCCAGATTTCGGAATATCAGGGTCGGCTATGAAGATAGATTTCTGGACGTGGGGGATTTTAATTTCCAGTCCTTATTTGCGGGAGGCACACGGACCATGTCAGTCAATTCCGACTACTTGGTGGCAGCGGCTTCAGGACAATTTGATCTTGAGCAGATGGGGCGGGATCTGGACATCCTTATAAAACAATACATAGCCATTATCCTAAACGAAGATCAACCCATAGCTGATCTACAGAGGAATTTTTCTGAAATATATAGCCTGGATCTTAATCTAAGATTGATCAATATCAATCCGATTGTCCAGCTTATAGAGCCCGATCTAAGTCTTTCTAAAAATATGGTTTTGGAAGGAGCTTTCTATCAGACTCAGGAGAATACCGTCTTTAACTTTTTCACCAGTATTGACACGCTGAAGTTTAAAAATAACTCAGCACAGAATATCAATATTGACTTTAACACCTCAAAACTCATCAATAGCCCTGATATTTTGTCTTCGTTCTATGTTTATTCGAAAACTCAGGAAATAGGCGAATCTATCCAATTCACAAATTTTGGTTTTGAGGCGATTTGGGACAAGGATGAAATGGATATTGATTTTACGCTGGATCAAGATTCAACCCAAAGTGCAGCAAAGATCAACGCTACTGCCCGCTTTTCTAACCAAAACACACAGCTTGCCTTCGAGCCATCTTCTGTCAAAGTGCTGGACAGGGAATGGAAATTCGACTCACTGAACTTAATAACAATCACTCCTGGCTTAATTCAGGTCGATAACCTGAAACTCTTCAATGAAAATCAATCTATCTCTCTACAAGGCAAGGCAAGTAACCAGGCGGAGGATAGCTTGGATTTGGCAGTAAACAATGTGAACATTGATTTACTCAATACGCTCTTTCCCCAAGATTTCGATGGCACCGCTAATGGCTTAATCACTTTTGATCACTTGCTGGACAAAGCAATGATGCAGGGAGAATTCAAATTAAATGATTTTGCCATAAATCAATTTCCCATTGGAGACATGACTGCTAAAGCTAACCTGAACTTGGATAGCTTAAATCTTTCTTTAGTAAATATTAGCCAAGGCAAGGAAACAATAAACCTTGGTGGGTACATGCTGATGTCCAATCAGGAATTAGATATGGAAGCTTCGCTGAATGAAGCCAGCTTAATTATTTTGGAACCATTTTTATCCAACTACCTATCCGATATGGGAGGTACCGTTTCGGGAAAAATGGATCTGGGAGGCACCATGTCAAATCCTCAAATAGATGGAACTGGCAGACTGAATGATGGAAAACTTACGGTAAACTACCTCAAAACCACCTATCTGCTAAATGGAAATATTCTATTCAAACCCACCCAGATCACCTTGCAGCAAGTTTCGCTGGTTGATCTTTTTGGTAATCGGGCTACCCTTACCGGAGGCATTACTCATCAGGGATTTGATAATATACAGCTGAATATCAAGGCTGCATTAAATAATCTTCAGGTAATGAATACAACCGAAGATGATAATGAGACATTTTACGGTAAAGCTTTCGTAACCGGTACTGCCGAAGCAATAGGTACTACCTCGAATTTGGATATCAACGCCCGTGCGACCAGTCAACCCAATACTGAGATCTACATCCCTCTGAGTAGTTCCAGCTCCCAATCTCAGGAGGATTTTATTCACATGATCAATATCCAGGATACTGTGCGAATCAAGCAAATAGCGGAGGAGATAAACAGACTGGAAATAGAGAATGTAAGGATGAATTTTGTATTGGACGTCACTCCGGATGCGTATGCAGAGATCATCATAGATCCCCGTACAGAGGAAGGAATCTCCGGTCGTGGCCGCGGAGTCCTGACCTTAAATGTAGACACTCAGGGTAATTTTACCTTAAACGGCACTTACGAAATCACAGAGGGAAAATATAATTTCTCTCTCTACAATGTGGTCAAAAAACAATTTAACATAAAGCCCGGTGGCAGAATAAGCTGGTATGGCGATCCATATACGGGCGTAATGGACATATCAGCAGAATACATTGAAAGTGTCTCTTTACAGCCACTATTGTTGAATACGGCCTCCACACAAACCCAAAGTTCTAATACTGCCCGAAGATATCCTGTCAAGGTTTTACTGAATCTTGACGGGCAGTTACTTTCTCCGGATATTAGTTTTGGCTTTGACTTCGCAGAATTCCCATCCAGCGGTGATGCCCAGACCACTATTTCCTCCTTTCAAAACAAGATAGCCAATGACGAGCAGGAGATGAACCGACAGGTTTTCTCAGTGATAATGACACGTTCTTTTTCTCCAGAAGGACAATTCTCAGGGGTTTCGAATATTTCCTCCAGCTTGGGGCAATTACTCTCCTCACAGCTTAATAGCTTTCTTGGTCAAGTGGATAAAAATCTGGAAGTAGATCTTGATGTGGCTAGCTTGGACCAAAATGCACTGGAAACTTTCCAGCTCAGCGTAGCTTATACTTTTCTCGACGGACGACTACGCGTATCCAGAGACGGAGGATTTACAAATAATCAGGGAAATGCAAGTGCATCATCTATCATCGGAGATTGGCAAGCCGAATACAGGCTTACTGAAGATGGCGTTTACAAAATCCGAATCTTCAACAGGAATAACTTCAATACATTTACCTCTCTTTCACTTTCTAAAAATGTAGCCACTTACGGTGTAGCAGTTTCCCAAAGTGTAGCTTTCAATTCTTTTTCTGAGCTGTTCAAAAAAATCACCAGAAAGAAAAATGAAAAAATGATCATCAACGACCAAGATGATTTTTTGCGATACCAGTTTGAAAACAAAGATTGGAAACCGATAAAACTCGATAATATTGAGGAGAGGTTGGACTCCTTGGACCAAGAACGAAAAATTAAACTATTACAAGAGGGAAGTTTTTAAACAATTGGGATGTTTTTTATATTAGATCTATAAAAACAAATGAAGAAAGTCAGTATTTTTTGGTTTCGTAGAGACCTTAGATTAGAAGATAACCACGGATTATTCCAAGCCCTCAATGAAAGTGAAAATGTTTTACCTCTTTTCATTTTTGACAAAAATATACTTGACAAACTAGGGAACAAAGCTGATGCGAGAGTGGAATTTATCTACGATGAAATCACTAAGATCCATAAGCAGTTAGAAAGTAAAGACTCCTCCCTATTAGTCAAATACGGTGATCCAGAAGCCATTTACAAAGAGCTAATGAGTGAATATCAGATTGAGGCAGTGTTCACCAATCGGGACTACGAGCCCTACGCCAAAAGCCGCGATGAAAAAATCGCCAGACTACTTCAAAAGCATGAAATTCCACTTCACAAATTTAAAGATCAACTCATTTTTGAGCCTGGAGAAATCCTAAATGGTTCTGGAGAATTCTATAAAGTCTTTACGCCTTTCAGCAAAGTCTGGCTAAGTAAGTTTAAACCGGAAAAGCTTGAAGAGTTTAAACCTATGCATTGGAAAAACCTGCTTAAAACTTCCGCTTTTAAGCTTCCGACTTTGAAGGAAATAGGTTTTGAGAAAAGTGACATCACCATTCCTTCTAAAACAGCAGATGAGGAAATCATCTCTCACTACGATAAAACCCGTGATTTCCCTGCCAAAGACGGAACTTCAAGATTGGGAATTCACTTGCGTTTTGGCACTATTTCTATTCGGAAGTTGGCTCTCAAAGCATCTGAACTCAATGCCACCTATCTGAATGAATTGATCTGGAGGGAATTCTATATGATGATTTTAGCCTACAATCCTCAGATCGTCGACAAATCATTTAAACCAGCTTATGACAGGATCCCATGGAGAAATGATGAGGAGGAATTTAAAGCTTGGTGTGAAGGTCGAACAGGATATCCAATAGTGGACGCAGGAATGAGAGAGCTTAATACTATTGGCTACATGCACAACAGAATTCGAATGGTGGTCGCTTCCTTTCTCACTAAACACTTGCTGATAGACTGGCGCTGGGGAGAAGCTTATTTTGCGGAGAAACTGCTGGACTATGAGCTAGCATCGAATAATGGTGGATGGCAATGGGCTGCTGGCACTGGCACGGATGCCCAGCCGTATTTCCGCGTGTTCAATCCCACCTCCCAGCAGGAGAAATTTGACAAGAACTGGAAGTACATCAAAAAATGGATTCCTGAAATAAACTCAGATAAGTACCCAAAACCGATAGTAGATCATAAATTTGCAAGGCAACGTGCAATCGACACTTACAAATCAGCCCTGAATCAATGAATATCGGAGACCGAGTAAGATTACTACATGGAAACGAAGAAGGAATCATCCGCAAAATTTCGTCCAGTGGTAGAATGCAGATAGAAATCGAGGATGGGTTCATCATTCCCGCTCTCAAATCAGAACTGGTTCTTATCCACGAATCTGAAAAACAGCATTTTGGTGAGAAGCCTGTAGAAGAGAAGGAGATTGACACTCCCCTACCAATTTCTGCTCCAAAAGATCAGGGACTTTATCTGGCTTTTCTTCCCATTAACGACCAAAGTCTCAGCCTTTACTTGATCAATGACAGCCGTCAGTCGTATTTAGCCCATGCATCAGAAGTCTTTGGCACCAACCAACGCACCTTGCTTGCCTCCACTTTGAATCCGGGTGAAGCGAAGAAATTTGATGATAGACTACTGAAGGAAATGGATGAGTGGCCGGCATTTTTGCTTCGCTTTATCCCGATTCATAATACACTGGAGAAAGCAATTCCAGCTTTTGAGCGGCAGCTAAAGATGAAACCGACTCAATTCTTCAAACATCTGAGTAAGGCCCCCCGACTTGACAAAACCGCCTATATTTTTGGTCTTGAGCAAACTACCAAAGAACTTGACATACGTGCGCTTAATCAGGAGCTTGGCGAAATAATGCCGAAATCAGAATCTCCCAAAGCTGTAAAACCATCGAGATCAGTTGATTTGCATATTGAAAAGTTAGCCACCGATCCCAAAGGGATGAGCAATTCAGAAATGCTGCGGGTGCAGTTGGAGACTTTTGACAGAAATCTCGATCAGGCGATCGCTTCGGGAATGGACGAAATCACGTTCATCCATGGTATAGGAAATGGTGTTCTTCGTAAAGAAATTCACAAGCGCCTCAGTCAACATCAAAATATTAAGTACTTTCAGGATACTCAAAAAGACCAGTGGGGCTACGGTGCCACACTGGTCAGAATCTCCTAATCTATGCAGGCAAAGGTATCCCCTGTCTTTCAGCTTTTCGAATCCCAACACCAGGAAGCCAAGGCTCTTTTCTTGGTGTTAGGAAAGCAGATCAAGTCAAAAAAAGCTATTGAGCTTCTTGGGAAAATGGACTTTCTCGAGCTTTATGCAGATTTGATGGCAAAAGTTCATTTCCAAGTGGAAGGTTTGAATTTTGATATTTTCAAGGATTTCAAAGAAATGAAGAAAATTCTTCGCAAGATTCATCATTTCAAATTAGCGGAGAAAAGTCTGAATGATCGGGAGCTGAAATTGGGAATAAAGTATAACGGATACAGAATCCATCTCGATAAATATAAAAAGCAACTCTACACCGAGGCTTTTGATCTTATGGTGGGGAGCACACTAAAGAGCTGGGATGATTTTCATCAAAAAGCGCAAACCGCCAGTAAGGGAATCAAACCCTTAACTATCAATACAGCCGTAAATCAAATTATTCAGGAAGAACTTGAATTTTTTCAATTGGACAAAAAAGGTTCAATGGACAGTAAGGCTTTGAAAGACACCTTTGAAGGCTTGCGGACCATCATCATGTTGGAAAACTTACTGATTTACCTAGGTTTCAATCCAATTTTTATAGATTCCATCCATGAGGAAATCGCAGCGTTGAAGGACAATCTAAAACCTTGGTATTCCAACCAACTTTCCCTGCAATCCCTCACCCATTTTCTTCGCGACAAACCTGAGGCTGGTAAAAAATACCTGGACTGGCTCAAGGAGCTCAAAGAGCAAAAAACCTCTCTAGCCTCCCAAGCGGAAAAGCAAGCACATCAGTTGTTTGATAAGATTTTGGGGTGATCTGATGTATTTTAGATGAAAAGTTATACGCTACAGAGATTTTTCATCGCTGCGAATCAAAACAACTCGTTGGGTTCACTACGCCTGTCATCATTTCCAATGTATATTATCTATTGAGCAAAATCGCAAAACACGAGCTAATCATAATTAAGCTGAAACAGCTTTTAACTATGATTGAGATCACTTCCATGGACAAGAAGGTCGTAGACGCTGCTTTAAATTCTGGATTCAAGGATTTTGAAGATGCTCTGCAAAATTGTGCAGCACTAAACCAAGGTGAAATATCAGTTATTCTAACTAGGAATCTAAAGGACTTTAAGAAAAGCGAACTGGCAATATTGTCTCCTGAAATGTATCTCAAGATGTAGTTCGATTTACTTTGTTATAAAGTAAAATTTGAAGGTGAGATATTTCAAATTGATTGTATTGCTAAGCTATATTTCAGGCCACTTAATACACAGTGAATTGTTTGAGATTTTCCACAAAACCATGATATATTAGCTTAAACATCAATCAAGCACTTTTTTAATATGAAAATTATCTCCACCAATATTGGAAAGCCGACTACCTTCATCTGGAATGGAAAGGAAGAAACAACAGGTATTTTTAAAAAGCCTACAGGCAAGCCTATCTATTTGACTAAAAACGATGTTATAAATGATGAGGTCTCAAATAGACTTAACCATGGTGGGTATTATAAAGCTTGCTACATCTTTTCGGCTGAGCAATATCCGTATTGGAAAGCATTGTATCCAGATTTGGAATGGTCTTGGGGAATGTTTGGTGAGAATCTGACAGTTTCCGGTTTCGATGAACATGAAGTGTATCTAGGTGATATTTATAAAGTCGGAGAAACATTGGTTCAGATATCCCAATACCGTGAACCCTGTTATAAATTCGGATATAAGTTTGGGACTCAACAGGTCATCAAGCAATTTATCGAGCATGGATATGGAGGAAGCTACCTTAGTATTTTGGAGGAAGGTCATGTGCATGTAAATGATGAATTCATTCTTGTCGATCGACCTGAATCAACTCTCTCTGTTGCTGATTTATTTCAACTGGTTTTTGCAAAAGAAAAAGATCAGGAACTCCTTAAAATCGCTGCAAGCAGCAAAGCCATCCCTCCCAAAAAACGATTTTGGTTGAGCTCTTACATCAAATAAAGTCAAGTGAAAAAAGTTTCATTCAGGGTAAAAGCCGCTAATGTGCACCTAAGAAATCTTCCATGTCAAGTTGAGAAATTGCGGAAAATGCTTTGCTCTGTGAGTTTGTTCAGAAACAGTCTTCATCCGATTCCGCAGATTTGGATTTGATAGGATCTGGATCAGGAATTGGAATTTTGGTGGTAGGGTCGGTAGATGAGTTAGCATCATACCCATAGGCTTTCGTCCATGAAGCAATTGAAGAATATTTATCCCCTCCATAATTAACATCAAAAAGATCGCCTCCAGTGGGCTTGACATATCTATTTCTATTAATAGTCCCAATGTTGGTTAAGTTATTTTTGCTAACCAATCGAACCCCGCATCCTGAAAAAAAGTGAAATTCATTATCCGTAATAGTATTTCCGGTAGAAGCTTCTGTTTCGTTATTAGCTTTCACATATAATCCAGAATAGGTTGTGTTATACACTTTATTGAAGCGAATCTGATTATTCTTAGCAGCATGTAGGTAGATGCCGTTCACTGCATTAATCACCGTATTGTTTTCAACAATCACATTCTGGCAGTCTTCATCCAGATAGATAGCGTATACTTCCTGCGCTTTCCACCCATTTGGAACTGTCAATGCCAAGGTATTTACAATTGTGTTTTCGCAAATCTGTCTGTTCACATACTTTTCCCCGCCTCCCTTACCAAAACAATAAATGGCGCCACCATCTTCTTTAGTGAGGCAAGAACTGTATATTTTATTGCGTTTCACAGAGACATCACTCATCGAGAAGTGGATAGCATCGTATCCCGAATCTTCAATAAGATTGTCTTCAACAATATATTTTCCTCCCCTGTAGTTATCTATACCTAAAGCGATTGTACTCCCATTTCCATCCCCATTTCCGGCGGTACCAGGGTGAATGTAATTTCTACTGATTGCGCAATTCTTTATAGTAATGCTGAAGTTGTTATTTGCTTTTATGGCATTGTTAAACGTGTCTTGAATTGTGCATCCTTCAATGGTAGTGCCGTCAGAGAAACCACCCAAATCATAATGTTGAAATCCATGAGCTCCCGCATAGCGGATATTGCAGCATTTGAACGTATTATCCTTCGCATTGGTCAGTGCCACACATTGCTTGTGACCATAGATTATATCGATATTTTCAAACCTTAAATGGTTTACTCTTTTTACATCAACTACGGAAACACTATTAGCTACTTTGATCACATGTGCTGATGGATACTCTTCGCCAAAGTGCATGAATAACTTCTTTGCTGAACTGTCAAACCACCAGTCACCGAATTCGGTGAGACAACTCGCGTGATTCTGAACAAAAAATCCCCAGCCTTCACTTGCAGGATATTTACTTGTCCCTGCATAAGTCAGTGTTCCGTTGGAATGCCCGGTAATCTTACCTTTATCCTGTATCCAGGAGTTTTTAGTAACCACTATTTCTCCCCCTTTGAAATCAAGTGAGGAAGGAAACTCGGCAGACTTAGTAGTTACGGAAGCATTTCCAGATGCCGAAGTTGTGGTCAGGTAAGTTTTTTTAGGAAATCTGCCTTTCTCCCGTGTGTTCCCATCGATCGTGAGCAACTCTAGGTTTTTAAAATCAGGATTGGTCTTTGAATAAATATTATTGCCTTCATTAACCCATTCAGTAATTTCTATTTCCCCAGTTAAGATGGGAGGTGCCCCTTCACCATAGGGTTCAATTACTATAGGATTTTCTGCTGTTCCAGAGCTAGTGGGTATTAACGTTTCATTCCACTTTCCGCCACGCTCAAACCTAATTCTGTCTCCGGGAAAAAATTTGGAGCAATTAACCTTTTCACAAGTTTTCCATGCAGTATCCTGAGAATTCCCACTTCTGGAGTCATCCCCATTTGGTGATATGTAATAGACAGCCATGTAATTAAGTTAAGAAAGTAAGGATAAATTTGGAAGAGTAGTATTTGCAAAAGAGTAGTATGAGCAAATATAATATTTTCGTGTAAAGTAGCTGAGTAGATAAGACCTTAAGTCTTACCCAAAACCCTGAAAACCACAAAATATCCCTTAGCTTAGCAGACTTTAAACAGACATCGCATCAATGGAAACTTCACATAAAACCTCATTTCAGTTTATCTCCGAGCCTTCAGACATCAATTTCGGAGGAAAAGTACATGGCGGAGTAGTAATGAAATGGATAGATCAGGCCGCGTATACCTGTGCGAGAACCTGGGCTGAAACTTACTGTGTCACGGTATATGTGGGTGGTATTCGATTCTACAAGCCAATTAATATAGGTGAGGTGATTAAGGTCGATTCCACAGTAATTCATACGGGTAGCTCGAGCATTCATATCATGGTGGAAGTCTATTCCAGAGATTTCTCGCATCAGGAATTTGAGAAAAAAACGCATTGTATCATAATCTTCGTTTCGGTGGATGAAAATGGGGAACCGCAGAAAGTAAAGCCTTGGATTCCAAAGACTGATCAGGAGAAAAAATTGGAGGAATATGCAGTAAGATTGAAATCTCTGAGAGAAGATATTCATAACGAGATGAAGCCATTTTTTAATGAATAAAAGAGGCTGCAGTTCAGGATGAAGTTACTCCAAAAGACAGGGTGATATCGTTTGTACTTGCCCGCGATTTGCCTGAGATAAAAATCAGGTTTGGTTTGGTAAAAGATTTTTAAATAAGCTTAAACACCCAATATTCACCCGAGGAAAAGCCGCTCAACAAACAAATCATAAGCTAATACTGAATCAGGGTTTTATATTCCTTTTTTTTCCCTAATTTTTAGCTTGAAGGCAATAGAATTTATAATTGTTTGCTTTTTTTTCAAACCCAACTTAACCCAAAATGCTAACACTTCTGATTATCCTTTTTGCCTTGGCAGTGATTCTTCTTGCCATTGTCAAATTTGACATTCATCCTTTTCTCGCGCTTTTCTGCGGAGCCATTCTATATGGCTTACTTTCAGGAATGTCCGGCGAACTGATACTTAAATCAATATCAGAAGGATTTGGGGGAGTCTTGGGAAGTATTGGTTTACTGATTTTGCTAGGTGTGATGATGGGGACATTTTTGGAAAAAACCGGGGGAGCAATCGTAATTGCAGAGAAAATTCTGTCTTGGATAGGAGAGAAATCCGTCACACTAGCCATGATGATTTCAGGATACATTCTCTCCATTCCTGTTTTTGGAGATAGTACGTTTATCATGATGAATCCCATCAGCAAGTCGCTTTCTCTGAAAGGCAAAGTACCTTATGCTGCCACCACTATTGCATTGGCGTTGGGAGCGACAGCTTCCCACTCCCTTGTACCTCCTACCCCAGGACCTATAGCCACAGCTGGAATCTACGAAGCTGATCTAGGAATGATCATTTTCTATGGACTTATCGTCAGCTTAGCCACGTTGGTACCCAGTTATATTTTCGTTAAAAAAGTTGCCTATAAAATCCCCTTGATGCCAAAAATGGCAGCGAAAACAGAAGAAATAGAAGCTAAAAATAGACCTTCCGCTTTTGCTTCCTTCTTGCCTATACTTATTCCTCTACTTCTGATTATTATTGCATCCATTGCTAAATATCCCACATACCCTTTTGGTGAGGGGACTTTTTATACCTTCATCCAATTTGCAGGAAGTCCAGTGATCGCATTGCTATTAGGGTCTTTTATGGCGTTTGCTCTACCCAAGAAATTCGATGCTAAATTACTTTCCTCCTCTGGCTGGATTGGAGAAGCGATTTTGATCGCGGCACCTGTGATTTTAATCACAGGCGCGGGGGGAGTTTTCGGGAAAATGTTGCAAAACTCAGGAATAGGTGATTTGGTAAGCTCCAGTATGAGTGGTGCTAGTTGGGGGATTTTCCTTCCATTCTTGATTGCCTTTGCATTGAAGACGGCTCAAGGTTCGTCCACGGTAGCAATGATTACTACTGCATCGATTATCGCTCCCCTTTTGGGGTCACTTGGATTGGATTCCGAAACGATGCGGGTGTTTGCCGTTTTAGCTACAGGCGCTGGAGCTATGGCTATCTCCCATGCCAATGACAGTTTCTTCTGGGCAGTGACTCAGCTTTCAGGTTTGTCCATTAAGCAAGGAAACCAAACCCACAGTGTTGGTACCCTGATTATGTCTGTGACGGCGATCTCTGTTATTTATTTGATTACGTTGGTGGTAGGATGATAAATGATAATATTGATCTCGGCTAAGTTTTAGCGTTAGCTACCATAATGCTTGTATCAGCACAATTATATAAGAGGATTAATATTTAAAGAATGATGTATGAAAATCACTCTTCTTTTTTGCTTGATTCTATTTACCCATCATATACAGGCCCAAATACTTAAACAGCCAATTCCTGATAAGTTGGTGGTTCTCACATTTGATGATGCTCCCGCAAGTCAGTATTCGGTAGCTGCACCTTTGTTGAAGAAATATGGATTTGGTGCGACATTTTTTGTGTGTGAGTTTCAACCCAATTATTCTGATAGTACATTGTATATGAATTGGCGTCAGATTGCGGAGCTGCATAAAATGGGCTTCGAAATCGCAAATCACACGCATACTCATGCTAACGTCAGTAAACTATCCCAAACGGAATTCAATTATCAGCTCAATTACATAGAAGCCAAATGTGATTCTCTAGGCATTCCTCTGCCTAAAAACTTTGCCTACCCAGGCTATGGATTAAATCCTCAGTCTTTGGATTTTTTACAGAAGAAAGGATATGTTTTCGCACGTGCGGGTGGAAGTAGGTCCTATGATCCTATGAAGGATCACCCTTATCTGATTCCAAGTTGGGCCACGGAAGAAACCAATAAGAAAACTATACTCGCCTCTTTTGATGAGGCTAAGGATGGAAAAGTTGTAATCCTGACTATACACGGTTTACCGGATCTAGAACACCCTTGGGTCAATACACCTCCTGAGCTTTTAGAAGAATACCTGACTTATCTCTCAGAGAATGATTTCACTGTCATTTCCTTGAAAGAATTAGAAGAGTATATAAATGTAGAAAATGCTAAAAAAGCCATTTCCCCAGATTTCGGTAAGAAATTATCCAACTGAATTTGTATAACATCATGTTCGTTCAGCAAGCCTAATACAGTTCTCTAAGAAACAAATTTCAGCATATAATTTTTCTTTTCATCCACCTAAAAAGAAAATGAAAGAATGAGCTAAAGAATGATCTTCTTGTATGAAATCCGAATTGTAAATCTATACAGCTAGGCTATAACTAGCAAAATGGACAAAGGCCAAGAAGAAAAAGATGAGCAAAATCAATTCGAAGAAATGATTCAAGGATTGATTGATAATAAGTATGGCTGCAGCAATGATTTCGTAAATGCTACGACAGTCACTGGCCTACGGGAAAATATTAAGCATGCCGACCAATCCGGTGTACTTAAAGCAGCTGGCATCGGAAATCAGAAAAACTTAATCCAAAATTCCCAGATCAGAGGGGACAAAATCAAATGGATAGATGATAAAAGTCTCAATCAATTTGAGCAGATCTATCTGAAGAAAGTCGGAAATTTTATAGCACACTTAAACAAAACTTGCTTTACTTCAATTAAAAGTTTTGACAGTCATTATGCCAATTATGAGCCTAACAGCTTCTATAAAAGACATGTAGACCAATTCAAAAATGAAAAAGGAAGAAAGTATTCGCTGGTTTTATTTTTAAATCAGGATTGGCAAAAAGCTGATGGAGGTTTGCTTTCATTATATCCTGAGGGCGCCCCTCAACGGGATATTTCGCCTATCGGAGGCAGAATGGTGTTCTTCAAAAGTGATGAAATGGAACATGAAGTACATCCATCCTCTACGCGTGATAGAAGGAGCATCGCCGCTTGGCTTAAGGATTAAGACTGGATCCAGGAAAAATATTTAACGTCAAAATCAACTGAGGAAAATTTTAATAAGTTCTCTTTCAGTTTTTATTCTGTTCCCCTCCCCTTCCTTTGCAAGATCACAATTAGGAATATTAAGATTTAAAAATAATTTTTGAATCTTAATAGATGCAAGCGATTGTAAAATCTCTAATTAAACATTCATCTCAGAATTAATAACCCCTCAAGGAGATACATTTCAAATAAATAATTTCAAGCGCTTTTTGTAATGAAAGTATACATTGACCCTTCTTGCGACATGCTTTATTCCTCTTATTATATTAAGGGTTTGGAAGAGAATTTTGGAAGAAAAAACATCAAATTCGATAACCGATATTTCCGGAAGTTTAATCACAATAATGATTTTTTTGCTCTTGTTCTAGCAAAGAATAATGAACTTCGGAGGATTGTCATTGACTTTTCAGATTCAGAAAACACACAGGATGATGCTTTGATTTGGTGTGATACGTATGCCAAAATAAATATTAGCAATAAAGAATATAGCTACCCTGAAAAAATAATCCCAATCGGACCAGCCTTTGGAATCAAACTTTACTCTCCTCTGAAAACTAAAGTCATGGCTTTTTTAAACTATTGGAAAGCCAAGGATAGAATACCGGACAAGCGACGCTTTTTTGATGATTATAAAGCCCAGGTAAACCGGATGAACATTGACGAATATTATCCCAATGAAAACCTTGACAATTATGTGTTTTTCACATCAACTATATGGAAAGACGAAAAGAATACGAATGACTTTCGCGCCAATTTCATCAAAGCTTGCAAGGAAAATCAGGAAATTCTATTTGATGGTGGCTTTGCACCAAGACCCGACAATGATGTACCTGGGTATGAGGATATAACGGTAAACAAACGATACAGCATCGAAGAGTATATCGCCAACATGAAGAAATCCAGCATTACGTTTAATACTCCTGCTGTATTGGATTGCCATGGTTGGAAACTTGGGGAGTTTTTGTGTTTTGGTAAAGCTATTATTTCTACCCCTCTATCACGAAAATTACCGGCAGATTTATTAGACGGAAAACATTTACTAATTACAGATGGAACTCAAGAGGATATGAAACATAAAATCCAACAATTAATAGCAAATCCTGATCTGATCACAGAGTTAAAAGCCAATTCCAGGCGATACTATGAATCAGAACTCTCCCCGAAGAAAGTCATAGAAAGAATCACCAAAGCTGCATTTTCATAACAAAATCCTATCTCAATACTGAAGTGCATTGATCTTACTTAGTTTTTATTACTTCGGCACGTTTCTCATTCAGAGTCGTAAAATAGCTACTAAAAAAATGGCAATAAAAAAGGTGATCTGTTTCCAGATCACCTTTCACTTTTATTAAAGCTTTATGTTAAGCTAAATCGTAGCGATCTAGCATCATTACTTTATCCCAAGCAGCTACAAAATCCTTTAAAAATTTGTCTGAAGAATCAGACGCAGCATACACTTCAGCCAACGCTCGAAGCTCAGAATTGGATCCGAAGATCAAATCCGCTCTTGTTCCTGTCCATTTCATCTGACCAGTTTTTCGGTCTGTACCTAAGAATGCATGCTGTCCAGAATCAGCGGCTTTCCATGAAGTCCCCATATCCAGAACATTTATAAAGAAGTCATTGGTCAAAGCTCCTGGAGTTTCAGTAAACATGCCATGCTTAGAATTATCATAATTCGTCCCAATCACTCTCAATCCACCAATCAAAACAGTCATTTCCGGAGGCGTAAGTTTAAGTAACTGAGCACGATCTACTAGCATTTCTTCAGCAGAAGCTTTGTGTGTTGGTCGGAAGTAATTCCGGAAGCCGTCCGCTCTAGGTTCCATGGCGGCAAAAGAGGCTACGTCAGTTTGTTCCTGAGAAGCATCTCCACGTCCCGGAGTGAATGAAACAGTGATATCCTTACCAGCATTTTTAGCTGCTTGTTCCACACCAGCGCATCCTGCCAACACGATTAAATCCGCCAAAGAAATCTGCTTTCCATCGGACTGAGCGCCATTGAATTCCTTTTGGATTGTTTCCAGCTTTTCAATTACTTTTCCTAGCTGTGCAGGATTATTAGCTTCCCAATATTTCTGTGGGGAGAGTCTAATCCTTGCACCATTTGCTCCTCCACGCATATCTGATCCACGGAAAGTCGAGGCTGAAGCCCAAGCTGTAGAAACCAGTTCAGAAACGGAGAGTCCTGATGCCAATACCTTTTCTTTCAAAGAAGCTACATCTGCATCATTTACCAAACTATGATTTACTGCAGGAATTGGATCTTGCCAGATTAACTCTTCTTCCGGAACTTCAGGACCTAAGTATCTCTGGATCGGACCCATATCCCTGTGAGTCAATTTAAACCAAGCTCTGGAAAACGCATCAGCAAACTCATCAGGATTTTCAAAGAATCGTCTGGAGATTTTTGCATATTCCGGATCTTCTTTCAATGCCAAGTCTGTAGTCAACATATTAGGGGCATGCCTCTTGACGGGATCATGTGCATCAGGAACAGTCCCTGCTCCACCGTCACCTTTCGGCTTCCACTGATGTGCACCTGCCGGGCTTTTGGTTAATTCCCATTCAAATCCAAAAAGGTTCTCGAAGAAATTATTGCTCCATTGAGTAGGAGTTGTGGTCCAGGTAACTTCAATTCCAGAAGTGATGGTATCTCCGGAATGGCCTTTGCCAAAGCTATTTTTCCAACCTAAGCCCATCTCTTCAATACCAGCTCCTTCAGGCTCGTGCCCTACGAATTCACCTGGATCTGCAGCACCATGAGTCTTACCAAATGTGTGTCCTCCAGCAATCAAAGCGACTGTTTCTTCATCGTTCATAGCCATTCGCCCAAAAGTCTCGCGAATATCATGTGCTGCTCCGATAGGATCTGGTTGACCTTTTGGTCCTTCTGGATTCACATAGATCAAACCCATATGAGATGCTCCAAGTGGGTTTTCCAGGGTTCTCTCTCCTTCTTCACTTCCTGCATATCTTTCCTGATCCCCAAGCCATTCTCCCTCAGAACCCCAGTAAATATCCTCTTCCGGCTCCCACACATCTTCACGACCGCCAGCAAATCCAAAAGTCTTCAATCCCATAGTTTCCAAAGAAACATTTCCGGCTAGAATCAACAAATCCGCCCAGGAAAGCTTTCGACCATATTTCTGTTTAATCGGCCAAAGTAAGTAGCGGGCTTTGTCCAAATTCGCATTGTCAGGCCAGCTATTTAATGGTGCAAAACGCTGAGATCCTGATCCTGCTCCTCCTCTACCATCTGCAATACGATAAGTTCCCGCACTGTGCCAAGCCATTCGGATAAAAAATGGTCCATAATGTCCAAAATCTGCTGGCCACCAGTCCTGGGAATCTGTCATTAGATCAGCCAAATCCTTCTTTACCGCTGCCAAATCCAATTTCTTAAATTCCTCAGCATAATTAAATTCTGGATCCATAGGATTGGACTTAGAGGAGTTTTGGCGCAGAATATTCAAATTCAGCATGTTTGGCCACCAGTCCCGGTTTTTGGTTCCGCCTCCGGCAGTTTTGTGGATTGCTCCACTGGTAAAAGGGCATTTTGCTTCACTGTCATTGACGTCCCATACAGGATCTGTATAGTTATGTCCGTTTTCTTTGTTATCCATATTATTAGGGTTTGTATTTAATTTTTTAATAAAGCTAATTTAGCCATTGGTTTGTTTATTCAATAAAAAATTCAATTGATAAAAACTATGACTGTTGCGGAATTAGGAATAAAGCCATTGCACTTCCCTGAATAAAGTGCTTTTTCAAATTATTAAATATTCTGCAAACATGCTACTCTTTAGGAGCATGTAGCCTTAGTTCAATTTAAATAATTGGTTGAAATTTCCCCAAAAAACAGTATTTTGATAATGTTAACTTATTAAACTCAAGGCCTTTTATAGTTCTTAGTTCTTTATATTTATTGATCATCAACCGGTTTGAAGTAAATAAAATCTACTAAGGGACAGTAATACGATCTGAATTGGATGGCTTCAAACAGTATATGAAAGTAGCTGAGGTGAACAAACTCAAAATGCTTCCTGAAAATATGTCAACTATTCTGAATCCATCGTGAGCTATTCTTTAGCCTTCTGGATGTTTCATAATGGGCCAAGAAATTTGGTGCCTTAAATTTATAACCACGAATGGCGATTAACTTTTTCTAATTTCAACTTATGGAAGATAGACCAAAAATCAAACTACAGCTAGGAGTCACTGAAATAATTCTAGAATCACTGGGATGGTTGGCGATTCTGGCAATTTGGGGATTGGTTATCGTTAACTATTCAACCCTACCAAACTCTATCCCTACACACTTCAATGCTGCTGGAGTGCCAGATACCTATGGAAGTAAACCTGAATTGTTTGTATTGCCTATTATTGCCACATTAACATTTTTGTTAGTCACATTCCTAAACAAATTTCCTGAGATATTCAATTACCCAACGGACATCACAACTTCAAATGCTTCAGCTCAATATCTAAATTCAACCGGAATGATGAGGTATTTGAAAATGATATTGGTTGTCATCTTTGGCACAATTGTCTATAATAAAATACAACTTGCCCAAGGAATTAGCGAGGGATTAGGGGTCTGGTTTCTCCCCATAAATTTGGGGTTGCTTTTCATTCCTTTGATCTACTTTATTTCAAATTCATTTAGACTCAGTAAGAAATTTCAGGTTAATGAATAGAGAACAACTACAAATAGATTTTTTTCCAACCGAGTTAATGCTCAAACTCTACCGAGACATTCCTGAGTCTGAATATGAAACTAAAATCAAACTGGTCAATGATTATATCGAAGAGGTGCGTTATTCCTATGATGAAGATGTGCTGAAAATCAAACAGCAAAATCAAATAGCCCATATTTACTGGACGTCCGAACTCTATCAGCAAGCTATCAACCATTTTGAAATTGTGGTTAAGAGTATGGAACCTGAAGACTATCCTTCTATCTATTTCCTTGCGCTAAATCTGTTAATCAGAGGAAATATACTTCTTTCAAACTATGAAGAAGCTGAAAAATGGGCAGAATTAGCTTTCGAAAATCACCATCTAGCCGATGCGATTTCCAACCTTCATATTTTAAACGACTACTGTAATGTCATCACCAAAACTGAATTTTTTTTAGATAAAAAGTATCACCCGCTGATCCAATCGATAATTGATGAATATGGTTTTCCTGAGAAATTGGGAGATCCTGTTGAGACTATTCGATCGATGCAGAAGAGATATAAGTTTTGGGCCAGAAAAATGGGTGAATTGGAATTGGCATCAGTTAGTCCCGATTTAAATGATACTATTTTAGCCTATGAGAATTATATTAATTCTTGTGAAATTGAATGGTTTAGAAAGTACGCACTTAAAAGTATTGAAAACATCAAAAATAAATAGAGCGAGATTTTTCCAAAATTAATCGAAACATTTTTTTGCCTTTGAAAAACAAATGATAGAAGCATGAAAAACAGTGTATTTATTGCCACCAGCCTAGACGGTTTCATCGCAGGAAAAAACGATGAATTAGACTGGCTATCTACTTTTCCGGAAATCGACCACATCGACACTGGATTCAATGAATTCATAGCCGGGATCGATGCGCTACTAATGGGTAGAAACACTTTTGAAGTTGTAGCTGGTTTTGAGGGAGAATGGTTTTACAAAAAGCCTGTTTTTGTCTGGAGCAATTCTTTGACAGAGATTCCTGAGAAATTCAAAGAAAAGGCTTTTCTAGTCAAAGGTAGTCTCTCAAAAGTGCTTAACGAAATACATGGCAAAGGCTTTCAAAAATTATACATAGATGGAGGAAAAACAATTCAGAGTTTTTTGAAAGAAGATTTGATTGACGAAATGATCATTACCACCATTCCAGTATTGCTGGGATCTGGTATTCCAATGTTCGCAGATTTACCCAATCAGCTAGTCTTTGAATGCGTCAAATCAACCCGATTTTTAGATAAGGTCGTCCAAAACCATTACGTTAGGGCGAGATAATTTTATCTCGCTGTCCAGCCTCCATCCACAGTCAGCATAGAACCAACCATGTAGCTTCCAGCATCTGAAGATAAGTAAATCGCAGCTCCCTGTATTTCTTCAAGCTTACCCCATCTACCAAGTGCTGTAGCTCCGACGACGAACTTCTTCCCTTCTTCTGTATCGGCAATTGGTAAGTTCATTTCTGTTAAAAAAGGACCTGGACAGATGGCATTTACCGTAATATTGAATGGAGCGAATTCCAATCCGAGTGCTCTTGTCATCTGCACTACTGCACCTTTGCTCGACGCATAAGGAGTTCTATTCGATAATCCTACCAATCCCAACGTACTCGCCAGATTGATTATTCTTCCTTTACCAGCTTCCTTCATATAAGGAGTAACAGCCTTGCAACAAAGCCAGGTCCCGGTCACGTTGATGTCCATCACCTTGCTGAATTCCTCCAGTTGCAATTCATCAATTGCTCCGCGAATATTAATCCCTGCACTGTTAATTAAAATATCGATTCGGCCAAAAGCTTCGAAAGCGGCTTTTGCCATGGCTTCTGTCTGGGCTTTATTCACTACATCTGCTTCAAAAGCAATAGCCTCCACACCATAGAGTTCAGTGATTCTCTGAGCTGATTCCTCTCCCTCTTTCAGCGTTCTACTGACCAACATCACATTTGCGCCAGCCGAAGCAAGTCCCTCTGCCATGGCTAAGCCTAGTCCTTTAGAGCCGCCAGTGATGATTGCTGCTTTTCCGCTAAGGTCAAAAAGTTTGATTCCAGGTAATTTACTAGACATTATTAATGGGTTATAAGTTTACAATTGTTTACAAATCTTCGCACTTCTAAAAAATACTATCACAATCCTAGAGAACTTCTACTGTATTTAAGACAAGACACCACGTTCTCTTCCTCATAAGCAAGTTTCTCTTCTGGACTGAGGCCTGTGGTATGTGGAAGCTCTCCAGAATAAGGATTCTCTTTGATTTTTCGTAGTACTTTGGCTGTGGACTGAGCTGAGGTATCACTGAAAGTAGCCCAATAGCTATCCGTCAAATAAGGAATCTCCAAAGGATCTCGCGTAATCATCTCAAGACTAAATGTAATTTCCGGATTGAATTTTTTACACCATTCCACTCCAGTTTTCAAATCAATAATTCCTTCGCCAAGGGGTACTTCAGAAAGCAAAAATCCTTCTTCGTAATCTTTAACTCCCATATCTTTCACATGCGTAGAAAAAGCATAAGGAGCCAAGGTCTTGATGACTTCCATCGGATCTTCCAGAAATGACACATTATTTCCAAAGTCCAAGGTCACTCCTACCCATTCGCTTCCTAGACCAATAATTATTTCTTCCAATTCTTTTGCATGCCAGTCCTTGTGGTTTTCTATAGCCAGCTTCATTTTATGCTTTCGCACGATGGGTTCAGCCAATTCAATGCACCTCAATGCATTTTCTTTGAAGGTTTTAAACTCCTCTTCCGTTTTAAAATTCACATACCTCCTGCCGCTCAGACATGCCGTACGCAGAACATTTGCTCCTGCTTCCTTGGCAGCTAAAACCTCCGCTTCAAACTTCGACACTTCATCTCCAGACTTGGGTAGACCAATACTTCCTTCAATATATAAGTCTAGATTCTCTCTTCGATCCCTTACTTGTTTAGCAAAATCCTCTGCCCAGCCATTCACTAACACTTGTACTCCTCCTGCTCCGATCTGCTTACAGTGTTCCATCATATCTATCGCATTGGCAAACCCCGGATATTTTTGACTATTCACCTGAGATTGCCATCTAGCGCCGTAAGAATGAACAACCACTCCCATTGGAATGCTTTTTAGATTTTCTGGTATAGATGGAAAAGGAAAGGTCATTGCAAAAGCGCCAAGACTTGCCGTTTTAATGAATTTTCTCCTTTCGGCATCAAAGTCAGGGACATTATGATGTGAGCGTACCATGGGTTAGGGGGTTTGGGTTTCTTTGGGTAAAGTAGCAATGTGTTCATTCAGCTCCTCAGGACTCCAAGGATACACTCTTCCCTGCGATGTCATCCGAGTAATCGCCACAGTGCGACCGGTTATTGGTGTGGCTTGGTTGCCCCATTCATTTCGGACATAAGTCAAAATCGCTGCAATACTTGCATCATCCATGGTGGAATGCGCAGGCATCACAGGCAAAATGTCCGGCGCATCATAGGTCTTTCCGGCAACTTCAATCGCGCCTTCTATGCCATGAAGTAAGATCATGGAAAGTCTTCTCTCATCTCCTAGCACCCACTCTGAGCCTGCCAATGGAGGACCCATTCTTGTGGCACCGGCACCATCTGAACCATGACAACCGGCACAGGTCACCATGAATTTCTGTCTTCCTTCGGCAAATTGGATCATGGCTTTCTCATCGAGCTGGTTTTCCGAAGCCATTAGAGCACTAGGTATATATCCCGGCCAGGAAAAAATGCGCTTGAGCATTCCCAGTCTATTTTCAGGAATTGGAAGGTCTGTTCTTTTAAAAATTGATGGCTCCGATTTCAATCCAATCGGTTCAGCATTCTGCATAATTCCTGCCTGAATAGACATGCCTGATATCAATACGTTTTCTTTCCACCCGAACTCCCGACCATTTACATCTGCCATAGTCAAAAGCCCATTCACTTCTGAGCCATTTCCATTTTTCAAAATAGCGGCGGAAAGTGTCTCTATAAAAATTTCCTTGGTCTGACTTTGACTTTCCCATTCAGGAGAACCCCATAGATTTTGTAAGAATGCATACTCTTTCCCTCCCAAACTACTCATCATCGCATCCCGCATCAAAGGATTGTCTCCATAATTTTTAAAAAGTGATGAAAATACTTTTTGTTCTTCATCCAAAGCAAGCACATAACTGCTTAAAGCGAGTTGTAAAGCCTCCTGCTCAGTGGCAGAAACAGCAGCTTCTTCCATTAATTGGGCTAGCTTGGCATGGGTAACCGGTGAGTCCTGCGCAAAAGGTTCGAGTAGCCTAAGTGCTGTATTTTGAATCAAGCCTGAAGATTGCTCAAAGACGGTAAACAGAAAATTCTCCGACAACAATCCTAGTCCTTCCAAAGTCCACAAAGCGTGAAATTTCCCCAATTCACCAACCTCTCTGTTCGAAATAAGTTTTTTCAAAGCTTCCCCAACAGTTGGATCATTTCGCTCGACCAAAAGTCTTTGTGCCATATCTCTATACCAGCCATCTTCATCTGATAAAAACTGAACCAACTCATCATTACTGGCTTCAGAAAGCTTAATAACCGGACGAGTTTGCTCTCCTTTTGGCACTATCCTCCAAATTCTACCCAAATGAATCGGCATCAAAAGCCCACGACCAACAGTTTGTTCGCTTAAATACGGAGTCAGATATTCTCCATGCTGTATCAAGCCTCTGTACATATCAGCTATATACAGCGCTCCATCTGGTCCAGTGGTGAAGTCAGAAGGCCTAAATCTCTCATCGGTGGATGCCAAAAATTCCTTTCCGGGGTGCGGGTCTTTACCGGTGATAATCGCACCTGTTTGAGATAGCACATTCCTTTTTACTAAATTTCCAGCTGGTTCTGCTACAAAGGCATTTCCGTAATAGTCCTCCGGAAAAAGAGTACTTCTATAAATAAATGGTGAACAAGCCGCTGTGAATTCTACTAAGCTTTGGTTTTCATCCAAAACACCTGGGATATACCCTCTATTCACTGCAGGAGTTGGGCGAATAGGATAAACTCTCCTTTCAGCTGCCACACCATAATCAATTCCCGTGGAAGGTTCATGATTTGGGTTCCGGGAAAGATAATTTGGAGGAACAAGATCTGCGTGAAGCTGCGACCAGTTGTAATTATAGAATAGTCTGCCCTGATCGTCCTGACTTATTCCCCATTGTCCCCTAAACTCTGTTGAATCTCTGATCCATTCGCCATCCTCATATTTGTATCTCAAACTGGACTTTGCATTGTAATACCAATTGTCCACATTTCTAAGCAAGCCATTATCCGAGTGCTCGGGATTACCGGAAGCTGCATAGGTAGAATCCATTAAAACTTTTGTATCCGCCTTTAGGTCGCCATCAAGATCTTTAGTGATATAAAGCGCGGTATTTTCGGATACAAGCACTCCATCAGCATAGAATCCGAGAGCACGTGGCATAATCAAACTATCCAGGTAAATAGTACTTTTATCCATCATGCCATCACCATCTTCGTCTTCCAGCACTGATATTCTGCCTATAGGCTTATCTTCCTCCGAACCCAATGTGTCAGTCATAAAACCACGCATCTCTATCACCCAAAGTCGTGAATCTTCATCGAAGGTGATAAAAACCGGCTCCTCCACCATGGGCTCCGAAGCTACTAACTGGATTTCAAAACCTTCCTCCAATTGAAAAGTCTCCAGTTCTTCAGATGCTGATCGTGCAGGAGATGGATTGGACGGATCATCATTTACTGTTTTGGCACAAGATGCCAGAATCGTTGTAATAAAAAAGTAAGAAACAATACGGGTAATCAACATACTACAACTAGTGATTTTGGGTTTGTTAGAAATTCCAAATCGAAGGAAATCAAAGTGAATCAGATGAGATTCGAAATGGATCTGTACAATTTGAGATATATTCAGTTGATACACAAGCTAGATTTGATCAAAAGAAGGATTAGGATTCTATTTTGCCCAATTAAGAGTATTCATTTTTCTTATTTGAATAGATAACATACAACTGCCAATCATGTTAAAAAATTGTTTGTTTTTAGCTCTTGTAACCCTGTCTTGAATTTATGTTTTAAAAAAGAGGTGTTGGAATTCTTGGATCCATGTTCAGTCACTCTACTGAAATCTAAGTTTGTTGGAATGGAGAAGCCTTAATAAAATATTCTAAATCAAAAAACGGGAATCTCTAGCGACCTTTTAAAAAGTTAACTTTTAATAATTCACGAAGTCAAAAAGGAACTCAGTATGAAGACTTATAATCTTATTATAGAAATGAATTACAATAAGCATTTAGGGAAAATCCAGCCGATCAAGATGCAGAATTTTAGTCTTTTACGCTAGATCTTCAGATAGGAAGATTAACGAAGAAGTACAATAGTTAATTCCAAGCCTTAACTTTGCTCAAAATATAAGCAGATGAACTTTTCAGATTTAGGACTCTCCAAGCAAATACTGGATGCTATCAAAAAAGCGAATTACGATAGTCCCTATCCCATACAGATAGAAGCCATACCAGCTATTTTGCAAAAGAAAGATGTGCTGGGAATAGCTCCCACAGGTTCTGGAAAGACTGCTTCTTATATTCTTCCTATACTTCAAAGGCTGCAGGAAAAAGCTGAGAATAAAGGTAGAATGATACCAGTTCTGGTATTGGTTCCAACTAGGGAGTTAGCTAGCCAAGTAGCGGAAGTAACAGAGAATTTTGCACGGTTCCTTAATAGACCTGTGAAGGCCTTGGCAGTTTTTGGTGGAGTTTCCATCAATCCTCAGATGATGAAAATCTACGGAACGGATATTTTGATAGCAACTCCGGGAAGGTTGTTGGATTTGCTATCGAAAAACTCCCTGAATTTAAACCAAGTGGAAATTCTGGTTTTGGATGAAGCGGATAAAGTTTTGAACATGGGATTTAAAGAGGAAGTCGATCAAATCCTCGAAAAACTTCCAAAGAAACGACAGAACATACTTTTCTCTGCCACAAGTGAGGAATCCGTAGAAGGTTTGATCAATGAGATGCTCCATGAGCCAGTTCGGATTACTGCGGAACCGGATACCGTTTCGCCTGACCTTATCGAGCAATATGCATATCGTGTTCCTATGGAAAGAAAGGGACCCTTCCTTCGCTATTTAATTAATTCAGGAGATTGGTCACAGATTTTGGTATTCGCTTCTTCTATCCGGGCAGCAAACAATATAGTGACCAAACTTAATAAAAATGGTGTGGATGCGCTGGCCTTTCACGGAGACAAAAGCCAAGGAGCTAGAACTGAAGCTTTGCATCGATTCAAATCCGGTAAAACAAGAATTCTGGTGGCGACAGATTTGGCGGCACGAGGGATTGACATCAAGTTTCTGCCGTTGGTGATCAATTATGAATTACCCAGATCTCCAAAAGACTATGTACATAGAATTGGTAGGACCGGTCGTGCAGGAGCAATTGGAGAAGCAATATCTCTTATCGCAGAGGAGGATTTGCATCACTTTAAAATTATCCAGAAGAAGATGAAGAAGCATGTGCAGCTAAGAAGCATCGATGATATTGAGTTTTAATCAAAAATTTCCCGAAGACTTTCTCTGAAAGATAAATAGCTCATGAACAAAAACAGGTTGGAAGCATTTAGTGATGGCGTGTTGGCAATTGTCATCACCATCATGGTTCTTTAAATCAAGGTGCCTCATGGAGATCAATTGGGAGATTTAAGGCCGCTTATTCCAGTATTTTTAAGCTATGTTTTGAGTTTTATATACATAGGGATTTACTGGAATAACCATCACCACATGCTTCATACCGTTACCAAAGTAAATGGTAAATTGCTGTGGGCAAACCTTCACTTACTTTTTTGGCTTTCCCTGATCCCCTTTTCTACGGGTTGGATGGGAGAAAATCACTTTGCAGCTCTTCCAACGGCAGTATATGGATTTGTATTATTGATGTCTGCAGCCGCGTATTTCATCTTAGAAAGAATTATACTCAATAGTCAAGGAAGAAACTCCATTCTTGCCCAGGCTGTTGGCAAGGATGTTAAAGGAAAACTATCTCCAATTCTTTATCTCTTGGCGATTGGCGCTACATGGATAAATCCGGCCATTTCAGAAGCAATTTATGCATTTGTTGCTTTGATGTGGCTTATTCCAGATCTGAGAATTGAAAAGATTATTGATGTTGAAAAAGAATAATTTTAACAAAATCTATTATTCTGCAATCCTATTGTGAGACAAAATCTTCAGATTCGCTTTCTGCACTTTTTAAATTAAACAAATTCAGATCAAAGATTCTTCAACATATTCTAATTCAGGCTAATCATTTCATAAAAAAATAACAAGATATTTACGAACTCATTAACATTCACCCCTGTTAGCCTCAGATAGTCAAAATTTATAGATCAAAATATTTTTAGGGTGGAAAAGAAATACAGCAAAACGGAATACTTTAAAATTGTCCTGGTACTAGGTGCCTTGTGTACAATTAGCCCCTTTTCTATAGACATGTACCTCCCAGGTTTTCCAGAGATGGCAGAAACCTTAAATACTCCTATATCTAACATTCAGCTTTCACTTACTGCATATCTAGTCGGGATTGCAATTGGCCAGCTATTTTATGGACCTCTTTTGGATAAATACGGACGCAAAAAACCGTTGTATGCAGGATTAGCAATATATATACTTGCATCCATTGGATGTGCTTTATCCCAATCTGTAGAAAATCTGATTTTCATGCGATTTCTTCAGGCTATCGGAGGATGTGCAGGTATGGTATCTGCTCAAGCTATAGTAAGGGATATTTTCCCTGTAGAGAAAACTGCCCAGGCGATGTCTCTTCTCGTATTAGTGATCGCTGTTTCTCCCATGATTGCTCCAACTTTGGGTGGATTTGTGACTGCTGCTTACGATTGGCATTGGGTATTCATCATCCTTGCTGCACTGACAGCTTTGATATGGTTAGCTACCGTAGTAGTTCTTCCAGCCGGAGCTCTTCCAGACAGGGAGGTTTCTTTGAAACCGAAAAAGGTTTGGGATAGCTATATCAAGGTTCTCAGCAATCGCCAATTTCTGGTTTATATGCTGGCAGGAGGTATTGCCGGTGCAGCGCCGTTTGCTTACATCGCAAGTTCAGCAGATGTATTTATGAACGTGTATGGTTTAAGTGAGCATCAGTTTGGTTGGCTATTCGCTCTTCTGGCATTTGCTATGATCGGTTCCACTCAGCTGAACCACATCCTTTTGAAGAAATTTTCATCTCAACAAATCATCAACTTCTCCCTGCACTATCAAAGTTTCACAGGCTTATTGCTGGTCACTGGGGTGTTTTTCAATTTGTTAAATGTATACAGTTTGATTACGCTGATGTTTGTATTTCTCACAGCCCATGGCCTCAATGGTCCAAATACTACTGCACTTGCGATGGCTCCATTTTCCAAAAATGCCGGATCAGCATCTGCCATGCTGGGAAGTATGCGCATGGCCATAGGAGGAATAGTAACAGCGATTGTCAGTTTGTTCCATGCTACTTCAGCATTCCCTATGGTGGTTGGAATGGCAATATGTGCCTTTGGAGGATTTATCGTTCTGAAAATGGATCAGCGACTTCCGGGGACAATAAGTAGACAGAGGCGCAACGAAGCATTTGCATCATAAAAATATGACCTATTAGACTTGATCAGGAACCATTAATGAGTTCCTGATTTTTTTTTTCAAATCCAAAATCATCTATTCATCTCCTTTCATAAGGAGGGTAACTGTTAGGCAAAAGGCACTCATTTGATATCTAATCTATTCCAATCCTAAAAAAGATAATCCCTACTTTTGCCATTCCCAGTCCTTTTTCCTCCATGAGTAACTCAAATCTTGCAGTAAGAACAGTCATTTTCAGCATGCTCGGCAATGTCGCACTCGCAACGATAAAATTTATTAGCGGGATACTGGGCAATTCTTACGCGCTAATAGCAGATGGTATCGAATCAGTAGTAGATATATTCGCATCTGTGCTCGTACTTTTTGGATTGAAATATTCGGCCCGACCAGCAGATGAAAACCATCCCTATGGGCATGGAAAGGCTGAGCCTTTGATTACGTTTCTGGTAGTAGTTTTTCTGGTCATCTCAGCAGTAACCATCGCTTGGCAAGCTTACCAGCATATAATTACTCCACATGAAATCCCAAAACCATTTACTCTGATCGTCCTCGCTGGTATTATTATCTGGAAGGAAATCTCTTTTCAAGTGGTCATGTCACGGAGTAAAAAGCTAAAAAGTAGTTCGCTCAAAGCAGAGGCTTGGCATCATAGAAGCGATGCCATCACCTCTGTCGCTGCATTTATCGGAATCACTATAGCGATTTTTGGTGGTGAAGGATTTGAAGAAGCGGATGATTATGCAGCTCTTCTTGCGGTTGTTTTCATTCTTTATAACTGCTATAAAATCTTCCGCCCGGCGCTCAGCGAAGTGATGGATGAAAACAATTACGATGAATTAACTGAGCAAATACGACAGATTTCGCTCACTGTTCCGGGAGTCAAAGGCACTGAAAAGTGCTTTATCCGAAAAGCCGGTATGGAATATCATGTTGATTTACATGCTTTGGTGGAGGGTGAGTTAACCGTTACTCAGGGACATGATATTTCACATGAGCTGAAAGACAAACTTTGCAAAGTGATCCCCGAACTTGGAAATGTCTTGATCCATATCGAACCTTACTAGCATGTTATTGCAATGCAACTTTGCCTATAACTACATTTAATAGGTCAACTTCAATGAAATGTGATTTTTGAAATAAAGAGAAACGGTAGAAATGCATTTCAGAGTCTCTAAAAAATTGGTTTTTTTTTAAATGGTAGAAAATTCTGTGAGGTCACTCCCAACTCGTTTTTGTCTCATTATCAAATTCGAAAATAAGGCTGAACATGAGAAATATCTTAGCACTGGATATTGAAGCGATATCCGCCCATTCACTCCTCATCTATTCATCAATTTTAGTATCTTGATAGTCAGTATCACATCGATACAGGAAGTACATAAATTCTTTAAATTTTAATATCAACAAACCCATGAAAACCATTTTCAGTATTGCCCTTTTTCTATATACCACTCTTGCTTTTGCGCAAACAGATAAGGAAGTGGCTTCCCAAGTAGAAAAACTCCGTCTGGCATTAATAGACCCCACTGTTGACAATTTGAGTGAAATCAGCTCAATTAACCTAAGCTATGGACATTCCAGTGGAAAGCTTGAAAACCAAGCGCAATTTATAGAAGCTCTAATCAGCGGTGCATCGGATTTTGCAAAAGTTGAATTCGAAGATCAAAAAATACAAGTTGAAAAAGATGTGGCCATCGTGCGGCATAATTTGGTCGCAGATGTTTTGGATGGAGGTACTACGAATTCTATAAAAATTGGGGTAATACTGGTTTGGAAAAAAGAAAAGAGCCAGTGGAAATTACTGGCTCGACAGGCTTACAAGCTGCCATAAATCATTTAGAGATTTCTTCCTCTTCTATCGGTTTCTTATGCCAATAGGAAGCTAGTATGGAACCACTTACGTTCATAAATGGACCAAACACGGCAGGTGCTAAACCAACTGTCGCAATCTTTCCCATCTCCTTTGCAATTCCGGAGGCTAGTCCTCCATTTTGCATTCCCACCTCAATAGCGATGGTTCGGCAATCTTTTTCGTTTAGTTTAAATAATTTGCTCGCCCAATAACCAAGCACATATCCCAAGAGATTATGGGCAACTACCAGTACGATCAAAAGTGGACCAATATCCAGAAGACTATCTCTACCCGCAGCGACTATCACTACCAGAATCAATGCAATGGCTGCCATGGAAATTATAGGCATAAGATCATCCAGCCATTTAGCTTTTCCACGAAGGAAGTAATTAAACAGCAATCCTGCACCGATCGGTATGATCACCATTTTCACAATACTAAACATCATCTCTACTACGTCGATGGCTACAAACTCACCAGCTAGCCAACCCATCAAAAATGGAGTAACAAAAGGTGCCAATAACGTGGTGACTGAAGTGACGGTAATAGAGAGCGCTAAGTTTGCTCTAGCCAGAAATGCCATTACGTTGGATGCCATTCCACTTGGGGAACAACCGATCAAAATCATCCCAGCAGCTATCTCAGGAGGAAATCCGCTCATTTTTGCAAGTGTATATCCTATGAAGGGCATAATAGTAAATTGGCAAAGAACGCCTATGATGACTCCTTTTGGCATTTTGACCACACCCAAAAAATCCCTTACGCTCATCGAAGTCCCCATTCCAAACATGATTATTTGAATGAGGGGAACGATCAAAGCGCTGAATTTAAATCCATCATATTCAATAAAATATCCAGGGAAATATAGTGCCAATGCCACTGACCCGAAAATCATCATGGAATAGGCATATCCTTTTAGTTTAGGGCTGCCTAGGAATGCAATCGCGCAGATAAAGAAAAAACTAATCCAGAGAATACCTGCATCTGAGATATCAGAGAAGATACTCATCCCGAGGGCAGCTAGGAATATTATCCCTGTGACAATAGATAGTATTTTGGTGATTTTAGGATTCAAAACGGCGGTATTTTGGGTAACAATAATTTGAAAACAACCCGAAAACCAGCACGGCACTAGCTTCCGGGTCTATCAATAGGTAAAATAGGTATTATTAACTATAGGTCCTGTCATGAGAGCGCTTTTCGTTCCACATATCCGTAGGAGCAAAATATGAGTTATCCGATGGATGTAAGTGCGCTTTGACTACCTCTTCATTCAGTTCAATTCCCAATCCTGGAGAGTCCAAGGGAACTGGCGCATAGCCCTTATCAATCATTTTCCCCCCGCCCGTCATGGTGACCATATCTTCCCACCAAGGCACATCCACTGAGTGATGCTCCAGTGCAAGAAAATTTTGAGTTGCTGCGGCACAATGCACATTTGCCATAAAAGACACAGGGGTTCCAGCTTGGTGCATTGCCATTGAGATTCCTTTTTCTTCAGCGTAATCCGCGATTCGTTTAGTTTCCAAAAGTCCTCCTGAAGAAGCCAAATCAGGATGTATAATATCCACTGCGTGGTTATCGATCAGATCTTTAAAGTACTGAAGAAGATAAATATCCTCACCCGTTGTAGTTGGTGTATTCAGTGTATCCGTAATGGTCTTATGTTGTTGCCACATTTGCCAAGGAACCATATCCTCCAACCACGCCAAGCGATATTTATCTAGTGCTTGTCCAAGTCGGATACAGTTATTTAAGTCAAAATGTCCGTAGTGATCTGTTGAAAGTGGAATTTCATATCCGACCATTCCACGTACATGATCCACAATTTTGGCAAGTTCATCCAGGCCTTTTTCAGTAATCTGAACTCCGGTAAATGGGTGAGCCGTATTTCCATAAGACATATATCCCCCAGACCATTGGCTTCTTCCATTTTTAAAAATCTCTGGATTCACGAGGCACCCAGGAATATCCATAATCTCTCCTATAGAAACGTCCATCTTTAACCAAGTGTATCCTTGCTCTTCGGTTCTATATTTGATTAGCTTCATCTGCTCTTCTGGTGAGCTTGATTCCGGGGTGTCAGCATAAAGCCTAATCGAATCCCTGTACCTTCCTCCAAGTAATTGCCAAGCTGGAACATTGTAAGCTTTTCCACAAAGATCCCAAAGCGCCATTTCCACACCGCAGACACCTCCTGCTTGACGGGATTGACCCCCGAACTGTTTAATGATTTTGAATATTTTCTCTACGTTACATGGATTCTCACCTAAAATCCGGCTTTTTAGCATCAATGCATATTTGGGATCTGCTCCATCCCGTACTTCACCCAATCCATAAATTCCTTGATTTGTATCGATTCGGAGAATAGCCGTTCCTCCCATCACCGCAGTATGCGCATAGCGAAGATCAGTGATTTTAAGATCCGAAGGTGCGGAGGCACGTCGTACATTCTTAGTCGTTTCTGCCATGGTATCTTCGATACTAAGTCCCATCAGTGCAGTTAGACTCAGCCCGCCAAGTGCTGTTTTCTTTAAAAAGTCTCTCCTATTGTCTTTTGTAAATGGGTTATCGATTTCTGATTGCCGTTGGGCAGCATAGGTTCGCTCCTGCTCCTTGTTCTTCTGAATGAGGTTTTGTAATGTATTCTTCATAATCAAATGGGTTATTGGGTTATTGAGTATTTTAATCCTATCGAAAAATGGTATTAGTAATTCCGCTCTTTGAGGTAATTATCTAACTCAGCTTTTGTCATAGGCAGTTTTCCGGGATAATTGTTCAGCCAATCCAAAAAGTCTTTCTTGATCTCTTCAGTCCATTGGCTATCAATCTGACCTGCGAGATATTTACCTTCCCGAAGTCTTTGATGTCCAAATTCATCCCGAAGGCCTGTCACTTCAGAAGTCAAAACAAGATCCTCCACCAAATAGGCAGGTATGAAAATCACCCCGTATTTTTTTGCCAAAACCACATCTCCGGGAAGAACTGTGGCACGACCAACTCTAATCGGAGCATTGATGGATGTGAGCATCATTTGCTGAATGTAGGATGGGTCTTGTCCTTTCATCCAAGCATTAAATCCTTCTATCTCGGAAAGTCCCTCCTGATCTCTAACAGATCCGTTAAAAATCACTCCTCGCTGAGATTTAGCATAGATTGCATTTCCAAGATTATCTCCGATGAGCGTACCATCAACAATTTTACCATAGCCGTCCGCCACGTATACATCACCATTTGTCAAGATATCGATAGGCCACGAGTTTGTTCCACCTTTAGGAGATCTACCTTCCTTTTCCACTCCCTGGTCTTTGACTTGCTTTTCCATATCCGGTCTTAGCGGCATGTATTGAGCGGTAACTACTCTCCCAGTCATAGCTTCATCCGGTAGCATAATTTGCCATTCGCCTTCGTATTGATTTTGATATCCTTTGTTACGCAGCACTCCCCACGCTTCTTCGATGGAGATATTTTTTAGTCTTTCCAAAATAGAATCGGAGACCTTTGGTCTTCCATCCGGAAATCTCTCCCCAGTCCATTCCGCTGTTAGTGCTTTGATATATTCAGGAGAAGACCCTACATTTTGAGCAGTTGCTTCTTTGTTTGATAGGAGGAGTGAACATGAAAAAGCAAGTACACACAGCGACGTTTTTATAGTCTTAGGTGATAAAATTGAATTCATTAGTATTAAGGGTTTAAGGTTTTTCAATCAAATATCTTAACTCTGATCACTCAAAGAATGGGATTCCTGGAACTGCATATTTTTTCATTCCTTCTTCATTGATTTCCACTCCTATTCCAGGCTTTTCAGAAATTGTAATGAAACTGTTTTCCGTTCTTGGTCCATCGTAGGTCACGATGTCTTTCCAGAGATCATCTTTGTCCATATAGATCTGCCATTCCATTATCTGGAAATTCGGTACGGAAGCACATACATGACAACTGGCCATAGCTCCGAGAAAAGAAGCTACCATGTGTGGTGAAAAAGGCACATAATATAAATTTGCCAAATTAGCTATGCGCTGCGCTTCACCTAGCCCACCTGCTTTTTGCAAATCAGGCATGATGATATTCAGGGCTCCATCAGACAATAGTTTCGTAAATCCATATGCGAGGTAGATATTTTCCCCTGCACAGATCGGTGTACTAGTCTCTTGGGTAATATGCTTATACACTTCAGGATTATCTGCTGGTATGGGTTCTTCAAGAAACATCAAGTCCAACGGCTCATACATTTTTGCCATTTTCATCCCAGTGACTGCATCATACCTTCCATGCATGTCTACACATATATCTATATTAGGGCCCACTGCTTCTCTCACCGCAGCGATAGCATTGTACATTCTATCTATTTCTGCAGGACTCGCTGTCCAGTTAAAACGGTCGTATTTATTAGGATCCCTTCCGTCGTCCACATCAAATTTTACCGCATTATATCCGCGGGAAACAGCATCCTTTGCAGCTGTAGCATAATCTTCCGGACTAGGATTAGTAGAAGTGTAAAGCGCAGTATCGCAATAAACACGGATTTTATCCCGGAACTTACCCCCCAAAAGCTGATAAACAGGTATGCCAAATACTTTACCTGTAATATCCCAAAGTGCTGTTTCTATTGCGGTAAGCACAGCTACGAAGACACCTGACTGGGCTCCACCAAAAAACGCTCCCTTACGGACTTGCTCAGCTAGACGATTTGGATTGAGTGGATTTTGTCCTCTAAGCTGCTCTCCTAATCGCTTTACTAAATAATATGATCCATGAATTGCATCCACGGCCTCTCCACATCCCCACACGTCTTGATTTGTATAGACTTTCACGTAAACTGCTCCTCTTACAAAACCACATTTTACATCAGTAATTTTGAGGTCAGCAGGATTTGAATATGGATTTTGCTTCGTTACTGCTGCACTTAGCCCTTGCCCAAAAGTGGATAACATTCCGGCTCCGGTCAATCCCACTGCCGCTCCTTTTTGAAGAAAGGACCTTCTTGAATTTTTGTTTTTCATCTGATTATTTTGAGTTGTAAGAGTTTACCAAGTTCTGTTTTTCAATATTTCCTGAATCTGTTCTCTGGCTATGGGAAGTTCATCGATATGATCATTGAGCCATTGGGAGAAATCCTTTTCGATCTCATCTGACCACCGGGTATCAATTTGTCCTGCGGTGTAAATACCCTCTCTTAGTCGCTCGTGACCAAACATATCCCTCAAGCGGACAACCTCGGAAGTCACCACTACCTTCTCAGCCAAATGTGCCGGAATGAAAGACACTCCTCCGTCTCTGCCTAGCACTACATCTCCGGCCATTACCGTTACTTGGTGAATTCGGGTTGGCTTATTGATTCCTATTAACATTGTGTTTAGATCCCCGGGTTGATTGTGATGTGAGGGATGGTAGCTAGAAACATAAGAAGTAAATCCGCCTATTTCATTAAGGCCAACTACGTCTCTAATAGCACCTTCATACACTATCCCGTTTCCGGATTTGGCATAAATTGCATTGCCTACATTGTCGCCGATGGTCGGCCCACCATTATGAATTGCAAACTGATCTACTACATAGACATCACCTTGCTGCAACAAGTCTACAGGCCAGGAGTTTTGGCCTCGTTTTCCTTCTTTTTTACCACGCTCGTCGATGGCATCGTGGATATCTGGTCTACCGGGCATGAACGTCGCCGTCAGAGCCCTGCCAATTAGTATACTGTCCGGATTGATCTGCAATCCCCAACCATCTGCGTATTGATATTTGTAACCGGCATTTTTCATAACAGCCCAAGCTTCGTCGTGGGTGACAAGCTTCATCCGTCTTAGAATATCGTCAGAGACCTTTGGTCGGCCGTCTTCGAAACGTTCTCCTTCCCACTGCTGGGTGAGAAATAGCATTTCCTCTTTTGATATCTGCTGCGCGAAAAGACCCGCAATCCCAAACAGCAAAAGAGTAAGAGTAATTGTAATTCTTTTGATCATAGTTTTATTTATTGACAAAAAATGGGGCCTGAATTTATCCAAGCCCCGTTTTAAATTATTTATCCCACCAAACTTTGGTTGCAAGATTGTCAGGCCCCTGAGCTGAAATAGCCGCCTGTACATTTTCAGAATTTACTGAAATTTCAGAATTCGGATAAGTCAATCTATTGATGAAATCCACTTCCTTACCAGGATATGGGTTCGGAGTCAAATCTGGATAGCCTGATCTTCTGAAATTGGCAAAAGCTTCCGGCCCATTCAGAAAACTAGACACCCAATATTGGGTATTGATTTGCTCCAATGCCATGGCTGGATTGAAAGGATTTTCTTGGAGATAATCATTGATTTCAGAAATAGAAATGGCAGATGCCTCATCCACTGTCCCAAGTTGATTCATGTGAGCTCGGACTCCGGAATTATAATATTCTTCCACCGTGCCAGTGCTGATCCAACCTCTTTCTCTTGCCTCTGCCATGAGCAAATAATTTTGCGAAGCAGTAACAAGAAAATTAGGTGCGGTATTTTTGGTAATTCTTCTTCTGTCAGCTTGCGCGAATTCATAAAAACTAGCAAGTCCTAATGCGGATGCAGCACTTACAGCACCTGCATTATCATTACCCATAGGCAATCCTTCATGGACACTCGCCTCATAGGTTGCATTGGCAGGCGTTTGCTCAGGACCTGATTTGGCACCAACATAGGTAACTGCAATTGCAGAAAGACGAGGATCATTCCTGCTCTTCAAATAATCTACGAATGGTTTTGTAAGGTAGAAATTGGAAGCTTCAGTGGCATTTAGAAAATTACCGATTGGGTTGGTGTAGTTCGGGTCATGGTTGATTCTTGCATTATCAGCATTTGTCAAAATAACTCCTCCCTGCACGGCTGACTGCACTACTTGAGCAGCAGTGGTAGGATCCACTTCACTCAGTCGCATCCCAGCTCTCAGTAGCAATGAGTATCCAAAATTCTTCCATTTATCCAGATCACCACTGTATAGAATGTCAGCAGACTCTAAAGGCCCAGAAGGATCCAAAGCTGCAGTAGCTTCAGTCAATTCTTTTATTAAATCCGCATAAATAGCTTCCTGAGAATCATAGACAGGAAGGTAAATCTGTTCTGCGTAGCCTTTGCCTCCTTGGAAATAAGGGATATTTCCATAATCATCCGTAAGCACCATAAAAGCAAACGCCTGGATAATCCTGGTCATATTCTTGAGATTGGCACGTGCTGGATCATCCTCCACTTGGCTGATTACGTCCCGGGTATTTTTAATCACATTTCTATAATATCCCTGCCAAAGTTCCTGAGTTAAGGTTCTATTGTCTTGGTTATAATTTGCTCCTGAGACTAATCCCGAATTTGGAGTAACTATCTGCTGAACTACTCCCATGTCATAAACCAAACTTCCGTTCGGATATGCACATCCCACAATCGCAGCATTTAGCTGGAATGCCGGATTAATAGCCGTAGCACTTACTTTATTGGTATTAAGTTCGTCGAAGTTGCTATCGCAAGCCGAGGAATATAGTACCACGAGTATGATTAGTAGGTATTTAGATATCTTTTTCATGGCTAGTTGGGTTAAAATTTGACATTAAGGTTAAAACCTAAACCTCGCGTAGAGGGAAGCCCAGTTGACTCCATGCCGACCAAGTTATCAGATGAATATCCGAAAGATTCCGGGTCGATATTATCCACCCATTTCTTGATCATAAATACATTGTTTGCTACGAAATTCAGCTTAACCGACTTGAAAGGCTGCTTTTCAGGCAGATGCTTGGTAAAATCATAGCCCAATGTGATTTGTCGTAGTTTCCAATATCCTCCATCATAAACTACTGGCTCAACTAATGCCTGTGATCTCACTACTTCCCAATACGATTGTACTGGAGCCACTACGGTGTTTATTTCACCGGCTTCATTAACACCATCTCCTACCACACCACCTTCTCTACCTTCCAGAGTCATTTTGTGAAGGCCATGTCTTGTAGCATTGAAATTAGTGCCCGATAGCATGATATTTCCCAGTTTGAAATCTATAAGGAAGGAAAGCATGACACCTTTGTAGTTGAAGGAGTTATTAATTCCTCCCACCCAATTTGGCAGAGCGCTACCGAAATTGACTAGATCAGTTGTTCGAAGAGGAAGTCCATTTGCACCGAATATCTTTCTACCCTGCTCATCTCTTCTATATCCGAATCCGGCAACCTGCCCCATTTCCATTCCTACAATCTGCCGCAATTCACCGTTGAATACGTGCGTACCCACTGTAATTCGCTCTCCAGGAGTATCGGTCAGAAGACTAAGGACTTTAGTCTTATTGTAAGCTGCATTGGTGCTAATCTCCCAAGTGAACTTGTCGTTCTCGACAGGTACTACAGTGAGGAGCATCTCGATACCCTTGTTTTCACTTTGACCACTGTTTATTGAGGTATTCACAAATCCTGATGCATCAGAAATCTGAGCACTTACAATCTGATCCGTGGTCAACTTTCTGTAAGCTGCCATATCAAGGCTTACTCTTCCCTGAAACATACTCAATTCAAATCCTGCTTCTACTTCACCTATTCTCATAGGACGAAGGTTAGGATTGGGAAGATTGGTTCCAATAGGCCCTCCTATAGGTTGCCCACCAAAAAGGTTATTATTGATACCGTAGAATAGCACATTGGAATAGGCTCCTACGTCAGCATCAGATCCCACTTCAGCATATGCCGCCCTGATTTTCCCAAAATTTAACCAGCCGGATGGCTTAAAATTCTCTGTGAAGACCCAGCTTGCAGAAACGGATGGATATATAATACTTCTGTTAGCTTCTGACAAGGTCGAGAACCAATCATTTCTGACCGTACCTGTAAGAAACAACCTGTCTTTATATGAGAATTCGGCGGAACCATACAATGAATTTACGGCACGCTCATTCAGGTCATAAAGAGGATCTTTTGCTCTACCATTTTGCACAGTATAAAGACCTCTAACCACAAAATCCGTCACCTGTACACTATTCAGATCTGATCTACGCTGCATGTGGTTTCCACCAAAATTGGCATTGATGTTTACATCACCAAACTGCTTGTTTGCGTTGATGAGAAAATCTGTATTGATCTCTCTGAATCTCCTCTGCTCCTGGGTGTACATACCATTCACAAATCCAGCAGGGGCAGCCGCCCTTGAGGCTTGGCCCGTTGGGAAGTTATTGTAATCCTGATCTCTTGACCAGAAATCTTCTCCTACTCTTCCTTGTACAAATAACCAGTCGTTGATTTCATATTTCAATGCTATATTTCCGAAAATCCTATCCCTTTTGATATTCTGAAATTGATCAGAAAGGGTGAAATAGGGATTTGTCCGGTTTCTGAACCTGGAGTAAACCGCTTCGTTACCGTTGGCATCGTAGCGATTATCCCGCAATACGTCCAGCGGCATTGAATTAGCCATATTGTACAAAGCAACGGGAATGGTGTTATCCTGCTCACCGATATTTGGAGGATTTTTATTCTCTTCAAAGGAATAATTAAAATTACCTCTAAAGCTCAACTTAGATGTGAGGTCATACCCGAATCCTAAGTTGATTGTTTTCCTATTATAAGAATTGTTTGGTACAATACCCTTGCTATTTAGATCTGAGAATGATAAGCTTAGACCTCCCTTTTCTGTAGAAGTAGCCAATGTGATGGAATTGGTCACGTTCTGTCCGTTGCGAAAGAAATCGTTTATTATTCCTTTAACTGGTTCATAGGGCACAGTCACTCCATCAAAAAGCATTTGGGTCATTCCTGGTTGGAATTTCTCACCAAATGACCATTGTCCTGAAGTAGGGTTTGGAGTAGTAGGTCTTACGCCTTGTTCACCCTGTCCATATTCATATTGGTAATCTGTAAAATCGAGTGGTGCTTCATTAGTATAGTTGAGATTATAGGTAACTCCTATTCCTCTTGTATCATTCTTACTTTTTGTAGTGATCATGATTACTCCATCCTTAGCCCGGGAGCCATAGAGTGCGGCAGCAGCAGCACCTTTTAGGATAGTCATGGACTCTACATCATCAGGATTAATACTTGATAAACCATCACCCCCATCAGAAGTATTTCCTCCTCCTCCACGAACTCCAATACCACTATCAGAAGCACTGCTACCTGGTTTAGAACCAAAGTTTGTGTTATCGATCGGGACACCATTAACTACAATCAATGGATTATTTTGTCCGGAAATGGAAGACTGACCACGAATCCTGATTTTCGATGTACCTCCAGGTCCTGATCCTAGAGCTGAAATGCTAACTCCTGCAACTTTACCTTGGAGCGCGTTCATTACATTAGGTGTTCTGTTGATAGTGAGTTCATCTGATTTAACTATGGACGTGGCATAACCAAGACTTTTAGCAGATTTCTCAATTCCCAAGGCAGTTACAACTACTTCTTCAAGGTTACTTTCATCTACTTGCATGGTAAGGTCAATTTCAGACCTGTTACCCACTGTAATCTCCTGATTAAGATATCCTACAAATGAGAAAACTAATACAGATGACTCACCATCTACATTGATAGAATAATTTCCGTTACTGTCGGATACTGTACCTACTGAGCTTCCTTTCAAAAGTATGTTCACTCCAGGAAAACCCACTCCGTTTTCATCTGTGACTTTACCGGTTATTTCTACTCTTCGGCGATCGATATTGGATTTAACACCACTAATACCTCCCGCAGCTGCAAAAGAATTAGATCCATCAGTTGATGATGCTAAAGATGAAGTTTGGAGATAATTTAAATCAGAGGCCTTTTTAGACTGACTGGATCTGTTTTGAAATATCACATAAAAATTCTCACCAGCTTTTTCATAGCCGAGTCCTGTTTGCTTAAGGACTGTTTTCAAGCCTTCTTCCACAGAAGTATAGGATGATTTTGGTGATCTGATCTTTTTTGATTGAACCAAATCATCCTTGTATGCTATCGAGACATTGAACTTATGCTCGAATTGAGTCAGAACCTCTTTTAGGTATCTGCTTTCATCACTGGACGAATACGTATCCAGGTGTTTTTCTGAAGCTATCAAACCCTCGACTTGCGCAAAGGCAAACCAAGAAATCGAATAGCTCATACATAATAATAGTACAAACTTTCTCATTGTAAACAGGGATTAGGTTATTTGGGGAATACTTCATTTCGGGTTATTTAATCAGGTATTTATTTTGCTCGTTTACTATTTCTACATTAAATATTTTGGAAATCTGGTCCATAAAATTCTCAGAATCACCAAGAGGCATAGACCCTGAAGCTGTTTGCAGCAGCAGCTCTTCATCCTGAACTTCAATCTCAATTCCATAATTGTCTCTGGCCATCTTCAGAATTTCGCCAAGACTGGTTTCATCCAAGTGGATCACTTTGTCTTTCCATGAGGTGTAGAGAGAGGGGTTCACTTTCTTACGTTGGAATTTACTTTCTTTAAATTCTACCAGATCACCTGGATTCATGAGAATTTTCCCTTCCTTATCTTTTACCGGAAAGCTTAGCGTCACCATTCCTGAAGTAAGGACTACTTCAGTTTCCTGTGATCTATTAAAAACGTTGAACTCTGTCCCTAGCACTTCTATTGCTACATTTTGAGAACTCATCACTTTGAAAGGCTGATGATCTGATTTGTGCACTACACTAAAAAAGGCTTCACCTTCTATCCAGATTTCACGTGCCATTTGACCTTCCCAATTATCTACAAAAGTCAGCTTGGAGTTGGAATTCAGGTTTACTGTAGAGCTGTCCGGCAGGATTATTTCCATTGTCTCTCCATATCCGGTTTTGTATTCGATTGTAGATGGCAATTCATACCAGTACCAAAAAAACATACCCAGTATCAAGCTGGCGGCTACAGACCCAAAGAGGAAGAAAGATCTCTTGCTGGAAGAAGATTTAATTTCCTTAGATGGATTGATATCTCTTTGAATTGCGCTCCATACAGAAAGTAATTCAGCCTGTTTCATTTCAAATTTTGACTTCTCAAGATTCAAAATCAAAGCCCTGGCTTCTTCTAACGTTTGGATTTTGGTAGGATTTGCATTTTTCCAATGCCTCCAAAACTCCTCGTGAGCAGGATCAGGATACAGTACCCATTCCTTAAAAAATGGATCTACGACAAAGTCGTGTGAAGAAAAACGGTCGTAATCAGTAGGTTGATGATTCACTGTGTTGCTTGTGCTTATACCTATAAGAGTATAAAGTCAGCAAGACCTCATCATTTTTTTTAATTTATTTTTAAAAAATTCTAATTATTAGCAACACAGGTGGTCATACACCTGATTTACAGATTATTAAAAAACTAACCTATAAATAAAAATGATGCTAGCAGGGAGGAATTCATAACAACTTTAAGACATTGAAGAGCTTTTGAAAGTAGATTATAGGCAGAAGCAGGAGTGATTGACATTACACTTGCTATTTCAGAATAGTCCATATCATTAAAATACTTAAGCACTAAAATTTCCCGCTGTCTTTTTGAGATTTTCGTCAGACCATTTGTGATTTTTCTTTCATTTTCTTCAATGTAGTCCCTGGCTATCAACTCATCTTCAATAGAAATTTCAAATAAATAAGGCTGTTGATCCTCATTTACCTCTATTGATAATTTACGCTCTTTATTGATATGGTGAATTAGCAGATTGCGGAATGACTTGAAAAGATAATGCTTAACAGAGTCAATATCTGAAAGCGTTTCCCTTCTATTCCAAATGGTTGAAAATAATTCCTGAATACAGTCTTTGACCATCTCGCGGTTGTAACAAAAGTGCATGCCGTAGTTGTAAAGCAAATTTGAAAAGCGCTGATATAAATTGGAAAACGCAAGATCATTGCCCTTTCTCATACTCTGCCATAAAGTTTTATCGTCAGATTGAGCGCTAAAGCTGGTTATCGGGCTTCTTGAAATAAATTGATTAACGGAGCTACCCATATACAAAATTTTATTACGTTAAATTTCGATTTTAAGGTAGTAAATTTTCATTCACTTATCAAAGCTTATTTAAAAAGAACAATTTGTTTAAAGAGCAAACTATTATTTAATCGAAATTTTAACATAGCAAACCAACTACAAAAAAACCAGCATATGTTCCTAAGGCATTACCTAAACTTCCCACCAATACACCTGGAATAAGCAGGTCGGGACGATTCAAACTTTCAGCCGATGCTAGTGCAGTAGTATTCCCACCCACATTCGCCTGAGAAGCTACGGCTATGACGTCCCAATCAATTTTGAACAGTGCTCCCACTCCAAATATTATAATGCCGTGAATAAGCACAAGTATGGAAACAAAAAGAATCAGTGTAGCTGCAAGTTCTCCAAGTCCAGCCAATGTGCTCAAATCACATAGAGTCCCAATCGTTGCTAAAAAAAGTAGAATCAGAAAAAACCCGATCGTATGACTACCTGATAATTTTTTAATGAAGGAAAATTGAGCCAGGAGCAATGCAATGGTTGTGAGGGAAATTATTTCAGGAATCTGTGGAAAGGAATTGGCGATGAACTTTGAAGCAGCCATTGCTAAAAAAGCTAAACCCAGAATACTTGCCAGACCAGAAATGCTAATTGATTCTTAAGTTTTTATTTTTTGAACTTCACTAGCCACCGGAAGTAGCTTTTTCCTAGGGAAGAGTTTTTGTAAATACTTTGGCAAAATCAAGGTTGCAATAATCCAAGGAGTGCCAATCAAATTATCTACAACAGTGGTTGCAGCAAATAGATCTGCCTGTTCGTTGACATGATAACTCAGGGCAACTGCATTGAAATTGATACTTCCGCCAATATATGTCCCTGTATACATTCCGGCGATCACATTTGCTAAAGGACCAATTGTAATGACAGGTCGGACTATAAACCACGCGATTAACACTCCGACTATTGTTCCTAAAGCGCCAATCCCGAACATAAGTAAAATAGGACCTCCAGCTTTTTTTAGGCTTTTAAGGTCTACTTCGAGTAATGCAATAAATATTCCCATGGGAGCCAGATATACAAATACCCCTGTATATATTGGATGGCCGCTAGTTGCTGTAGGAATCAGACCAATATTGGCTGCAATGGCAGTAGCCAAGATTACTAGAATAGGCGTTCCTACAGTCCGGAATCCTTTAAACTTTGCCAGCCAAACGCATAATAAGACAAACATACACAGCATTCCACTGACGTAAATCGGGTCTTGAGTCCAAGTCATGGCGGAAATTAGTTAAAAAAGCTTTCTAAGAGCGTAGACCATATTGTCTTATGTAAAATCAGTAACTTTTTTATTCTCATTCAATTTTGAGCTAACTTATGTTCTCCCACCTTTTTTAAATTAGACAATGAAGAAAATCTTTATAATAATTGCTTTAGCCTGCATGGGATATTCCTGTACTCCCGGAGCTACTCCACCTATTGCTTCGCAAATCGGAGAAAGCACGTACACACCTGGAAAAGTAGTGTGGCATGACTTAGCTTCTCCAAACCCTGAAGCTTCAGCAGCATTTTATGAATCTGTTTTTGGATGGACTACCGTTCCTTATGGAGACGGGGAAAAAAGGGTTTGGGTCTTTAAGCAAGGTGATTTACCTGTTGCCCTAATGGCATATTACCAAACTGAGAATGGATCGGGGGAATGGATTGGTGCTATTTCTGTTCCTGACGTTACGGAAGCCACAGATAAAGCAAAATCCCAAGGTGCAAAAGTCATCAGGAAGGCAATGAATGTTGATGAAAGAGGTTCGATATCTTTTATACAAGATCCTCAAGGAGCAAGTATTTCTCTGATAAAACTCGCCAACGGAGATCCCAAACCAGGTTTGTCCGAAATGAATACTTTTCTCGGGCAGGAGCTTTGGTCAAATGACCCCACTCAATCAGCTTCTTTTTACTCAAGCGTAGTTGGCTACACAGCTGAGGAAACTGACGATCAAAAGGTTCCATATACTATTTTCAAAATGGGTGATATGAATTGTGCCGGCATGCTGAAAAACCCAGCTCCCTCTGTCCGATCTCATTGGGTTCCTTACATTAGAGTATCCAACTTGACCGAAACTTTGGAAAAGGCAACAAGGGCTGGAGCTAAAGTTTTGGTAGAACCAAGTCCAGAAATCAGGAATGGCAATGTCGCATTGCTAATGGACCCTACAGGAGCTCCGATTGCTGTTCAAGTTTATAACCGCTAATGCATACAAGATGAAAAAGAAATTATTAGTATTCGGTTTAGTTATTTTTACTTCCATGCTAGTTACAGCTTGTGCTAACATGTATGTATCAGGCGGTGTAGGAATGAGCTACTACGGTGGACCCTATGGTGGGGTGCGAATGTCGCCTTCCATCAATGTAGGAATGTACGGCGGAGGAATGCGCTGGTGAATTGGATTTCAATCTCCTGTAATATAGGTTTCAGATTGGTTGGGATTAACCTGAAGGCTATTGTGAAACCTATGATTTTTTAAAAAACTCTTGAATCTTTTCAATCACAAAATCAATTTCTTCTGCCTGCATCCATGGATTTAGCGGCAAAGAAAGTCCTCGCTGACTCAGGTTATTGGCGTTTATAAAATTTCCATCACTACGGAAAGGCTTCATCTCAGGCAGTATTTTCGGGTAATGTATGGCAGTGCCTATACCTTGGCTTTGTAGGTAATTTCTCAACTCGTCTCTAGAGGAAGTCTGAATAACAAAAAAATGGGCATTGTGATCTTCTTCTAAAATACCTTTTGGAAGTTTCAGACCTTCAATTCCCGACAACCCTAGCAAGTACCTTTTGGAATACTCCTTTCTAATTGCTTGAAATGAGCCAAATTTCTCCAATATAACATTCAAAAAACCAGCTTGAATTGTATCTATACGACTGTTTCTACCTACAATTTCATGCTTGTCACGAACTTCCTGTCCGTGATTGAGAAGCAATTTTATCCGTTCGCTTAATTCTTGATTATTTGTTAAGCACATTCCTGCTTCACCTAATGCGCCAAAGTTTTTGGTGGGATAAAAACTCAAGCATCCTACATCACCGAATGTTCCCGCTGCTTTTCCCCCTTGAAATGAACCAAAGGACTGAGCTCCATCTTCAATGACGTGAAGGTTATATTGCTTTGCTATAGTCATCAACTTTCCCATATCCACCATCTTTCCATAGAGATGGACAGGAATAATAGCTTTAGTCTTGGCTGTAATCGCTTTTTCCCAATCAGCAGCCAGAAGTCCATCTTCATCTGTATCCCAAAAAACCGGCTTTGCCCGTGCCAGTATCACAACTTCCGCTGTAGAGACCCATGTCATGGCTGGAACAATCACCTCATCACCGTATCCAATTCCTATAGCCCGCAAAGCAAGTTCGAGCGCATCTGTTCCATTGGCGCAGGCAATCGAATAGGTTGATTTGAGATAGCTTGATATCTGAGATTCCAAAAATGTCACTTCCTCCCCACCAGAAAAAATGCCTTCTTCAAGCATGTCTGCAAACCTTAATTTTAAAGCATTTTTCAGCTCCTCATCTATTCTTTTGAGATCAAGAAACGGAACCCTCATCCAATAATTTGGCTAGTTGTAAACTCAAGTTTCTACGGGAATATTGATCAATCCCGGTGGCTGGATCTGCTTCGCCACTTCGCTCAAACAATTTCCTTAAACTGACTTGAATAGCAACATGATCCGAATGATTGAAAACCTCCCCTGCTTCAGATTTTTCCAGAATCTTTGCAGAATCACCTTCAGGATCACCTAAAGCCAAAATAGGCAAAGTAGTCGCTATATATTCAAAAAGCTTTCCTGGAATATTTCCCTTTGCATTTTTGGTATTTGTAAGGATCAAAGCCAAGGCATCGGCCTTCTCATAGAAACCAAAAACCTCCTGATGGGAAACATATCCTGCAAAAACCACATGAGCAGAAAGCCAGGAATCTGCACCTATTTCTTCCCGAACCTGATCACTTACCCTTCCAACAAAAGTGAATATGACTTCTCCTAGTTCTTTAGAAAACTCCTCCTTCATTGCTTTTAGCAAAGGCATAGGATTCCTGATTGAATCTATTATTCCCGTGTAGACTAGGTGTAAACTACCGGCTTTTTTTTCTCCAATAGAGAAATTTTGGGGAATATCACTATCATCAAAACCATTAGTGAGCAGATTGATTTTTCGATTTGCGAGTTTTTCCAAATCATGTTGGAAAGTGGGGGAAATCGTAGTCACTACATTAGCCTCACTCAGGACCTCTTGCTCTAGTTTCTTGTGTTTATTTCGAATTTGGTTTTGCATAGGAAGCTTATCTAAAAACTCCCATTGAGACCAAGGATCACGAAAATCAGCGAGCCAAAAAATTCCAGTTTTTCTTTTCAAATCCCTACCGATCAAATGCATGGAATGAGGTGGCCCAGTCGTGATGATCGCTTGGAATTGACCTTTCTGTATTAATTCTGTCAGAAATTTTACAGAAGGTTTTACCCAGAAAACCCGAGGATCGGGAACCATTAGGTTTGATCTTAGCCAGATGGCAGCTTTCTCCATAAAACTATGCTCTTTTTGCTCAAGCACTCTTCCTGGATGCGATTCCTTTTTCCCCCGAATTCTATCTAAAAGCTGATACGGTTCCCAAATCGGGAATTTGATTACCTCTAATTCTTTTGAAATTTCCTTTTCGAGCGTTTCATCTTTTAAATCAAAATCAGGGTTTTCAGGTGTAAAAATTACTGGCTCCCATCCTGCTTCTGGTAGATATTTTGCAAATTTCAGCCAGCGCTGTACGCCAGAACCTCCGCTTGGAGGCCAATAATAGGTGATGATTAGAACTCGTTTTTCCATAATTGTACCTTGTACTAAGTCTAAAGTACCAAGTAGCTGGCCATAAAATCAACTAAGATGAAAAGATTATGTTGAAGTATTCAGTCCCAGTCGCAGTGTTCAGTAAATCCTTGGTGAAAGTCTCCCGACTTGTGTCTAGTTAATCGTTTTCTTTAGAATGCCTCGGACTAAACCCATTATAGAAGAGTGAAGACTTCATTTTTTGAGTCCAGGTTTTAAGACTTGAACAAAACTCAGTCTTAATAGGCTTCGTCCCCTGTGTTACTCTCTGCAACCTCGGCGGTAAAAAAAGGGAGCAGGTCACCCCACTCCCTTCAAATTTCAAATATGAGATTTCAGATTTCCAATTCTCTTACTCTCCCTGAGCAAGAGAATATCCTCTTACCCCGTCAAAAGAATATAAATTCTCAGTTTTGATAAAGTCAAATCCAAGTTCTTCAACTTGCTTCAACAATTCACGAACTTGAGCATGTGTAATTGTTCCTTGCTCAGCATTCTGAAATCTACATCTCCAATGATCGGTGCAGAATGACTCACGCATTCCGTCAGGGAATACTTTGATGCCTCTATTCGTAATTAATGTCAATTGAAGGCCATCAGCATTTGCCTTGCGAAGTTTCTCTCCTAAAACCTGAGGATCTCTACCTGGCTCATCCCAATCCACAAACACATCCACACCAATCAGTTCTTTCTTGGCTTTTACCACCGGAGAAACAAATACATTCATCGGAGTAGTATCCTTATCAAATTCAGCTGGTACCATGGAAGATGGAAGCTGTCCTAATCTCTCGATCACTGCATTTGCAAACTCATCGGTACCTACTTTCTTGGAAGAAAGACCTTCCTGATAAATATCTCCAGTATGAATTCCATCTTCCAAAGTTTTCATCCAGGCATTGGATATTTTCTCTGCGATCTCTGGCTGACCGATGTGAACCAACATCATAATTGCTCCATTCAGCAAACCTGACGGATTTGCGATGCCCATTCCAGTGATGTCAGGCGCAGAACCATGAATAGCTTCAAACATGGCAACTTCTTCACCGACATTTGCAGAGCCACCAAGTCCTACAGAACCTGTCACCTGTGCAGCCACGTCAGAAATAATATCTCCATAAAGATTTAGCGTCACAATCACATCGAAAGTCTCTGGTCTATCAGCGATCAAAGCTGTTCCGATGTCGATGATTTTATGATCATTTTTTATATCAGGATATTCCTTGGCGATCTCATCAAAAGTTTTGTGGAAAAGACCATCAGCCAACTTCATGATATTATCCTTCGTCATACAAGTCACTTTCTTGCGACCGTACTTCTTCGCATACTCAAATGCATATCGGATTATTTTCTCAGAACCTGGCTTGGAAATCAACTTCAAAGACTGGAAAACCTCCTGAGTCTGTCTGTGCTCTATTCCTGCATACAAATCCTCTTCATTCTCACGAATGATTACCAAATCTGTCTTAGGAAAATGAGTCTTGATAAATGGTGAAAAAGCCTTACATGGTCTCACATTAGCATACAAGCCAAACGAAGTTCGTGTGGTCACATTCAATGACTTAAAACCACCTCCTTGAGGAGTGGTGATTGGTGCCTTCAAGAAAATTTTTGTTTCTCTTAGCGATTCGAAAGCATTCGGTTCCATCCCGGAACTGATTCCTTTAAGGTAAACCTGCTCTCCGATTTCGATGACATCGTATTCGAGTTGAGCACCTGCTGCTTCGAGTATCGCCAACGTAGCCTTCATGATTTCGGGACCGATCCCGTCACCATAGGCAACCGTAATTTTTCTTTTGGAAGACATATTATTATAGTGGATTTAGTTAAAATTTGATTTTGAACAAAAGTAAATAAAAATGTGGAAGCAGTTTTTTGACCTAGGACAAAATCCACATTATCTGCCATTATATTACAAAAGGGGCAATTATCATTTACCTTAGGCTAATCATTTTCTAAGTATGGGGTTTGGGTTTGAATACCCTGCTTGTATATTTGTTTTATACTCAACGATGAACTATGGCTGATTTCAAAAATATCCTCACAGTTGTAAAGAATGGCGTGCTCTATCTTACCATCAACCGAGAAGACAAAATGAACGCGCTGAATTTTGAAACTTTGGAGGAATTGAAGGCAATTTTTGATGAGGTGGCGGACACTAAAGAAATCAAAGCTGTGATTATCACGGGTTCTGGTGAAAAGTCTTTTATAGCTGGCGCCGATATCAGTGAAATTGCTACTCTTAATGAAGTAAACGCAAGGAAGTTTGCTGAGAATGGCCAGGAGATTTTTAGCATGATTGAAAATTGTCACAAACCAGTCATTGCAGTTACTAATGGCTATACGCTTGGAGGAGGATGCGAGCTGGCAATGGCTTGCCATCTTAGAGTGGCTACAGCAAATGCGAAATTTGGACAGCCTGAAGTTAATCTTGGAATTATCCCAGGATATGGAGGCACTCAGCGTCTGACAATTTTGATTGGAAGAGGCAAAGCAAACGAACTCATGATGACCGGTGATATGATCGGTGCCGAAGAGGCTAAGAGTTTAGGATTAGTTAATCATATCCTTCCTACCAAGGAGGAAGCTATGGCAAAAGCTGAAGAAATCATTACAAAAATACTCAGTAAAGCGCCGCTGGCTATTGGAATGATCATAGACTGCGTGAATTCTGCATTCGTGCCAGATGAAAATGGCTTCCAGACAGAAGCTAACAGCTTTGCCAGATGTGTGAAATCAGGCGATTACAAAGAAGGAACTTCTGCCTTTCTGGAAAAGAGACAGCCGCGCTTCAGAGGAGAATAAGCTCCTTTATAATTAATGAGTAATTTCAAAAAGCTAGCCGGACAAACCGCTGTTTACGGACTGAGTAGCATTCTCGGTCGATCCATTAATTTTTTAATGATTATCGTGTACACCGAATACCTCAGCAAAGAGGCAATGGGGTCGTTCACGAGTATTTATGCACTGATAGGCTTTATGAATATCGTCTTCACCTATGGGATGGAGACTACTTTTTTCAGATTCGCAACTGGTAAAAATCTCGACACCAAGAAAGTTTACAATTCTACTCAGTCATTACTGATTATCAGTACTTTGATATTAGGATCAGGATTATTTCTTCTTGCTCCTCAGCTTGCTGATTGGCTGGAATACCCAGGTCAAGCCTACTTATTCCGGTGGACCGCACTAATCCTTTCCTGTGATGCGATCTTAGCGATTCCCTTTGCAAAGCTGAGACTGGAAAACAAAGCGCTGATTTTTGCTGGAACGAAAATATTCAACATCCTACTTAACATATTCTTCAACCTTCTTCTGATCGTTGGATTTCCGTATTTGATTGCAGATGGAATCATTCCGGAAGGTTTTCTAGGTTACCGATCAGATTGGGGAGTGGAGTATATTTTACTTTCGAATTTGCTAGCCAATGGCTTGATTATACCTTTTGTTTGGTGGAAAGCAGGCTTTTTCCAATTCAAATTGGAAGGGTCTATTATCAAACCTATGTGGGGTTATTCCATCCCGCTCCTTTTTATGGGGTTAGCTGGAGTTACGAATGAGTTGTTTTCCAGATTCCTTTTTGAATATGTTCTCCCTCCAAATTTCTATGCGGGGCTGTCAGCTAGGGAAGCTGGTGGAGTTTTCGGAGCCAATTTCAAGCTTGCGATCCTGATGAACTTGGTGATTCAGGCTTTTAAATATGCTGCAGAACCATTTTTCTTTAAGCAATCACAGGACAAAGATTCTCCGTTGCTTTATGCGAAGGTCATGCATGCATTTATATTGTTCTGCACTGTTTTAATGATCACGATTTCAGTAAATCTCGACTGGATGGGACCTATGTTCTTGAGACAACCAGGTTATGAAGAAGGGCTCTTTATCGTACCTACACTTTTAATGGGCTATTTGCTTCTTGGAATTTACTTCAACCTTTCCATTTGGTTTAAGATTACTGATCAGACCAAATACAGTTTTTGGATTACTTTAGTAGGAGCAATTATTACTATAGCCGTCATTCTGATATTTGTGCCAATTTGGGGCTATATGGGTGGAGCACTTAGTACAATTTCATGCTATTTTGTGATGTGTCTGATATGTTTTCTTTATGGTCAGCGATACTATCGCATTCCTTATCAAACATCAAAAGGCATATTTTATCTAATCATCTCATTTGCTCTGAGCTACTTAGGGTTCTATCTGGATTTCGGGAATTCGGTAATTAATTTCTTTCTAAAGAACAGTCTTATAGTTCTATATTCTGGACTAATTATCCTTTTAGAAAAAGATCAGATAAAGGCATATCTACCAAAAAGCAATTAGTCGTATTCATAATTTTTACAAAAATGGGATCATTTTAAACCGACATGGCGTTATTCAGCAATACCACACTAAAAACCCTTTAAGTATTTCATTCCTAACAGCAAACAAAGTCTAATTACATAAAAGGCATTATGTTTGTGAATTCAAGCTGCAGTCCCGATTTCTCGTGAATTTCAAAAGAACACTACTTATATTATTTATTGTCGCTTTAGGCTCTACTGCTGGTATTGCCCAAGATAGACTTTCCAAAAAAGAGCGAAAAGCTCAGGTAAATGAATCCCAAAGCACCCGTTATTTCATCGAAGGAGAAAAGAATCTTGTACTTGAGGATTTTGAAAAAGCATTTTTCTATTTTCAAAAAGCCCTAGAATTTACTCCTGAAGAACCTGCTATTCACTATAAGCTTGCAGAAATTTTAGTTAAAGCAAATCAGGCGGAAAAAGCAATGCCCTACGCGACTAAAGCGGCGGAATTGGATGGGGACAACAAGTATTATTCTTTGATGCTAGCTGAGATATATACCAATCTCAAGCAACCGCTAAAAGCTGCTGAAATTTTGGAAAAACTTACTGCAGACGGAGAAAACAATCAACAATACAATCTGGATCTTGCCTCAATTTATTTGAATGCAAACGAACTTGACAAGGCCCTCGTAGCATTGGATCGTGCAGAGGAATATTACGGTGTCATGGAGCCTATCACCATCCAAAAGCAACGCATTTACTTAAACAATAATAACCTAAGCCAAGCTATAGAAGAGGGTGAGAAACTGGTAAAATCTCGACCTGGAAACCCTACCTATGTAATGAATGTGGTGGAGATTCTGTACAATAATAATCGTATAGATCAGGCCTTGGAGCTGGTTTTTGATGAAATCAGCAAATACCCTAGCCAACCTGAACTTCAGATGGCAGCCCATACATTATTGAAAGATAAAGGAGAAATAGAAGTTTCAAATCAGCACCTCTATGCTGCCTTTGCCAGCCCGGATCTAGATCCTGAAGTGAAATCCAAAGCTTTCTTAAGTCAATTAACAGAGATTAAAACTCAGGAACGCGAGCTTCTTCTTGATAGTCTGGAAACTTTAATGATCAAATTCAGTCCTGAAAATGCAGACATTTACGCTGCACTTGGCGAGCGGAGAATGCAGGAGAAAAAGCAGAATGAGGCAATTGATTACTATAAAAAATCACTTTTGATCCAGCCGAAGAATGCCAAATTGCTGGAGCAGGTTATTTTAGGATCATTTGGCGAAAATGCAGATTTCACTGAACTGGAGAAATTCACAATTCTTGGGGTGGATGAGTTTCCACAAAATCCTGAATTCTGGTTTTATGACGGCGTGGTAAAGTCAGCACAAAAGAAGGATGAAGAAGCCGTTACTTCTCTCAACAAAGCCATAGAACTAAACTCCAACAAAAATCCTCAACTTGACCAAGTTGCTTTCGGGTCACTCGGAAATTCTCTATATAATTTGGGAGAAAAAGAAGAAGCTTTCCGCAATTTTGATAAAGCGCTGGAGCTCAATCCAAATGATGAGCAAGTTTTAAATAACTATTCCTACTTCCTCTCACTTGAAAAGAAGAATTTGGATAAGGCAAAAACAATGTCTGACAAAGTTGTTAAGCGTTTTCCCGACAATGGCACTTTCCTTGATACACACGCTTGGGTTCTTTTTCAGCTGAAAGATTACGAAGGCGCCAAAAAATATATGGATTTAGCAATGAAGCACGAATCAGAGCCAAGCGGTGTGATGCTAGAGCATTATGGTGACATTTTGTTTCACCTGGGTCAAAAGAACGAAGCGCTAAGTTATTGGAAAAAAGCAGAGGGAAGTCCTGAGGCTTCAGATAAACTTTCACAGAAAATAAAAGAGGGAAAATACCATGAATAAATTTTTTGGAGGAATTGTGCTCATCATTGGTCTAGGCTTACTTTTCTCCTGCTCCAAAAAGACGATGGTCTATCAAGCAGATGGGAAAATGGACGACTTCGCTCCGGTTTATACAGATTACGAATACATGAGTGCCAAGGCGAAGGTGGTAATCGAAGAAGAGTCCGGAAAAATCACTCGCGGAAGTATGAACCTTCGCTCAAAAAAGGATTCAGTTCTGTGGTTCATGATCTCTCCAGGTATGGGAATGGAGGCAGTAAGAGGACTCATCACGGTAGATAAAATTCAAATTAAAGATAGAATTGGCAAGGAAAACATAAATCTTACTTTTAAGGAATTTGAGTCCATCTACGGTCTTAAATTATCCTTGGATATTTTTCAAAATATTCTCTTCGCAAATCCACCACATGAAGTAGACTATAAAGATAGACTGGTCCGTGTAGGTAAATCATTTGAATTGACTCAGGTACGTGACAAAGTCCGCTACTTCTCAAAGGTGGACGTGAACTACCGAAAAGTCTCTGAACTGGTGAGTAATTCACTTGACGACCGAGGATCTTTACTTGCCAGTTACGCTACGTTTCAGGAAGTCGACTCCAAGCCGTTTCCGTTTGAAGTTCTCTACAAACTCGCCTATCAGCTTCCTGAAGGTGGGCAAAACACCATCATCAATGTTGAGTGGACGTCTGTTGACCCACACTCTGAACCACTAAGCTTCCCTTTCAAATTTTGAATTGCATGCTCCGCAAATACCTTATTCCTTTTAGTCTTCTGATTGGATTCATATTTTTTTCTGCAGGAAATCTTACTGCACAAACAAAAAAAACACGAGAGCAACTTGAAAAAGAGAAAGCTGATGTACAAGCAAGATTGTTGGAATTTGACAAAATTCTAAAGCAGACTACAGCTACCAAGAAAAATACAATAGGTGAATTAAACGCAGTAACCAGACAATATCAAGCTCAAAACAGATTAGTTAATACCCTTGATAGAGAAGTAAAACTTATCAATCAGGAAATCAAAGAAACTGAGGATAAAATTGTGAGTCTGGAAAGTCAGCTCAAAGACCTGAAAGCTGAGTATGGACGAATGATCTACAACGCATCCAAACTCAATCGAGGTCTATCCATTGTTTCCTTTGTCTTCAGTTCCGCTAACTTTAACCAACTGTATGCTCGACTGATGTATCTGAAACAATATACTGACAGTCGCAAACAGCAGGCCGCACAAATAGAAAAACTAAGTTCGGAATTGGCTGATGAGAGGATATTGCTAGATCAGAAAAAAGCTGAAAAAGAAAAAGTATTAGTCGAAGAGCAACAGGAACGCGCCGAACTAGATAAAATGAAGCGGGAGCAACAGGGAATTGTTAACACGCTGACGAGTAAGGAACGAGACATTCAAAAGCAAATAACGGCTACGAAAAAACAGCAAGATCAGCTCAATAAAATGATCAAGCAGGTAATCGAAGACGAGATAAGAAGAGCTGAAGCTGCTGCGAAAAAGGAAAATAGCACCGCCACTAAATCTTCTGGAAGTAGTATGCCTATGACACCAGAGGTGGCCGCCCTATCAAATTCATTTGCCGGAAATAAAGGCCGGTTACCATGGCCTGTAGAAACAGGTTTTATTTCGCAAGGCTATGGTACATATCCGCATCCTACTCTAAAAGGTATAACCATGGAAAGCGATGGTTTGGATATCCGTACCCAGCCCAATTCGAATGTACGGGCAGTATTTGATGGCACTGTCACAAAAATCACTACCATGCCAGGCTTTGGAGGAACAGTAATCATCAAACACGGAGAGTATTATACCATGTATAGCAAGTTGAAAACCATTACTGTAAAATCGGGTCAAACTGTAAGTGCAAAAGACGTAATTGGCCAGGTCGCTACAGGTGCTGATGGACAGGCAGAGGTGCACTTTCAGACTTGGAAAGGTCTGACTGTAATGAATCCTTCTGCATGGCTAACATCCAAGTAGCACAGAATTGCGTATATTCATAAAAAAGATAGACTGCTTTCCCTTTGAACTTTGTGTAAGCGGATCACAGTTATATCTTTGTATCCACATTTACCCTTAAACAAACACCATCATGACAACATTAGGATTCATTCAAAACATGGGCGGTGGCTCGATCGTATTGATCGTATTAGTCGTCCTTCTATTGTTTGGTGCTAAAAGAATACCTGAATTGGCTCGTGGCCTTGGACGTGGTATCAGAGAATTCAAAGATGCTACCAAGGATATTCAGAACGATCTTGAAGAGGGTCTGAAAGACGACAAGAAAAAGTAATCTCTTAAGCCAAGAAAATTGGGAAAATTCATTTCATTCGACGACATTAAAAAATCGCTCGAAAAGAAGGAAACTGACTGTCGCGCGATAGTCCAATATTACTTAACAAACATTCAGACGAAGGCGCATCTCAACGCCTTCGTCGAAGTTTATGAGCAATCCGCTTTAGCACAGGCTGATCTAGTTGATCAAAAGCTAGCGGATGGTAAAGCTGGTAAACTTGCCGGAATGGTCATTGGTATCAAAGATGTTCTTTGTTATTCCGGCCATGAGGCAAATGCTTCCTCTAAAATACTTCAAGGTTTCGAATCCCAATTCACTACTACAGCTATCCAACGCATGCTGGACGAGGATGCTATTATTATAGGCAGGCTTAACTGTGATGAATTCGGAATGGGAAGCTCGAATGAAAATTCAGTTCATGGAAATGTTTTAAATGCCTCAGATGAAACGCGGGTTCCTGGAGGATCATCCGGCGGATCAGCAGTTGCTGTGCAAGCAAATTTGTGCACCGCTTCCCTAGGAACTGATACAGGAGGATCTGTGAGACAGCCTGCCGCATTCACCGGCGTAATAGGAATGAAACCCACTTATTCACGTGTATCAAGATGGGGACTGATTGCATATGCATCTTCATTTGATTGTATTGGGATATTCTCCCATACTGTAAAGGACAATGCCTTAGTAATGGAAATAATGGCTGGACATGATGAGTACGATAGTACATCGTCGAGAAAACCAGTTATGCCATACAGTCAATTGTTACATTTTGAAAAAAAGGCAAAAATAGCTTATCTTAAAGAGACTATAGAATCTCCTGCTCTACAGCCGGAAATAAAAGCCAATACCTTAGCTGTATTGGATAAACTAAAATCCGAAGGACATACTGTTGAGGAAGTTGATTTCCCACTGCTTGATTATATTCTTCCTACGTATTATATTCTCACTACTGCAGAGGCAAGCTCAAATTTGTCCAGATTTGATGGAGTGAAATATGGCTACAGAACTCCGAATGCACATAATTTAGAAAGCATGTATAAGCTGACTAGAAGCGAAGGATTTGGAGATGAGGTTAAGCGAAGAATTATGTTAGGCACATTTGTGCTTAGCGCTAGTTACTATGACGCTTATTTTACCAAGGCACAAAAAATCAGAAGGTTGATAAAAGATTCTACTGAGAAACTTTTGAATGATTTTGACTATATTATTATGCCAACAACGCCATCTACGGCATTCAAATTTGGCGAGCATAGTGGTGATCCGGTAGCAATGTATCTGGAAGATTTATTCACCGTACAGGCATCGGTATCTGGAGTTCCTTCCATTTCTTTACCCAATGGAAAAGATGAGCAAGGAATGCCTATTGGATTGCAAGTAATTTGCAACTCATTTAAAGAAGCAGAACTCTATGCTTTTAGTAATTATTTAACAGAATTGACAGCGTAAAACCCAAAACCAATGAAAAGAACTTTGAGCAGAATCATCACACTTGCGATTATCACATGTTTGATCCCACTGTCCAAAGCCTTCTCACAGGACGATGAGTTGGTAGCTGCTGCACCACTTCTCGATGAGGAAGTTTTGCCTAATTATCACTACGAATATATTCCGGATTTCACCTACGACGAAATTGATCGGCGCATAAAAGCGATGGATCATGAGATGGCGTTCGATTTGAACGATAAAGTTTTTTCATTTATCCAATACTTTACAGTTAGAAATAGAGACTATACAAAAATGGTCTTGGCTAGAAAAGAGTTGTTTTTTCCAATGTTTGATCAATTGATGACCAAACATGACATGCCTCTTGAAATAAAATATTTATCCATAATAGAATCAGGACTTGATCCTCAGATACGTTCCCGCGTGGGTGCAATGGGCCTTTGGCAATTTATGCCTGCTACTGGGAGAATGTACGGAATGAATACCAACAATGAAGTGGATGATAGGATGGATCCGGAGCTTTCTACAGAAGCTGCTGCAAAATACTTGAAATCACTTCATAGAATGTTTGGTGATTGGGAAGTCGCTATGGCGGCCTACAATTGTGGTCCAGGAAATGTCCGAAAAGCAATTAGAAGATCTGGAGGAAAGAAGACTTTCTGGGGAATATATAATTATTTACCACGCGAAACCAGAAGCTATGTACCTCAGGTACAAGCCATGCTATATATTCTGAATCATCTGGAAGAACACAACTTCCATCCTGAAGATCCTACTTATGTGGTGGAGTATGAAAAAATCAGATTTGATAGGGCTTTAAGTTTAGACAAACTTGCGGAGCTCACTAACCTTTGTGTAACGGATTTAAGTAATTTAAATCCAGCAGTTAAAAACAGAACAGTACCTGAAAGCAATCAAAATATGGCCCTTCGGATTCCAAAATCAAAAGTGCCCTACATCAAAGAAAACCTTGCATGGCTTACTGATTCTTTAAATAATGCTCCTACGACATTGCTGGCATCCGAAGTGAAAGTTCAATCTGTAGAAGCCCTAGCTCAGGAAATCAAACAAAATAGCACAATCTATAAAGTTAGATCTGGTGATGTGTTAGGCACTATAGCCAGCCGTCATGGTGTGACTGTCTCCCAGCTCAAGTCTTGGAACAACCTTTCCTCAAATCTTATTCGTGTAGGCCAAACACTTCGCATCAATCCAGGGATATCCAATAATATCGCATCTACACAAACAAATCCAGCTGGCCAAACTACCTACACTGTACAACAAGGTGATTCCTTATGGATTATATCCCGTAAGCATGAAGGGCTGACAGTGGAGCAGATTAAGCGATTAAACAATCTCAATTCAAACAATATTAAGCCTGGGCAAAAACTGATAATCGGTTAATTTAAGCCAATTCCCTCTTCATATTGTTAATTTTTTTTAACTAATGGCAATATTCAATCCTAAATAAGGATAAGTGTTTATATGTCATTAATTTGACCTAATACAAGAAACAAACAACCAAAAATGAAGACCTTCTCATCAATTCTCGTAGCCCTAACCATGGGTATCATACTTTCTTCCTGCGAGTCCGATGGCACAACTGCGGATAGTTCCAAACCAAAAGCAAGAGGATCAATTGGGGAAATAATATTAGTCATAGACTCAGTCAAATGGGCTGGTCCAGTGGGCGAGGAATTAAAAGAAATTTTCGAATCTGACATTCCTGGAATGATACGTTCTGAGGCTAAATTCAAAGTAAACACGGTGGATCCCAGAGCTATGACACGCATGCTCAAAATGTCTACAAACCTAATATATGTCACAACCTTCGATGATAAAGGGTCTGCTAGCCAAGCAATAAACGCTCAGTTCTCTAAAGAATCCAAAGAGAAAGCTATGAACGACACCAACATCTATTCGTTGAGAATGGAAGATGAATATGCTATCGGACAAGAAGTTTTATATCTCTTTGGCAATACAGAAGATCAACTTATTGCTAACCTGAAGAAAAACGGCGATCGATTACAAAACCTATTTGAAGTAAGGGAAAGAGGAAGACTTGAAAAAATCCTTCTTGCCCGTAAAAATTCAGCGGCAGCCTCTGAAGCGAAAAAGAATCTTGGAATAGAAATAAACGTACCTGCCTCCTATCAAGTAGCAAAGTCTGAAGATGATTTTCTTTGGGTTAGACAAATCACACCATCAGGCAATCGTGCAGACATCAGTTTATTTTTCTATGAAACTGATTACAAATCCGAGGAGCAAACATTCCCAGCTAACATACTCAATCTGAGAGACTCCATTACAAAACAACATATTTTTGGTGATCCGGAAGATCCTACTTCTTATGTGGTGACCGAAAAACAAATCCCTCCAGCTTTCCGAAACATGGTGATTAATGATAATTTTACCACCGAAATAAGAGGCTCCTGGAAAACTAACAACGTAAGCATGGGCGGATCCTATTTAGGTTACATCATGGTTGACCAGAAAAAAGGAAAACTTTATTACATTGAAGGGTTCGTATTCTATCCGAATGAAATACACAGAGACGCCCTCCGTGAAATAGAGACCATTCTTCTCAATACCAATGTAAGTTGGAATGAAGACCAGGGGGCTTAAAACCCAAATTATACTAGCTTTTTATGGCAATCAAAATCCGCAAGGAAGACGCACTTAATTATCATACGCAAGGTTCTCCAGGCAAAATTGAAGTAAATCCAACCAAACCTCTTTCCAGTCAGATGGACCTAGCGCTTGCCTACTCTCCCGGGGTAGCAGAGCCATGTAAGGAAATTGCTTTAGACGTAGAAAACATTTATAAATACACTGCAAAAGGTAACCTAATAGGCGTCATATCAAATGGAACAGCTGTTTTGGGACTTGGGGATATAGGCCCTGAAGCTTCCAAACCAGTAATGGAAGGGAAAGGAGTGCTTTTTAAGAAATTTGCAGGAATTGATGTATTCGATATTGAGATTAATGAAAAGGATCCCAAGAAGTTAATCCAGATTATAAAATCTCTTGAGCCGACCTTTGGAGGTATAAATCTTGAGGATATCAAAGCACCAGAATGTTTTGAAATAGAAACCGAACTCAAGAAGGAAATGAATATTCCTGTCATGCATGATGATCAGCATGGCACTGCAATTATTTCCGGGGCAGCATTATTAAATGCGCTAGAAATTGTAGAGAAGGATATTTCTCAAATCAAATTAGTAGTGAATGGTGCTGGAGCCGCCGCGATTTCCTGTACCAGATTTTATATTTCTCTGGGTATCAAAAAAGAGAATATCGTCCTATGTGACATTATCGGTATTTTACGTTCGGACAGGATTGACCTGGATGATATTCGAAGAGAATTTGCAACCGACAGAGATTTGCATACACTTTCGGATGCCCTACTTGGAGCAGATGTATTTCTAGGACTTTCTGCAGGAAATATAGTAACGCAGGCCCAACTCATGCTGATGGCTCCAAACCCGATCGTTTTTGCTTTGGCAAATCCAGATCCTGAGATTTCTTATGATCTTGCCGTTGCAGCACGCGAGGACCTGATCATGGCCACAGGTAGATCAGATCATCCTAACCAAGTGAATAACGTACTTGGATTTCCCTATATTTTCAGAGGAGCATTAGATGTGAGAGCTACTGCCATCAACGAAGCAATGAAACTTGCCGCAGCTCATGCCATAGCAAAACTAGCTAAAGAACCTGTTCCGGATATTGTAAATAAGGCATACGGAGAAGATAAACTTGGCTTTGGAAGATTGTATTTAATTCCAAAACCCCTTGATCCCCGCCTGATAACAACCATCGCTCCTGCTGTGGCAAAGGCTGCCATGGAAACTGGTGTGGCAAAGTATCCTATAAATGACTGGGATGCGTATGAGCTGGAGCTTCAGGAGCGAATTGGAATCGACCAGAGATTGATGTCTGTAGTGATTGCCAGAGCTAAAAAGAATCCAAAGCGTGTAGTATTTGCAGAAGCAGATAATAGAAAAATCCTTAAAGCAGCTCAGATCATCCGTGATGAAAAAATAGGTGAGCCAATCCTTCTAGGTAAGCGTGATAAAATCCTCTCTCTCATTGAAGACAATTCTTTAGACCTGACTAACGTCACCATTATTGATCCTTTAGAAGAAAAAGAAATGCTGAAGAAATTCGCAGATCTACTCTTCCAAAAACGTCAAAGAAAAGGAATGACTGCGGGTGATGCTGCAAGACTAGTCACTCAGAGAAATTACTTTGGTGCGTTAATGGTAGAGTCAGGAGCTGCGGATGCTTTTATTTCCGGTCTTACGCGTGATTACCCTAAAACTATTCTGCCTTCCTTGCAGACAATTGGTGTGAAACCTGGCGTCAACCGTGTAGCTGGTATGTATATCATGAATACACCGAAAGGCCCATATTTCTTTGCTGATGCTACGGTAAATCTTAATCCTACTGCGGATGAATTGGTTGAAATAATTGGTTTGACGGCAGATGCAGTGAGATTCTTTAACATGGAACCTCGGATCGCAGTACTTTCCTATTCCAACTTCGGCTCAGCCAAAGGTGATATTCCGGATAAAATGGCAAAAGCAACTGCCATCGCTCAGAAGAAATACCCGGATTTGGTAATCGAGGGAGAAATGCAAGCTAACGTAGCGATCAATGAAGATATTCAACGGGAAATGTATCCTTTCTCCAAACTGATAAACAAAAGAGCTAATACGTTAATTTTCCCAGATTTAAGTTCTGGCAATATTGCTTATAAGCTTCTTGCTGAGCTTGGAAATTCTGAAGCAATTGGTCCTATCTTACTTGGGATGAATAAACCTGTCCATATTTTACAATTAGGAAGTTCAATACGGGAGATCGTAAACATGGTAGCCGTAGCCGTAGTAGATGCTCAATCAACAAACAATTTATGATCGACTATCTAAGAGGTAAATTAGTATTCAAAGATCCTACTTACGTCATTATAGATGTAAATGGAATTGGGTATCACGTGAAAATCTCGCTACAAACTTATACTGAAATCAAGGATGAGGAGCAGATCAAGCTCCTTACTTTTTTACACATCAAAGAAGATGCACATACGCTTTTTGGATTTAAACAAGAAGATGAAAAGCGACTATTTTTATTATTGTTATCTATCAATGGAGTCGGGCCTAGTACTGGCCTGATGATTCTTTCCTCCCTAAGCTCAAACGAAATTGAGCAGGCTATTCTATCTGGCGATGTAGCTACTATCCAACATGTCAAAGGGATAGGTGCAAAAACTGCCCAAAGAATAATTTTGGAGTTAAAGGATAAGGTCGGTAAAGGTGGATCAGATACGATGACAGCTCCACTTGGATTTTTGAAATCAAGCAATAAGATCCGTGAAGAAGCGTTACAAGCTCTAATTACCCTTGGTTTTCCAAAACCTGCCGCAGAGAAGAATATCGCGTCAGTCCTCAAAAAAACCACAGGAGAAATTTCATTAGAAGATTTAATTAAAGCATCTTTAAAGACATCATAATTCTAAGTTGTATTGAACTTTTGGAGTGTACTAACTTTTTTCGGGAGGAGGTTTCTCGGTAGTTGGCCTGAATTATTCATCCTATTTGGTCTACTACTTGCCTATTCCACTTCTAAGGCTCAACAGATTAATCCCGACAGTATTCAGTCCCGGATTGATTCATTGAATCTAAGGAGACTAACCCCCTCATATTTGCTATGGCAAAATCTGAGGACGAATCCCCTATTCCCTTCTCGAAACCCTTTCTTACAGTCGCAGATCCCCTTTTACAAGTCAAGTCCGATTACTCAGAACGTTGAAGTAAAAGTCGATTCCACGCTTCGATATAATGTGATGGATCAGATTGACACCGTTCGGGTGGGTAATGAGCAGGAGTATGACTTCGAACAGTTTTCAAAAATACAGGAATATAAAGTCAGGCAGGACTATTGGCGGAGTAGAGCACGTGGCGGAGATGGGGAAAGTGCCGTAGAAGGAAGAGGCCTGATCCCTCCACTAACTATCAGTCCTACATTTGATAGGCTTTTTGGGGGAAGTGAAATTAATATTGTTCCTTCAGGATATGTCAATCTCGACTTTGGGGCAATTTTCCGAAGGATAGATAACCCTACCTTGCCAATTAGGCAGCAGCGAAACGGAGGTTTTAATTTTGACCAACAAATTCAAATGGCAGTAAATGGGTCATTGGGAGAAAAGCTGAAAATCGGGGCAAACTTTGACTCAAACAATTCATTTGATTTCCAAAATCAAATGAAGCTTGAGTTTAAAGGATTTGAAGAAGATATTATTAAGTCCATTGAAATTGGGAATGTGAGCCTGCCCGTGCAGAACCAGTTGATCCAGGGAGCACAGAATTTGTTTGGGGTAAAAACACAACTACAATTCGGCAAGCTGACGGCCACGGCTGTAGCCTCAACTCAAAGAGGACGTCGGGATAATCTGACAATCGATGCAAATGGCCAAGGCAGATCATTTGATATACAGGCGTCCAAGTACGACGACAACAGACATTTCTTTATCGGCCATTTCTTCCGCGATAATTACGAGCGATGGCTACGAGGTCTTCCACAAGTTCTTTCCGGTGTAAATGTTACCAGAATCGAGGTATACATTATGAACCGTGCCGCAAACACAGAAACGCTAAGGAACTTTACGGCCTTCATGGATTTGGGGGAAGGAAGAGTGATTAATAATCCTACAAACCCAAATATAGGCCCCGGCAATCCTTCAGCGCCGGCGGGAAATTCTTCAAATCAGCTCTATTCCAACATTTCCAGTAACCCTGCTTTCAGGCCATTTGATACTGGTTCCAGAGCAATTGAATCAGCATTAGGCATCCAAAAAGGCGTTGACTTTGAACAAATTAATGGAGCCCGGAAATTGGATGAAACAGAATATTTTTTCAATCCTCAACTTGGCTACCTATCGCTTTTCAGAAGACTTCAAAATGATGAAGTTTTGGCAGTATCCTATGAATACACTTTTAATGGCCAAGTTTACAAAGTCGGAGAACTAACTGAAGACTACCAAAGCAGACAAGAAGATGAATTGATATTTTTGAAGCTCCTTCGTCCCGCCCGTATCAATACGCGTGTCCCTACCTGGGATTTAATGATGAAGAATGTTTATAGTCTAAATGCAAATCAGATCACTAGAGATGGATTTCAACTACAGGTAATCTATAGAGATGACAGGACTGGCTTAGATAATCCTTCACTTTTGGAAGGCGCAATTGCCAAGGATAAACCTTTAATTAGGCTTACCGGTTTGGACAATCTTAATCCTCAAAACGATCCTGCGCCTGACGGTAACTTTGATTTCGTGGAGGGATTGACCATACTAACTGATCGCGGACTGTTGGTATTTCCAGTTTTGGAGCCTTTTGGGTCAAATCTTGAGCAATATTTCCAACCCGGAGAAGTTGTGCTGAAGGACAAATACATATATGATACACTATATCGAACCACTCAAGCAGATGCGGAACTGGTCACTAAGCTTAATAAATATTTTATAAAGGGAAGATTGACTGCTGGTTCAGCCAGCGAAATCCAATTGCCAGGCTTAAATATTTCACCTGGATCTGTGATAGTGCAGGCCGGAAACATCCCTTTGACTGAGGGGGTTGATTTCACCATCGATTACAATGTAGGTAGATTGGTAATAATCAATGATGCGATTCTTCAGTCTGGTAAGCAGATCAATGTAAGTTTTGAAAAAGCTGATTTGGTATCCTTCCAAACAAGAAGTTTACTTGGGACTCGATTGGATTATCTGGTCAGTGATAAATTAAATGTTGGGGGTACATTTCTCTATTTAAATGAGCGTCCGAATGTCACTAGAATAGCTACAGGAAGTGAGACGCTGAGAAACAGTATTTGGGGATTGGATGGAAATTTCAGTGATGAATCACGCTGGCTTACAAAAATGGCAGATGCCCTTCCATTTACAAGTACGAAAGAAACTTCCCTTGTTCAGATTAATGGGGAATTCGCTCATTTCATTCCCGGGACTTCCAATAAAGTAAATGGCGATCCAGCATCATATATTGATGATTTTGAAGCGGCTATTACTCCATATAATTTAGGGGCAGCAGCAAACCAAAACTGGAAATTATCTTCTACTCCGCAGACATTTGACGATAGATTTGATTTAAGCAATCAAACCGAAGACAATCTTGGGGCGTCCTATCGAAGAGCCAGAGTGGCTTGGTACAATATTGATAATATTTTTTATCGGGAAAGTGGCCCAGGTGTCCCATCCAATATTACCAGAGAAGACCGTCAGAATCACTACGTGAGAAGAGTTCTGCCACAGGAAATTTTCCCACAGCAGGACAGAGAAGTCATCGTCACCCCAGAGCCGCTTTTTGAGTTGGCCTACTTTCCGAGCGAGCGGGGCATGTATAATTATAACACCAACCTCACCACAGATGGATTTCTTCCAAATCCCAAACTGAATTATGGAGGGGTGACAAGAGCGATTACTACTGAGGTTGATTTTGACCGGACAAATATAGAATACATAGAATTTTGGTTGATGGATCCTTTTATCGAAGGAGAAAATGGTAAGGTACTCGATGGTATTTTCAATCAGAACAATACAACTGGGGGTAAACTTTTCATCAATCTTGGTGATATCTCTGAAGACGTAATGAAAGATGGTAGACACTCCTTCGAAAATGGTCTTCCCGCAGATGGGGATCCTTCAGAAACCAGCCAGAATGAATGGGGAAGAATCACCCGTGAGCAATATTTATTACCAGCTTTCGATAACTCCGAGACCTCACGGGAAAACCAGGATGTAGGCCTTGATGGATTGAAAAATGAAGATGAAATAGCTTATTTCGGCAGCCGCTTTTTAAATAGAATCAATGTAAGTACTACCGCTAGAAATCAAATCCTTGAGGATGTTTCCGGAGATCTGTTTAACTATTACCTAGATGAAAGATTCGATCAGAATGATGCGAAGATTCTTGAGCGTTATAAAAAGTTTAACGGCATGGAAGGCAATACGCCTGTCACAGCCAATGAAAATCTTCCCTACACACCTTCTGGCTCCAATACTCCAGACAATGAAGATTTGAATACTGACAATACCATCAATGAATTAGAAAACTACTACTCCTACGAGATGGATCTGAAGCCAGGTAGTTTAGTGGTTGGGCAAAATAATATCGTGGATAAGACTACTGCCAACGTAAATGGAGAAAGCGTCGACTGGTTTTTGTTCCGTATTCCAGTTCGCCAGCCTGACCGGGTAGAAGGTGACATAACCGGCTTCAAATCGATCAGATGGATCAGAACCTACTTGACGGATTTCGAGCAGCCAGTAGTGCTTAGAATGGCAAACTTCCGCATGGTCGGCAGTCAATGGAGGGTTTTCCAAGAATCTTTGTTCGAAAGAGGACTTTTCGAAATTCCTGAGCCGGACAATTCAAATGTGACCGTCGATGTAGTGAGTATAGAGGAAAATAGTCAAGGTAGTGCGACAGAAAGCCCCTATGTTCTTCCTCCTGGGATCAATAGAGATAGAGACAATACGTCCACTGTAGAAAGGAGATTAAATGAGCAATCACTACGCGTGTGTGTGGAAGATCTCGGGGCAAAAGATGCAAGAGCCGTTTTCAAAAATGTCACGTTAGATTTAGTACAGTTTGAGCGAATCAAAATGTTCCTTCATGCAGACAGTGAAGATGCATTAGACGGAGAAATTACAGCGTTCCTAAGGTTAGGTACGGATAACTCAAATAACTACTATGAAATAGAAGTTCCTCTTATTATCACACCAAAAGGCACACGGGATCCTGATCAAATCTGGCCTGCTGAGAATGAAATTGATATAGCTATACAGGATGTAGTCGGTGTAAAAGTGGAACGGGACAGCCAACCTGTACCACTAAACATCCCATTTTCCCAACAAATTGGCCGATACAAAGTGACTGTAGTAGGTCGACCTGAATTGAATCAATCACAAACTTCCATGATCGGTGTAAGAAATCCTGGAACAAACGGTGGTGGAAGTAGAAGCATTTGCATTTGGGCTGATGAGCTGCGCGTAACTGGATTCACAAAATCCAATGGTTGGGCAGCAAATGCACTAATGAATGTAAAAATTGCTGATGTAGCAATGGTATCAGGGTCAATCAGACATAACTCAATTGGCTTTGGTGGTTTGGAGACTAGACTTTCAGAACGTGAGAGACAAGCCACAACCCAATACGATATATCCACCAACGTGGATATTCACAAGCTTTTACCAGAGGCACTAGGAGTAAGTATACCGATGTATTTCTCTATGGAGAATAGCACGATTAAGCCGGAATATGACCCGTTGAATCCAGATGTACCTTTTGAAGTAGCACTCCAAAAATTTGATACCCAAGATGAAAAAGATGCCTATCGAAAAATTGCGCTTGATCAAGTAAATCGCAAAAATATAAGCTTCAATAACGTTCGTAAAATAAAAGCTAATCCAGACGCAAAAGGCCATTTCTACGACATCAGCAACTTGTCTTTTTCTTATGCTTTTGGAATAATGAACCAGACAAATGCACAAATAGAAGACTACAGCTACAAAACCTACCGTGGAAATGTAACTTATAATTTTCAGCCCAAAGCACTCGTAGTAGAACCGTTTAAAAACGTTGGATTCTTAAATTCCCGGCATTTGCAGTTAATCAAAGATTTCAACTTTAACCTATCTCCTACCCAAATATTAGCAAGATTAGATGTGGATAGAAAGCATTTGCGCTCGCAGTATAGAAATGACCAGCTGGGTACTGACGGCGTTGATCCTCTATTTCAGAAGAGCTTCTTTTTGAACCGGTTTTATTCTTTGAACTGGGATCTAACGAAAAGTCTAAGGGTGGATTACAGTGGAAGTGTGATGGCTGTAGTAGATGAGCCGGAGGGCGACCTTGACACAGAACAAAAGTCTGATTCTGTCCGATATAACGCTTGGAGATTTGGTAGACGTACTAATTATAACCACAGTGTAAACATCAACTATACCTTACCTTTAGATAAATCTCCTCTCACGGATTGGATCAAAGCTGATTACAAATACATCACTACCTACACTTGGTTGACTGGTGCTATAGGCCAAAAAGATACGCTTGGTAATTCTATTCAAAACACACGGGACCAATCTTTGGTCGGTAAGTTTGATCTGATAAAACTCTATAATAAGAGTAAAAGACTTGCTGCATTGAATGCCCCGAAACGTCCAAGTATTCCCGGCAGGACAAGCATTGAAGCAAAAGACACCATTGGAACACCTTTTACTAACAAGTTGCTGGAATCGCTGATGATGGTAAAAGAAGTGACATTCAATTATGGTAAAATTGAAGGAACATTTTTGCCTGGATATATGCCAAATACAGGACTTTTAGGAATGGATAGAGCTTTTGACAATCCAGGCTTAGCATTCCTCTTTGGTAGTCAGGACGCCGGAATTAGAAATCAATTTGCTGAAGCTGGAATTATGGCTCCGAGTAGCCAGCTTACTCAGACTTTTAAGCAAAGTAGTGTAGTCAATATGCGGTTTGGAAGTTTGATCGAACCTTTTCAAGACTTTAAAATAACCTTAAGTGCATCAAAGCGAGAAGTAGGCGATTATCAGGAGATTTTCAGAAATTCTGAAGATAATCCGGGCGTTTACGAATCATTAAGCCCTAGTAGACTTAGTGCCTACAGTATCACTACAATTATGATTGGCACAAGCTTCAAAAAAGATGGATTTGATAATTTCTCTCCTCTTTTTGCAGATTTCGAAAACAACAGAGCTATTATCAAAAGCAGGTTAGATGCTATGAACACTGGTGGTGAATATTCCCTTAATGGACAAGATGTTTTGATCCCGGCATTTTTAGCAGCTTACCGAGGAAAAGATGCAGCCTCGTTTAATATAAATGCTTTCCCAAAAACACCACTTCCAAACTGGAGATTGGATTATCGGGGGCTTTCCAGGATCAAAGGATTGAGTGAAATATTCAGTAGCATCAACATTTCCCATATGTATACCTCCACATATGATGCAAGTAACTTCTCCAACTCTCTGCAGTATCAGGAAGGTTTGGAACTATATAATACACTTCAAAATATTCCAAGACCATCTCAAGTCAATGAGGAAGGGCAATATATTCCAATCTATGTATTAAATCAGGTGGTGTTGACAGAGAGATTCGGTCCATTCATAGGCATTGACATGCTTACAAAGGACAGGCTGAATATTGGTTTGATCTATAACAAAGAGCGAAACCTCGGTCTGAACTTCTCTAATTCGCAGGTAACTGAGCAAAAAAGCCACGATTTTGGACTTAAGTTGGGCTACACAAAAGCAGGAGTGAAAATTCCTTTTAAATTCCAGGGAAAACAATCCGTACTGAAAAATGACCTTCAATTTAATCTGGATACTAAAGTGGTCAGCACAAAGCAAATTCAACGGAAAATAGAAGAAGGAAGTACTGTCACGAGCGGAAATCTAAACATTTCGATCAGACCAACAATCTCCTATCTAATCAATCAAAACCTGAATCTGACTTTATATTTTGACAGAACAATCAATGATCCAAGAGTAACTACTGCATACAAGAGAACTTCCACTGCATTTGGTGGACAACTTAGATTTAATTTAGGGCAATAGATTTTATACTTGCTCGATTCCTATTAATTTTGACTCCCGTATTAACTATTTAGAAAATGGATTTTCCTCAAGAATTAAAGTACACCAAAGACCACGAATGGGTTAAAATTGATGGTGATATTGCCACTATTGGAATCACAGAATTTGCCGCAGGTGAATTAGGAGATATTGTATATGTGGAAGTTGAAACTACTGGTGAAACATTGGACACCAATGAAGTTTTTGGCTCAGTAGAAGCAGTTAAGACCGTTTCTGATTTATTTATGCCTGTCTCAGGTGAGATTTTGGAAGTTAATCCTGATTTGGAAGATTCTCCGGAATTAGTCAATGAATCGCCTTATGAAAAAGGCTGGATGATCAAAGTGAAAATCACTGGTGATCTACCTTCAGAATTACTTTCTGCAGCAGAATATGCTGAGTTGGTTGGAAAATAAAGGAAATACTTTGAGACTTGGAATTGCCATAGCATGTCTAATCGTCATCTTATTTGCCATGCTGACTCCAGGAAATAATTTTCCAGATCCCTCTTTTAAATTTGAGGACAAATTAATCCACGTAATATGTTTTGGAACTCTAAGTTTCTTTTGGTGTGGAGTAGGCGTTAAAAGAGAATCTGTTAAAGGATTGGAAGGAAGAGTTCTTACCAATTTTCTGATTTTCGGAATAGCCGTAGGCATAGTTTTAGAATGTGCACAACTATATATTCCATTCAGAAGTTTCGATTATATGGACATGATAGTCAATGTAATAGGTGGATTTACAGGCTTATTAGCATATTTTAAGATTCCAACAGCAAAGATTGGCTTGGATTAATGCCCATTAATTATTACAATTGTTAGTCTGAAGTAGAAGAAAATTTAACCTTAATAAACCAAACGTATCATGGAAGCAAAAAAAACTCCCAGTGCTGATCTAACCAAAAAGTCAGGAATGTTCCTGAACTTGGGTTTGGCAGTTGCTGTTGGTGCTACCCTTGCTGCCTTCGAATGGAAGTCATTTGACGACGGTTCATTGAAAGACTTAGGTCAAGTAACTGACAATTTCGAAGAATTGCTAGATATTCCAATCACAGAGCAGCCACCACCACCACCGCCACCACCAGTGGAGCAGCCGATCATTCAGGAGATTCCTGATGAAGTAGAAATTGAAGAGAAGATCGAAGTTAACTTCGATGTCGATGTAAAAGAAACTACTGTAATCAAAGAAGTAGTTATCGCTGAAGCTCCTGTAGAGGAAAAAGTAGATCAAATCTTTGATGTGGTGGAAACTCAGCCAGAGCCCCCAGGGGGAATGTCAGGTTGGAATCAATACCTTTCCAAGAACCTTAAATACCCAACTCAAGCAAGAAGAATGGGTACTGAAGGTACTGTAATCGTAGTATTCGTAGTAAATACGGATGGTTCTATTCAAGACGTTGAAGTATTAAGAGGAATCGGAGGAGGATGTGATGAAGAAGCAGTAAAAGTAGTAAGTGCTGCTCCTAAGTGGACTCCAGGTAAACAACGAGGCCGTCCAGTACGTACTCGTATGAGACTTCCTATCAGATTCAAATTGAGCTAATCGATACGATTCAAAAATAATAAAGACCCGATTATCGGGTCTTTTTTTATGCCTAATTTTTAACAACTTTTTAATTAGTTAAATAGTGTTAGCATATTACTATCAATGAGTTAGAGTATGTAATTTATTTGATAAGTTTTTTTCTAACCTCTAATATATTACACTCATGGAACACAAAAAGAATCCGAAGTCAGACCTGAAAAAGTGGTCTGGCACATTGTTTAACCTGGGACTTGCAATAAGTCTCGGAGCAGTATTGGTGGCTTTCGAATGGAAAGCAAAAGATAAGAGTATCATAAAAGACCTGGGTAGCATTCAAGATGACTGGATTGATCTGGAAATTCCAATTACAATTCATACTCCTCCTCCCCCGCCTCCAATTCCTATTGAAATAGTAATAAAACCTGATGAAATTGTTATTGACAAAATCGAAGATCTTAACATTGACCTTAATACAACAGAAAACATAGAAATCCCCCAGGTAGAGATAAGCTCTGCTCCGATTGTAGAAAGTATAGATAAAATAGAAGACTTTGTCGATGTCCAGGCAACTTTTAAAGGGGGAATGGAAGCATGGTATACATATCTTAATAAAAATCTCAAGTACCCTTCACAGGCTAAAAGAATTGGCATTGAAGGAATGGTTATCGTTCGGTTTGTAGTCAATACAGACGGCTCCATACAAGACATAGAATTAGTAAGATCAATAGGTGGAGGATGCGATGAGATGGCCAAACAGGTGATCGAAAATTCTCCTAATTGGGTACCTGGTAAAATGTCGGGAGGGGCAGTTAGGTCCAGAATGACCATGCCTATACGCTTTCGATTAAATTAGTCCGAAAAGATAAATCAAAAAATAAGGGGCTGTGAAAGCCCCTTTATTAAAGTACGTTTAGTGATTGCTCCTTCACCTTTTCCAGCTCGTCCTTCATCAGAATTACATGCTTTTGCATTTCCGCATCATTTGCTTTGGATCCAATAGTATTGATTTCCCTACCTATTTCCTGTGATATAAAACCCAGCTTTTTCCCTTGACTCGTTTCTTCATTTAGACATTTAGAGAAATACTTAAGATGCGTGTCAAGCCTCACGATCTCCTCTGTAATATCAAGCTTTTCGAAATAATAAATCAATTCCTGCTCAAAGCGGTTAGCATCAAAGGAATTTTCATCTAACCATTCGTTAAAATGGTTTCTTATTTTTTGCTTGATTCTATCTTTTCGATTCCCCTCCTCTTGTTGGATTTTTTTCAATCCATTCCCAATTGCGTTGATATTTCCCTGGAGTTTATCTTCAAGAGAATTGCCTTCGTCTTGTCTAAAAGAATCACACTTATTGAGTGCTGTAGTGAGGACTTTTTTGATTTCTTCCCAATCCGCCTGATCATCCCGCTGCTCTCCTGTGACTTGTGTGATTACACTTGGCGATTGAAGAGCAAGTTTGAATAAATCCCCAGAGTCATCCTTCACACTATCTGCTAAGCCTTTATATTTCTGGTAAAACAAATTAAAGAGGTCTTCATTGATACTGACAGGCATTTCCGCAGAACCTTTTGACTGGAAATCTATCGAAATGCTCACCTTACCACGATCTAAAATGGATTGAACCAAGTTTCTTATTTCAAGTTCTTTATCATTAAACTGTCTGGGACTTCGGATAGAAAGATCCAAAAATTTTGAATTAAGCGTACGGACTTCCACTTGGATCACCATCCGCTCATCCTCAAATCCGGCATTTCCGAAACCGGTCATTGATTTGATCATAATAAAATTTGTCTTTTAGAAATTGAAGCCTAAAGTTACATAGAACTTTAAGTCTTCTGCCTCATAATTTCGAATTGGCCGTGCTACGTCAAACTTCACATAATAGTTAAGCAGGACGGTTCTCAATCCAGCGCCGTAACTTTGAAGCCAAGGATTATTGAAATTATTAAGAGTAATCGTAAACGGCGATCCCTCAGTATTGATCACTTCTGTATTTTGGTCATTTACGCGCTCCCATGGAGCCGAATCATTCCATGCCGATCCTACATCATAAAACCCAATAAGCTGGAAATTCCGAATGAAATTTGATGTGATATTACCTCTGGTCAAATAGGAGAAAACAGGTATTCTCAACTCAGCGGTAAAAGTCACCATATTTCTACCACGTATCTCATCGTAATTATACCCTCTTAAATCCACAAAGTCTGCAAAAAGAATATTCGAATTCTCTACTCCGTTAGGATTTCTTATTGGGGAAGATTCCGGTCTATTTAATGGAGGTCTATAAAACTCGTTAAAGAGCCAGTTGTCCATACCACCAAGCATATAGGTCTGCGGATTATTTCCCATAAATGATCCTGCATACAATCTACCTGCTAGCACAATGTTTTTATGAATTGTGTAATACTCCCTCAGATCAACATAGAAATTTCCAAATGACCGTTCTTTGTTTCCAAAGGACTGATATTGGGTATACCCAATTTTTCCTTTGAATCCTGCCTGTGAATATAATCCCAGCGGCTGCGTTCTATCATAAACAAATTCTGCCTTTCCTCCCAAATAATTTACATCAACCCTATTTTGATCACGATCCTGTCCCATTATCAGAGAATCTGGGTTAAGGTTGAAATACTGCGTTTTAGCCACAAATGGAGCTAAAGTAAGTCTAGCATTTGCATTCAAAGGATAAGAGAATCCTGCTTCTACTTTTGTCAAAACATATTTCTGGAAAGTGACATCTCCTTCGGAAATGCGAATAGTTTTCCGGTCAAATCTTCCTTTGAAATCTACTCTACTTTTCAAATATTCATATTCAAAAAAGATGTCTCCACCAGATCTGAAATCCAGTGTGGTCATGACTCCTCCTTGAAAGGAATGATTATCCAGTAAGTCGGTCATCTTGCCCGTTAGTCCAATCCCAAAACCTCTGAGTGGATCTACAACAAATCTGGTATTGATGTTATTGATAAAAAACTGAGGCTCCATTTCTCGAGGTCCAGTCACTCTCTTCTTCAAACTCTCTTTTCTAAAACTCTCTAGCAGGTTTGTTTTGGAATCAGATCCTTCTGCTACCTGAGTATTAAGATTTGCAGGTAAAGTATCAAATTTATAATTGTCTGTATTGATGCCGTTTTTTGATTCAAAACTCAATCGCTTGAGATCAATTGAAGAAGTAGAATTCCTTGCAGTGGTATCAATTTTAATTGATGGTTGGCTAGGCGGAATGACATTCGTCTCCACTCTAGGAGGATTCTCCCGAGCCTGCTTTTCTTCTAAAAGCCTCCTAGCAGCAAGTCTTTCATTTAGACTTTTCGCTTGCTCAAGTTGCACTCTGGGAGTACTTGGTGTAAACTGATCTGAATTGGAAAAACTCTCAACCACCAAATAACTCTCCCTCCCATCACGAATTGAATAAGCCATTCTATTCATTCGCGAATTGATATCAAATGCTTCAATACTTTTATTATAAGCAGAAATCTGGTTCGACACCTGATTTCCTATACTCATTCGCATTAGGTTATTAATGCCGCTTAGATCACTGAGATAAGCTATGGAGTTACTATTTATCTTTCGAGGTCTTATATTTTTACTATTTGAATTAGTCAGCTGTTTCGTGACAATAGTATCTGTCACCTGCACCATAAAAAGATTATAATGATCAGGTAAAGATTTCATCTCGAGATTTTTACCCATAAGGGAATCTGGCAGATTAGTCGTGTTGGACGAATAGATAATAGTAGAATCATTCAAAAATACCGGCGTCAATTCGTCAAATGAATCATTTGTCAACCTCTTTCCAGCCCCTCTTGCATTTAAAGTATATATATCAGATTTGCCATTAGATATAGCCGAAAGCACCATATTTTTACCTGTGCTGTTAAAATCGAGACTCAGAATTTGAGTGATGTTCCTAAGGAAAATTTTATCCTGGTTCGAACCATCCAAAGAACGTAATCTCAGAGTGGTAAATCCTCTTTTGAATGATGCGATAGCAATATTTGCAGAGTCCCGCCATGCGATTATAGGAGAGATGAAATTAGCCGGCTGATCTTGGAGCGAGGTGCCTCCAGCAAAAATTGTCTGTTCACGTCCGGAACTCAGTTCACGAACCTGAACTTTATACTTACCTCCATTATTAATTACATAGGCAAGATTTAATCCATCCGGACTGAACTTAATATCATTAATGGCTCCGATGAATCTTGGGGAAGTTTCTGCTACTGACGCTTCGATATTTGGATCTTTGAAGGTGGATGAAACTTGCTTATTAATATCCAAATAATACTTTTTCCAATCTTCTGTGAAGGTTTTATAATTTAAGCCTACCGTATTGGCAATACTATTTTCCTCATTTCTGTTTATTCTTGAGAGATTTAGTACGCTAGACACATACCTTCTCCCATACCTTTCGGCAATGTAATTCCAAACAGATTGGCCAACTAAGGCTGCTTCTTTTTCTTTTAATTTTAGGATTTTGGGAGTTTCCTCTTCCTCAAAGTAATGCCTCACAAAATCATCCATTTCCCTGCTCCAGCCCTTAGCTAGGTATAAAGCGATTCCATCTACATACCATTCAGGAAAACTATTGGTAAGGTTAGATTGAAAAGCATCTGAAACTGATGAACCGTATAGCATCTCTTCTATGATCACTTTTACGGTACCGTAAATCAAATCCTCTTTAAATAAATCAATCTCTCCTTTATATGCTACCTCTGCCAAGAGTCTATTAAAATTGGTTTGACCCTGTTCATTGTATTCCTCTTTGTTCAGATTTACATTACTCTGTAGAAGCTCTTCAGGAGAATTATAGATATAGATTTTGGGTTTGGTATAGGCAACATAACCAATCATCTGGGTAAGTCGGTTAAACTCGCTTTCCAAATAATCGATAGCCATTTTGGCATTTGCACCTCCACGATCATAGTAGTAAACCTCAAAATTATTTGAGGAATAAAAATACCATTCAAATTGCTGGTGCTGAATTCTGTTTTTGCCAAAGCGCTCTTGGTCGAACTGAGCAAGGGCAAAAAATGAATTCAACCATAACCCAGCAAAAACTAAAATTCGGAATAGGTGATATCGCATTCGATTTGCTGAAAGATGTTTTTAAATATAATTAAAATACCTAGCTATGTCCACTTCAAAGTCAATAGCCTTATTTTTTAATAAATGATCAACCATTTGCGCACTAAAATAAGGAATTAGTGACACACCTTTGGCTCCAAAACCATTGAATATGTAAACGCCGTCTTCGAAAGGATGTTTTCCCAAAAATGGCTTTCTGTCTCTGGTGGCAGGCCTGATTCCTGTTTTATGACTTATTATTTCACCTACTGGCAACCTAACCAAATCAATAAGCTTTTCCAAAAGCTCTGTTTTTGCCTCATTTGTAGGCCCTACTTCCAAGTCATGCTTGGTGTAAGTTGATCCCACCCGATGAATATTATCTTTTAAATGGACCCGGAAAACACCCCTATTTACTACATAATCTGGAGTGAATTCTTGCTTCACTTCCAAAATTTCGCCTTTGACAGGAGCAAATGGAAGATAATTAAAGAACTTGGATCTCATGGAGCCAAGTCCGTTACAATATATGATCGCCTTCGCCTCTATTCCCCCGTATTTCCAAAGTTCATCAGTTCTTGAAAGTAAATCTTCATCAAATTGCTCTAGAATCAATTCCTCTTTAAAGTACGCAGACATCGCATCTAGTAGATTGTTGATATTCAGCCAGCCCGAATTGCGAAGCATCACACCCCCGAAAGGGTCTTTAAGATGTTCAGACTGACTTTCTTGATGTATCTTTTCCAAGTATGTCTCAAATCCAGGATCAGCACTATGCCCCATCCATTCATTTTGTTCTTCTATCGTGAGAAAAGGCCTATAGATTGGTCTTTCAGTCAGAAATTTTCTTCCCGTAATCCTTTCTAATTCCTGATAAAATGGTATAATCATAGGAAATAGTAAATCAGCATTCCAGGTCTTAACCATCTTCCTGCCTGTCACAGGATTAAAAAGCCCCGCAGCAATTCTGCTTGAATTATTAGCTTTAGGATTGTCAATAATCTTAATTTTCTTACCAGCTTGCTTCAGTCTATAGGCCAATGCCGTACCAGCAAGTCCTTGTCCTATGAGCAAAAAATCAATTTCCATAACCCAAAATAAAGGTTTAATTCTTTATTTTGTTTCTTTACTCCTATACATTTCTCATGCTTCATATTAAGTCTTTTACATTCAACCCATTTCAGGAAAACACCTATTTATTGTACGATGAAAAAGGCACTGGACTATTGATTGATCCAGGTTGCTTTGAGCTGGACGAGCGTAAGGAGTTACTTGATTTTGTGACTGAGAAAAATATTAGAGTAACTCAACTAGTCAACACGCATTGTCATATAGATCATGTTTTGGGTAATGCTTGGGCAAAAAAAACATTTGGAATTAAACTCCTTATCCATCAAAAAGAAGTCCCTGTGCTAAAAGCAATTGAAGTCTATGCTCCCAATTATGGTTTTGTAGGATATGAAATCAGCGAAGCGGATGGATTTCTGATAGAAGGTGAGGAAATCAATGTGGGTGATGAGGTATTGAAAATCATCTTTGTTCCTGGACATGCACCTGGACATATGGTATTTTACCATGAGCCTACTCATCAATGCATAGCTGGCGACACGCTTTTCAGGGGAAGTATTGGACGTACTGATTTGCCGGGAGGCGATCATGAATTGCTCTTGAGCAAGATCAAATCAGAACTCTTCACACTTCCTGAGGAAACAGTTATCTATCCAGGCCACGGCCCCGAGACAACTATCGCTTTCGAAAAAATTCATAATCCATTTGTAGGTAAACACGCAAGATCTTGAACTTCAAATCACACATCCCAAATACTATCACGCTCCTCAATTTGCTCTCAGGGGTAATAGGAATTATTTGGGTGCTTAATGGAAACATACTCTCTGGAGCCTACTTCATCATATTAGCAGCAATATTCGACTTCTTCGACGGCTTTGCAGCAAGGCTACTAGGCGTGCAAGGTGAGCTTGGAAAACAGCTGGATTCTCTAGCCGACTTGGTCACTTTCGGAGTATTACCAGGGATGATCCTATTCCAAATGACAAAAGTCGAAGCAGAAATAGAATGGCTGCCTTACTTGACCTTAATCGTCCCTCTCTTGTCTGCCATGCGATTAGCTAAGTTCAACTTGGACACCAGACAAAGTGATAAGTTCATTGGCTTACCTACCCCAGCAAATGCTTTATTTGTCAGCACCTTGCCCTACTTTTTTACTGAGTGGCCTTCAGTAGGCGCTTCGCTTACTTCTCCGTTTTTCTTAATAGGAATAGCTTGGGTATTTGCTATTCTTTTACTCGTGGAACTTCCATTAATCGCCCTGAAATTTAAATCCTACTCCTTAGCCGGAAACAAATTCAGGTATGCTCTGATTGCTATTTCACTTGGACTTATTTTAGCTTTTGGTTTAGCTGGAATACCAATTGTAATTTTGGCGTATTTAGGTTTATCAGTTGTTGAAAATAGTTTCAGTTCGGAATGAGATTCCAAGCCTGCAAGCTTCAATTACTTCTACTTTTCAGCTTATTGTTGATTGCTACCGCTTCTGCTCAAGATTCATTTTATAAATTTAAAATAACCGATGAAGGCATTTATAAAATAAGTGCGAGTCAAGCCAAAAATCTTGGTGTAAATTCCTTGAGTGAAATTGCAGTTTATGGATACCCCGGAATGCTGCCACAGCTTTTGAAAAGTGAAAATCTGGAGTTGCAAGAAATTCCTGGATTGGAAAAAGACGGAAACTTGTATTACTATCTTTCCGCTCCGAGTACTTACGATTTTTCTGTTTCCGGGATAGAATACTTCCCAAATCAATTTTCAGATTCTCTCAGTTTTTTGATTGGCGTTTCTAAGAACCCAAAGCGAATACAAGCTATAAATACACAATCTGGATCAGCAGCCGCCACCATCCTTTATAGTTGGGATTGGTTGAAAGAAAATGAAAACAACATTCTAAACTCCGGAAGATCCTGGTATTCTAAAGCGGTGGCATCTGGAGTAACCCGCGGATATGCCTTTCCCCTTTCGTCAAATTACCTAGCAAAGTGGAAAGTAGCTGCCAAAGTAATGGGTAGGTCAACTTCTAATGCTGAAATCACTTTGGCAGTAGATGAATTAAGCTTTTCAAAAAGTCCGATTCCTGCAACCCCAAACAGTACTTACGGCATAAAAGGTCAAGAGGCAATTATCTCTGCCGATTTCTCACCTGTGAGAAATAAAGTAGAGAGGCTGAGAATATCCTTTCAATCCGCTGATCCAAATGCAAGCGGCTATTTTGAATACATAGGGATAGGCGTGCCCTATTCAAGTGATGCATTGGGGGAAGGAGTTTACAACCTGAACCAAAGCTCAACTTTTAAAATGGCAACGTCAGCGGGTTTGTCCGCTTGGGAAATAAGCGATTTCTATAATCCACAATCCTTAGTCTTAGGTTCTGAGTCTTTAGTAACTGGGAAAAAATTTGTGGTTTTCAATGAAAAAAAAGTCAAGGAATTACCTGCGTTAGATGTTACCAATTTATCCTTGAGAATGCAAACTTCTTGGCCTGAGCTATTAATTATCGCTCCTAGACTTTTGAGCAGCTCTGCTGAAAGGTTGAGTTCTCACAAAATGGGAATGGGAATCTATTCTGAAGTAGCTTATCTGGACGATATCTATGATGCATTTGGCTATGGAAACCCTGATCTCAATGCTATCCGGAATTTTATAGCCTGGCATTTTCACGAAGGTGAAAAGCTTCAGAATGTGCTTATTTTAGGAAAAGGGACTTTTGATTACAAAATGATTTTGGGAGGCAGACCAAACCTTGTCCCAATATATACCAGTCGAACGAGTTTAAATCCACTTACAACTTTTAGTTCGGATGATTATTTCTCCCTACTCCAATTTGGGCAAGGAGAATGGGAAGAAAGTCCCGAAGGTGATGAACAGATGCAAATCGGCGTTGGAAGACTTCCCGTGATCAATGCCCAGGAGGCAAAAATTGTAGTCGACAAAATCATAGCCCATGAAAGCAATCCCAAAGTCGGAGACTGGAAGAAAACAGTTACTTTTTTTGCTGATGATGCTGACAACAACATTCATTTGAGAGATTCTGAAAGCCATTCTGAATTTTTAAGTAAAAACCACAAAGAATTCAAGCAAGTAAAATTATATCTAGACAAGTATCAGCAGGAGAAAAACGGGGATCAACAATCTTCACCGCTGGCCAAAATGGAGCTCGAAGAAACGTTGCAACAAGGAACTTTACTTTTAAACTATATTGGACACGGCAATGAAACTACATTAACTTCAGAAGAAGTGTTCCATATCTCCGACATAGCAAACTGGGCCAATCAAGATCAGCTTGCACTCTGGATGACCGCTACCTGCGAATTTGGAAGGCATGATAGTCCTTTCCTGCGATCAGCTGCAGAAGAACTCCTTATCGCTGCGAATAAAGGTGCAATCGGACTTTTAAGCACAGGTAGACCTGTATTTAGCAGCGTAAACTTCACTTTGAATAAAACCTTTATTGAGGAATTGTTTAGAACCACGAATGGGCAAAGACAGGATCTGGGAAGCATTTTTAAAAACACTAAAAACAAAAGCCAAAATGGTGCATTGAATAGAAACTTTAGCCTTTTGGCAGATCCAAGTATGAAGCTTTCTTCCCCTGAATTTGAGATCAACTTTACGTCGTTTATAAATCCTAAAAATCAAAACTCGCTGGACACTCTTTCAGCTCTACAGGAAGTGGAATTCCAAGCGGAAGTGATCAACCCTAGTTCGGGAGGAATTGCTACAAATTTTAGTGGAAACTATAAAATTGAGCTGTATGACAAACCGGCGACTAGCCAAACAATTGGGGATGAAAGTACTCCTATTGAATTTAAGGAGGAGAAAATCGTTCTATTCAGAGGAACTGGACAAATTGTTTCGGGAATTATCAAAGGAAAGATGATTATTCCAAAGAATATTGATCTGGAATATGGAGAGGGCAAAATCCGGATTGTCGGTGAAGATCAGAATAAATCGTGGGATGCATTTGGTTTTAGCTCACCCATCATTGGCGGCGAATCCGCAGACCCAGCTATTGATACTGAAGGTCCGGAAATAAGTGTGATTTTTGGAAGGAAAGAAAATGAACCATTTACTTCTCCTTCAAAAACTGTAGAAATGCAAGTCTTCTATTCGGATTCAAGTGGCATAAATATTTCCGGTCTACTTCCTTCGGAAAATCTAACAGTTCAAATAAATCAAAATGATCCTATCGCATTAAATGATTATTTCATTTCAGAAAATAACAACTATTCGAAAGGTAAAGTGACTTTTGCGTTAAAGGGATTAAATGAAGGGCTGAACCTAGTAACCTTCCGTGCATGGGATATTTTAGGAAATGGAAGTATTTCCAGTAAAGAAATAATGGTCGAAGGAAGTGAAAAAATTAAAATACTAAATCACAAAACTTACCCAAATCCTGCAATTAGCGAAAGTCACTTTGAACTTGATCACAATCGTCCTGGTGAAAATCTAATTCTTACTATAGCCATTTATAATACAGAAGGCAAGATACTATTTGAGGAAAGTAGGCGTTTAGTCCATGCCAACGCCCATTTAGAGGATGTAATTTGGTTTTTTTTACAAGACCAAACCACATATCCAGTAAAAGGGACTTATATTTACAAATTAATGCTTCAATCAGAATTGGACAATTCTAAGGATTCAGTAAGCGGACAAATCGTTATTCAATGAAAAAATTAGCCATCAAAAATAGGAAAAACATACTTATAGCAGTTTTTACCCTGGCTACTTTATCTGCATATGCGCAGAACAGCACTATTATTTCTGGTCAAGATCCTAATCGGAGAGTTATCACCACAGCAGTTCCATTTTTAAATTTTGCTCCTGACTCCAGACATTCTGCCATGGGCGATGTTGGCGTTGCTCTATCCCCAGATGCAAACTCAGCACATTGGAATGCAGGGCAACTTGCCTTTGTGGAAGATCAAATGGGTTTTTCTCTTTCTTATTCCCCCTGGTTGGGAAAACTTGTCAATGACATGTCTCTAAGTTACTTGACAGGTTATTTCAGAATTGATGAAGTTTCAGCTTTTGGTTTTGACCTGCGATACTTCAACATGGGAGATATCCAATTGACGGATGGTAGAGGCAATCCTTTGGGCGAATTCAACCCACGTGATATCGCTATAGGAGGAACTTATTCTAGAAAACTATCTTCTTACCTTGGCTTAGGTATTTCCGCTAGATTCATCTACTCCAATCTCTCTGGAAATATTTCTTCGGTGGGTGGTAGTGAGGCCAAACCTGGGATTAGTGTAGGAACTGATGTTGGTCTATATTATTCTAAGCCGGTTTTTGCTGGAGCAAAAGATGCCAATTTCTCGTGGGGTGTCAGCTTAACGAATATTGGACCTAAAATCACGTACAACTCCGCAGATGATCTGGACTACATCCCAACAAATCTAAAAGTGGGAGCAGCCTATGCCATCGACTTAGATCCACTAAATACAATTACTTTTGCGTTGGATCTCAATAAATTACTTGTTCCAACACCTCCTATCTATGCAACGACTGAGGATGGTACTTTAGAGACAGACGAAAATGGAGATCTTATAATTGAACCAGGAAATGGTAAAGATCCGAATCGCCCTTTGATTTCCGGAATGTTCGGTTCTTTTACAGATGCCCCTGGAGGATTTTCTGAAGAAATGCAGGAGATTATGATTTCTTTTGGTGTGGAATATAACTATGATGACAAGTTTGCGCTTCGCACAGGATATTTTTATGAGAACCCGAATAAGGGTGGTAGAAAATATTTCACTATGGGTGTAGGATTTGATCTGAAAAGACTCGGATTCGACTTTTCTTACTTAGTCCCACAAAAACAAAACAACCCGCTGGCTGAGACATTAAGATTTACCTTGATGTACGATATCCCGAACCAATAATGATTTTAGACAGGTCGAAAGCTCCGGAATTTAAAGTTCCGGAGGACTTTGAACTATTGCCTCCTGCTGAGTATCAACTTTCCAATGGAGCAAAGTTCTTTTATATACCTACTCCCGGCTTAGACGCCGTAAAAATTGAAGTTGTAGGAAAAGGTCATCGAGCTTCCTTGCCACTTGATCTGACACTAATATCTTCCTTTACACTTCAGATGATACAGGAAGGTACTAAGGATAAAAGCGCAGGGGAAATCGCAGATTTTTTTGATTTCTATGCATCTGAAATCCATCCGATTTCAACCTTCTCACATGAGGGAATGGGGCTTTTAACTACGAAAAAACACCTCTTTGCAGTCACGGAAATATTTATCTCTCTGTTTAACGAAGCTGCTTTTCCGCAGGATATGCTTGAAAAAAGACAGTCTCAGAGAAAACTAAGTATTCGATTAGAAAAGGAAAAAACAGCTTCACGGGCTAATCAGGTTTTTAGAAAATGTCTCTTCGGAGCAATGCACCCTTACGGAGTAGAAATTGAAGAAAGCCACGTAGACAATATCACAAGGGATCTTTTGATTTCTTACTACGAAAAAAATCTTTGGCAGGAAATTGAAGTTTTTGTAACAGGTGACTTTGACTCTAGCGAACTCGAAAGATTATGCTCGCTTTTAGGTCAGCTACCTAACCGAGCTCCTATAGAGGCAGAAATTTTACCAGGTATCAATACACTTTTGGCAGTAACAGAGCCAAAGGAAAAATCTGTCCAAAGCAGTATTCGAATTGGCAACTGGTCAATTCCAAAAACACATCCAGACTTTATTGCTCTATCTGTTTTCAACACCATTCTTGGAGGCTATTTTGGCTCAAGGCTTATCAAAAACATTCGGGAAGATAAGGGACATACTTATGGGATTTATTCTTCCATTACTGAAATTGGAGAGTCAAACTATTGGGTTATATCCGCAGATGTTCAGAAAGCTTTTTATCCGGAAGTAATCAAGGAGATCTATCATGAGATCAAAGTTTTAACTGAAGTAGAAATTGATCCGAATGAATTGGAGGTAGTTCGAAACTACATGATTGGTCAGATGCTGAAGCAATTCAGTACCTCATTTGATTTGATAGACAGGTTTAAAGCTGTGCATCAATCAGGGATGGATTTTGATTATTATGTCCGCAAATTGGCGTATTTGAAAGAATTCACAGCAAAAGACATTATTGCAGTAGGACAAAAGTATTATTCAAATCCACCATTTATTGAAGTGGTAGTGGGTTGATCAGGTTAGCTTGACATAAAGCCAAGAAATATCAATTCGAAATTTTAGCCAAAGCTTAAACAAGCTAAATCTCAACTCTTTTACTTTCAGCTCCTCAGCTAGATTTACAAATCCCCTTGCAACTTGAAAATTAGCTGACCACATCGAATGTTTCAGTTCAAATAACACCCTTTCTCTGAGCGCTTCGTCTTCACTGGAAGTTCTATTCATTTCTTTGATTTTTTGACAAACACGAAGAGTGCTCGGAAGCATATCTGATTGATATCGGCGATATTGATTAGCAGATAGGGATTTGCTATGTTTCCTTTTCAGCACACCAATATGGCCAGAAAAAGCCAATGGATAATCTCTAGCTAATCTCAGATGAATATCAAAATCTTCATAAGTAAGATAAGCGTCATAACCTCCTACTTTTTTGAGAATGAGAGAATCAAAGACCACTGTGGGGGAAGAAATATAGCTTCGGCAGATGAGCGTTTCATACATTTCATTAGACTGAAGTTTCTCTTCTATTTCCTTGTAGTCTTTGCTATTATAGAATGCAATTTGATCACCATTCTCATCTAAAATAGTTGCATCAGAAAATACAAATGCTGCTCCAGGGGTCTGTTCTAATCTAATTACCGATAATGAAAGATGGTTTTCGTATAGAAAGTCATCCCCGGATAAATCTATTACAAAAGGACTTTCCACTTTATCCAAAACCTTATTGAATAATTGGCAATAGGGAATTGATTCTTTTTGGTAAATCGCGGTGATAGGCATTTTTTCGGAGTTGCTTTCCACCCAAGTCCGGATGATGGATGCTGTACCATCTGAACTCCCATTATCTACTACGATTAATTTCTTATCCTCATGATCTTGCAAAAGCACACTAACTAGCGCTTTTTCAATCCATTTTTCATGGTTGAACGCAATACATATCACAGTCACTTCAGCTTTTTTAGCCATTATTGATCTTCTTCATCCAGGTGATTTTGTTGCTGATGTCATTGGAGAATCTAGACTTGAAAAACATCAAACTATGGTTAGCCCCATCTTCTAAGTCCGACGAACCTAAATCTATAAAATTCACCTTTTGCTCTACCGCTAACTGAAAATGCTCATTGAGAATTAATTCGCCGCCGTTTTTTAAAGGAATCTTGGGATTAGTTGCTGAGAGAAAATAATATAGCGAATCACTGGTTAATTTCACTCCAAGTGAATAACCTATCGCCTCACCATTTTTACTGACTGTAATCAAAAAATACCTGTCCGGATATTCCGAGACCTGCTGCACAATCCTATTTTCGTCTATAATTACTTCGTAGCCCTTTTGTGCATTCCAGGAGCGGATTTCTTTCAAAAAACCAAAATTGGAAATAGGACTATGTTTTACATTTACACCTGAATTTGAACCCTTAGAATTAAGCTTTGCTGATTCTTTTTGAGCGTGTTTCTTGATTTTCTTTTTTCCTATAAAAAATTGATGGCTCAATACCTTCTGCTGCTCAAAGCCACTCTTGAATAACAGGTAATTAATCAAATCAAACTGCTCTTCGTAGGGTTTGGGCGCTTGAGTTAGAGAAATGGTATGAATACCTCGGTATTTCAATTCTTCGATAACGGATAAAATAAAAGCTTCCAGAGATGCTGAACTCAGGCCCTCATATATCCAAAATCCTCCAAAGGGAGATTGGGGAAGTGAAATAGCTTCTCCTTTTTTTGAAATGGCGAAAGTGATAGAGCCTTTGGATTTATGATTTTTTTCCCAGATAAAATCTAGTTGTTCCTGAAAGAATTCACTTTGAAAATGGCAAAGAAAATAATCCTTGCGCTCCTTAGAGGCAGAAACTACCCGAAGTTGGTGGGAATCAATAATTTCTCTCTTGAAGCTTTCCAAAATAATCTAGGTCTCTGATGTAGTCATCTTCTGAAAAAGCCCGATCCGACAATCCCAACAAAACTGAGCCAGGAGTGAATCTCGCTATCAACCAATTCAAGGGAGGAATAAAAACCGCCTGCTTGGGTGAATCTAGCATAAAATGAAAAATCTCACCTTTTGCTGAACGGATTTCTAACCGGATGGTACCGGCAACTGCCACGATCACCTGAGCCTCTTCCCAATGAGCATGATTTCCCCTGGTCTCACCTTCCTTCACATTGGAAATCCAGAAACATCTCTGAATTCCTTTTGGAAAAAGCTCTAGATTCTCCCAGAAGTGTAGACTTCCCGTTTCATTTGAAAATCCAGGGAGTGTAAAAGTATAAGGGGCTTGCGAGATATATGGTTCTGGCATTTCTAAGAATTTCCTCTAGCTAAAATTAAGATAATTCGAATGGATAAACGGTTACCCATTTGTTAATTTTCTAAATTCGCTGCTCATCAACCTGAACAAATCCATGTCCGACTTCGGCGACGAGTCAACATTCGAAGATACATTTTTTACTGTTTCCCATACCAGTGAAGGCCTTTATAAAGATAGGAGCAGCAAGTTTTTCTATTTTTCTTTTCCTGTAAAAGATGAAGAGGAGATCAAAAACCATTTGGCCGATCTAAGAAAAAAATATTATGATGCAAGACATCATTGTTTTGCATGGACGCTTGGAAAAGATGGAGATCAATACAGAGCCAATGATGATGGAGAGCCAAATCACTCTGCAGGAGACCCCATATTAGGTCAAATTAGATCTAACAATCTGACAAATATTCTGATTGTAGTGGTTCGTTATTTTGGAGGAACCAAGCTAGGAATGAGCGGCTTGATACAAGCGTATAAAACCTCAGCCGCTCTGGCAATCGAGGAAAATGAAATCAAAGAGGAAAGGGTAAAAGCCTCCGTTTCAATCCAGTTTCCATATCCTGTAATGAACGACGTGATGAAACTCATCAAAACTCACGACCTTCAGATTCTATCTCAGGAAATGACATTGGATTGCCGGATGCAATTAGAATTCCGAAAAGGATTGGAGGAACTTATCGTAAGCTCACTGGAGGAAATTGATGGATTAGAAATCAGCCTTACTTAAATAGCGCATCCAAATACCCTTCAGCATTTAGTTTTTTGAATATCTCCAGGCACCCCCAGGCATCCGTAGCAGCATAGCGTTGCTGCTTAGTTGTAAGAGTTTCTGCTTCCCAATTCGAAACCTGTTCAGACTTAGAAATACGTATTCCCAGCACCATAGCGCATAGATTCCGAACTCCAATATTGATAAAACCTACTCTTTTCAGCTCATCATTCAGATCGAAAAAAGAATTCGGATAGAAAGAGTCTGTAAGCTTTGCCAATCCTTTGATATCATCATGAACAGCTGCTCCTACTTTCACAATACTCTCTTTTTCGAGAATATTCCGAATGGATTCAGGAAACCCAATTGCATTTAATCTAAAAAGAAATGCCTGGGTGGAAGTAGATAACTGAAGCAAGGAAACCTGGTTTACCACTCCCTTTTGAAAGGCAGGTTTGGTCTCAGTATCAAAGCCAATCACCTTTTGCTGAGCAAGAAATTCTGCGACCTCTTCTACATCTTCCTCTTTATCTATCAAAAACATTTCGCCCTCAAACTGTCCCAGCGGAAGAGCGTTTACCTCATCTTTTGTAATCTTAAATGGAATCATACCAACTTTTCTTCTTCTACGTCATCGTAATAGGTGATCCCAATTTTGAAATAGCCATATAGAATGGTCATAAAGGGACTAATAATATTAAAAAAGCAATAAGGTGCGTAAGCCAAAGTAGCCACACCCAGCACCGAAGCTTGAGTAGCTCCGCACGTGTTCCAAGGTACCAAAACAGAAGTAACTGTACCAGAATCCTCCAAAGTTCTACTTAGATTCTCTGGAGCCATACCTCTTTTTTTGTACACATCCGCATACATTCTTCCAGGTACCAAGATTGCTAAATACTGATCTGAAGTTGTGATGTTGAAGAACACGCAGGTAGCCACAGTGGATGCGATCAAAGATCCCACACTATGGACTTTCTGGATTATCGCCTCAGCCAGAACTCTTAGCATTCCGCTTTCTTCCATGATTCCTCCAAATACCATCGCTGAAATTATCAACCAAATAGTGTACATCATTCCAGCCATTCCGCTAGTAACAAGTAATTCGTTCACTACATCATTTTTAGTAGAAATGCTGATTTCTCCATAGAGAGACATCATCACTGCCTTAAAACTTTGGTAAGCATACGAAGCGTTTTCATTGGCAATCAGTTGAATGATTTCCGGCTGGAAAATCACTGCGAAAACTCCCCCCAAAAGTGCACCTGTAAGCAAAGCTGGAATAGCTGGCACCTTTTTCACTATCATCACTATCACCAATACCGGGACTATAAATAGCCAACCAGTTACATTAAATTTCTGTGAAATCACATCTGAAATAGTCTGCACGTCATTCACAGTTCCATTTGCCTCATAGTTCAAACCTATCACTACAAAAATAATTAAGGTGATAGAAATGGAAGGGATTGTAGTTTTCGCCATATATCGGATATGGGTAAATAAATCCGTACCTGCCATCGCAGGAGCTAGGTTAGTTGTATCGGAAAGTGGGGACATTTTATCACCAAAATACGCTCCTGAAATAATCGAACCAGCGATAATCCCTTCTTCAAAACCAAGTGCTTTGCCTATCCCTAAAAGCGCAACACCTACTGTAGCTACTGTAGTCCAACTACTTCCCGTAGCCACGGAAACTATGGAACTTACAATACATGCGGCCACCAAGAATATCGCAGGGCTAAGAATCTGAAGTCCGTAATAAATCATCGCCGGGACAATTCCGCTTAGCAGCCAAGTACCCGCCAGTGCTCCAATTAGAAAAAGAATAAGAATACTGGACATCGCCGCGCTGATGCTTTTAATAACACCGTCCTGAAGCGTTTCCCAATTATATCCTAGACGGAATATCGCTACCAAAGCAGCAACCATGGAAGAAAGAATAAGTACGATTTGATTGGAACCAGAAAGTCCATCCGTTCCGAAAACTTGAATATTTAATACCAAAAGAATGATCAAAAAAACCAGGGGTATTAGAGCGTCAAAAACTTTGGGAGTGCGGGTTAAACCTTGCATTAAATAGGGTTGGGTGAGTTAAGAGTCTGAATCTAAGAAAAAAAATTTATTACATCTTGGAGATAAGTACAGAAAGCTCCTTCCCCGCCTGCCAACCGATGGCCACCCCCATTCCGCCAAGTCTCACTGCAGCTGCAGTTTTGAGCCCAACTTGCTGGATAATTGGAGACTTTATTTTGCCAAAAGCCATAATTCCAGTCCATTCTGTGTCCCATTGAATATTTTTCGCAGGAAAAATCACTTCCGTCGCCAATTTTTCTAAATGCGATTTTATTTTTGGATTCACAGTAAAATCGGTACTGCTCTCACCCTCAAAGTCCTTATTTCTAGCTCCGCCTAGAAGAAGCCTTCCGTCAATTTGCCTAAAATACACATAGCCTTTATCCATATGAAATGTTCCCTTCCAAGGAAGCTTAAAATCCAATGGTTCGGATAGCAGTATCAAACCCCTTCCAGGATTGATGTCAGATTCCGGCCAAAGCTTTTTGGTAAAAGCATTCGTACAAATGGCGATTTTACTTCCTTTGAATTCTAAATTCGTTTTACCAGATCCATCTTCACCTAATACTATCCCTTCATCTTTATTGATTTCGTACACTGAAATACCTGTTAAAATTCGGATTCCTTCCCGTTGGGCTAAATTCCAAAGTGAACTCATATACTTACCTGGATCTAATTCCCCTTCGAATTTATTTTTGACAATTGCTTTGATCTGCCCTGAAAACCCCATTTTACCGGGATTTTTTACTAGAGAAAAAACATCCTCTTTGAAAATTGGCTTGAGCAATTTATTCACCCCAGCCATTTGTTCAATTACTTTCAACTGGCTCTCATCCAAAAGTTCGTAACCATTCACGTGAGAATAGCCTAAATTTTTATCTCCAAATTGTTTCCTTATCGAGTTTAGTCCTTTATACCTTCGCTCCACCAATGCCAGAACTTCGTCCTGACTCATCGACCAAAAATCGTCCAAAATCTCAGTCAAACTACCAAAACAAGCGAAGCCTGCATTTTTTGTACTTGCTCCCGTAGGGAAAATTCCTCTCTCCATCACGAGAACCTTAGCTTTTGGATGCTTCTTTTTAAAATGGATGGCTGTAGAAAGGCCTACAAAGCCGGATCCAATGACTATAAGATCAAATTTAAAAAAGTGTTTATTCTCCCAATAACTGAACATTTCGATTTTTTGAAAAAGGAATTAAAATAGATTTAGTATTTTAATTAAATCTAAGCCATATAATCCCAAAATACCATGAGAAAAATAGATTCGTTATTCCTCGAATACGGGCTAAGTCATCAAAACATGACAAATAAGCTCATACATTGGTTTTGTGTGCCCGCTATTTTCTTCAGTATAGTTGGGCTAATTTTTAGCATACCTACAGGCCCACTTCCGAGTTTACTTCCGTTCTTAGGCCATTTCGCAAATTGGGCCACGGTGGTATTAATCTTAGTTCTGATCTATTACCTTATGCTTTCCATTCCTTTGACTTTAGGTATGTTCCTATTCTCAGCAGTATGTTTGGCGGTGGCAAATTTCATAGATTTAAATTTCCCTGGTAAACTTTGGATGATCAGTATTGGGATTTTTATACTTGCATGGTTCATGCAATTTTATGGGCACAAGATCGAGGGCAAGAAGCCTACATTTCTGAAAGATCTTCAATTCCTACTGATAGGACCCGCATGGCTGATGCACTTTTTATATAAAAAGTGGGGACTTGCTTATTGAGGGCTTGCTGTTCCGATCAAAACGCTATCTTCAACCACAGGTTGATCTTTAGTAAAGAGCTCTTCTAACCGCCGCAAAGAACTTTGATTTTTGAGCGTATACACACTTTCCAGAATTGATTTTTTCTCCCGGGCAGTCAATCGCCAATTCAGAGAAGCACGCTGCATGGTCTCCTGGCTCTCTGTCAATTCCTCAGCTTGCACTTTCTCAGGTGCATATTCAAACTCAATTCTTTCCAAATCAAAAGGCATAGATTCCGCCATATAATTAAATAATACTTCATTTTGGATTGTTTGCACATTATCCCAATTGGCATAGATGTTTTTCAGTGGCGTAAAGACCTTTTGAAAAATCCGGGGAGGATAGCTGGGTGCTATTTCAGTCACTTTTTCAGAATCACGGATTGTGATTAGTACTACACCATCCGTGTTTTCATTGATCCAAGATTGAAAAACATACATAAAACGTAAAGCATCCTGAATTCCAAAATTATCCGACAACCCAGTATCCATGGTTTCCATGACCGGATCAGAAGGAAGTTCGATATTTGGGGTCACAAAGGGAAAAGTAGCACTCATTCTAAGAGCGGAAAGGAATCTAAGATTTTTGGAATCATGAGATTCGAAGAATCTTAGAAAATCTATCGTTTGTTTTTTCTCATCATCTCCAAACTTCCCTAGCATAGAAGTTCCAAAAAATGACATTGAGTTAGGAGAAATCACCAATTTTCTACCATCATTGGTGATCAACGTAGTAACTGGAAGTAGCGGAATGCTTGCCGAAAATTCTGGTTTCTTATATTCAGAAATCGGCTTATCCAAGATTCCTTCAGTGTTTTGGTTAAGCTGATTTTCAAAAGCATAACCTCGATCCTTAAGATACTTACGTCCATTGTAATGGAAATTTTGATTTCTGATCAGCAGATCGTTCACCAGTAATGTGAAAATAATAGGATTGAGATTATCAGCGGAGATTTGATCTAGGTACTTTTTGTCCATAGGATTCACCGAAGTATCAGATAAAGATCTGAGGTAAATCTCTCTAAAAAAGGCTTCACCGAGTACCCCACCTGAAGCTCCAGTGAGGAGTTCCGTGTGCTTCATCACCTCTCCTTTTTCTATCGCATAGATACTTTGAAGAATATTGACAGTCCATAGGGCAGCCCTCTGCCCTCCTCCACTGGCGGTAATCATCACTAGCTTTGGCTTAGACTCATCAGGAAACTTTGCTTTCCAATTGTCCAAAATCTTTAGCACATTGTCCCGGTCCTTTTTGACCAGTTCTGGAGTCAAGAGAGAGTCCATACGAGCCAAACTATAGTTAGCTGGCGGAATCGAATAATCCAAGCCATATGCTTCATGTGGGCGATTCAGAAAATTAAAATTGCTGAAATAATTCGCAAGAATCAGAAATGCAAAGACAGTAAAGGTAGACCATCTTCTCAACCAAAAACTTACAGCTCCTACCAGCATAATTAATATAGCAAACAGTAACGTCGCACTCATCGCTGCTGGCAATTGTAAAAAAGGATTCTCCTTGAAAAATCCCAAAAACAGAATAAATAGGATTAATACTATTTGAATGATAAACAGATTTAAGTGATTCTGATCAAACACTCTAAGCAACTTGGTCCCTTCAAAACGGGAAATATCAGGTCTGACTTTTTGAGGCTTAAGGTTGATATCCAAGTAATAAAGCACCTTGTATTTTTGCGATTTTAGATCTTTGTATTGACTAAGCACATTGGCTCTGGTCAGTCTCACTTTACGCAGCCTTTTATCAACAGTCCCCGCAAAGAGGATAAAAAAATCCTTGTTTGTAAAAGAGAAATAACCAAAAATAACAGAGAAAGTAATTACACTTCCGCCCAAAAATCCCAAAAAATAAAATAACACTAGCCAGTCATTTGGCAAGTCGTTTCCAAGTTGGAAACTTATGAATCTCACAATGTAGGTCAAGTAAAAAATCAATGGAATTACACCATTATTAATACAATAATGGATAAATGGTTTGCTCTCAATCGCCAAAAAAGGAAAATGGCGTCCATCCATAATGTAAGTAGACATGTGGAATGCCATAGTTAGCGTGGCAAAGCCTATACCCATCAAAAAAAAGCTGATCCAGGATACCTGGTGTAAATATTCAGGATCGAGAAAGAGAAAGGGAATACCTAGCATGACACCAAAATATTCTAAAATAACCCCAATGAGAACTATCCAAATGAGAAGAAGCCCTAGGTTTTTTCTCAGATGAAGTAAAAATAATTGTACCGGAAAGCTGTACCAGATTTTGTCCCGCATGTAGTAGGTTTTGCGATAATTTACTGTTTTTCTTTAACTCCCCACAATTCAAGATGCTTTCAAGCAATTTGGAATTTTTACTTTTCACATAATTAAATAAATCAAATTGACGGTCAGTCACTTACTTCAATGCGTGATGGACTATGGATTTCTTACAATAAAAATTGCCTTGTCCTTCTAAGGATATATTTTACCTTCGAAATTCAAATAGAAAGATATGAGAACCTGGTTTTTGTGCAAAGTCAAGTACGCTAAAGAAAATGAACAAGGATTGCTGAAGAATATATCAGAGCAATACCTAGTGGATGCAGTATCCTTCACCGAGTCCGAAGCAATTCTATACGATAGACTAGCTTCCCAGATCAGGGGAGATTTTCAGGTGACTGGGATCAGCAAGAGTAATATTGTGGATGTTTTCTTTTACGAGGATGCAGACATATGGCACAAGTGCAAAATCTCCTACATGGTAGCAGATGGAGAGAGTGGCAAAGAAAAGAAAGTAACTCAATATATGATCGTCACAGCAAATGACGTCAAAGAAGCATATGACAGGATTCAGGAAAGTTTAGGGAATATGCTAGTTAGCTTTAGAGTTCCAGACATTGTAGAAAGTCCAATTGTAGAGGTATTTCCATATGAACGTGACGAAGTAGCGGAACAATTACCTGAAGGCAATTTCAGACCTGTATCTGAAATCAACCAAGATGAAGAGTAATTTCTCTCCGACATTAAAATTAAAAAGGCCGCAATTGCGGCCTTTTTAATTAATCTGAATACATCTTTACTTTGCTTCTTCTACTTGGGCGATTTCGTAGACATCCCTTCCATCTACCTGAACTGGTAAATAGTAAGTGTCCCCATATTTAACATAAGTTTCATCCCCTATCTTCACTTCCTCCGCACCTTCAGGAAGTTGGTCAACAATAGCACCTGCAGGAGGCGGAACTACAGTGTATTCTCCATTTTCCTTTTCATAATAAGTGCCTCCGTAATAATAATTATTAACTGTAGGGCTTACTTCTACGATCTGTGCATCATTTGGAATTACTTTGACTGTTGCGCCCTGAGGAGCTTCCACTACTACATACCCTCCGTCGGATTCCTCATAAAATACCCCTTGATCATAATGATACTTTTGGTTTTCTACTGATACAATAATAGCTGTAGTCGCTAGAGTAGCGATGAAGAAACCCCAAGGATGCCACATAGGACCCCAATAGAACGGAGTGAATGGATGATAATAATATGGTCTAAAACATGAAAACCCAAAACCTCCCCATATGACAGGCGGTCGGGGGTATGGACGGTAAGGTGGACGATACGCCACGTTTCGATTATTTCTTACGTTCACATTGACATTTTTACTATTGTCTATATTGACTCTATTGCCGATGTTGTTTCCGGAGTTATTACCAATTTTATTATCCTTGATATTGGCAACTTTACTATTGTTGTTCACTTTATTAGTAACCCTGCTAGACCCTCCATTAAGTGTAGGTCTAGAGCTGGAATTTGACGCTTTATTGACTGTGGGGCGACTGGCAGTCCTCGTAGTAGCCGGACGGGACGGAGATCTACTAGTCGTACGTGAAGGTGCTTGACGGGTAGTGGTTGGCCTTGCTGCACCGCGGCCAGCTGCAGCTCCTCTCATCCGCTGTGCTTCTGCCATATCTGGCAAAGCCAGCATTGCGAATATCCCAAAGGTTATTGCAACTATTTTTATATTATATGTTTTCATGTCGATCAGTTTTAAATTTTAATCCTTTTTGATCCAGGTAATCTGCTTCGCTTTTGGAGGTGGCAAAAATTCAAACATGGATTCAGGATAAACATTGTTTAGCTCCCAGTCAGAAAAATCAGTCTCATGCTGATGAGATTGAAGCCCATCCAGATAAGTGATTACCGTTTTCAACGGTAAGTAATAGCCATCATCAGAAATCCAAAGCTGAATTGTTGCGTGCTGATTTGAAGCCCCAATATGAAATGCCCGTGAGTCATTGATGTGAGTAACTCCCAAAAATTCGATGTAATCCATTTCATCTGCAAAATCCTTTGAAAAACTAGGATAGAACAGATCAGCTGTGGTCAATTCCACTCCAAAATCATAGTAAAGCCAATCAATGGTCTCAATTAAATTATCCGGAGCATCAGCTACTGTGTAAAGATTATTGGCAAAGGAATAGTAGATCACCTGGGATCCGTTATAAGAATACAAGTCTTCTCTTTTCTCTCCTGTAACACGAGCGTAGAATTTATTCGGACCAGCAAATCTCACTACGCTTGATCCGAATTCCTTGATGAAAAAATCTTCAGAATAAGCTACATCTTTAGAAACTTTGGAGGTGAATCCTACGGAGCTCAAATCGCCGAACATACCACTCATCTTATCTAGAATCATCAAGGCTGTGGTATCCATTTTTTTATCTTGGGCTTGCGCAAAATGACCCATAAGGATCCACAATAGCCCGAAACAAATTTTCTTTATCATAAATCCTGTTTAAAGTTTGATTAAAAAACAACAAATAAATATAACAAAATCCCTCTAAATGATTAACAATCAGAAACTTTGATAAGCTCAAAGAATATCATTTCAGTTATTTAAATGAGTAGTAAACTGATTTTTAAATCATAGACACCGTAGGAAAAAATGGTGTTAATTTAAATCGTGGAAAGCATTTTTAGAGCTCAGAATGAAAAATCGAAGCAACGCCTAATTAAGTTTTAAATATAATTTTATGCTTTTTGAATAAAATTATATGTTCTTTAATTTTTGAACGATCAAATAGCCTAATATTGTAATATGAACGATTGGGAAGCGATTAAACCTTTGAGCAACTTAGCCTTAGTTTCTGAGTATTTTCTTCAGATTACTTTAGACAAGACAGGTAAGGTTATAAAGGCCGGCTCCAAACTTGGAACTACGACCCCTTCCTTCGATCTACATGAAAATCCAAGTTATTTTAAAGATTATTTTTTAGTATCAAATTGGGCTCATTATGATAGCCAAAGACTAAAAGCAAAAAGTAATTTGCACAGATCATTTTTAGTCAATCTGGATAAAATCATTCACTCGGAAAGCAGGACAATCGCTACCAAATGGGAGTTTTTCTTTATTTCAGAAGACTTTGATGTTTGCCTAGGAATTGGGCATCCTGTCCTTGAAAGCAAGGTATCCGATCCTAGTTTGGGAGATTTATTCGATAGTTCAATTTCTGGAAACAAAGAATTGTTTGACAGTTTGCTCGAAGATAAGCTTTTGGGTTTTTGGGAATTTGATCTTCAAAGCAAAACAGACTACATCAGCCAAGGACTTGGACAAATGCTTGGTTATTCTCAGAAAGAACTGGAAAACTCCAACGCAATTTCCTGGCAGCAACATGTACATCCGGAAGATTATTCAAGTCTTGTAAAAGATCTTACTTATCATTTTCAGATCAAAGGAAGTGTTCCATTTAAAAAAGAATTTAGGATCAATTCGAAAACTGGCCAAACAATCTGGGTTTTGGGTTTTGGAAAGACAATACAATGGTCTGGTATAGGCCATCCTATAAAAGTATTGGGTTGCTTAGTTGACATCTCTGAGCGAAAAAAACAGGAAATCTCTTTAAAAGAGCATCACGAATTTTTACAGGAACTGGCATTCGAACAATCTCATTCGTTACGAGCCAGAGTGGCAAATATTTTAGGTATTTTGGAAATCATGGATGCGGAACCACAAAACAGTGAAGCCAAAAGACTTGTACAGATGATTAAAAATGAAGCCAAAATATTGGATCAATCCCTTATGAAAAGTATTAAGGAATCTGTTTCTCAACGCAAAGCTATTGAAGGAGCAATTCCTCAGGAGACATCTTTTCCTAATAAATAAGATACTACCGCAACTGACTCACATATTTCTGATTTTCCATTTTGCTTTCAGATAGCCCCAAATCACTTTAGGGCTCATTGCTTTTTTCCGCGTGAAGCTTCCATTATGTCCCACATTTCTTCTGGAATCTGATCTAAATTATTGAATTCCCCTGCTCCTTTTAGCCATTCACCACCGTCAATTGTCATTACCTCTCCATTAACATAACTGGAATAATCAGACACCAAATAGGCTGCAAGATTAGCTAGCTCCTGATGCTCTCCTACCCTGCCTACTGGTACCTTCTTGGCAGGATCAAATTTCTTCACTAATTCTCCAGGCAATAAGCGACTCCAGGCTCCTTCTGTAGGAAATGGTCCAGGAGCAATCGCATTTGATCGAATGCCATATTTAGCCCATTCCACAGCCAAAGACCTAGTTAAAGCCAGTACACCTGCTTTTGCTGCGGCAGAAGGTACCACGTATCCAGAGCCTGTCCATGCATAGGTAGTGACTATATTTAGAAATGTGCCTGCTTGGTTATTAGCAATCCAGTCTTTCCCAGCAGTCAGCGTGACTTGTGAGGTTCCTTTCAACACAATATCCAATACGGTATTAAAAGCATTTGTAGAAAGTCTCTCTGTAGGACTGATAAAATTCCCAGCCGCATTGTTTAACACAACATGAATTTGGCCCAATTGATTAGTAGCTTCTTTCCACATTTTTTTAACCTGATCAATCTCCCTTACATCACACGCTAATGGGATAACTTTGCCTCCCTTCTCAGCCATCATTTCTTTAGCCGTTTCTAAAAGGACATCCATTTTCCTGGAAGTGATAACTAGATTTGCTCCTAGCTCTAAAAAGTACTCTCCCATAGACCTGCCAAGACCAGTGCCGCCTCCTGTGACAAGTATATTTTTCCCTTTCAGAGCCCCTTCTTTAAGCATACCTTCTGCTAAAATCATAAATTTGTGGTTTATCGTCGATTTCGAAGATAGTTATTTCGGCTTGGTAATTGAAGAAGGAAAAACAAACCAACTCTGATATTTTCAAAATTCACAACATGAGAAAAATACTTTTCGGACTAATTGTCTTATTGCCAATATTGATGAGCTGTAAAGAAGAGGAGGATAAAGTAATTCAGACGGATTTGCCAACTGAGGCAAATGACCTGTTCAGAATATCAAAAGCCTGGAACGAAAGTCTATATTTTGCAATGATTTCTTGGGAGGAGTATCAACAGATAGATTCACTTAAATTACCTAACGACCCAATAGTGCATATTAATCAGCAATCCAAAGAAGTCACTTTGGAATTCATCGCGGATAGCGTCAGCATCAAGGCTAACAAAAATTACCGACTTGGTAAACTGATTATATCATATGACACCACAGTGCTAAGTCCAAATCGAAAATGGAGTATGGAATTCGAAGATTACTTTTTTCGAACAGATGCAATTTATGGCAAAAGAAATTTCTCCAGTGACGACAGCCTAGTTTTTTCAGAAGAATTCACGGATATAATTGTAAAAACTGAAAAAGAACTAAGCACCACTTTTTCAGGTAATTTCGTACATGCGGAAAGTTATGCTGAAGATTCCACACGTAGTATTTCCTCTATAGGAAGGATGACGGGCGTCAATCCAGTAGGCCGGAATTTTGAGATCATTTTAGATAGTCCTACCACTCATTCTGTTTTTTGCTATCAGCAAAACGAAATTATTCCCAAAACAGGAAAAGAAACATGGATTGTATCCCGGGCAGGAAATTCCATAGTAAATTACACCACAACGTATGACCCTTTGCAGGACACTTGTAGAGTAGCTGTCAATACAATTTTACCGGATGGAAGAAAATTGCTTATGAATCCAATTCAATAAAAAAGAGGCTGTCCCTAAGTGTGGAACGGCCTCCTTTTCAATTTAATTAGTTGACTTTTAATATCTGTAATAATCAGGCTTGAACGGGCCCTCTACAGTTACACCTATGTATTCTGCCTGTTCTTGGGAAAGCTCTTCCAGATCAACTCCCAATTTAGCTAAGTGCAAAGCTGCTACTTTTTCATCCAAGTGTTTTGGCAAAACATAAACCCCAGGCTGATATTGGTCTGTGTTATTCCACAACTCAAGTTGAGCTAAAGTTTGATTTGTAAATGAATTCGACATCACGAAAGATGGGTGACCAGTGGCACAACCCAGGTTTACTAAACGACCTTCAGCCAACAAAATGATTTCATTTCCATCTACATTGTATAAATCTACTTGAGGTTTAATTTCAACTTTTGTATTTCCGTAAGTTTTGTTCAACCAAGCCATGTCGATTTCATTATCGAAATGACCAATATTACAAACGATAGTTTTATCTCTCATTAATCTGAAATGCTCTTCAGTAATAATATTTTTATTACCCGTAGCAGTCACAACTATATCTGCTTCCTTCACTGCGTCAACCATTTTCTTAACGGCAAAACCATCCATAGCAGCTTGAAGTGCACATATTGGATCAATTTCTGTGACAATAACTCTAGCACCAGCACCTCTCAAAGAAGCTGCAGAACCTTTCCCAACATCACCGTATCCACCTACCACAGCTACTTTTCCAGCCATCATCACGTCAGTTGCTCTTCTAATTGCATCTACCAATGATTCTTTACAACCATATTTGTTATCAAATTTAGATTTAGTGACGGAATCATTTACGTTGATAGCGGGCATAGGAAGCGTGCCATTCTTCATTCTTTCATAGAGTCTATGAACTCCTGTAGTAGTTTCTTCAGAAAGACCTTTGATACCTGCAACAAGCTCAGGATATTGGTCTAATACCATGTTGGTTAAATCACCACCATCATCCAAAATCATATTTAAAGGCTGACGATCTTCTCCGAAGAATAATGTCTGTTCTATACACCAATCGAAATCCTTCTCATTCAAACCTTTCCATGCATACACCGAGATACCAGCAGCAGCTATTGCAGCAGCAGCGTGATCCTGAGTAGAAAAAATATTGCACGATGACCAAGTAACTTCAGCCCCGAGAGCAACCAATGTCTCAATCAAAACTGCAGTTTGAATGGTCATATGGAGACATCCTGCTATTCTTGCACCTTTCAATGGCTGAGAGGCTCCGTATTCTTCTCTGAGTGACATCAAACCCGGCATTTCAGCTTCTGCCAATTTGATTTCTTTTCTTCCCCACTCTGCCAAGGAGATGTCTTTTACCTTGTATTGAACGTACTTTTCAGATTTAGTTTCTGACATAATATTGATAGTTAACGTATTTTTTTGCTTAAAACTTCCACAAAGGTACCGCATAAAATTTGGAATCTAAAATAGAAACTGACTATGCAAAAGTTATCTCCTTTAGTCCAAAAGCTATCTTTTCTCCGCTTTCCAATTCCATTTCAAGTTTACCTTCTTCACAGATACCAACAATTTTTCCCAGAAAATGTTGTCCATTTGCTATATATTTTGCCCACATTTCTCGCCTATACAAATGAATCAGATACTCATCTTTGATTCTATTCCACTTTCCCTTTTTCAATTGTATATAACTTAGCTCAAGTTGGGTGATTAATAGCCGAAACAGTTCCGTTAATTCTATCTCACTACCAGTGATCGAACGGATAGAAGCTGTATTAGATAAATTAAATTCTTGCTGATTGATGTTTAATCCTATTCCAACAATTGCATATTCCCATTCTTTTCCGGAAAAAATGTTTTCGATCAGTATCCCTCCTAACTTTCCGAATTCTGGCACGATCAGATCATTTGGCCATTTCACTTCCAAACTCGGTAGATAATCCTTGAGCACCTTTCTGATACTATTTGAAATAGCCATATTCAGGTAAAATTGCTCGGTGATGTCCATGAAGTCAGGACGTAGCACGATCGAAAAAGTCAAATTTTTTCCGGCTTGAGTTTGCCAACTATTACCACGTTGTCCTTTTCCCTTGGTCTGATGATCACAAATTACAATGGTTCCCTCTATGGCCTGTCTCTTTTTGACCAAATCCAGAGCAATGTCATTTGTAGAGTGACACTCTGGCAGGAAACAGACATCTTTCCCTAAAAAAATCGTATTGGCAAGAATTTTATACATAAATTTTGAATTGGTCGAAAAAGGAAGTTTTTTATCTTCGACATTGTAAAAATAAATGAATAATATGACAGCAGAAGAGCTGAGCAAAGTAATCATCAAAGGAATGGAGGAGAAAAAAGCCTCAGATATTGTTTTGATGGATCTTAGAAATATAAAAAATACAGTAACAGATTTTTTTGTTATTTGCTCTGGCAATTCTGATTCACAACTCGACGCCATCGCAGACTCTATAGAAGAAGAAGTGATCAAAATCGGTCAAGGCACCCCTTATAAAAGTGAAGGAAAAAGTAGCCGGCAGTGGATTCTGGTTGATTATGTGAACGTTGTAGCACATATTTTCCTTAAAGATAAGAGAGCGTTTTATGGATTGGAGGAGCTTTGGGGAGATGCGAAAGTCACCCGAACAGGATAAAAGCATCAAACTTTCATCTTTCTATTCCGTTTTACCTTAAGTTTATAGAATTACCCTAACAAGAAATGAGCGATACTAAGAATAAAACTAAAAAATTCACCCCAAAGACTCCACAAAAACCCAATTTCCAGCTATGGTTAATCATAGCTGCAGTAGCTGTACTACTTGGTCTAACCTATATACAAAACAGGAATTCTGTAGTAGATATAACTCAAAAAAGGTTTGAAGACATGTATTTGGCTGGGGACTTATCCAAAGTAACCATGGTAAAAAATATGGAACGTGTGGATGTCACATTGAAATCTTCTGCTCTAAGTAATGAAAAATATAAAACTGAGCTGGAATCAAATTCAACTTTTTTCAATCCAGCCGGGCCACACTATTCATTTCAGGTAGCCTCTGTAGAGAAGTTTGCAAATGATTTTGATGCACTCAAAGAAGATGTACCGCAGGAAGATCGCATAGAACTGTCAGTAGCCACGGAGGAAAATTGGGGAAGTTACTTCAGCAGCTTTGGCTTCTTAATTTTATTGTTTGTTCTTTTCTGGTTTATGATGAGAAGAATGGCTGGACCTTCAGGGCCAGGCGGACAGATATTCAATGTAGGTAAATCAAAAGCTCAATTGTTTGATGCTGAAAACAAAGTTAAAATCACTTTTGACAATGTGGCAGGATTAGACGAAGCGAAAGAGGAAGTTCAGGAGATTGTAGAATTTCTTAAAAACCCAGGGAAATTCACTAAGCTCGGGGGTAAAATCCCTAAGGGTGCGTTGCTTGTGGGACCTCCAGGTACGGGTAAAACATTGTTGGCTAAAGCTGTAGCTGGTGAAGCTGGTGTTCCATTCTTTACACTTTCAGGTTCTGATTTCGTAGAGATGTTCGTAGGGGTTGGTGCTGCAAGAGTTCGTGATTTATTTAAGCAAGCCAAAGAAAAAGCTCCCTGCATTATCTTCATAGATGAGATCGATGCTATCGGTAGATCTAGAGGGAAAGGTCAGATGCCAGGTTCCAATGACGAAAGAGAGAATACGCTTAACTCACTTTTGGTGGAAATGGATGGATTTGGTACTGACACAGGGGTAATCGTAGTCGCTGCAACCAACAGACCAGACGTATTGGATAGCGCTTTGCTTAGACCAGGCCGTTTTGACAGACAGATCTCTATAGACAAGCCAGATATCAATGGTAGAGAAGCTATTTTCAAAGTCCACTTAAAGCCTATCAAAACAGCTGATGATGTGGATCCTAAAAAATGTGCCGCTCAAACTCCAGGTTTCGCAGGTGCAGAAATAGCGAACGTATGTAATGAGGCCGCCTTGATTGCAGCAAGAAGAAACAAAACCGCTGTAGACATGCAGGATTTTCAGGATGCAGTGGATAGAGTAATTGGCGGACTGGAAAAGAAAAATAAAATCATTTCTCCGGAAGAAAAGAAAATTGTAGCCTTCCACGAAGCAGGTCACGCAGTAGCTGGTTGGTTCTTAGAGCATGCTGATCCATTGGTGAAAGTAAGTATCGTTCCTCGAGGCGTGGCAGCATTGGGCTATGCGCAGTATCTTCCAAAAGAGCAGTTCTTATATCAGACGGAGCAGCTAATGGATGAGATGTGCATGACTCTAGGTGGTCGCGCTGCTGAAGAAATCATCTTTAAAAAAATCTCTACTGGAGCATTAAGCGATTTGGAACGAGTTACCAAACTTGCTTATTCCATAGTATCAGTTTATGGTATGAATGATAAAATCGGAAATGTTTCATTCTATGATTCCAAAGGAGATGGTTATAAAATGACTAAGCCATACTCTGAGACAACAGCTGAAGTGATAGATGAGGAAGTGCGTAAATTGATTCTGTCAGCCTATGATAGAACTAAAGAATTACTTACACACCGCATAAAGGAATTAGAAATATTAGCTAAAGAGCTTTTGGAAAAAGAAATTTTATTCCAAGCTGATTTAGAACGATTAATCGGCAAAAGGCCTTTCGATAAGGAAACAACATATCAAGCTTTCACAAACAAAAAGAATGATTTGAAAGAACCTGATTTGATTTCAAAAGACGGTGAAGGGGAATCTAACCCAGAATCAGCTGATCCTCTTATTGATCCTATTCCGGAGCCAAATTCAGACAATAGAATTTTATAAATAAGAGCCCCGAATTTTTCGGGGCTTTTTCGATTTTGTAATTGTCCATTTATCTTTAGCCATGCAATCAACCCCGCTGGACTTTCCTCTAAATGGAAAAAACCTTTATTTCGCCTCAGATTTTCATCTTGGAGCACCCAATGAAGTTGAAAGTAAAGTGCGTGAAAAACGCATTATAAGATGGCTGGATGTAGTGGCTGAAGATGCTGCCGCAATCTTTTTAGTAGGAGATATTTTTGATTTTTGGTTTGAATATGGACAAGTAATACCTAAGGGTTTCATTCCGTTTATTTCAAAAATACATCAGCTAAGAGAACGTAAAATACCAATCATTTTCTTCACAGGTAACCATGATCTGTGGATGAAAGACTATTTCACTGTTGAACTAGGTATCCCCGTTTATACACATCCCATCGAACTTAAAGTGGAAGGTAAATCTATTCTCGTAGGCCATGGAGATGGATTAGGCCCTGGGGATTATTCATACAAAAGATTAAAAAAGATATTTACAAATTCTGGTTCAAAGTGGCTTTTTAAATGGCTTCATCCTGACATAGGTGTGAAAATAGCCAAAGGTTGGTCGGGCCACAGTCGAATCACGAATAATAAAAAGGATGAAAGCCGTTTTCTAGGAGATGGTGAATGGCTATGGGCATATTGCAAGGAACTGGAATCAAAAAAACATCACGACTTTTACATTTTCGGACACAGGCACTTACCATTAGAACTAGAGGTAGGGAAAAACTCCACGTATTTCAACCTTGGTGAATGGGTGACCCAGAATACATTTTTGACTTTTGATGGCAAAAAAGCCAAGCTTAGCACCTTTGAAGGATGAGGCTACAACTATTTCTGTGGATTTTTCTTGTACCCTTATTTGCTTTGGCACAAAGTCCAGAGAAATTAGGTCTACCAATTGCCCATGTTACACTAGAAGGCCTTGATCTGATTTCATTCGATACCAAAGACCAATTGTTTGCCAGTACAATTTTTGGGGATATTTATTTATTCAGCGACCAAGGCAAGCAACTAAATCTATTTTCACCAGCCAGGCAAGGAAGACTGAACCAGCTAGAGGCTGCATGGACTGTTAATGTTTTTAGTTTCTCTGCAGATCTTCAGGAATACAGAATCCTTGACCGATTTCTTAATCCATTGACAGAAAATGGTTTTTCTTTGGCAGAAATTAATCTGGCTAAGGCATCTTCGCTGGGAAACAATAATGTGATATGGGTATGGGACGAGTCCGATCTTAGACTTATATCCTTAGATTATCGTAGAAACCTAATTGTGCAGGAACAGCCCTTAAATTTAATTCTGGATAGTGATAATCTAGAGGTAGCCGAGATCAGAGAATTCAAAAACCGCCTTTTTATGAATGTCCCTGCTTCAGGGATTTTTATCTTTGACAACCAAGGGAACTTAATGCGTAAAGTCGATGTGAATGGGATTAATAAATTATGCTATTACAACGACCATTTACTTTGGATAGAAGCACTTAACCTAATGGCTTTATCTCTATCAACTAATGAAATTCAGACTTTAGCTCAGCTACCAGATGCAGCATACTATATTCAAATAGGACAAGAAAGGCTTGCTACAGTATCTAAAGATAAAGTCACTCTCTATGTAATTCCTGATTGGATAAAGTCATTGAAGTAACCCCACTTTTTACAGTTAAGTATTCATTCTCAATTTTGCACGCGTTACTTGGAAGCATTCTACTCAGTCCAATCAGCAAAGTTAACGAGCCCGACATTTCATGGCCATATGAAATAATATTAAAAAAGGCCATTTCATTTCTGAAACAGCCTTTTCAAATTCAAGTGAATTGAAATTTATTAGTTGACTTTCACCAACTCAATATCAAAGATCAAATCTTTTCCTGCCAACTGGTGATTAGCATCCAGCGTGATTTTTTCAGCATCAACACCCACAACAGTAACAGGCATCGGCTGGCCATTTCCTCCCTGAAGAGTCAAGGACATTCCTATCTCAGGCTTTATATCCGCAGGGACTTGCGCAATTGGCACATCGATCATCATATCGTCTCTGCGCTCACCGTAAGCCTCAGCTGCTGGTATAGTCACAGTCACTTTGTCTCCTAGGGTCATACCGTCAACAGCCGTATCGAAGCCTTTAATCATATTTCCATCGCCTAAGGTAAATCCTAGCGGCTCACGATTTGCTGAAGTATCAAACACGCTTCCATCTTCTAATTTACCGGTATAATGCACTTGAACTGCATCTCCTTTTTTAGCTTGCATAGTCATTTGTTTTAGTAAAGTACAAAGGTACAAAAATCTCTTTGTGATGAAAACCAAATCAAAGATGTCCGCTTTTAATATAAAACCGTACACTATTGGACACTTTTCTTTCAGAAAGCGGGAATATAGGCTTATATTAGGGTTGGCATCATTTTCCCCTAAAGGATATCAAATAATTAACCATGGAAACTCAAGATTTAGGCAAGATTCTTATCATCGATGATAACGAAGACTTATTATTTGCCGCAAAAATGCTTTTGAAGAAGCACGCCAAAGAAGTGATGATAGAAAAGGATCCACGCAGGATTCCTTTTTTGGTCAATAACAATAACTATGATGTGATTCTCCTAGACATGAACTTCAGAGAGGACACGACGTCCGGCAAGGAAGGTTTTCACTGGCTAAAACAAATTAAAGAAATCGATCCAAAGGCAGTTGTAATACTTATAACAGCTTTTGGTGATGTTGAAATGGCCGTGCAAGCATTGAAAGAAGGGGCAACTGATTTCATATTAAAGCCATGGCAGAATGAGAAGTTGATCGCTACACTCTCTGCAGCTATCCGACTGAAAGAAAGCTACAATGAAGTCGACAAGCTGCAGAAAAAGCAAAAGCAGATGCAGACAGACATGAAGAAACCTTACACTGACATCATCGGTCAAAGTGCTTCTATGAAAAATATCTTTTCTATCATTGACAAAGTAGCCCAGACTGATGCAAACGTTCTGATTTTGGGTGAAAATGGTACAGGTAAAGAATTAATTGCCAGGGCTATCCATGATAGATCACTTCGGAAAGATGAGATTTTCGTTGGAGTAGATATGGGTTCAATTACTGAATCGCTATTTGAATCTGAGCTTTTTGGTCATAAAAAGGGAGCATTTACTGACGCGAAAGATGATCGATCAGGAAGATTTGAAATTGCAGATAAAGGATCTTTGTTTCTGGATGAAATAGGTAATCTTTCTCTTCCTCTTCAGTCAAAACTATTGACAGTTTTACAACGCAGGGAGGTGACCAGAATAGGTACTAATAAGGCCATTCCTGTCGACATCCGTCTTATTTGTGCCACAAACATGCCGATTCACGATAGTATTGCTGATAACTCATTCCGTCAAGACTTACTTTACAGAATCAATACAGTTGAGATTTTCTTACCTCCACTTCGTGAAAGACAAGATGATATTCCTGTACTAGCCAATCATTTCCTTAAGAGCTATAGTCAGAAATACCGTAAAAACTTCACTGGTTTTACCGCTGCTGGAATGGATTTATTGCAGCACTATGCATGGCCTGGAAATATCCGAGAGCTACAGCATGCCATAGAGCGGGCAATCATCATGGCTGAAGGCGATGTGTTGGATTCTAGAGATTTCTTTTTCCTCTCTGCTAAGCCTGCTTCGGATAAAGCACCGACTGCCGTTACCCTGAATCTGGATGACATGGAAAAGACAACCATTCAGCGAGCTATTGACAAAAACGGAGGAAACATCTCAAAAGCAGCTAAGGAGCTCGGACTTACAAGAGCGTCCTTGTACAGAAGGCTGGAAAAATATGGACTATAAAGTTGGGCTACTTGGGAGGATTGCTTTTTTAGCAGCCTCTCTTTTTCTTTTAGCATACGCTATCATAGATAGTTGGGGAGTTTTCATGATTTCCCTTTTTCTTGTATTAGTCGTATTCCAAATAATTTATTTGCTCCGTTACTCCGAAGGATCATTCAAAAAAGTGCGCGTTTTCCTCGATAATATCAAGCAGGACAAATATTCCCAGCTTTATCCAGTCAAGTTTGACGGAACAGAGACAGATGATTTGCATATAGAATTTAATGCGATTCTGGCAAAGCTGAAAGAAGATCAGGCTGAAAAAGAAGCCAACTACCAATATTTCAGATCCGTGTTCAAGCACCTAAGCATAGGCCTAATCACTTTTGGAGAAAACGGTGGAATTCAAATTGTAAACACAGCTGCAAAACGGATCCTCGATGTGGATGAATTAAAAAACATCGGTGATATCGAGAGAATTAATAAGGAGCTTCACTTAGCAATAAATAATCTCAGAACTGGTGGATCTGAACTAATCAAGATCGCTCATCCTGATGGAATCATGCAGATTTCCGTGTACGTGATTGAATTACTTATGCGCGGTGAGAAATTTAAACTCGTATCTCTACAGAATATCCAGTCCGAATTAGAGGAGAAAGAGATGGAAGCTTGGCAAAATCTGGTCAAAATTCTAACTCATGAAATTATGAACTCTATTGCTCCTATCTCCTCTCTCGCTGGAACTATTCAAGGAGAAATGGAAAGCAAAATTGAACATGTGGAGCAAATAACCCCTTCAGAGATGGAAGATTACCTAATGGGAATCAGCACTATTGAAAAGCGTAGTCAGGGGTTAATCAGTTTCGTATCTGACTTTAGAAGTTTGGCACATATTCCAGCTCCAAAATTCAGCAGTATTGCTATTGCAAAACTCTTTCATCAATTGGAAGTTTTACTTCAAAACCAACTTGAAACACACCAGATAGAACTTATCAAAGAAATCAACCCTAAAGAATTAATCCTATTTGGAGATCAAACTCAGATCGAGCAGGTGCTGATCAATCTTACTCAAAATGCAATCCAAGCCGTGGAAGATTCACAAATTAAGCGAATTATACTTCGGGCATTTATAGATGAAGCTGGGAAAATAATTCTCGAAGTAGCTGATACTGGGAAAGGAATCGAAGAAGAGGCGCTTTCGAAAATTTTCATTCCATTCTTTACCACCAAATCCAAAGGATCAGGGATTGGACTTAGTCTATCGAAACAAATCATGCGTCGCCATAAAGGCAATATTCAGGTGAGATCTCTTCAGGGTGAGGGGACTACTTTTAAACTGATATTTAATGGATAATTAATTAGTTAAAATTCAGTTTAGCAATAAATGAAAAATCGTCCTTGCTATAAAAAAAGCTCTTTGGAAATGTTACCAAAGAGCTTTTTTAATAGCTTTCAAAAAGATTAATAAGCATTTTTATTCCTGAAGATCAGGCTATTAAATGTCAATAGAATTATCTTAAGATCGAATAAGAAACTCCAGTTTTTGATATAAAATAAGTCATAGCGCAAACGAGCATTCATGTCTGACAAGTTTAAGATTTCCCCTCTGTATCCCTTAGCTTGAGCTAATCCTGTGATACCTGGTTTAACCATGTGTCTGCACATAAAATTCTCCATTTTTTCAGCAAATTCTTTATTCATTGGTATGGCGTGAGGTCTAGGTCCAACGATTGCCATTTCACCGATTAATACATTTAACAGCTGAGGTAGTTCATCCAAACTACTTTTTCTTAGAAAAGCTCCAACCTTTGTAACTCTTGAGTCACCTTTTGTAGCCTGTTTAAAATTGGTTTCAGGCTCAAATTTCATACTTCTAAATTTAAAACAATAGAAAGGCACATTATTTTGTCCATGTCTAAGTTGCTTGTAAAAAACAGGCCCTTTGGATTCCATCTTTATAAAAAGCGCGATAATTGGAAATAACCAACTTGCAATTAATAAGAGGAAAATGCTAACTGACAAAATCTCAAAAATTCTCTTGGAAATAATCTGAGAGCTATCCAACAGATTTACCGAATACCTATTAAAGATGAAGTCGGAATTAATTGAAAAATTTTCTAGGTTGTTAAGTTTTGAAATTGTTGTAGCCATGACAATATGTATTTTTTATAAAATTATATCAAAAGACTAGAGTTAAATTTCCCGGTCATTTCATTGTGTAAATCTAGGCAATAAAAGATTGATTTCCCAAATGAATTACATTATTTTTTATTTGAAATACATTTTTAATAAATCGTAAAAAAAACTTATGTTTTATTATTGATAATTAATTATGAATTAAATGTGATTATTGACTGCAAAATCAATCGTTTTGAGTGCTAACTAAGATTAGTAAAATTGATTTTTATTGATTTAGATTTACACTATACAAATAAAAACATTTAAAAAATGACTGAAATGGTGAAATATTATTGCGCTCAAATTAGCTAGGCATTTTCGTACACAATGAAAAGCTCACTAGAAAATGATTGCAATTTTAAAAAAGCGACTTCTCACATTTTGTGACTAAACTTTTTGCCAGCAAATTTTTGTTGTGAAAAGTCAAAATAACTAAGCTAGAAAACTAAGAAAATCTCTTTCAGCATTTTCAGTATAGTTTTTGTAAAATTCTAGTTCCTTGTTCTTTAACTGATTGAGAGCATCTTGATTATTTAAAAGGCTCTCAATACGGTTTGCAAATCCATCCGGATCATTAGAAGGTTCTAAAAAATTCAATCCATCATATCCTCTTACAGCAAATTCTGTGGTTACAATAGGAATTCCGTAAGAAAGAGCTTCTAGTACCTTGATATTAATTCCTCCACCTGTAAGAATAGGCACAAAAAAGATATCTGATTTCAAAAAAAACTCTTCCATAGATGGGACATCAGAAAACATTTTTATTCGCTCTGATTCGTATTTCCGAAGAGTATCAGGTATATGCCGTCCAACAATTAAGACATTAATGTTTTTCCCTAGCTTTTCATAAACATTTTCCAGAAACCATTTTACTCCATTCAGGTTAGGATGCCAGTGCATACTTCCACAAAAAAGAATATTTTTCACTTCGGAATTACTGTTTGGGATTGTATACTCTTTGTGATCAAATCGAATCATCAAATTCTTCAAGAACACTGCATTTTTAAAATCCTCGGAATAGTCGAATGAACTAATAAAAATCACCTTCTCTACGTGGGAATAATAGTTATCTCTATATGTCCTTAGCAAACGCATTAAAATAGCGTAAGTGATTTTTACAACAGGATTATATGAAACTTTGCTATTCTGTTCAAAGATTCGAACTTCATCGTTATGCTCAACTAAGTAGGTCTTAATAGTCTTTGGATCCAAATAAATACTAGAACGTAGATGATCAACCAAGGCAAACATCGGTTTTTCTCTCTTTATAATCTCGCTTAGAGATGTTGTTATATGCTCTAAATATTTACTTCTGGTAACAATAGAAGGTTTTCCGGAAGCAAAGGATTTTAATGCCGTAACTCCCTGATTAATATATGTCTCCTTAAAAAAATATATGGAAGAACACAATTCCTTAAGACTATTTCGATTTAAATCTTCGTCATATTCTTCCTCCACGACATTCACGAAGACTACATCAAATTTTTTTGCCAATGTTTTCAATTGATCTAGAGAATAAATCTTATCCCCACTATTGGTTGGAAATAGCGCACTCGAGCATATAACTAAAACTTTGTTATTCATAGAAAATTGAAAATTTGAAATAGTATAGTGGTAATCATTTTTTATGGAAAGAAAAAAGTGAGCATCTTATTTAATTTTTCAACAATTCAACTAAACCCAATTTATCTTGACTTGGATTAGATGGATGGAATAGATTTCACTTGATTATCTTTTTCTGACGTTCAAAGATAACTGTACATTTTCAATCACCAATTTGAATTCAATATTCCTGTGATGAAAAGGATTTGCACTAAGTCAATAATCCAGCGTAAGAAATTGCTCAACCTTTTCTACCAAAGCGAAATCACTCAATTAAACTAAATACGCTTTGCCTATAATTCTTTGCTTATTAGACATGAAAAAAACCGAGGAAGAAATTCAACCTCGGTTAGCTCTAATAATTTTATGAATTATTTTAATTGACAATAAGATATTTTACCTAGTGATTGAGTGGCCACTTTAAAGTCAGCGAATAATAATAATCCTTCCCTAACTAATTGTTGACTTAACACCCACGCTCGAAACGCAATTAACCAACTCTAGATTCTTTCATACTGATGTATCCTGTATCCTCATGCTTTTTAGTCAACTGCTTGCTCAAGAATTCGGAAAAAATGTCTTTTACAAATATAGGACCGTAGTAAGCGTATCTTACCCACATTCTTTTTGGTTCTTTAGCGAATCGAACTAACCACTCTAAGCCTAAATTTACCCAAACTTTATTTGGTCTTTGTACTGTTCCAGCATAAAAATCAAATACAGCACCAATAGAACAAATCACGGAAGCATCAAGAAATTTCTTATTCGCAAATGCCCATTTTTCTTGCTTTGGCGCAGTCATTCCTATAAATAATACGTCAGGCTTAAACTCATTTACAGCGTCAATCATTTGCTGTGTTTCTTCCTCAGTGAAATTAGCTTTGAATGGCGGAGAGTAGTATCCCACCTCAATATTGGAATATTCCTTATTACTTCTAGACTTGATAGCCTCCAAAACATGTTCTGACGACCCCAAATAGAAACATCTTCCGCCTTTTCTATTTAAGCCTTTCAACAAATGCTGATGAATATCTGCACCTGCTATCTTTTTGATATTAGTTCTCCCGATCAATCGATTAGCCAAGACGATTCCAATGCCGTCAGGCAAAAGTACGTCCGCTCCCATAAGAGATGCTTTGAATTCAGGATCCTCCTTAGTCAAACAATATGAATACTGGTTCACAGTTTGAATGAGGATTTTATTTGCCACTGGCAAATTGTTTAATTCCTGGCTAAATACTCTGAAATCGTTGATTTGATTTTTGAGGGCGGATTGTTGTAGCATAACAAGGGAATTTTGAATTATTAACTAGATATTTAAAAATGCTTGACTAATGTCATTTTTGTCGACCATTTCAACAACTGACTTCTTCGACCCTACAAAAATGTGCCTTAAAAGCACATTTGAGCATTTTAGAGAGGAAGAAAATGAGTTAAAATTTTTACGCATGACGTTTTTTTATATTTGAACAGCATTATTGTGACTGTTTATGAAACAAATGTATAAAAATAAATTTTAAATCCTAAGGCCTTTTCAACTAAAAAAAAATTGGGATTAAGTAATTTTTTCGATTTGAACCTTACTTATTAGATAATTCGAAATAAAGAGAGAAAATTAATAAAATATAAAACTATGATTTATAGTTAATTAATATAATGAGATTAAACCTAGATATAATATTAGTTGATGAATTTTTCAAAAAAATATTTTTCAAAAAAAACTATTCAAAACGTAAAAAAATGTATGTAAATTTTTCTTAAAAGATTAGGTATGGACTACTCATTCAGATTTCTTTTAATAAAAACCTTTTGAAAAAGCTCCATTTGCTGGGACCAAAACTAGAATCTTCCTAAGACACTTAATAACTTAAACTTTAAAATGAAATACATTTTTATGGCATTTTCCTACAGTTTGTTGAGAAAAGGGGCAATATGTGAGCATAAATTTTCCCACAATTTTAGTTTGTTTTGATTCAAAAAGCGTTTTTAAGTATTACAATTTCATTTTTTAGCATGCGAATTTTTAAATTCTAAACTGGCATAGTGCGGCACGGTCATAGGAAGAAGGTGCGAGTCGGTCAGAATTGGATTGACAGCCACCGTTTTTATTAGTTCTAGTAAATATGGAATCAGCACTTTATTGTTGTTCTGTTTAAAAAGTGGCTTAGGATATTTGCCCAAAATATCTGAGAATCTAAAAGAGTTTTTGAAGTAAAATCACATATATAATGTGGGGCAAAAGAGATCAAATAACTGATTTTCAATTATATACAGTATTAAATTTTATGATTTCTGCTAATAGTTATCACCCAGTATTAAAACGATTTAAGTACCATATAAAAATTATTACTCTGATTACTTCTTAACCACCAAACCTGTTCAAATCCCCCTTTATGAAAAAATTATTTACTAACCTAACAAGGATGGTATTATATACCGTCGTGTTACTCTCATGCAGTTTTTCCTATGCCACCACCTATTATTTCTCTTCAAGTAGCGGTGACGATAATCGCAGTAGCGGCGAAGCACAAAATCAATACACACCCTGGAGAAGTATTCAAAAACTAAACTCTATCATAAGTTCACTTCAACCTGGGGATAATATCCTTTTTAAAAGTGGGGATACTTTCCAAGGAACGATTATAATGACCAAATCGGGTAACTCAGGTGCACCCATTACATTTGGAAGTTATGGTTCCGGTGAAAAGCCAATTATCACCTCGCTTCTTAGAGTTACTAATTGGACTTCAAAAGGTGGGAACATTTATGAAGCCTATGTTGGAGTAGAGAGCGATTTGAACATCGTTCTTATGGACGGAAAAGCTCAAGCTATGGGTCGATATCCAAATGCGGATGCAAACAAATCAGGATACTTAACTATTAATTCCTATGGATGGGGATATGTAAGCAGTAGTGAAATGCAAGCTCCAAGTAACTTTTCAGGTGGAGAAGTTGTGATTAGAAAAAACAACTGGATTATTGACAGACACTCTATTAATTATCATTCCGGTACAAGCATAGGTTACAATCCTCTCGGAAGTAATTATAGCCCAAATGCAGGATACGGATTTTTTATTCAAAATCACCCAGGAACGCTAGATCAAAACGGAGAGTGGTATTACAATAAACAGAACAAAATGGTTCAAGTTTATTATAATAGGGGTAATCCTTCTTCCGGTAATATTCAGGTCTCCTTAAGTGATAAAGTTATTGATCTAAGAGGCGCAAGCAACATTACTTTTTCAAACTTAGCCATTCAAGGTGCTAATGAAGACATAGTCAAAATTACCAGTGGCTCAAACATTACATTTAATTCTACTGAAATAAAATTTGCAGGTCACAACGGTATAGACGCAATCACTACAACAAACTTTACCCTTCAAAATTCTCTAGTCGAAGACACATATAACAGTGGTATACACTTTCAGTGGCAAGATGTCAATTTGAAAATCATCAACAATACCTTTAATAGAAACTACATTTTTGCCGGAATGGGTAGAAATGGAGATATGAATGGAAATACCATTTATATGAGTGCAACCTCAAACAACGCTCTTGTAGAGGGCAATAAAGTTTTAAACTCTGGATACCAGGGCATAAATTTCGATGGAAACAACACGGTAGTTAAAAATAATTTAGTTGATACTTTTTGCTTTGTAAAAGATGATGGAGCTGGGATTTACACCCACACAGGTTATCCAAATACTACTTTTACTAATAGAAAAGTGACCAATAATATTGTCATCAACGGTGTTGGTGCTGTAGATGGCACAAAACCTTTTGGACCAAATGATTTTCCCTATGTGAAAGGTATTTACATGGATGATAATACTTCAGGAGTTGAAATAAAGGGAAATACAGTTGCACATGTGGGATGGAGTGGTATTTACATTCACAATTCCAGAAGCTTGGAAATCAATGACAACAACGTCTACGATGTTGGAAACTCCATATTATTCGTCCATGATAATCTAGGTGATCCTAATAGGAATATCACGATGAAGAATAATAACTTTTTGGCGAAAACAAGTGGTCAAGGACATGTTTTCGTAAGATCTAAATACAATGATGCAAATCAGATGGGTACTTTTGATCAAAATGTGTACTCAAAACCTCTCAATGAAAACAACACATTTACTCTTGATCTTCCATCAAAAAAAGGGTTGATTAATTTTCAATCCTGGAAAGATAGCTATTGGATGGATCGAAATTCTTCCTCAAGTCCAGTGGCTTTCGATGAGAGTAAAATGGATATTGATGACTTTATCCTATTTGAATACAATTACTCAAGTAGTTCAAGATCTGTCGGTTTATCAGGAACGTATGTTGATTTAAGGGGCAGAGAATATTCAGGATCTGTTAGCATTCCTGCTTATTCATCTATCATGCTACTTAAAACCAAGGCGGGCGCTGCAAATGCAGCACCTAGTGTAAGTATTACATCTCCAAGCTCAAAATCTCAATTTGCTAAAGGCAATAGCATAAATATCACTGCTAATGCTACAGATCCTGACGGGACAATTACAAAAGTCGAATTCTATAATGGAAACAATCTATTAGGAACTGACACAACTTCCCCTTACAGTTTCACTTGGTCTGGTGCATCTACAGGGAATTTCACTTTAACTGCAAAAGTTACCGACGATAAAGGAAAACAAACCGTTTCAGAATCAATTGATGTAAATGTGGTAGAAGCAGAGACTACTTTATCAAATGTCAGCATCACTTCGCCTGTACCAAACTCACAGTTTTCAAAAGGAGATGAGGTAACAATCACAGCTCAAACTGAAGGATCAATATCAAAAGTTGAGTTTTATAATGGAAACAATTTATTAGGAACTGACACTTCCTCTCCTTACAGCATGCAGTGGACTAGTTCTTCTGTTGGAAGTTTTAACATAACTGTAAAAGCTACTGATAGCAAAGGCTCTGTAACTACTTCCACTCCTGTAGCAATCAAAATAGCTCAAAAATCAGCGCAGTCTCCTTACGGAGGAACACCAGCTGTAATTCCAGGAACTGTAGAAGCAGAAAATTATGATTTGGGTGGAGAAGGTGTAGCTTACCATGATACTGATGCAGGAAATAATGGTGGTGCATACCGTAAAGATGATGTGGATATTGGAGCAGCAAGCGAAGGTGGTTACACCTTAGGATGGATGAATAAAAACGAGTGGCTCGAATATACTGTGAATATAAAATCCGCAGGAGCTTATCATCTTAATGTACGTTTAGCTTCTCCAGCTTCCGGAGGAAAATTCCATATCGAAGTTGATGGTGTGGATGTAACAGGCCCACTAACTGTTTCTTCCACAGGTGGATGGAGCAATTGGGGATCTGTAACCAAGTCTGATGTAAATCTACCTGCCGGTCAGCATGTTTTACGATTTGTGTTAGACAGCCACGGAGCAAATGGATACTTCGGCAATTTAAATTCCATGAGTTTTACCAAATCAAACGAATCTCAATTAGTAGGCAATACATCTCCTGCTTCAGGATCGGGATTATTAGATGGTCTGGTTTCATTCTATGAAATGAACACAAATTCATCCGGAGTACTAAGAGACTCCCATGGACAAAACCATGGCGTTAATTCACAAATCAACCATACTAACGGTTTCATTCAGAATGGAAATAAATATGATGGACAGGCTTCTATTTCAAGCGTGCCACATAGCAACAGCCTGAATCTTACTACCGAATTTTCCTTAATGGCCGATATCTACAGAGAAGGCGATGCTCAGTCAAAAGGAACTGTAATAGTTGGTAAAACATTGTCGTCTGCTTGGACAGAGAACCAGTCTTACTCAATAGGCTTGACTTGGGACAATAGAATAAGAATTCGTACAAATATCCCTTATCTAAAAAATTGGGAATCTACTGCTGTAGTTCCTAAAGGTAAGTGGGTAAGAGTTATCGCAACATATAAGTCAGGTGAAGGATACAGTCTGTATTTGGATTCCACAAATCCTGAACAATCTGGTGCATTCTCCGGATCTATTACAAAATCTGATATGGAATTGACCATTGGATCAGCCACTCTTCAGAACAATTCAGCACATCAAAGAAGATTTGAAGGAATTTTGGACAACGTAGGAATCTGGAATAGAAAACTCTCTAAATCTGAAATAGAAAGCCTGATTACTACTAAAATCACTTACCCTGATTTTGCGGGAAGCAATAACTACAGAGTCAATGTATCATCTACCATAGAAGACACACTTGGGGAAGTAAGAACTTCAATAGAATCAACTGAAGCTGAAGCTGGTGAACAACTAATATTCACTGTCGAGGATAAAGAAAATGCGGTATTTGAGCATTGGAGCATTGATGGTGTTAAACAGGGAAATCAAAATCTTTTAGATCTTGAAATGCCAAATAATGACATCACCCTTACCAAACACTTCAGAGCCTTCATCGCACCTGAAATAAAAATTGGTTTGCCTGATGACAAGTCTGAATTTGAAGCATCTAGTGACGTCCAGATTGATCTACAGCTAAAAAGTAATGATGCCGTAATTGAAAAAGTAGAGCTCTTTAATAAAGAGGAGCTAATAGGCGAAATAACTAATGACTCAACTGGACTATCCTGGAAGAACATTCCGCAAGGAAATCACGAACTGGTAGCTAGAGTTACTGATTCTCGTGGCAAGTCATATATTTCTGATCCAGTGATACTTAAAGCGGTTGATTCAAAATCAAAAGATTTTAGGGATGTCTTGCTGGATTATAAAATAGGTCCAAATCCGACAACTGATTATCTGAATGTAATATTCACCAATCTGGATGGAGTTTATGATTTCGAATTTAAAGTAGTCTCCATGACAGGGATAGTTCTTAAGACTTTTGCAGCAAGACCTGAGGAGTCCACGGTGACTGTAGATGTCGCGGATTTGAAAAACGGAGTATATGTTTTACAATTGACTTCAAATGGTAAAAACATTTCAAGTAAGAAGTTCATAAAAAAATAAATTAATTATCTGCAATATTCACAGTTAAGAAAATTACTTTGGCCACCCGCATTGAGGTTTCAGTACGGGTGGCCAAAATCTTTTAAACAAATCCAATGATTCTTTAAATTTTATTAGTATAAAAGTAGTTTTGAAAAAAAGAAAGAGCACCCAATAATATTGGGTGCTCTTTCTTTTTTATTTGATGGCAAAAAGCCTTTGAAATTTTTATAGTATTTAAAAAGCTTTTTCCACTATATAAATTACTAAACACTTCTACTGGATTTACTTCTCAGAAATCGATTCTCAAATAAAGCCTAAAAACATCATAGGGTTTTCATAAAAAAGTTTAACAAGGAACAACTCACTAATCTTCATTTATGGACAACATTAATTACTAATCAAGATATAATTGTTTTTGCTTTTCATAAATAAAGAATAGCATTTGCACCTAATTTAAACCTTAGACAGTCTCCATTATATTATATATCACACAATTTCATTACTAATTAAAATAGTGGATTGATTGTCAAATACTCTTAAGTCTATACCCTACTTTTTTTAAATACGATGAGCATATTAACTAATATAAATTACTATAATACTTATATAAATCACTAGATAGAGGAATTTTGAGCTGATCAAAATCTTTTTACTTGATAAGTAAAAAGATCCTACTGCTTGTCTGAAATATTTTCCACCCTCCTTTTCATCTGAATTGGCATTTGGCGATAAAACCAAAAGAGGTCTCTAACTATCTAATAAATGCATTTGATTTAAGCTGATTAACTTTACTTTTTCAATTGTCATTAGACAGATTGTGCCTTTATTCAGAGAAAAAGGCATTTTTTATGTCAGAAATCCTCAAATCATGGTTAAGTCAATTTATTTTTCTCAACGCGAGATCCTATTATTCTGCCTACCGAATTGTGACAGAAAAAGAATAGCTCAGTCTCGCTTTAACCCTAATTGACATCCTTTTCAGAAACAAACATATCAAATGACACAATTATGATGATTTAAAACTTTTTTATGTATAGCACTTAAATATGTTTGATAGAATATGTTTTTTCTTATATGCTGAAAGTTAAATAATTAAATATTTTCTGAATTGAGATTAAATAAAAGCACACACATGCAACCTAATTATTTAATTTATATCACAACCGGATGTTGGCTGCTTCGCTTAAAATTTTTTAATTTTTTTTCATTTTTTTTCAAAAAAATTTTCCGGTTGGCTTTAGAGCATTTTATACATTTTTAAACTTTTGAAAATCATATTTATAATTTCAAAAGAAATTAAAAAATAACTAACTTTTTATTATATATATATTCTTGTGTCTTAAATCAAGAATTGAACTTTTAATGATTTGTTCCTTAATTATTTTATTTCAATTATTAGAGAGCAAACAGTATTATATAGAATCCCAAATAACCCGGTTTGTAATTCAATATATATTATTCAAAAACACAAAAAACAATTAATCACCCACGATTAACTGTTTTAATAACACAAATATTATGGATAAAATATTTACCTATTTAGGTAGGGCGATAGCCTTTACCTTGATGTTACTCGTATGCTCTTTTGTTAGCGCATCTACCTATTATATATCATCTTCTGTTGGTGATGATAGTCGTAGTAGTATACAGGCACAAAATGAGAACACACCATGGAAGAGTATTCAAAAGCTGAATTCCATTTTCAGTACGCTACAGCCGGGAGATAAAATTCTATTTAAAAACGGTGATACTTTCCACGGAACGATTACCATAACTAAATCTGGAACCGAAGGAGCACCTATTACCTTCGGAAGCTATGGCTCCGGAGAGAAGCCTGTAATTACCTCTTTAATGAATGTAACAAATTGGACTTCTAAAGGAAGTAACATTTATGAAGCCAATGTTAATGTTGCAGAAGCCCTGAATATCGTAGTGCTAGATGGGAAAGCACAGGCGATGGGTAGATTTCCAAATGCAGACTCATCCAAAAAAGGTTTTTTGACCATAAGCTCATACAATTCAGGAAATATTAGCAGCAGTGAATTGCAAGCACCGACAAATTTTACTGGCGGGGAAATCGTCATCAGAAAAAACAACTGGATAATTGACAGACATTATATCAACTACCATTCTGGGACAAGCATTAATTACAATACTACCGGTAGCTATTATTATCCTTATGTCGGATTCGGTTTTTTCATTCAAAACCACCCTGGAACCTTAGATCAGAACGGCGAATGGTATTTCAACAAGCAAAATAAGACCATACAGATCTACTATAATAAAGGCAATCCATCCTCTGCGAATATTCAAGTAGCTTTGGCAAATCAAGTGATTGACATTAAGGCGGGAATAAGCAATATCACTTTTTCAAACCTTTCCATTACGGGGGCTAACGAAAACCTAATCACATTATCAAGCTCCTCAAACATAACTTTTGACTCAAGCGAATTAAAATTTGCAGGTAAAAATGGAGTTCAGGGTTTGGCCACGACAAATTTCACCATCCAAAATTCTCTGGTAGAAGACACATATAATAGTGCACTTTTCTTCCAGTGGTCGGATGTTAATATGAAAATTCACAATAATACATTTAATCGTAATTACGTATTTCCTGGAATGGGAAGAAATGGAGACCTTAACGGAAATACCATTTATATGAGCGAAACTTCCGGCAGTGGAAGTATTCAATATAATAAAATCCACAATTCAGGATACCAAGGCATTAATTTCAACGGAAACAGCACCGTTGTAAAATACAACCTCGTTGATACGTTTTGCTTCGTAAAAGATGATGGGGCGGGTATATACACTTATACCGGATCCTCTAACAAAACTCTTTCCAACAGGCAAGTAATGAATAACATAGTAATCAATGGTATAGGGGCAGTTGATGGTACTAAACCTTATGGCCCAACCGATTTGCCTTATGTGGAAGGAATTTACATGGATGATAATTCCTCGGGAGTTGAAATCAGCGGCAATACAATCGCGAATATTGCTTCCAGCGGGATTTACATCCACAATTCAAGAGCGCTCAATATTTCTCAAAACAATATTTATAATGTTGGAAATTCAATTCGTTTTGTTCACGATAACCTTGGAGATCCTAACCGGAATATTGTTTTGAAGAACAACAACTTTTTGGCAAAAAACTCAGGCCAAGCACATGTCTTCGTTCGGTCAAAAATTGATGATGTGAATCAGATGGGATCGTTTGATAATAATGTTCACGCTAGACCTGTTAATGAAAATAATACGATTACTATCCAAACACCATCTAAAAACGGAATTGTTGATCTTAAGACCTGGAACAGCAATTATGGGTTGGATATGAATACTACCAAAAGTCCAGTTGCTTTTGATAATAGTAAAATGGAAATCGAAGAATTCATATTATTCGAATATAATTATTCCAATAGAGCTAAATCATTAGGTTTGTCAGGTACTTATGTGGATTTAAAAGGTAAAACTTATACTGGTTCCGTTTCAATTCCCGCATATTCATCCGTAATATTATTAAAAACTAAAGCAGGGGAAACTAACCTTGCTCCTACTGTTAGTATTACCTCTCCAAATACCAACGCCCAAATTACTCAGGGCGAAAACATCAATATTACTGCTTCTGCTACAGATACAGACGGATCGATCGCAAAAGTGGAATACTATGATGGAAATACTTTAATAGGAACCGACACTTCTGCCCCATTCAGTTTTACATGGGCAAGTGTACCAGTTGGAACATATAGTTTGACAGCTAAAGCAACAGATAATGGTGGTTTATCTACCGTCTCTGATGCAGTTACAGTAAAAGTAATAGCTAAATCTAATGTGGCTCCAAGCGTAGCTATTACAGCACCAAGTGCAGAAGCAATCTTTAA